>Ga0065711_1030952_pt1 | contig 30979 bp, 16 predicted proteins | sample Hoacrofraction12_FD_59098 | JGI IMG/M metagenome (GOLD analysis project Ga0065711, IMG submission 59098) | Hoatzin crop microbial communities from Cojedes, Venezuela - Epithelial fraction 12 v2 (version 2) | ecosystem: Host-associated > Birds > Digestive system > Esophagus > Crop | place... | reverse complement strand
CCCTGAGGGTGACGGAGCACTGGCACAGGCTGCCCAGGGAGGTTGTGGAGTCTCCTTCTCTGGAGATATTCAAGACCCACCTGGACAAGGTCCTCTACAGCCTACTGTAGGTGAACCCTGCTTCGGCAGAAGGGTTGGACTAGATGACCCACAGAGTTCCCTTCCAACCCCTACCATTCTGTGACTCTGTGATTCTGTGAAAACAAGACTTTGATTCAAAATTCTACTGAAGAAAGCGCAAGATTTAAAAAAAGAAATGTCACTGAAGAAGAAATGTGGTACGAGAATGCAGTTGGTAGTGTAGTTACTGGTGTAAGAATCTCAGAAAAATATTTCTCTTACTGAGGGGACAAGAGTTGAGAAAAGCCATGGAATTGTATAAATTTGCATGTAATCAAGCGATGATGTTGCATTAGCCTTTGTTTTGCTACGTGCAGAGTCGGAAGAGTTCTCCAAGATAACGTATGTACTGTGGCAAACAATGATATATTTGGTGAGGAGGAGGCCCCTGTAAAATGAAGTTTATGCTGTCTCCACATGGAGACTGTTTCCAGATGGTGCAAAGAGCAGAAATGCTTCCAGTTCATTTCCAGTCATTGGTGACTTGCCTAATGATTCACCTCGGGGTAGGATGTGTTTGGTTTGAAGCAGGTGATGTCCTGAGTTTGGGCTAACGCCTGGAGCCCCTCCGATGGGCTTGCAGGAAGTCAGGGTTAAGGAGCTGGAAGAAGGTTGGTTGTATTTTGAGTTAGGTGGGGATTTTTTTTTCCTTCTTCCCAAGAAATAGGGAATGAACTAGCTACTTGATTTGTTGAAGTCATAATGAGAAGACTAGTGAATTAGCTTTAAAACTATTTTTTATTATTTGTGCAATGCTATGAGAACTAGCATAACATACTATGTTACTGTAGTACGCTGCCTCCTTTGTATAGGCTTTGTTTCTGGACTCGCCAGCATGCAGGTCTGTCACAAATGCATAATGGCTGTTCCCCTTCCTGCTTGGCATCACTGCAGGTGGCGAGCCAGCCAGCAAACCTCCTGTCCTTACAGAAGCTTCCCTGTTGTTTGGAGGAGCGGTAAGAGAAGATTTTTGCATCCAAATGCCAGCCTTAAATAATTCCGCATTTAAATTTGAAGGTAACTGCTGAAGGTGTAAATAGCTCTGCTTTATCTAAATTCTGTATCTTGTTGCTTTCCCTGTAATCCACAGTCTTAAAATGCCATTAATACAATATTCATCTTTGGCAATGGGTGAAATATGATACAGAGTAAAAATCGGCTTTGCTTTTAAAAAACCCCTTGCTCCTTAAGGGATTCAAGCACAAAGTCTCAATTGTTCAGGTGACACTCGTTTTACTCCTTAGTTTATTAGCAGCACTACCCATTAGTTAATTTGGCTTTATTTGAAGCCTGTTTTGTAAAGGGAAAATGCTTGCTGTAGTAGATACCTCACAAGAGGAAGAAGACAAAGAGAAGTTAGGTGTCAGATTGCAATCAGAAATGTTGGGATCTAGAGATTTTGTATTTCAATCTGTAGATGAGCTATAGTTTCAGTAAGTCTATAGAAGTATCCTAAATTAAATAAGAATGAAAAACACCTGTGTTTACATTCTCCCTTTAACCTCAGTGAAGGACTGAATTTTAGTTTTTCATCAGATCCTTAAACCTGAAAAAAAATCACAGGCGGTGTTTTTACTTGTGAAATATCTATATGTAGCTTCAGAACAGTCTTTTCTGGCACATTTCAAACCAGGAAAATTTTCTGTGTACATATCATCTGGATTATCTGTTTACAATATTACTGTCACTACTTCATGTTATAAGTTATTAGCACAAATTTAGAGCAGTTCCTAGAGGAAATCTTACAACTTCTCTGACAGAAAAAATAGGCTTCTAGGTATGCTTTGTAATAAAATTAGTCTGCTTCTTACAGGTTTTGGGGCTTGTTTATTCGAATTCAAAGTTTTAATTATCTCTTCATCTTTGGTGATGTTAGCGCTTTTTTTGAGCTTTATTATATAAAGTAGGCAAGAGTGAGCAATCAATAGCTTTGCTTAGGGCATCATAATGGCAGGTATTTCAAAATCAACAGAGATAAAAGATAAAATCTGTAATGGTCCTACCAAGTGACAGATAAAACAAATATTGAGACAGGTGTCCACGAAAGTGTCTAAACATTTGGCATCAACTAAAGTCAGACATTATGTTTTGTTACTGCTAGTAGCTTCTGTTTGCATAATTGAAAGAGTATTTTCACACAAAAATTGCAATTAATTGGGAATTCACCCAGAGTGTAATGCCGACACGTTACCGTGACAAATAGCTTTCACAGTCACTTTTTTCTGCTGTTGTATTGCACTGGACCCGTGAATAGCATCTGAAGTTTTTCCTCTGGGGTGTTGGCGCGTTTCCTCTTGCAGAGGCCCGTTGCAGCAGCGTTGTGTACATGTGGCAATGGTTTCATGACTGGGCTTTGCATGTTCTGAGTAGTTTTTAGTGAACACTGTTATTTGGACCTGCTGAGTTTGTGTTTCGTTTGTGTTATTCTTAATGTTCATATTTATCAGGTAGAAATAGGTAACAGCTTTAGTGGTCGTTTAACATCTTATAAGCACTGCTTTAAGCCACTTCTGACTGTTGCTTCTACAGTACTGCCAGTCTAAGTCTGCTTAGCAATTGCAGCCTAGCTCAGCTCTTCCTCCTACAATTTTATTATAGCAGGTTTCAGCATCTCTAAATAGGTGCGTATAGCTTTGGATTCCTTTTTGAGCAGGAGCATCATGGCAAACTTTGGTGATCAGTGGATCCACCTGCGTTGGTTCCTTGGTGAGCCAGCCAGTTGCTTCGCACAAAGCAGATCCATCCCTTCACAGGTGTGTGGTGCTGTGCATGCTTGAGGGGCAGGCGTTGGCTGCTGAAGCTGAGCGTGCCTGCCACGCTGTGAAAACACCGTCATTCAAGCTGCCAGTGGGTCGTCTTGGCTGACAGCTAGCCAGACACTGTATACAAAATCAAAACAATCCTTTCCCGGAACGTCTGCCCTGAATTTTGAATACTTTGGTGATTGCTTAGCTGTAGTAGCAATAAGGAAACTGTCCTCGCTGCTAATTGATATTGAGAGGGGGATGTACATGGAGATACAACAGCTGTGAAATGAGAGTCTCTCTGCTTTGCACTGTAGGCTTCGTGTTAGTAGTTCTTAATCCAGTGAATAAACATGGAACTGAGAGAAGAAGGGAGAACTGTTTTCCTTTTTCTCAAGTACAAAATACTGAGAGAGCAGAGAGTTTTCAAGTTGCCTGTCTTCCTAGTACATCACGCATTTTGTGTTTTGTTTGAATGTGTAGCCTCCCTAGCGACAGTGCTTTTGCTCTGCAGCACCGTGGGATTTTCACTGGCCTGTGGTGCATCATGAGGAAATCCGTCCAGTACAGGCATTGCTATCCTTATTTCTGTTATACTATGGAACGGAATAGGCATAATAGTTTTGGTCTTTTTTTTGTCTTTTATTTTACTTAATGTTTGTTTTGTCAGATTGTTTCAGAGACTTTAAATCCTGTAGGGAACACATCACCTGTTAGCAATGATCTAATAATGCTGTGAACACAAATACTGACTTTTTCCGTGGAGTCTGGCCTAGCAGTTGTATTCTTTCTTGTATTTGGAATCTAAGCAGATAGGGAATGCTTTCAAGTGAGAGTTTCTGTTTTTTGAACAGCTTTAATGATTATGTATTTTTGCCCTTTCAGCATTATTTCACTCTGATGTCTTACGATAGACGCTGATATCACTTGCAACAGTAAAAAAAAAAAAATGCAGAGGAACTTCATTAATGGCCTGTGCAAGCACCTCGGTGTGAGGGCAGGATCACCTGAGTGGGATATTTTCATGTGACGGAACACACTGATGCTGTGCTGCTTTCCAGCATGGGCAGCAGGCGGGGAAAGTGGTAACCCCTTGGAGTGGCAGCTCCGGCAGCCGCAAGGGTCCCGACTGCAGTGCGTCCCAGGCCCCTTCCTTCTCCACGCCGGGGAGAGCGGGCTGGTGACTGCCTTGTGTTTCGCTAGACCTTGGAGGCAACTGGTTCTCGCATCAGTCTTCCAGGGTATTCCTGCATTTTTTCTCTTGAAAATACAACAACCTGCATTTACTTCTCTCTAGGATCTTCCTTCTGTATAAATATAACTACCTAAGTGAAGTAACTGAAGTATATTACAAGTAAGTGGTGTTATTTTGATAATTGCCCTGATTAGATGAAAGAGACTAGATTATTTCAAGGCATTTCTCGGCAATCTGAAATGCAAATTATTATTACGAAGCTGGGTCTCTTAAGTAATTTGCGCTTTTTTTTCTCCCCTCTGAAATGTTACTTTGTTTTCTAAAAATGCCTGTGGTATTCTAGGTCTTGCAGTGCATGGGAAAAGAAGGGCAGTTTTTGTCAGCTCTCTTCTGGTAAGTTAGAAGGTCCTGAATTGTCCTGATACCTCCTGCTAAATAGAGAGATATGTCACAGTCTTTCCTTTTCAAAGGCTTTTTGGAATCTCTGTATCTGTAGTGGCCAAAACACCAAACCAGGAAAATGCTGCACAGTGGTACAAACCGGTGTCTTCTGGGAGTCCTTATGCGAAGAAGTGTCTTTATGGTACAGTTCAGTGTCTGTGTGAACTCTTTCATTTTTTTTCTCGCTTGGTTAATATTTGGAGGTAAAATCACCATTGCAATAGGAAAAGGTGTTTAAAGATATTTGTGAACTTCATGCCCTCAAAAGACTGGTATAAAACTAAATAGGTATCTAACTGCTAAACTCCAGGTGTCTCAGTAAAAATAATAGATGTGTCGGTTTGCTTACAGATGTTCATCAAGAAAGAGTGAGCAGCAAGATGCTGGCTGAGCACAGCCTTGTTAAAATGTGTCTCAGGCGTGTAATTACTGGTAGCTCAACTTACAGCATAAGAGAGCTTGTCATCTTTCTTGCTCTTTGCCACCAGACATTTAACATCAATTTGCATCTGATACAGAGCTTGCAAAGCTGTTTTGTGTGGGGTCTCAGTCACTGAAACACTCCCTCTGTTTAAACATTGATGCTTTCCTCAGAAAATATTTATTCTTTGGATTTATTTGGAGTTCCTTGTGTTTGTACTACCATGCTTTGTTTCTTTGTTTGCTGATACTGGGTAATGTTGTATCGCTGCTAAGGCTTTGGAAAGAGTCATGAAGAGATTAGGAAGCGGTAATGTGATGATGAGAGTGGCTGAAAATGGGTGACATTGGTGTTGCCTACCGTAAGAACAGCCAGCGAGGCAGCAGCAGTAGTCCCTCTCCTGGGCAACTGGAGAAGGAACTTCCACAGACAGCAGTTTAGCAAAGCCCCAGAGAAAGAGTGACTTCTGGGTAGAGAGACTCTAACTTCAATAGTAATAAAACATACTTTAAGCCAATATAATGGCACTTGATAGTTTTTAAAGAAAGTTCCAGTGCTGATCTATCACATCGCTGCCAACCTGGAGACAGGTCCATAGAACCATACTTCAGTGCATCACGGTTGGAATCTGCTCCTTCGTCATCGCTTTGACCACGGGACAGAGGTATTTTCAGAGCTGGACAGGAGGCCCCACCACTGCTATGCCTCACTTATTTACAACCAGTTTCTGGTGTAATGGAAAAACGACAAGCCGCCTCTTTTCTTCTCTGGGTCCAGAAGAGGACCCTTTTAAGGCTCTGCAAAGGCAATTGAGCTATTTTCTGTTAATTTCTTTGGTATACAGGATCAAGCCTTGATGCAGGTTCAGGTTCCTTTGAACACCTTTGCTGCCATTACTCATCTATCACAGCACTCTATCTCTGCACTTCACTAGATTATGGGCTTAATTTTGTAAAATCCAGACATATTTTGTAATTTTGTCAACAGGCAATCAACTTTGGCTGGAAATACTATTTTTAAATGTGTGCACTTAATGGGAAACAGCTTTTTATGTGTGTTTCCTCCACAATGATGATTGTCAGTGTTTAATCAGCGATAGAACAGTCTGGCAGCTTCACACCATTTTGGTGAATAAGGGACTAATATTTCTGATGAAAGAAACAGGTTATGCCCCAGCTAGTTCTTTGAAGTACTTTCCTCTGTGCATCATTGTGAGACCTTCTGCAGGGTCAGGAAAAGTTTGCTGCTCTTTGCACAGGAGCTAATTTCTGCCACACATTATGACAGTTTACAGATAGCAATGTCTACAACTATGGGGAGTAAAACAGGGAATCAGCTGTATGTTCTTGGCAGAGAAACCTATAGGTTGCGTTTTCTCCTCCAAACGGGTGTTGAAGAGAAAGGGAAATAAGATAGATCTCAGTAGGAGAGCACAACTGAAGGTTTTTGCAGAGGATGAAAAGCAGGATTGCACTTGTATTCCTTAGATCTTTCTGAAAGAAATAATTACTGCCTACATTGCACAGTATATGTCCGCAGTAGTAGTTCTGCTTGCTGGTTGGCTGACACTGAAAACAGATTGCACTTTTTGTTGCTGAATATGTCAACTGTTTCAGCATTTTCCCCTAGCAAGTGGAAGGTGTGCAGGCGAAGATGAGATCTGCATGTACTCAGCTTTTCTTCAAGACTTTTTTTAGCATAAGTCAAGCAGCTTTGAACAGTTCTCCTTTGACTCATTAACTGTCAGAATCAAATGTAGATGGGAAGCATAAAACTTTCTTTCAGAAAAGACAAATATAGCTGCAATATAGCCTTCCTCCATATGGAAGCATCCTTCACATGACTGAGCTTATACATAAGCAAGCACTGACACGTTACATGACATGTATAATAAGAGAGGGAAACATGTAAAGAACAATTCAGTTGCCTAAACATGAAGTGCTGTTTGAGATAACGTTGTCTCATCTCATCTCCTGGTATCTCACCAGGTCTCCAGTTGCTGGCCCAGGGGAATATAGGTGTGCTCCATTAGGTCCTTTATCAAGTCTTGTGCAAATGTGTCAGCTGTCATATCTCAAACAGCATGAGATTCCTATATTTACACTAATTAATTAAGACCATGTAGATGAAAATAGCATGAAGTTTATTCCTAGCTGGTTGAAATACAACCTCTAGAGACATGTTAATTATGAAGTATGCATCAAGAGTCCTTTATGCACAAGGTGCTGGTTTTAGAATCCTAATCTATAATTTTTTATAAAATGTGGATGGTGGAATAAAGGTTATGCTTATTACAATTTCAGACTGTCATAGAATGATAGCATGTTTTGGGTTGGAAGGGACCTTCAAGATCACCTAGTTCCAACCCCCCTGCCATGTGCAGGGACACCTTCAACTAGACCAGGTTGGTCAGAGCTCCATCCAACCTGGCCTTCAACACTGCCAGGGAGGGGCAGCCACAGCTGCTGTGGGCAACCTGTGCCAGGGCCTCACCACCCTCAGAGTAAAGAATTTCTTCCTTATATCTAATCTAAATCTACCCTGTTTCAATTTAGAGCCGTTACCTCTTGTCCTGTTACCACATGCCCTTGTGAAAAGTCCCTCTCCAGCTCTCTTGTAGGGCCCCCTTCAGGTACTGGAAGGCTGCTCTAAGATCTCCCTGGAGCCTTCTCTTCTCCAGGCTGAACAGCCCCAACTCCCTCAGCCTTTCCTCACAGCAGAGGTGTTCTAGCCCTCCTGTCATTTTTGTGGCCTACTCTGGACCTGCTACGTGGAAGATACTGTAAGCATTTTGGAGTGGATGGTGGTAATTGATTGCTCAAAATGGAGAAGGTAAGGGTTTTTAATGCGAATTTGGCAACTCTATTAATAACAAGAATGAATAATTAAAGGTAGGGATGAGCAAAAATGGGTGAATTACTTCAGTTAAATGTGCAGTTTTTCATGAGATGGTTAGAATCACCGTGGGTGTGAATACTTCAGGTCAGAAGCAGGATTAATACATGTTCAGTACCAAAACATATTATATAGGTACGCTTTAAATGCACAACGCAGTGATATGTATATTATGAAAGAGGAAACTAAATCTTAGAATCTTTGATTTTGAGCTTTGGTATAGCGAGTCCCAAGGCGGCTGTATAGTATGCCAATGTTGTACTACTTGTTACTTTCCTTGAATGAAATTATTCTGATGCAGAACTGAGTCTGTAGCTAGAAAGGACAGTCCCTGGCTGGCAGGAGGCAGTTCCTGGAGGAAGAGTGAAAGGGTGAGACACAATTATAATTTAAAATTATCTTGATTGATTGCATAAGTGATTTGAAATCAGTGAGATGAAATCCAGAAAGTTCAAGTGCTAAATACATGGGGAGAGATGCGTGTTTGTAGGCAGGGAGGGGGCATTATTAATACAAAATGGTGAGTTACTGACTGGGTGATTATGTTGTAATGGATCACAAACTGAACTGGATCGATGATGTTTGCTGCAAAAGAAGGATAAATGTATTTATGGGATTTATGAACAGGAAGATGATGCATAGGAAGCAGGAGGTGAGACCATGGGTGAAGTAGAAAGTCTAGTTATGTACACCATGACTTAAGAAAGATGTGCATACATTAAAAGAAAGCTGCAGGAGAGCCGTAAAAAATATTAGATATTTAAAGATCAAAGGGCATGATCTTCAGGTGATATAAATCACTTCAGGCTCAATAACTCCCAAAGAACTGAGCTGATTCACACCAGCTGAGGAGCTGATTGAAAGAGTTATTTTTTAAAATCTTCTTTCTAATCTAACCTGAACAGTGGCAATTTACATTAACTTCTCAGTGCCATCAAGTTTTCCCCAAGGCTTACAGGAAAGAATTATTTGAGTGTCATCATTTAACTCTCTCTTTTCTTTCATTTTTATTTTAAACTGAACTGTAGATTTTTTTTTTTCCAGTTTCTATTTTAGCATTATTTAAAAATGAACACAGCTGAAATGGAAAAAATGAAGTACTTTTTAAATACAAGGCACAATTAACCTCTGAACCCTGCGGTCTCTTGATATCATTGCAGCCACAAGCTTAATAGGATCAAAAAAGGGTAATAGATAATGAGAAAATCTCCTGATATATTTGAGGAGGTTAAAATAAAAAAGACTTTAGGAAAAAAAGAGGACATAAAGCTACATGCTTCAGGACATAAACCAGCCTTTATATATCTGAATGGAGGAAAATGGTTTCTGAAAGAGTGTGTTGTCCTCTAGTTGGCCTCAGTGGTCTTATCTTACTTTGAAACAACTCTTTTTACCCCTTGTCAGATGGAGGATACTGAAGCAGATGGACACAGGTTTCAAGAAGTCTGGCAGTCATATTTTTTTCTAACGTGAATTCTGTGCAAAGTTCTGTGCTCCTGCAGCTAACCTCTTAGTGCTGTGTAAAGGTGACTTGAAAGGGCTGTTAAAAAAACAACAACAAAACAGCAAAGGCAAGCTGCTTTTTTTGTCTTTGTATTCGTGTCTGCATATTCATGTCACATCCATGCTCACCACCACATTGTTTCAACATCCCTTATGTACAGATGTGTTTAATTTTTACCCTGACGTTATGTGAGGCTGGATCATTGGGATGAAGAAAGGTTTCTCCAAGGGTTGATCTAGGAAAGGTGGACAGCAATAAAGAAAAGCAACAAAGGAATAATGTAAAAGCATTGCTTGGCTACTTAGGAACAAAACTAGAAATGGCAAAGCTTAGCTGAAGCTAAAACTGGCAAGGAACATTAAAGATGGTAAGAATGGATTCCAAAAACATCCTAGCTACCAAAGGAAGTTTAGGAAAAAAATGTTCCTGTTGGTAAACAAGGGCCTAGTGATAGACAATGAGGAGAAAGCTGAAATTCTCAAGGCCTTTTTTCTTTGCCGTTCGTAGACACTTGCTCCCTGACTTCTGCATGAACTGCTGCAGTTTGGGAAGGAGATGGCAACCAACAGGGGGGAGCAACAGGTCAGAGACTACTCAGAAAGGCTGGTTTTCTTACAACCTGCGAGGGTGGCTGGGATTCACCCGAGGGCGCTGGCGCAGTGACTGTGAGGCTGCTGTCTGTCACTTATCGAATCTCGTGACAGTCAGGGAAGCAAGAGTGGGTACCTCCACCCTGCATTCGCAACGGACGGCTATCTCAGTCTGCTTGCTTGGATCCTCAACTGAGCTGATTTAAGACCATGGTTAATCTTTCATGGTTCTTTTGTTCCCCCAAGCCTACGTATTGCTCTTTGGATTTGTTGGTGACTCATTTCTAATAGCCTAACATTGTTGGAGCTATATTCTAGTGACAATATATGTGAGCTTTGGTTGATTTCTCCTAAAATTGACTAAGTCTAGGAAATTTTATCTTTTGAAGGGAGAGACTGGATTTGCACCCTTACTGGCTCTTTATAGTGATCTGCCTTAGATCCTTCCTTAGAATTAACAGATTACTGTAACAGTTGAGTAGCCCAAACTAGGATGCTGAGCAGAGATTTTACTCCTGCACTTCTAAAGATCCAAGTTAACCGTCAGATGTGGGGTGTTTCTGATCTAATCTGGGCTTTATGGAAGCAAGAAGCAGTAAACTGAGTTGGATTATTTGGTTGAACTAAGATCGTATGCGCATGTAAAAACTTTTTATAGCTTCTTTTATACTTACTTACCTGGAAAGCGTTTTCCAAGCCACTTGAACAGCATCACAAAATCTTTTTGCAGCATCTTGCAACTATATGAGGAATATGTTAATGCTTCTTCTAGGCGGTGTGAAAATCGTATCTGACAACACTCTGATTTTGGGAATTGCATCTTATCCTGTGAGAATGAGCCAAAACGATAGGCCTACAATGATTTATGTTAATAGAGGATCTGGCTTAATATGTCTATTTCTGGCATACACAGAGTAGAAACTGTGTGTCCTCTATGCTGTGGTCTGACTGTCATTTTGCTTAACGCTCTTTGCAAAGAAATGCCCCAAACCGGAAAAGAGAATGGGCTGAACTGAAGAAAGTGAACCTACTGCTTCTGTTTCAAGTGTTACTTTGAAAGTTTAAAAACTTCATAAATGTCAGTTTTTCTTTTTTGTGGTCCTTAGCTCAACGGGGAAAAAACTTCAGATGGCAATGACCTTCAAGCTGGATTCCTGTTACCTTTGATTGCTTCTTCATTAAGCTGTAATAGATGGATAGAACTAAGGGTGGTAAAAGGTCTGTGACTTTCTTTCCAAAGATGTACTCTGTCTTGATTTGAAGGTCTCTGCGCTTAATCACTCCTGCAGTTGAAACTGAGTCTTGTTTCCAATTTGAATTTGTTCGACTTGACCCGTCTACCACTGCTTCTTGGTTTGCCTCTGCTTGGTTACAAATCCTGCTCTGACTCAGCATCCTCGTAGGTCTCTTCTTGAGAAGCTGGGCAATATAAGCGTTTAATTCTTTCATGTTTGTGTGTCTTCAGTTCTGTGCCATGACTTTCCAAAAGTGAACACCAGAACTGGAAGCAGCATTTCCGTTTCAGTGCTATCGATAAACACACTGAAGTAAAATCTTTTCCCAGGTTCATACACTGAAGGAGCATACTAGCCTTTCTTGTGTCTTCATAGCACTCAGAGACTGATGATAAAGTAATTCCATTTATCATTTCTTCATCCATTTTAACTCTAGATTCATTTGAAGTCACTGCTTTGCCAATACACCCTCCATTCTGTAGGCATGTTTTGCACTTTTTTTCTAGATATGTAATGTGAATGTGATTTTATTAAAATATTTTTGTGGGCTTACTTGTTTCATACGCTTAATTAGCCAGATCATCCTATCTTTCCATCTTTGCTCTTTATCATTCTTCCTGTTTTTGTCATCTGTATTTGTTTTAATATTGCGTTAACCTTATTTCAAAATTATTTATGAAAATGTTATATATGCCGAAATCCAGTGCCAACCCTATGGAATCATGTTAAAATTACTTGGGTTCCATGGTGTTTTCCCTTTTGTCACTGTTTCTAGAGATTCATGGGCCATTTTTTAATTCACTTAATGTGTGCTTTATTAATAATGTATAGTGTTAATTTTTAGATCAGATTATTATGTGCTTATGCGTAAGTCAAATGCCTTATAAAAGTCAAAATATATCCTCAGAGTTACCTTTTTTAAAGAAAATTGAGACCTCATCAAAGAATTAAAGAAGATTTGGCCAATAAGACCAAAATTAATCTGGAGACACTATTTTGGTCATATGAGATCTTTTTTAACACTTTTTTTAAGTGAAGAAAAAAAAATGAACCAAAGTATTAGTAGTTAACATGTTGCTTAATACCAGCTTAACCAAAGCATCTTCTCCTCTAAATTAAATCCTTTGTCTTGTGCAACTAATGAACATTGAATATAGTTTACAGCAAATCACCGTTAAAAAGAAGACGAAAAAACATGGAGCAGAAGGATGATATAATTATTATTTTTCTCTGTATTTTCATTCCCCTTCGAAGTCAAATCAACCTGCATAAAATTGAAATTCGGAGCATGTGTCCTTGATTCGAGGACAGATTGAGCATCTGGTAAGAGCAGCAACCTCCGTCTTTGTACTGGCAGAAAGTAAAACTGAATCTACTTTAAGCAGAAAGGGGCAGTGAAAATCAGCAGCTTACAACTGAGAACCGAAGAGACAGCAAGGAGAAATTAAAGTCTGAGTCCTTCTGAGGCATCATCAGAGGTGGGTGAGAGGCATCTTCTAGCTGAGGAGGAGTGGGCAGTCCCCAGAGACAACCGGATTCGAGCTGCAGCTGTCATGCACAGGGAGGAGGAATTGTCTGAGCCAAGAGATTCGTTGACTTATCAAAGAAAAAAGAGCACCAAAGGGAAATCCTTGAAATAAACAAAACACTAGAAAAGGCAAAGGAGCAGCATGGCAGAAGCATGCGTTGGCAAGATGAACAGGGAGCTCTTGCAGATCTGGGAAGGGAAAATGAAACTATGGATAGCATGTAAAACTACAGGCTGCTTTTGGTGTTAGCACAAAATTTGTCTGGCTAAAACTCTTGGTGGAGGCTCCCCAGCAGGAAGAGGACCAACCACAGGCAGGCCACCTGTGTCCACCAGAACAAGAAGGAAGCTCTGATGGTGGTGGGCTGTGTCCTTTGAATACCAGGATATGGGCATGTCATGCTGGCGTCAGGAAATAGTGTTGTCCAAAACAAACAACCCATAGCAGCCCAACCCCAAGAACTCACGGCAGAGAGGGAGGGAATGATCAAAGTCAGTGCTATGCAATACCACTGTACATTTTACTGTATCTTCTGTGTTGCTATATGTTCTCCAGAAACAGGCGAACATATTTCTGTGCTCCAATAATTATGATGTTTGTTTTCATATTGGTAATCCAGGACCAAAGATTTTGAAGTATGTTGATACTTAACTGTGTTGTAAATTGAGTGGCTTATGAAGGGATTTGGCTGTCTAGATACCTTTAAAAATCTGTTCTTTTAGCTAAAATTAATTGAAGTGGACAAGCCTGTTTCTGTTTACTTCAGTGAACTTTGAAGTGGGACTAAGTTCATCTGCTTAATTATCTATTTTAACCTGCAGGACTCTTTTTTTAAGTCATATCGCAAAAACAGTATTTTATTCTATTCAGTGCTGAAGGTAATTTGATGACAGATAACACCAGTGTTTCAGAACTGACAGGTACCTACTCCTCTTTCAAACAGAAGAATCTATGTCAACTCTGCAAAGTTGCTAGGACAACACGAGGGAACTTACGAATTCTTCTGCTGGAGGAGCAGCACTTTTCTTGCTACTGCATTAATTACATTACTCTATATTTATCACAGTTCGGGAGAAAAGTGACAATTAAGCTATGACACTTCTCTGGAGAACTGCCATTTTATTTAGAAACAGCGTGAAGTTGGGGGCGCATAATCAAAATGAAATGGAGACCCTTGCCACACTGTGCTATCAATTATACTTTAGATAAAGAGATTTTTCCATCAGTGCCCAATTTAGGAGTTAATGTGGCTTTTGCTTTAGAAGTGATAGGAGAAGTTTTGGCAACACGAAGTTTGGTTTTAAGCAGGGCATGAAAATTGGAAGTAAAGAGTTATTTTAGTTGTACGCTTGTGCAGAGAAATGTAGGGTAAGATCCTACTACCAGGGATACTTGAAAATATTCTTTGAACTTCTTGTTCTCCCATCGTAAAGAGTCAGTTCATGAAAACTGTGGGAAGTTCTTCAAAAACAACTTTCCAACTTGAGAAGGTGTATATATTTTTTATGATTTATAAAAATATCCTGTTTCATTTACTTGATTTCCAAAATCAGCTCCTTGATTTATTTTAATTTTTGCAAGAGAATGATTCTTTTCACCTTAGACATCTTTATAATAGTGTTTTGGAGACACCCAATATGAAATATTCTGAATGTCTCAGAAGAGGTTTCTTATGATTGGGTAGAGGAAATGTGTAGATTCTCAACTTTCTGCCCAACATGAAAAGGAGGAAAAAAATCCTAAGGGTGAGTAAACACACTTCGTGGATAATCGTGCTCCCCTAAGACTATAGGCAGTCAAGTCTGCGCAAAGGAGTCATGCTGGCTGACTGCTGAACATCATTGCTGAGGTACACACAGGTGGTGCTCTATAATACACGTAATTGAAGGTTATATATGCACCTGCTTACTCTTTTTCTGGAGCAGTGTAGCAAGGAAGCAATCTTCAGAGCTGTTGTGACAGTAGGGGGGTACTTTGATTTATTGCTGGGCTAGGCTGGTGGATAACTCCCTCTTCCCAGGGAGCAAGGAGAAAGCAGGGAAGGATGTGCATTTAGATGCTTCTAGAGCTAATCTTCTAAAACTTGAAGCATTAAGGCAATTAAAGTCACTTTTATCCTGTTTGATCATAATTGAAATAGCTGTGAAAATAATTAAAAGTAACATTTTTTTTTTAACCTGACGCATTGATAATCTGGTACTTAGAAAAGGAAAGGGCATCAGGCGGAGGACATACACAGCAGTATCAGAGTCAGAACAAGCTATTTTTTTGTCAGAATTTTGCTCTATTTCCTCTACACTGGTTATTAGCTAGCACTGAATATGTTGTAAGGGCCATCATGGTATTCATGTGCACTATTACTTTTTGAATGATCTTGTTTAACTGCCACCACACAATACTGTTTCTAGAATTGCTTCAGTGCTTATTGTGTAGAGGGAGATGATGGAATGTCACAAATATCTAGAAAGGTCAAATACACCCACAATCCACAAAGTTCAGTACAGCTTTGTGAACAGATTCTAGTTAACATTTTTTTGATTGTTTCATTGCAGAATGAGCCCAATGACTATATTACATTTAGCCATTTAACAACAGGAGAACAAAAATCAGCACTGTGCAAATACACTTCTGCTAATAGGATAATCCTGTGGAAATAGAATTAAAATAATCTTTGTCTCTAATTTACTTCAAGAGACAAAATTGTGTTTGTTTCTTTGTCTTCAACTTGCATTATGAAGTCAGATGACAACACAATTTATGTGTGAATAGTAAACTTAATGAACCAGAAATCTAAAATAATATTTTGGGGTCATATGTAAAGTTTCATACAGACATTTGAAACTAGTTTTGTTTTCTGCTTAGTTTTGCCTCACCGATTTGTGGTGCAAGACAGAGGCTTTTCAAAGTCCGCTTCAAAATAAATATGATTTGCACTGCTTAGTTTGGCATCTGAGAATCATATGCTTTGAAAGAAGACCCAGCTACAATAAATGACATTGGAGTCACTAAGTAAATGTGTTTTCAATATTTACAGTTTCTGGCCTTAAATTCTTTGAACCTATATGCTGATAAATTTAATGTATTGCTCCTTAGAAGCTTTGGGTATTCTTATGTCATGAAATAATTTCAACAGATGGTTAATGTATGACTCCAGAATTTCACTGGATATCAGTAAAGATGTGCTAGATTAGGTTTATCCTTGGCTTAAGGCCACTGAATCAGATTTTGCCAGGTAAGAAATGGGACTGTGTAATCTACCCGATTGTGGGGTTCCTATCAGCAGTTTATGTACACCCAGTACTGCTATGCAGTACTACAAATAATTTTGGTCAGTGATATATTGCAAATAGGTTCTTTTTTTCACTGAAAGCTATTATTTTATGTGTTTCTCTTCAAAGATGTGTACTTGTATCCTGCATTTTTTACAAATAAAATGGAAACATGCAACATTAATGGTATTTGCAGATAACATAGAATTTGAAAGAGTTTTAAAAGAGATAGAGAAATAAGTCAAACAGGAAGATAAGAGCAAGTCAGAATACCTGCAAAAGAGCTGATTCCACATGGCTGAATGCAAGAGGAAAAATAAATAGTCCAAACAATGCAGAACTTTGTGGTAGGGAGAAATTTTACACTAAACACTGAATGGCAGAGTAACAAGATAGTTGTTTTATGGTTAGATTTCTGTATAATGATTTTCATGTCTGTACTCATGCAACTGCAAAACAGCAGAGAACTTTTCCTCATAATGCATTGTGTTGTAACACCAAGGCATTATTTTATAGATTTTACAGCTGAGAAGCTGGCATGCATATAGATGTATTCTTCAGAGAGCAGAGCATTCTTAAGGAAAGCAATTTTCTGGCTTAAACCACACAAGCTGTTCCAAGAGAAATTCATCAAGGGAAGCCATGGTACTTCTTCCAGACTGAAGCAAATCAGGAAAAGAAGTCCTGTTACTTTGGTCCTGATATGAATTTTAACCATAAAACTGTTCAGCATCTCTTTAAAAAAAAATGGAGTGGACAGCAAATTATAGGATTAAAGGTCTTTTTATGTGTCTCCAGTAGTAAAACATGAGGATATTTAACCTTGGATTGAGAAGGTATGCCCCCTTTTTCTGTGACTTTCTGGGATGAGAAGAATTCTGTTTTCAATTCTGGACATTACAATACCAAAACCTGGCAGAGTGTTTTTCAGTAACTAAGGGGGAAAAAAAGTCAAGAATTAGCAGAAGAGATGAAAAATAATTACAGTAAGAGGATTATGTGATACTTAGCACCTAAATGAAAGGTACAGTTTCCAAAACTGCGAAACACCCAACATCTCCTTTCGTAAGCCTGACTTAATGGTAGTCTGTATGTCTAATAATAGTATACATTTGTTGTTACTCGGTTTCAGTAAAAGGGTTGCCACGGACCTAAAATTTCAGCTGCACAGTTAGCAGGAGCAGGCATTTACCCAAGAAGGAGGCACCGGCTCTCTGGCTAGAGAGCTTTTTTTGGGCCCATGGGTGACCTGACCTGGTATGCCCAGGTTGGGGCATAAACTTAACAGAAATTTGCCTTGTGCAGGAAGTGGGGTGATCGAGTCATCTTTCTACAGGTATTCTTTCTCTCAGTCTTACTTGGCGTTTTTCAACTTTGTATTAAAAATGTAGAGTTAATTTTTAATGTGCTTTAATTCCAAGGAAGTAGAAAGGAAATCACGGGCTGTTCTTTTTTCCCCCACAAAAACTATATTTGATTTGCTCTATTTTAGATCTACTTGTAAGAAAGCTCACAAAAGAGTGTTTAATACTTTAAAAAAAAAAAACAAAAATGACACCTTATTGCTGATTAATTTTCATTCCCACTTTCATCTGCTTGCTGGGACTATTTCATCATTGCAGAGGACAGGATCTACTACGACATCCTAGACATGCAACACTCTCCCTTGCTCCCTCTGCTTTCCCTGCAGCATTGACTTAGAGCAGAACAAGTGCATTGAGCTAAAATTCAGCTCATGGTTTAGGACTAGATTATCAGAAGGCATATCTCGTAGTGTTACGCAGAACAACTTGTGAAACTAGGGTTGCTTTGTGCCCTAAGGTACTGCTCAGGAACACAAATTGCACCATCCTAGAAAAAGCCAAGAGCTGCCCTGTAGCATATCCTCCTTCCCCAGAAGCTGGTCCCTCACCTTCAGAAAACTGCCTCAGCACGGGGAGAGTCCCAGGCAATGCTTCTGCAAGCACTGCTTGTGTTTTGCAAAGAGAGTGATGATTGTCTGTTTGCTTTTTCAGTCAGCATTGCAAAATCTTTTGTTGCTTTAAGGAAAGGCAAAGGAACAGGCTAAAAATTTTTCTCAGACATCAGCCTCACAGGTGACGAGGTGCTGCCTTTTCTCACTTTGTGATTTGTTGAAAGCTTCCTCTTTTGCTGCTTTGATTTCATCTTGTTGGCGTGTTCCCAGTGAACCTGTTTTCCCCATATGTGAATATTCTTTTTTCTACACCAAGGTAACACTGTTGGCAAATGTCCCTGAATGTGAAAGGCTCGTTTCTTTTTCTGCCATGATCAACAGAACTTGGTTTATCTATCAAACACATTTTTATGTGCAGTCCCGCAAAAGGCCAACATTAAAGCATCATGTTATTTGACCTCTTTGTTCTTCTGCATAAATAGTCACTAATTAAGGATGTTTCCTTGCATCTAGGGCAGGTGCTAACTATAGTTCACATCTCTTGTCTTTCCAAGGCTTCAAGACAATAGATGTATTCTGACATGAATTTTTCACCTGTTTTTGTGCATAACTGGGCTATTGCCAGATGATAAGATGCATCACAGTGTACAGTCTGCTTACTTATACAAACAAAGGGAAAAAGAATTAAAATTTATCCCATTGTACATAGAGTAAAGGAAGGCACAGATGAAGACTGTTTAGCCACAGATACTTATTTTTTGCAAGACTGAACTTCTAGATCACCTGTTGCCTGGTAAAGACAGCCTGGCACAGTGTAAAATACCCAATGAAAAACAGGCTGACTATGCCTGTTCTAGTAAACAAGTGTGCCAAGGCCTGTGTTGTGGCTTTGATGGCAAGTGTCCCGGCACTTTTTGCATCTGGCTTTTTCTGCTCCCTGGAAGGGCCTCATCTGTTTCCCAACCCAGACATTTTCTGGGAGATAGTAGTTGGCATAAGCCAAAGCTGTACTAGAGAAGCTAGCAATTTAGCAATATGGACAATCGTGGCAACCTTAGTCTGTCTTTAAATTATATTTTGTTATTATAGACGTAGCCTCAAAACCAATTAAATTAACTTAGACCAGGTGGAGTGCAGTTTAAAAGCACTCAAGAGGTCTGGACAGAAGCCAATAGATTTATTCACGTTTTAGCTTGGCCAAAGGCCTGCTTAAGTTCTCCGGCTTAAGTGTTGTTTTTCCTTCCATAAGGAGAAAAGGAAAGACCTCTTAGAATAGCTATTAACCCTCTACTTGGAGAATATCCCAGAAGTATAGTAAGCTTGGGGTCCAGCTTCTTCCGGGACTGACTGATTTGAAAGAGAGATTTGAAGCCACATCTGCTTCCACTTTGGAGAAAGGAGGTGAAGAGTGCTTTGTCTGAAGGTTGTGCATTGAAGCTATTCTACTTTGTATTAAAAAATTATCCATGGAGCCAGAGCAGGTGAGAGAATAAGAGAACGGCTGGGTATGTTCATGCAATCAGAGTGGTGAGGCTACTTAGTTGAATCTGCAGCTGAGACACGATGACTGATGCTGTGTATGCTTGCAGTCATTTGCAATACATAGCCAATCAATAATAAAGCTGTTTAATGCTCCTTCTTCTGCCAAAGTACCTTCCAAAAAGATGTGAATTTGACAGCTTGCAATTAGGTGATTGTGTAACTGATTGTCAACATGAATGTTTGTCTCTTCTTGAGTAGAAATGAATGCGGGAAATGGAACTGTTTACTGTAGCCACCTCCTCATTGATACTGATGACTTGCGATTTGGAGTTTATTTTGCTGGCTCACTGTGTGCGTTTGTCTAAATTCTCACCCAGAGAAATATATAAGTATGTTATATATATATATAATTGTGAAATAATAGATTTTCTGACTTCACTCTCTGCACATTAACCAACACTTCCAAGAAGATTCTGTCTTTGATTTCATTTAAACAACTTTTATAGATGTTTAGCATACTGAAAATGAAGAGGCTGAGAGATGTGTTTTCTTTTAGTGTCATTAATTGTTAGACAAATAAGGGCTGTAGAGTCATTAACATTGATTTAGAGTAAATATAAATTAACCTCATAATTTCTTAGGTGAAATGCCTAGTAAAGCTTGGGGAATAAAAGCTTGATAATAGTGCTAGAAAAATGTTCTAATTTTCCATAGATATTAATTTTATGGTCAAGGAGTGGGAGTGAGAAGGAAGGTTGTACATCAAACACTAGCATTCTCTTTCATCTAACAGGTTTCATCTTTCTAGCTTTCAACATCAAGAGCTAAAGTCAGACCCTAATGACTGCGATTAAGATATGCCCTCTCACATCAGAACTGAAAGTTGTGCCTGATTACATGAAGGGGAATAATAAAAACGATTTCACTGTATTTTAAGTGGCTAGAGCTCTCCTTACATTAACCAACACACTGCAGAAAACTTATGGGGTAATGAAATTTTATGAGGGCTTTTAAACACAAAACAAGTGTATATTACTGAAAATTTATGGGTCATTTATTCAACTGCCATAGTGTTACTCTGGACAGATCAAACATGAGGCTAGCGGACTAGGGGCTTAGATTTATTTTTTTTTAGAGGACAAAAGAAATCAATATGAAATAGTGTTGTTCTCAGGGCTGTAGTCAGCATGACCTCTGTTTGTTGTAGATTCTTCTGTTCAGCTATAAAAGAATCATGAGGCTAGGTTCTGAGCCTACAGAAAATCTATTTTCTTCCGTGGAATAAAGAAGGAGCAGTAATTATTTTTACCAGTGTATCCAAGCACCTCTTATTAATTAAAATCCAGACTTAAAGGGGCCTATACTTCGAAAACTAGGCCATAATGTCTAGTCTCTAAATACTTCAGTATTGAAAAAATTACTCACAGCTGCATTTACGGTGGGATTCACTTGGGGGGAAAAAAGCTCAGCTTTGCTCATTGGTAATTTCCAGGATCTAAGTGTATCTTTCCCGGGTGTAAGTCTGGGAACATAGCAGTATTAATTAGTAGATCTTTTGATTGGAATTTAAGAGGGACAAACTGTGTGTCAGACTAAAGAACTGTCTAGCTCAGACTGTGGTGCTAATGGATGCTTGGGGAAGGAGAACAATAATCAAGGTAGGTATTTCCCTGTCTTGAATCTTGCATGCATCCTAATCTGTCCTAAAGCCATGGATTTCTAACAGTTAATAGATTTATCTACTAAGTATTGTGAATACGAAGCCTATGGATATTACAGACCCTTTTATGTGGATTTAAAGCAAAAAACATCAGTGCATTTCCATTTCTCTTCCTCCAAGGAAAGATACTGTATTTTCTTTTCTCGCTTCACTCTCTCGGCACCCACTACCTTCCCCATTAGTCATGCAGGTGAAGTGATGGGGATGACTTTGGCTTATGTGTTCCTGCTTTCTTCTGCCAGGAAGAAGTTCACTGTTCACCGAATCATGTCCCAGATTAAGTTAAATTTGAATATCACCCATAACAGGCAGATGCGCAAAGCATTATCATGATACGTACTCCTGTCTCTAGTAGTGATGAGATGGTGGAACTGTGACAGTGATTCTTTTGGGACTGCATTATTCAGGTACAGAGCATCCACGTATCCAAAGTGCTGAGGTGTGATAGAAAGAAAACTCGAGAGGGAATTTGTATTGCATATTGTGTGAAGTGGCAATTGCAAGGCCACAGAAAATAAAATTGTCTGTAGTACAGCACCTGGAGTCTGAAACTCTAGGGTACAGCTTGTGCCTATCCTCTCTGAAACTTGTTGTGTACCTCAGAGAGTCAGCAAAGTGAATATGCTCGAGTGCCTGCAGCCACATAAATCTCTGCCCTCACAGACAAAACTGCAGTCCTGTGGTCCAAGCTGATGCCATATATCTAAAATAAGGGAAGATGCTCTTCCTGTCCTAGTTCTGTGCATGCTACACTTCAGTGAAGTTAAATACAGCTCCATAGCCATACAAAACAATTTTTTTGGCGAGCCTGTATAAGGATGTACGGAGAGAAAAATACTTTGATGTGTCTACAGAACTCATGTATAAACTCTTCTGAAAATTGAATTTGCTTAAACATCAAAGTCAATTTACGTGGGATCAGAAGGTCTACATTTTGAAGGCAGTTCATGTCAGGACAAACCTACTTTCCAAACATTGTTACAAACCTAATACAAAGGTTCAAGTTGATTCCACTTTTCCTGGACTCATGCCGGCTTGACTGGATGGGACCTGGTGACTGCTCCCTGACTGCTCCCAGACAGTCTTTGCTAGCAGGGGAGCACTTTGAAAATATCACAGATAATCATAATATTTGAAATTGCTGGCACTATTACACATGTGGTGTTTATTAGGGAACATTAAAAGAACACCAATAAATGGCTTCTATGCAGCTTGAGACCTGGCTGTACCAGAGACAAAATATTTAGCACAACATCAAGAGTTTTTAATGTCTGAATGTATGCTAGAAGTAAACATGCCTTTACGCAAGTAATTTGTTGGTTAGATGTGAACTGGGGCTAACCTTAGGTCTGTTCCCTGTCAGAGACTCGTGGCTTTCCATGCTGCTTTGCCTTTTCCTCCCGCTTCAGACACTAATCCAAACTGTTTGCACAACGTCTGCCAGAGTGGCCCTCGTCTGTGTGCTTCTAAAAGGTCTTTTGTGCATCTTTTTTGCTGGATGCCTCCCCACACACTAATGCAATGAAAATATTGTTGCTGCCATGTTGTGCAACAGTGGCTCTCCAGGCGCGTCCTGTGGAGTGCGTGGTGGAGCTCGGTGGTGAGCCGGCTGCGCAGATGGTCCTGGCTCCTTCTCCTTCCTGCTCGCTACCCAGATACTGAAAAGCAGTTTAGAGGGTGTTGCTAAAAGTAATTTTCTATTGCTTCGCAAGAACCTAATGAAAATGAGTAACCAGGTTCATTAAGCTGGACAGCAGTGCCAGGGATTCACCATGCTTAGTTGCTGTTTATAATGATTAATGTATTAGCTAGCTCCCCTAAATCCATTTTGTGGTGAATGGGGAGCAGTAAACACTTTAAAGTGGGGTTTCTGCAATCTGGTTTAGCTGACTGCAATGGGGTGAATGAATATGTGTGCCAGAAGTGCCTGCTTTTTGCCGTTAACTCTAAATGAAGCATACAGTGCCTGGCTCAGGTGTGGTGGTCCATATCACAGGGGATACCAGCCCCTTTCTCTAAAGACTCTGTGGAGAAAAAACTAATACATATTTCTTCCCTGTAGGTATTCTTTAGAAATAGGAGATGAAGCTAAAAATCACTTTGGACAAAAGTGAGTGAAGCTCTCATGCAATGAAATGCTTTCAAAGCCTTGCCGTAGAATGGCCTCTACAAGCTCACTGATATCCAGACTACATCTGTTCGGGTTAAGTTGTGTAAACAATAAGACTGAGTCTAACAACAACAACAACAAAATCTAGTGCTGTTCCATTTCTTGGTGTGAATATTATAAAAGTTACAGCAACTTTAGAATCCAGGCACTGTTTTCGTTAAAATACAATTTCAAACCCCCTGGTGCATCATTTATTCCTGTACAGAGTAAGATTTTTGTCTCGAGACATTGTAGAAAAAGGATTGCTAGTTTTTGCAAGTTAAAGCAAGCTACCCAGTAATGTGCTCTGTGACTAGACTAGAATTCATTCTGGTCTGGGAGATAACACTGGGATCCATTTTCAGGAGATACCGGTATTTTTCATTGTAGCAGCAAACATGGCTATTTGAATGTCCGTTTTGCTTAAAGGAACACACGATACATTAATGAACTATCAAGCTTGCAAGAAGTGCTTCTTTTTTCCTCTTCACTAGCAGAAATATTTGCAGAAAGATTTTTTCCCTGTTTATTATAAACACTGATCACGAAATCAGTGTTTATAAGCCTGAAAATCCTACAAAGAGAAGTCTCAAAGGAATATAATACCGGCATTATGCACTTACTGATTATTATCTCTGTGTGATTCTTGTCCTGTTAAAATCTGAAAACAGGTTAGTTTGTTACACAGACTGTGTCTAATGCATACTTCTCTTGGCATTTTATGTGTATATATGTGTATGTATATGTACAGGTAGGTATAGGTAGTTTACTTAAAAATGCATTGTAAATGAGTTATTCTTACATTCCCTGTAGCTACCTGGCTGACTTTTAAGCAATCACAGGACAAGCCATCATAAAATTATTGATTTATATTCTGACTGTAGAAACATCTATGCCATTTAAATACATTTGCTTCGTGCATTGTGTATATAGATGTATGTGCATGATGTATGCAAGTGTATGCATATTATGTATACAGAGATATACATTAAACAAATATACTCCATTTAAATAAATTTATCTATTTTGTCTGCTAGTGATATTTTTGCATAGTGGGCCAGGTTTCTATAAGCAGCTTTTCAAGGGGAAATTTTGAGCAGCTGAATGAAATGGATGAAATGAACCTGATCTCATCTTTTTATCTGTGCTAAGCAAAGGCTACAGTATTTTCTCTGTTGCCTGGTCAGATATCTTTTTAAGCAGACTAAAGATTGACCAGTGTTAGACTATAATAGATGTCTAGGAACAAAGTCGAGTTATTAGCAGAAGCCCATTATTGGCAGCACCAGAAGTAAAGCTATTTGGAAAGCTATTGCAGTTCAGCAGTGGGGCTGTTCAGCTGCAGGCTGTGTGAGGTTTGTGAGTAGGCTGCTCATACCAAACAGGAAGCCCCTCTCCCTCTTAGGATTTTGCTAAAGAACGGAGAAACCAGTATGGATATTGAAGTTCAAGACTAGTCCTCTCTTCCCTTCTACCCACCCTAAGAAAACATCATGAAACACAAGGAGTTTGAACGTATTGTGCTCAGCACCTCTTACAGTCAGTTTACACAAGCACAAAGTTGCCATAAAATTCTTTCTTCTGCAGCGGAAGGGTTTGGCACGTGTTTGCTCTGTTTCACTGGTGTGTGATGTTGGGCCATGAACCGTCAGGGTCAGAAATGTACTTAGGCAGCGTGAACCACCTAGTGCGTCACCTAGTAGAAAGCGCTGTACACAGACAGAAACTAGGAACACCGTGTCCATGCTCTTAAAGCAGTCTGAACAGAAGAAAAACAGTTGAAAATGCAATCTTTTATCAGCTGCAGGCTGTTGTCATGAGTGACAAAAGCAAATATGCCTAGCTGCCTTGTCTGGTTGGTAGTGAACACCACCACTGCCTGACAGAAGCCTTAAGGATTGCTGTTTCCCTCAGCATGGGAAGGATGTGGCTGGTATCGATGTGGGAGCTGTAGCCTGAATTAGAAAGCCTGTGGAGTTCCTACAAGTTACATGCAGTGCTGGCAGGACCTCAGAGCAGGGATGTGTTACAGCTGCAGAGAAAATGAAGGTTTTGCACATACAGCAAGAAAACCTGTTCAGCTGCCCTCAAAAATGCACTGAAGAGGTGAGGTTGAACCACTTATCTACAGGTGCTGCTGGAGGAAGCCCTGGCTTGCTATTTAATTTTCATCTTTTCAGTCCTACAGCACTGAGAAATGTAAGCTGACAGCACAATACAGAGAGTTCTCGAAGGCTTAATGTGTTAGTGTCAAATGAAACAAAACGTCAGATTAGCTTTTTAAAGGATTTTGTCTGCTACAGATAAGAACTGAAAGGCTTTTATAGATCAGCTCTGTTAAATAGGAGTTTGGGGAAGGAAAGGGGGGGATGAGCATCAAGGAGGAATAATGATGGAGCAACCAAATGGATTAATGGACGGTAACCATAAAATGGTATCTTTGCCTACATAATTAGTACCTGCTTCGGCTGCAGAAACTCAAGGTAATTTACTAAGGCTGCAAATCATGCCTTAACTTGAGAAGGATAAAAAATAGCTTTCTAAGGCTTAGAAAAAACTGAAATTATTATAATAATCTACTGAATCCTAGGCTTTCTGTTCCTTTGTTTCCACTTTTTGAGCTGCTTTACTTAATATCATATAACTAGATACTCATTTAGCCAGAGAAAGTATGTTGTCATATAGAAAAGACTATCAGCTGGAGTGAAGGAGAGAGGCCAAGGATTGACTGACTGTGCCTATAAAGTGAAACAGCTTCTGTAAGGAAGCTTGGGAAGCAGCTCATGCAGTGTGGCTGGGTGACTGGGCTTGCATCCTTGAACACAGGAGGTGGCAGCTCTACTTCAGGCTGAGTTGGAGGTCCTGGCTGTTGCCAGTAACCTTCAGCTGCATGCTCCTGGTCCTTGAGGTTTCTTGCGCAAGATACTAATGCAGTTCTGCCTTTTTAACTTTAAAGAAAAAGGTGATTATTTGAAGAGCAGTTAGTTCTGAGTGACCCTGTCGCACAATTGGCTCCGCTGGCAGAGGTGAGCAGGCAGCGTCTTTGAGCATCAGGCAGCACTGAGCACACCGGGGTGGGAACCTCCATGCAGCAAAGCTGGAGCTAAGGAGATAACTCATTTCTACCACTTATCAGTGAAGACCATGTTGCAAATCAAGGCAGAACCTCAGAAAAGTGGGAAAAATGTTGTCTGTTTGGATTTGAGATGGGTGTTCACATCACAGGAGTGTTCACGAGCCATGCTAGAGCAAAGGAAATGTCTCTAGGTAACACCATTCTTGTTTAAATTGGTGTTTATGTTTCAGTAGGTAGCTTGGCTTTTAACAAGCAGACTTCTTCCAAGCCAAAACTGTTTTGTTAGAAAATCCACAGGCAGCAATAGTAATGACAGCATGCACCAAATTGCTTACTATGAGTATCTTCTGTACCATGCCATAGCAATCTTCTGAGGAGCAGCTGGTGGCTTCACCAAGGCGCGTGTGCCCTGGCAAGGGCTGAACACGTCGCCCTGTGGAGAAACTGCGATTTCATAAAGGCTTCTGCGTCTCGGTGTCTGATTATACATAGTGCAAGTCTGTGCTGAGCAGATGGCTTTCCAGACGTCGTTCAGCTGAAGAACTGAGTCTGTCTGTCTGGAGGATGGACTTTTCAGAAGTATTTATGTAGTTTGAGAAGCCAGCAGGGAAAGTATTTTCAATTATACTATTGCTTCTAAAGTACTACACATTACACTTACGCGCTTCCAAAAATGCCAGCTGCACTGGACACCCGCACCCAAGTCCATTTCTTTGGCTGCGTGCAGATAAGGGAGGGATGCTTTTACCTAAATGTGGGAGAACAATTTCATTTCATTTTGGTATTGCTTGATCTTTCATAGTTCTTCTGGTAAAACTGGGAGGTTTCGCAGAGGTTGCTATCTGGCTTAAGTAGTTAACAGATGATGCCATTTCCAAAATTCTTAAAAGCTTAACCTGGGAAAATACCACAATGCATAAAAATAACCTTTACTGCATTTAATTTTCATTTGATATTTACTTTTCTTTCTTTAACCTTTATTTATCCCTGAGCCCAGATCTTCATAGCTAGTTTACACTTAATTAAATACTTAGGCAGAAGTTAGTATGAGGGTGTCTCACAAATCTAGTCCTTAGGTAACTTTGTTAACTAACGAACAAGGTAAAATGTTTTAATAGGACACCATAGTTTAGCAGATGACATGAGGGAGCTAAGCTACTGCACACAGCTTGGTTGTTCTTGTAAGTATTTGCATATATATTGCATATATATTGCAATAACTTCTGAGTGCCTGATTTCTGAGCATTTGTCTGCAGCAGGCCCCCAGCCTCAACTGCGACTTAATATTGATTTTATTAAAAAGTGTTAACTCCTTCTGTGAACACTTAAATTCAGAATTAAAGTGGCCTTTGGTCATCTTACCATGAATGTTAATTATGCTAAACTGAAATAATATTTTAATCCCAATTAAAAGAGTTTCTGCCACAGGAGTTTAATGCGCGGTAGCGTTTCTGCCATAGATGTGCGCTGTATCCAGCATATGGGCAGATACACTGATTACTGCTCGGTGAGCGAGGCCGAGCTTGCAAAGCAGTACTAACCAGAGGTAACTGCCTGTGTGCACTGAATAAGAGGGGTAAATTATCTTCCATTTCTGGGTGGCAGGAGGATGCATGAACACAGCTGCAAAGCTGGTAATAAATTCACAGCCTCTCTTCCCTTGTACCTCACCTGTGTGTTGATAGCCTTCACTAATTTAGACTGACTTCCTTTACTGCCCCCAAATAGATGAGCTTTCAATCTCATAGCTCTCATTTATTTGTTTCCTTTGTAGGAAAATGTTATTTCAGATACCTCGTGTTAGTTGTTACCCCTAACTAGCAACTGTCAATCAGATACTAGTTGAAAGGGACAGGCTGTCCCAGGAAAACAAAGCTCCTCTTGAATTTCTGTGTTCATACTTCTGTCTGCACCGTCACTGAGGGAGCCCGGGGTTGCTTGGGAGCTGAATTTGGAGAGAAGCAGTCCCAAAACACAGCAGGGGAGCTGGCACCCAGCTCTACTGACAACGCTGAAATTACTGACTCCTTTTTTAGCATAGCAGAAGCCCCATCTGCTTCCAAAATTAAAGTGTCTGCATGTTTCCTTGCTGCCCTCGTACAAAATGCTGCTCTAGCAAATTTGATGTAAGGATCATGTAGCCATGAAAATTCAGTTTGCAAGTATGCATTTCTTTAGCAAAACTTACAAAAATTGTATTTTGAAATATAAGTGGTCTGCAAGTCCTTATTTTAGTACTGGAGCTTAATGTTGCCGTACGCCATGGTCACTTTTTATTTGGTTCCCTATATGTCTCATGGTAGCTGTGAAATGAGGAGGCATCTGATTCTTTCAAGGTTTTTTGGTTGATGGAGGAAAACCTTTCAAGTCTCTCCAGTAAACAGATTTTTGAAAGGGCATCTGTGTAAGCTATGTCTTTTATTACCAAACATCAAAGTATTTTAACTCCATGATGGCATGCAAGGGGTAACCACAGCTGGCTTCTGATATCACTGCAAAATGAGATCAATTCTGCTAAAACTGGAGAAGAATTCATCCTCTCCATGGTTCCTCCTCTCCCACACAGAATAAATCAGTGATACCTTAGTTAAAGGTAATGGAGTTCCATCAGCAGAAAATAATTTGAAGTGTGTGTGTGGGGGAAGAATCAATGCCAAAAAGTAGATTCCATGCTTTGTTTGAGAGATGCAATGGAGAAGGAAGATAGTCCATCCAGTTGTCCTGTCCATCCGTAACTGAAGACTATTTACATAAACCAGGTAATTTTGATGTTTCCTTAAATAGTCTTTTGACGTTACAAGCTTCCCATCTTTTACTCTAGAAAGTAAGGTCTGTGTATAGTTTGAGCTTCCCAGGTTTATCTGGGGAAACAAACAAACAAAAAAACACAAGTATTTTTCATAAGACTCTTATGTTATAAAGCACCTGACTTGCACAGAACATAGTTACCCACTGAGAAATGCTCAAAAATATGCAATATTGGGAAGCTGACAGAGAAAAAAAAAAGGCAACAGCAACGATAAAAGTAGAATGAGCCAGCATAAGCTAAGCAGTTAAAGGAACAAAAGGAACTTGAACAAACAAAACTGAGGCTAAAACATCCTCCAGAAACAAATCTGGAGAGACAGACAGGACATTAGCAAAATTGTAAATGGCTTGAAAAATCTTGATGAATTTTATGAGAGTGTTTGTAAATAAGATTTAGAGGTCTGTTCTTTCCTTTCTTTCTTTTGTAACACTTCTACTGGATTCACAGAATAATGCCTTGCCCTTGCTGGTTAGTATATTTATCTAGCAAGACATGTAGGCAGTCCACGGAAAATTTAAGTCCAGAATTTTGCAGCTGCTTGGGTCCTTCCACTGCCCATCACTGGGACCATGCATGCAGGGAGCCGGTAAGTACTAGAGCTAACTTCCCCTCTGTTTTATTCTCTTCAATAGACCTGCTTGTAGTGTGATTGGACTCAAACATCTGCATTTCTCCCATGATGTTTTGAGGAGCGTGGGTGGTGTTGCCAGTGGTGAGACTCCAGCCAGGGAGAGGAGCAAACTCTGAGAATGTGCTTCATGCTGGAAGCAGATAACGGCGCACAGGCAGCACTGGGCTAATCTGGTCTTCCTCTTCAGACACAGAGGCCACGGTGCTTTGGATCAGCTCTAGAAATCGGTCCCAGGAAGAGAATAATTTTTCTACACCATGATACTAAATTTCAGGTTTAATCTTCAGTAATAAATGTTTCCTCTTCTGTCTCCCTCCCCTTTCTTCTTTTCTTGGCAATCTCATGAGAGGTCTTCATCTTGTGTATCTGAGTCTCACAATACAAGAACCATCAAGGACTTTGTGGGGTGTTGGAGCATAATGAAAAGGATTATTATGGGCTGCTGCTGTTGTTTTTCTGTTAATAAAGAATTAGCTATTTGAAGCAAAGGACATTGTATGGAGTTTCACTATGCTACAAAGTTATCAAGGAGAAATAATGTAGCAGACAATGATTATTTCTTAACTCATACAGAAGGCTATGATTAAATCTCATGATATGATTTATTGAATTCTGAGAGGAAAAAAACTAATGTGAGGTACCAGAATAAGAAATACTGAATGGGCGATGATTTACAGACAATAACAAACTGCAACTGTACTTCTACTTCAGGTGTCAGACTTGGTCACAGAATCACAGGATGGTAGGGGTGGGAAGGGACCTCTGTGGCTCATCTAGTCCAAACCCCCCTGCCAAAGCAGGGTCTCCTACAGCAGGCTGCAGAGGACCTTGTCCAGGTGGGTCTTGAATATCTCCAGAGAAGGAGACTCCACAACCTCCCTGGGCAGCCTGTTCCAGTGTTCCGTTACCCTCAGAGTGAAGAAGTTCTTCCTCATGTTCAGACAGAACTTCCTGTGCTTCAGTTTGTGCCCATTGCCCCTTGTCCTGTCTCTGGGCACCACTGAAAAGAGCTTGGCCCCATCCTCCTGACACCCACCCTTGAGATGTAAGCATTTTTTAGGTCCCCTCGCAGCCTTTTCTTCAGGCTGAACAAGCTGAGCTCCCTCAGCCTTTCCTCATAGGAGAGATGCTGCAGTCCCCTCACCATCCTTGTAGCCCTCCGCTGGACTCTCTCCAGTAGCTCCTCATCTTTCTTGAAGTGGGGAGCCCAGAACTGGACAGAGTACTCCAGATGGGGCCTCACTAGGGCAGAGT
>Ga0065711_1030951_pt1 | contig 30984 bp, 17 predicted proteins | sample Hoacrofraction12_FD_59098 | JGI IMG/M metagenome (GOLD analysis project Ga0065711, IMG submission 59098) | Hoatzin crop microbial communities from Cojedes, Venezuela - Epithelial fraction 12 v2 (version 2) | ecosystem: Host-associated > Birds > Digestive system > Esophagus > Crop | place... | reverse complement strand
CCCAGCATGACGGCACATGGTACGGAATACCCGGCTCTGTTTGGCCAGGTGGGGTCAGCCCCCACCCCTGGGCTCTGCCCCTTCCTGGAGTCCGGTGAAAATTAACCCTGTCCTGGCCAAACCCAGGACATCTGCAAAACACACCACCCGTTTTCAAGAGAGTAATGCGCTAATGACAGATACCTAGCAGAACTACGTAACATTAAACATTTTGAGATTTATTGCTTTAATGTAAAAAAGACCAAAAAGATTAATTATAAAGGAGCGGAAGTTGCTGGTGGAATATAACAGGAAAAGTTATGAGTGTAGTGAAAGCATGGAAAAGAAATAGAAAAGAATTCCTGTTGGCTTTGAAAACTGAATTCCATGAAAGCAGATAAAACAATGAATACATAATTTAACTACATATGAGAAAAAGTGAGAGGGCTACATGAGAATCTTTCTTCCTTCCCACTTTTAAAGGTAGCATGTTTGAAATTTAAGTTTCATGCTTGGAAAGTTTTTAGTTCTCCTCTGTTCAGAAGTGAACAGCATCTGGCCTCAAGAAAACTACAAAAGGCGTGAGTAGGTGTTCGGTTGTATATAGTTCAGCTTCTGCATGCATATGGGTTCTACATCTGGTTCTGCTCCTGTAACAAAACTCTTCAGAAATCAACAACTGAACAAAGCAACATGATACACTGTCTTCTGATCTCATCTGAAGATGAGAAGTTGAGTATCAGTCTGAAGGATTTTAGTACTCTTTAAACTAGAAGCTCAGTTTTGGCCCATATTCCAAAGTGTTGCCTTATGTGAACTCATATCAGAATACTGGTTATTTTTGCTAACAAAAGAAAGGAAAAACTAAGGGTTTTTAACTGAAAAAGACAGTATAGAGGCAAAAGTTCAACAAGGGCAAGTGCAGGGTCCTGCACCTGGGAAGGAACAACCCCATGCACCAGTACAAGTTTGGGGCTGACCTGCTGAAGAGCAGCTCTGCGGAGAGGGACCTGGATGTCCTGGTGGATGACAAGATGACCGTGAACCAGCAGTGTGCCCTTGTTGCCAAGAAGGCCAATGGTATTGTAGGGTGCATCAAGAGGAGTGTGGCCAGCAGGTCGAGGGAGGCTCTCCTTCCCGTCTACACTGCTCTAGTGAGGCCCCATCTGGAGTACTGTGTCCAGTTCTGGGCTCCCCGCTTCAAGAAAGATGAGGAGCTACTGGAGAGAGTCCAGCAAAGGGCTACGAGTATAACGAGGGGACTGGAGCATCTCTCCTGTGAGTAAAGGCTGAGGGAGCTGGGCTTGTTTAGCCAGAAGAATAGAAGGCTACAAGGACACCTTCTAAATGCCCATAAATATCTTAAGGGTGGGTGTCAGGAGGATGGGGCCAAACTCTTTTCAGTGGTTCCCAGAGACAGGACAAGGGGCAAGGGGCACAATCTGAAGCATAGGAAGTTCCATCTGAACATGAGGAAGAACTTCTTCCCTCTGAGGGCGTCAGAGCACTGAAACAGGCTGCCCAGAGAGGTTGTTGATTCTCCTTCTCTGGAGATATTCAGAACCCGCCTGGATGAGGTCCTGTGCAACCTTCTCTAGGTGACCCTGCTGTGGGGCAGGGGGGTTGGACTAGACGATTCAGAGGTCCCTTCCAACCCCTACCATTCTGTGATTCCGTGAAAAACAAGTACATAAACAACTGTGATTATTAAATAAGACAAATGAGGTGGCCCAAAATATACAAAAAAAAAAAAGAAGCGGAAGAATTTCTTGCCTTCAAAGAGTCAGTATAAATCAAAACTAAGACAATCAGATCAAAGTTATTGCTTGTCTGATATCCATTTGGAGAGTGTTTTCTTCTATTTTTATATACGAATTTGTAAGCCTCCTGCATTCACATTGTGAATTTTGTTCTGGCAGTCATTATGCATTAAATGCATCTCATCCAAATATAAAATGGCAGATGCACAGAGAAAAATACCAAAATGAGAAAAACAAGAAAGGACAAACTTCACAGAACATGTCTGCAGTTTTCTTTTGGTAACCTGCAGTTGCTCAATAGCACTCTTGAAGTCTCGTTCTTCTTTGATGTCCATTTTCTCCATTAACCAACAGGAAGGGATTGACTAGTTCCAAAGTAGAGGTCTTGGCAAAGAAACCAGGATCTGAACGGAAGTGGAAAGCACATCACTTGCTCACCATGATCCGTTTTTCCCCAACTACTGCCACTTTGGGAATAACTACTGCTGACCTGAGGGACCACGATCAGAGAAGACAATCCAGACTATTTGACTAGAAACACTGAAGAAGTTATTAACTGGAAAAAGAAGTCACTGGGAAAAAAAAAAAAATGACCAGTTTCATTTAAAAAAAAATTTACATTTCAAAATTTGAAAAAAAAAGTTACCACCAGTGGAAGAGGAGAAAATGTTGAAATCAGCTCTTACAAACACACTGTCCATAGATTCTATACACCAGATCCTGCATATACTGCCTATGTATTCTGAGTGTAAGGCTTTTATGATACTTTTTTCTCCTATCAAAAATATTCCTGATCTTCTACAATTTCAAATTCAGAATTTTGTATGTCTTAAAAATCAAATTCACTTCAATGGTTTCAAATGTGAGATTTTCTAGAGAAAAGAGAAACTAAAGCAGGAAGGTCTGCTGGATGCGTGAGTTCTATTTACTGTCCAAAGCACAAATACTTCATCACTATCTCAGTGTCTCAATAATACAATGGTTAACTTCCGTTGCATTTAGCAACAGGCAAACTTTGCCTCAAACTTGCATGCTTTAAATGTTATGGGCCTTACACATTTTTGGCCTCTCGTTCAGCTGAAATATAGATAGCTTGTGAAAAGGCATCATCCTTTTTGTCAGTGCCTTACACTACCACAAGGACTTAACACAAAAGGAAACAGATCTGCACCTACTGAAGCTGACAATAAAATTATTTCCAGCTTCACCCACAGAATGAGGACACTCGGTAATGCCTTTGCTAGAAAAAAACCTTCCACCTGATGTCAAGTTTCATTGTATATGAACTTATCTCTACCAATACATACACTTATGCTCAGACTAAAAAATATGTAAACACATCCTTTTGACTTTCATCATACAAAGTATTCGCATTGGAAGTACCTTGCTGAATCTTAGTCTAAGGATTACCAGTATTCCTCTTTCACCACAGCACTGCTCCCTGTGTTCAGTCTTGGTGGGAAAGGAATTAGGCGAAGGACCAATTTTGAAAGTCCCACCTGCTTTATAGATCTTATTGATCATTTCACTGAAAAATTATTTTAATCATTATTAGCTTTGTTAAGCATATTAATATTCCCAATAAACTTAATGACTTAAATGAAATAGGAATAAATATATTTTTTAATCCATCAATAATACTGGCAATGTATCTGGTGACTGGACTTACAGGACTACGGAGTATGCAACTATTTATGTCACCTTCAAAGAAACATCTGTAGAGAGCTGAAGCCAGAAAATCTTTACTGGGAATATCCCACAACAAAACAAATGTCATAAGAGGTTATAAATACATACATACATTTATACATAAATACATGGTCCTTCATGTGCAAGAAAATCAACAGTCAAATAACAAAAACTTTGAAAAAAATTATTCCAAAGCAATATGAACACTTTCCCCAAAATGCTTTTGTCTGGTGCTAACAAGGTTATTGGGGGCAAGGGGGATGAAACCATTTAGCATCTGAGAAGCGAGAGCTCTTCATTGGTTTTAGCACCATTTCCCCAAGCTGCTCACATCATGGTTGTTGCGGTTTTGCCTCAATTTGAAACAGAAGAACCATGCAGTTACTCTCTCACTCCTTCCCCCTCCACGGTGGGATGGGGAGGAGAATCAGAAGGAAAAAGGCAAAAACTTGTGGGTTGGGATGAGAACAGTTTAACAGAGTGGCAAAGGGAGAAGAAAACAACAATCAATAGTACTGATAAAAAGCATATACAACATGCAGTGTTCTCACCACCCGATGCTCAGCTTGCTCCTGAGTAGCAAAAGCCCCTCCTTCAGCCACGTCCCCACTTAAATACTGAGCATGACATCCTGTGGTACAGAATATCGCATTTGATTGGCTGTTTAGGTCAGCCCAACCAGCTGCTTGTGAAAATTAACTCGATCCCAGCTGAACCCAGGGCAATGGCACAAGACCACAGCGATACTGAAGAGAATTAAAACTCCTGGAAGCCTTTTCAGAGACGTCCTGTAAAATTACAGCATGATTACATTACCTCTTAAATTAAAAAAAGTCTCTTACAAAGTTCAGCCTAACTGTCAGAGTTGCCAGGATTAGATCTGGGACCACATGTATTCTGACTAAGCTCAATGCTGTATAAATAATAGATCCATTATTCAAACAGCTCACAGGACAGTGTGAACTTGATTTTACATTAACAAAAACTCACCATGATATACCTTTCCTGGGATTTTTCCCTAGTAAGGGTTGTGGCATGGGCCCCTGTCTGAGCAAAAAGAAAATGTAAACAGCAGGTTCCTATTAAAGGAGTTATATTATGTATGTAGCCTCAGACAAAAGAATTCCAGCATTCGGGTTTTGTGAGTTATTAACAGCAGTCTGCTCTGTAATTGTCAGTGAAATAATCTCATTGACACATACAAGCTAGGAAATAGAGGTCTCATTAACAAAGCCTCTAGCCTTTAGTAGATCATATAAATAACCAAGAGAGCCTGCAAAAGATCGATTACAGCCTTTAAACGTTTACAGAATCAGTGTTTAATTAAGACCATTTTAATATGCAAATCAAGCCTAATTATCATCATTTGTTAATGTTAGTCTGCCTGGGCTCTAAACAGCCTCAGCTGCAAATATGGTAACAGTATCATATTTTTGCTGCTTTTTTTTTCCCTAGGAGAAACTGCAGAGGAAACAATCAAGTTGTGCTACTAGTACGTATGAAGGCTTTCAAAACCCCATTTCCTTTTAGCATTTGGACATGAAGGTCAAAAAAGTGCTCAGCGTAGCATAAAATCTAGCTGAAATGTTATGCATTTCTTCACCCACGATTTTGTAGAGTGCTTTAATTAATGTATTTCCTCCAAAGTAAGTAACCCCTCCAGGAGCTCCTTTTGATGAAAATCTGCCCTTGTCCAATGCAGTGATTGAATAGATGGGTCTCTAACACAGACCATTGTCACTCAGAAGCTGATATTGGGACTTTTTTTTCTTCCGATTTCCTCCGCCCCAGGAACGGTAGGTAATCCTCCTATGCTAAGAAGCCAGAAGCCACAGCATTACGGCAAAGCCCTTGGAAATTAGAAGTGTGAAGTAAACAAGAGAAGAACACAGTCTTCAGCAACATGATGGGAGGAGCAGGCACGGAGGAATACAAAGCAGAAAATGTCTGTGTTCTGACTCTTGAAGAAGTAAAATTAAAGCCTCAAAGCCCCTGTGAATTTGTTTTGGGAAAGAGGGTGGGGCAGCTGCAACATGCTCCTGGTAAAAATCGTTCCCTTTTCCTGACATTGCTGCTCTCCTGCCACCATGACGAGCTGCACAGATTAAACGAAGAAAGAGAACCACGCACCATTGGACGGTATTGATTTGTTGTTGAATGCTTACACACTGACAGCAGGGGAAATACGAAATGTTTCTGTTTGCAACTTTTTACAAGATAGAAGGTCAATTCTTTATTTTGTTTTGCCATTATATTTTCTTTCCTCATATTCCTGATGCTTTGGACCCTGTGGCTGCCAAGCCTTCATCTGGTTAAGAGTAAAAGACAAGCTTTCTGTTTTTACTTATTCTGTAATATATTTGGTATTTCTAAGTAAATCAAGTCCTCACATGAAAAAAAAAAAAAAGGACATGCAGTTACAATAGGCAATGTGTCTTTCAAGACAGAATGAATAAATATGTAATAATTGGAGTAGAAATAAAATGCAAGAGACAACTTGAAAAGCCCCCAATTCAAATGGGCGCAGAGTGGCTTTCACCCAGCGTCTTGACTGACTAGCGGATGAAAGGACTTCATACAGAAATGGCATTGGAGTACAGCACAGAACCATGGCTGGGCAGAGTTCTGTCGGGCAATCACGTCCCAGCTACTTTTTGAAAGGTCCTCTCTGGAGACGGTTTTGGAGAGTGGGGTGTGTTCAATAAAAGCTGTGCACGTTCTTGCTGACACAGCAAGTCCACACAGAAGCTGATCTAGGCTAGGGAACAAATTTGGGCTAGGGGACAAACCCTTATATGGCAGGAACCCCTAACACTTGTGAACCTGTAGGCAATGAAGAATCGAGCCACAGAGTACAAAGCTGTTGAAGGGGCTGCCAAGACAGCTGGCAGGCGCTGAAGCTGGATTTATAGCATGTTCCCACCAAGAGCTGTGTGCAAAGGCACGGGGTCTCTGCACAGACTAATAATGACTGTGGGAGCTGCTATCATTTCTGGGTGAATAGCTGAACCTGAGAAAACCACAGGAATTTGAACTAACCATACATGGAAGAGAGCACCTACAAAGTTTAGTTTTCTAAAGTTCTCTACTAACGGTAATGAAAAACATGGACACTTACTTATCCTTCATCAGATAAAATGGCCAGGATTTTCACAGAGCCTATGGAAGCTTGAATTTCAGTGGAACTTTATATAAAGAGTGAAAAAAGTACATTTTCAGGAAATACCTGCAAACCCAAGAGCAGGGAAGAAAGAACGGAAAATAAATGCGAAGTAGGGCACATCTGGTAGACTTAGTGGAGATGTTTTGTGTTCAGACACAGAATACATAAAATTATACCACTGAGCAATGAGCTACACCACCTAGTCTTGGAGTCTCCTCCACCTAGGACAGGGAAGGAAAGAACAGAGGAGTATTTGAGAAGTCCAGTTCATTCAGTCATTTACTACACTGCTGCAATGCTGCATTGGCTGGTTTTGCCCAGTGGATGTTTTCCTAAAAGGGAAAGTCAACAGTGCTGATGCACTTCATACAGACAGTAAACTGACAGCAAACGAAAGTGAAATGACCAAGCCAACACCTGAGCCACTAATTCACAGCCAAGGGTTCACAGTCATTTTCCAGGTCACCTCCACACTACTTATTAACATTGGATGAGAGGCAATCCGTTCTATCCCAGCTGGAACTTCCCAGAGCATGGGAAGTGCTGTGCACCAGTATACCTGCTCCAGTTTCGCAATCAAAACCAGCTACTTGTGAGGAAGGTTCTCTTATGGAACAGGTGGTTATGCTGTCCATAAATATAATTTCAGGTTCTCAAGTCTAAATTTGCTATCCATATTAAAATACATGAAATACTTTTTATGTTTGACACATTGTATGGTCTCATTATGCATACAAATGTCCATTCACTTTTGTTTCTTGCTAAAGTCTTGGCCTTAGTGTCTTAAACCTGCTTGCAGCTCCAATGATAGAAAGTCAAAAACACTCCCAAACACTCCCAAACACTCCCAAACTCCCTTCTATCTCTCTGAGTGCTGTCATGTGCATAAAGCAAGATGAAAGAGTACCTGAGTCAGACACAGATCTGATAACTTCTTAAGATATATAGACATATCTCAGAAAGCAGATATTGCTGTCAAAAACCAAAGAGTTTTAAAAATTATTTCTGGACAACAATCATCTGTGTTAGACATGCACTTCAACAATCCTGCTCCATAACAATGTTCAGGCATCTACCAAATTAAATGCTACTTCTTATGTAGTGATCTTCTCAGTGTTCAATCATTTGAACATCCAAGTTTCAAGAACATTCTTATAAGAACTGTCAAAAATAAAAAGTACTCCTTACACAGCATTTTGCACCCCGGAACAGACTAAGCCTCTGCTGAAGTTTTACTCTCCAATGAGAATGGAATTAGTGCCCATTTTACAACATGGAGAAAAGGAGGTATGATGTCATACATGGCTGAAAGCTGCAGGAGGAATCTTGACAGTATGCTTGAGCAGAGCAGTGCAAAACAAAATTTCATTCCATTTCTCAGATACAGCAAACACTCAGCATGACTCTTGGCCTGTTATACACATTTTGCAGGTCAAAATTTTCAACCACATGATTTTGATTAGCAAAGAGTGAAATACAACTAAAGTATATCTTATCAGAAGACACTATTATATTTTTTTAAAGTGAGAAATGCCATTTAAATTTTTTCAAAAAATGCTTTCAGTGTGATTTAATTGTAAAGCCCAAACAAATATAAAACACTACTTTCTTTGTTCATTCACTTTTCCTGTCTCCCTCAACACTAGGGACAGCGTAAGTAGTTATTGCTAGATCTGAGAGGCACAGCTCTTTCATTGATTTTATTGGTTGTGTAATTTTTCAATTTAAGCCAGATCTTTTGTGATTATTGAAAGCAAGAAAATTGAGGACTCTTTTTAAAAAACTAGAAAAAATATGCATTTAACAGAAAGAAGCTCAAAAGGAAAACACATAAAGCACTTCACATACAAATGACCTGTAACTTGCATTCCATTTCTGCAAATTTTGAAATAAAATTTTAAAATCTCAACCAAAGCACTCTGGTTTTGTTTGCAGTTAGCTCTGCCTGGCTTATGTTCTGCTCACCCCCATTCTCTGCAGGGGATCAGCAGGAAGCAGGATGCCCTGGGCTCCCCCATCCAGCCATCCAACACTCCACAGCAGCACAGGCTTGCCTAGGTTTGTGGTCCCTGATGTGGCAGGGCTCTGCCCTTTGTGCGAGCCGTGCTGCTGTACAGCAGGGTCATGGCAGAGCTAGTGTCTGAGCTCCAAAATAAATTCATGCCCTTGCATGCCTTCAAGCCACAGATGGTGCACCTCTTATCCACAGTAAGAATATATGGCCAGAATAGCCTCTCAGGTCCCGTCAGGATGTATATCTACCCACTGTACAAGACAAGATGGCACATAAAGCATTGCACTATGAGATATCACATTATATTCATTTTCTCTTCAGTGAACTGAACTGCAAATAAATGACTCAGAAACCAGCATGAAATGAGGACATATCACCAATGGGGTTTTGTACACATTATTTGTTAGAAGAAATAACTCTCTTAACAATGTATGACCCATGACTAATTTCAAGGGGTCAAGGTGATCATTGCCCTTCACTGTGTAGAGTATTATTCTTCTCTAAAGAAGTTCAGAGGTTAATGAATAAAGTGTCAGCAAAGAAGAAATCAGACTAAGCAAGAAAATGCTCGTTCTTGGGCTTTGCTATAAATAATGCTCTCATTAAAATTCTGCCTTGGAAGAAAGGCAAGTCCATTAGTCTAGGAGCTAATTTTTACTGGCTCCTTAGATGTATGCATATTAAAAATTCAGCTTTTATAATTGCCAGCCATCAACCACCTAGTCAGTGCTGTTCTTGGAGTTTTTAATTATTTACTTCATTTGCATAGACACTCCAATTTATGATCAACCATTTAGCTATCAAGGGACAGTTTTAGTAATTCCTCTTTTACATTTTTATTTATTCCCTTTGTATCCCTAGCAGGAGCGCTGAGAGGTCCTTGCTCAAGCTGTGTGGCACTGGGACATGCCCAGCCCAGCATCTGCAGCCATCATGCATGGCTGTGCTTCCCCACACACTCTCTGCCTGGGCCAAGGCAGTATGTACAGTGCAGCTACACAGCATCTGCTGAACGCCCATATCCCACCTTAGAGCTGGCACTTTGCCCCAAAGCTCTTCACCTCTGGGTTTTCAGTTTGGGGCTGTTTTCTCCACGTCCCACAATGTGGCTCTGTTGTTTGAGGATACTACTACTGCGAAACTTCCTCTGGTACCGCCCCTCCTCATTACGAACAGGTCTCAGCCTTTTCTGTTCATACTTCTAAGCAGACAGTACATGTTCCTCTTCAAAATGTTATCTGCCCAGCTCCTTGGACACAGAAAAAGGAGAGAAAGCATAGCAAGACACAGACGTTGGAAAGAATGGGTTCTGCAGTCGCGCAGGAGCATGCCTGTCCCACCGCTCCCCCCCAGGCACACATCCTGGGTAGCCAGGCTGCACGACTGCTGCCAATGCACCCTTCAGCTGGACATCGACCCCCCCAGGCACCACTGGCCCAGAGACAGCCGTGAATCTTGAAAAGCCACTCCATTTTTTGTTCACCCTTAAAAACAACTAAATTATCAAACGAAAGACGTGTTGTCTGTCTTCAGTGTTCAAAGGCAGGCTCCAGCAACAATGGGAATGATTGATTTGTAACCCTGGTATCATTGTGCTCCTCCCCAGGTACCATCTCTGACGGCTTTTTGCAGACAGGATACCAGACAGCAAATGTGAAAGGAGCAAAGCAGCCTTGCCTGGCAGGAAGGGAATTGATTGCCAGTCCCTCTTTCTGCCAGGCAGGATTTCTTTGCTGCAATTCATACTCTTCAATGGGCTGTCTACAGACAGCCTCCAGATGGCTTTGGGGGGAAGTGAGGGTAACGACACTAGAGATTACAAATCAATCACTATTATAGAGCCTTTTATTTGGTAGAAGCTTCTGAGCAGAAAGCAGATACCAAAAATACATAATACGTCCTGATTTTTTGTTTGCTGTTTCCTGTCCTTAAGCTCTTCTATGTCCTCTTTTGCTCCTGACACCACTGCTTTCTCTTCTTTCACTGCTTTTACTTCCATCTTTCTTACTGCATATTTCTCATTTACACTTGATTTTATCCTGCTATCATCTTTCTCACTGCCAACCTACAGCATCCATAGCTACCCGATATGGAAGTAAAACATGATCTTTCTACTCTACTCTGTCATCTTCCCTTTCCTTCACACCCAGACCCCAATTCTCAAAAAATGGCAGAGTAATGCTGACAGAGAACAGAGCCAAGGTCTACCTAATTTTCATTGTCCTGAAGCCATCTCGTATATCATTCTGACTGCTTTTGCTTGTAGCAGTACGTTGGGTTTCGTATGACAGGATCCATGCAATAAGGAGAGAAGGTAACAGAGAGGCTGGCAAAAGATGATTATACACCCACACTGCCGGGCACTGAAGCTACGACTGCCGTATGTGACACTTCTCATCAGTGCATTAATTTTATAAGCCAAATCATGAGTGGAGCCCCATCCAGCCAGAAGAAATCAGAATATACTGTTATTCCAGAGCTTTCACATGAGAACAGTCCTGAACACCCAGCGCACAGATCTGATTTTACTCGCTTTTATGCTTTCTTTCATATTTTAATTCATGTACTCTTATCAACAGAAACATTGTCATCTGGAACAAGTGAGGCAGGTATTGACAATATGTTTGTTGGGGAGAAATAAACAATAAACTGTAAACAATAAACCTGTGCAAGATACAGGTCTGTTTAAACAAATCAACTGACACGCATTTGGTAAAATAAATATCAGAGGTGTTGAAAATCACCTTTCAAAATGCTTTGACTTACTGAGTCAAAACAACTTTCTGTGTAAAATGTTAACAATTTTAGGTTTAAGTATATTTTTAGAAACTGAAAAATAGATCAAAATCATCGAAGGAGAATATTTCAAACTTCTGGTGACACTACAGTTTGGTTGCTCAGAACAGAGATCTTATCCATGTATTGATACAGAAAGTTTTCAAACTATTGACTTTTCATCCTAATCCAGGTAGGAAGTTTTTTTCAAAATCTCAGAAATGTATGTAAGTATTAAAAACCCACTTCCTCCCAGGAAGGATGTCACCTCGTTGTTGAGAGATCCAAAATTGGGGTAGAAAACTTGGATATACCAGCATTTCCCCTGTGTGAAACATCCACTATGAATTTCCAAGTACACCAGCTATTGCAAGTGACACCTCCGAGTTACAACACTGCTACTGTGAGGTAGACTACGTGATGCAGTTCAAGTCAGTCATGTTCTACAATCAGATGAATTACTACAGCCAGAGAGTAGCAGTCTCATAATAACACAAAAGCGCAAAGCAGTGGGCTGCAGACTGCAGACGAAACACTTTGCTGTGGGGTATGAGAGTGCCATGAAAACAGCACAGCTTACACAGCCAAGAGTAAAGCTGAGATTTGATGTGTCCTGCTAAAGAAATCAACGCTGTCTCCCTTCACACCTCATTCAAACTCTGGAAGATGTGTTTTTTACTGAAGTTGTTCCCATTTTGGTATAACTCCAGTTGCATAGGAATATGCTGAAGTCAAGAACTGAAAGAAGAAAAGAAAAAAAAAAAAAAGCCTGCATGACTCATTTTAATATTACATATGGGGATCCAAATTTCTATTTGTGATAAATTTTTTGACAGTATCAATTCTGGTCAGGCATACTTGGGTTCCCCAGGTCTTCAGCAGCAGGGCAGCTCTTTTGCACAGCCCATGCCAGGACTGCAGACTCCAAGATCTGTGCTCTGCCCACCTCAAAAGCACTTTTACAAGGTCTGGCAGCAAAACCCCCCTGCTCCCTCCCAGGAGATGAAGAAAATTTTCACTAGGACACTGCCTAGCATATAAGAGAAACTTGTAAAATACAGATGTTTCCACAGAAATATTTGGGTCAATCAGCATTTTACAATTAAATTCTCTTTCATCAGATAATTTTCAAACAATGTTAAGAGAGATTTTGTGTTTAGGTTTGTAACACATCCTTAATTTGTATCATTATTTGGAAACCTACATACAACAATAATTGCGTTTACTCTATTGATTCAACTATTGGAAATCTTGAGATTTTGACAAAATATTTCTTTTTATTATGCCATTTCTGACAGTTTAATATTGCTGAAAATAAACAGCGGGCAATTATTTTAATACACTCTTACTGCACATTACTTTAGAAGATTGTTCTAAATCGCAAAAGACATAACCAATTTATCTAAAGAGAATTATTTAATACTAGTATGGATTAGCAGTATATAGTCAGGTAGTCAGAAACTATGGATAGAAACCACAACTCTTTTTCCATTTCTTGTCTTAAATTAAGAAGAAGAGGGCTGCTCTACAACAAGTCAAAACATTGAATTTTATACCAAAAAGAACACATCCTGCTTCAAAGTCTCTGGTAATTTGGTGATATTCATAGAGAAATTTGGTGATATTCAAAAAGGTTATATTATTAGACACTATTTGTAATCCATGTTACCTGCATGTGAAGGCTTGATCATTTCCTCTAAGCTCAAATACACAAGGGAAGAAGATTTATAGAAAAAGAAAATAATTTTCTGTGTTTTTTTGTCTGCAAACACTGGCAGTAAGCCACTGTTTTTCTGAATCTGTAATTTTTATGCCTCTGTGTTAGGCAGATGTTTATCTAAATCATTTAAATCTCTGTCTTTTCTGGTTTAGACACATTTAGTATTAAGGGATGCTCCCTGAGTAACAGCATACATTAAAAGTTAATTAAGAGGAAGTTAAAGGAGAAGGAAAGTAATTACTTTTTTCATACCCCCAACAGACATTTATTTCATTTTGGCAGGTTAAAAATGAGAAAATTTGGAATAAAGGTGTGAAAATTGGCAATACATATTCTTAGGGAAAAGCTTTATTATCCGTTTCCTTTCATGCTAATTAGGAAATGCAATCCACTTGCGAATGTTGAGTGAGACTAGTAAGTAATATAAGTTGCTCCATTAATTTGTTTAATAACCAAACTTTTTGAAAGTGGCATGTCTAAATCAAATAGCAGGCAGTTATGGGATGCCATCACAAAAACTATCTGTTTTTGAACATTACTGTAGTAGAAACTATTTACTGTTTTTTTTAGTTATTATGCGGTGCCGAATAATATTGTCTTTATCATTTTAGGTTTAACACAACTATTTACTCTTGACTACTAATTAATGTTTCTAGAGAGCAAAATATATCTAGAAAAATGTGTGCACATACACTCTCCCACACTCATAGACACACACGTTTTAACTTGCAGGTATGTGTTCAACCATTGTTTAATTTATAGCAAGTCACACTCCACTGGAAACACTATGATCTAAATTAAAAAGAAAATCTTGATATCAATATATGTGCATTTTTCCTGCACAGAAGGAGCAGTTTCTGGATTTAAAAGAAAAAAAATAAGTAATAACAAAAGAATGTCACAAAGGAAAAAATAAAATTAGTCTCAGCCACAGCAAAGCCACTCTATTTGAAGTAGGACAATTATTCTTCTAAAACAAAGCCCTCAGGCTCCAAAGATGTTATGTGCCCTGATGTCAGCTCTTAGAAGGACTGTACTGGAGAGGAGTGCACACGTGCTCTTAACACTGATCCGCTGCAGGGTGTCCTCAGCCAGCCCCGGAAAGGCAGTCGCCCACAGGGAGTGGGGAAACGGCAGCCCTCTCCCTGCCTATTCTCAATTGAACCCAGCTGAACTTCATCATCATGGGTCATGTCCGCTGCTGTTGGTGGCAGTGGGAATTTGAGACATGAGGCTCTGCATGCAGAGAGGAACTGACAAAGGGCCTATTTTTAATAACATGATTAAAAGGGAACCAAAAAATGGGAATCCTCTGCAAATCCATAACAAATCTTGTGAAATCCATTTTCCGAATTTGGAAAGGAAAGATTTTAGAAGGAACAAAATTCACAAAAAAACCTGCCCCTAAACCAAAATTATTCAAATATGTTACACAGTTTTCCCCAGGATATATAACTGCGGGGTTTTTTTTCTTTTCTTTATTTTTCCTCAAAGCATCTTGCATTTCCTATCCTGTTTCCTCTGAACCTGACATTTTTTGAAATTCAAATTATACTTATTACAAATATGGCTGAAGCTTATTTACACTTTAACTATGGAAAATAAAATACTTAGGCCCCAATTTTCTCACATGAAAAAGTCTGACTTTCCATTAGCCCTTCTCTGTGATGGTGGCACTGTAGGAGAGCCACAGAGATAATTTGGGGGTTGGTGGGAGAATATGGCTGACAAGGCATGTTCATGAGGTCTCACAAATACTATAAAGCCAGTGAGGGCAGGTCTCTCCACTTCTTACTTAATCAAGTGAGAGAGCACGATGGCCAGGACCAACACGGTTAGGATCAGAGTTAAAGTATAAATTGTGTGATTGTATGCATATTGTCACTAAACATGGAAGGAAAACGAAAGAAAAATTACAGAAGTCTGTAATTGTCACAATTATAAACTTCAAAATAAATGCCAAATAGAGTTAACATAGGGGCATTTGTCAAGAGGCTGCATACTTCGTGAGGCACAGGCTCCGAGACAGGTGGACATGCTACCTGCGTTTCCAAAAAAGCATCGAGTCCCAGACTCAACTTTCTAGGGTTCCATCTCAACTAATAAAACCAGTTGCATGTAATTACTGGATGGGACTAGAAAGGGGGACAGGTCTGGCAGCAGGACTGGGGTAGATCATGAAGTGCAAAGTACAGAAGGTCCCACCTGGACTTACTCTAGTCCTGACCACTTCTGCTCCTCCATGGCTTCTTGCTAGAGCAACTCTTTGTTGCTTTTGCACAAACCTAATATAAAATAGGACAGATTTAAATAAAACAAGGATTGTGGCACGGTCTTATCATAGCATCATCGAATAATTTGGGTAGGAAGGGACCTTATAGAATGCCGAGTTTCAGCATCCATGCAGGGACAGGAACGACTCTCACACATTGATGCAATGCACAGTCGAGTCCCTTTATTGCTCCGCTTGCGTGGTTATATACATTTTTCCATATCTGTACACGCGATCACGCTTATTCGGATAGGCTACAGACATAAATCACGCACTGTTCACGCACCCCATATTCCCTTATGATTGGTAACTCTGCACTAGTGCTAATTGCAACAGACCGCCTCCACGTCCTTGAACACATCTTGTTTTTGCTAACCCACATCATGTGCACTATCAGAACTTTCTCAATTGTTATGAATAACTGCTCTTTCCAGCGGCCTGTCCAGTTATGCTAACTGTTTTGCTTAAGCGGCCTAGTCATGCTAACTCTCAAGCTACATCGACCCCAACAATAGAACATCTTGTTCCAACCCCCATGTCATGGGCAGGGACACCATCCACTAGACCAGGTTGCTCAAAGCCCCATCCAACCTGGTCTTGAACACTTCCAGGGAGAGGGCAGCCACAACTACTCTGGACAACCTGTTCCAGTGTCTCACAACTCTCATAGTAAAGAATTTCTTCCTTATGTCTAATCTAAATCTACCCTCTTTCAGCTTGAAGCCATTACCCCTTGTCCTATCACTACATGCTGTTGTAAAAAGTCCCTCTCCAGCTTGCTTGTAGGGTCCATTCAGTTACTGGAAGGCCACAATTAGATCTCCCCGCAGCCTTCTCTTCTCCAGGCAGAACAACCCCAACTCTTTTAGCCTTTCCTCACAGAAGAGGTGTTCCAGCCCTCGGATCATCTTTGTGGCCCTTCTCTGGACCCACTTTAGCAGGCCCATGTCTTTCATGGGCTCCAGAGCTGGACACAGGACTCCAGGTGGGGTCTCACCAGAGCGGAGCAGAGGGGCAGAATCACCTCCCTCGACCTGCTGGCCATGCTGCTTCTGATGTAGCCCAGGATACGGTTGGCCCTCTGGGCTGCAAGCGCACACGGCCAGGTTATGTTGAGCTTATATCAGCACGCATCACTGAGTACCCTCCTTCCCCATGCTGAGCTGAGCTTCTTCACAGTGGAAAATCGGACCATGGATATTTATTCTAGTCACCAACAGGGAAAGATTACGTACAAAGGCTTTGTCACATTGCTAAATTTTGCATCTTACCTGTTAGTTTTGTCTCAGTGTTTCCAGTCTGTGTGTGATAACTGTCTCCTTTTTGAAAGAGTATTGCTTCTCTATAAAACATTTTTGAGGGTAGAGAGAGGGGAAAGAAAAAAATCAGATGAATAAGGGACTGGCATGTAGAACACTATCATTTGCAGAACACTGGCCTGAAACTCCCTTGGAGGCAGAGAAGCTGGGCTTGAGCCACAAAAGAGGAAAAACAGGAATGCAATAATTACATATTTTTAGAGAAAATGAAAATCTAAATAAACTACAAAATCAGTATTTACTGGTAAATCCCTACTGTCCTGAAAACCACAGTGACTGATGCAGGAACAGTCTGTTCTCAGGGAATCAACTGGTGGGACCTTTTTGGCAGTGTTTCATTCCTCCTGTGTTGGTTCCAGGACAGTTTAGGTCTCGAAACAATTAATTTTAGTAGTGCTGCAGCAAGCTATTACCAGAAATCTGTACTTGAGAGGAAACGATGTGCTGCTGGAGCTTGTTTTTCTGCCCTAGCTCTGAAATCACCTCACAATCAAGAGGGGCTCTGAGATTGCACTCCTGAAAAGAAGCTGACGGAGATCAGCCTGCCAGGAAGGCGGGACACAAAGCTTCCAAACATCACATTTGCAAAGGGATTAGTGCACTCACAATTGGATTTGGCACGGGATAGTGTGTGTGGCTGGGATTTATGGTAGGGATGAGGAATTTTGTGCTGACTGCTTTGATAAATGTGCATCCTTGGGGTATGCCTAATTGTTCCAAGAAAACAAAGGAGATATCATTAAACACAGAAGACAAAAACACATGGAGGAAATTCTGTAAGTGATCCCATAGCTCTCTTGAGGAGGAGCTTGCCTCCAGACAAAGACCCTGGGCAAATGTTACAGTGCAAGAAAACCTGGCTGCTAACTGGAATGACGCAGCAATTCACACCACTGACTGGAATACCATCCTATTGTTAGAAAAGTCCAAACCAGCATGATGACAGAGACAGATCTCTTTTAGTTGCTTCATATAAATTACAGCATGTAATTAGCACTGCCTTGTATTCATTGCTGCAGAGTCAGGATGTTTGGGGTTCTCAGGGTACCAGCACAGACAGTGCTCCACAAAGTGAGTCACTACAAGTTTTGACAATTTCACAATTACAACACTGTCTCATTACCTTGTCTGCAAGACAACAAAAGAACATGCGCTGCTATTTCTATAGGCAATATGAAATCCCATCAGGCTAGTCTACTGCAGCAATTTCAACTAGAACTGTACGACACAAATTAGGTGCTGCCTCATTTGCTTCTCCTCTCCACTAGCCCATGCTAATGTCTCCCAATGTCCACATCAATACTGTACAACACCTGAAGATCCTTCTCAGGACCACTGTTACATATTTTTCAGTCCGTCTCCACAATTTTAGTAATCAGATCTCTCTCTCATGTCCATCAATTTAATCCTTTCTACAGAAAAACTCAAAAGACACCAGTCAAGAAAAAGATTCCAGAAAGAGAATTGAGTATGTTCATATTTTAGGACCTCAGCTGAATCACCTTTAGATTATTAGTATGGCACACTATGAGATGGAGAGACTATTACGTTTTAATGTGGGTTTTTTTCACACTTTATGCTGTAGTCTTCATCAACAAGAAAGGATGAAAGGGGAGATGGAAAAGAGGTGAAATGATATGCATGCTACTCATAAGCAAATTCCTGGGTATGTGAGGAAGAGAAGAAGCATCTCCCAAATTTCCTACCAGTTTTGTACTAGACCAACCACGCTGCCTCAACACAAAATGTCCTAAACTATTTATTGTGCTTATAAATGTAGAAGCTGAATTCAATTATAATCAAAGAGTTAGATTTTGGCCTTGGATCATAAAGTGTGAACAACACCTCTCCGTGCTGTTTCCTTGGGGGTATCAGAGCATAAAACTGTTTTAAACCTGTGTCTGCCTGGCAGTTCTCTGTACATTAAATATATACTACAAAAATTCTGTCATATGGGAAATGTTTGAAGTATGAAATACCACTGCAAACTTTCACTATCTATTGACTCTCCATGAGGCATCCTACTCAAAACCAATTTGACAGCCTCCAGCTTTTCCTTCAAAACTACGACCCTCAACTATTTTGCAGATGATACTTAAAATTGACTATTTAAGCTTTCTTGAAGCAGCAAGAAAACATTTTTAAGCAAGTGTCTTCCAAGCTTTGAAATTCCAGTTTTTTGAACACACAGCTGAACTCATCCCAGAGGTGTGCCTGCTTTTCAGTTCAAGCCGTTTGCCAGACAGTATCTCTTTTGCTATTATGAAAAGGACATGCGTGCAGCAAGTCTAAAGAAGCCATCCACTGAGGCTGTGAGGAACCAGAATGGGAATAAATCTGTACACTAGCAGCAGCAGTTAGAAGGGAGTAATCTATACAAAGAAACAGATTGATCCGCCCCTATTTTGATTCAGTATTTATCAAACTAGAAAACTATTTATTAAAAATATATTACTTATCCTACAATGTTATTGTTTACTAACAATAAGGAAATTGATTTGTAAGGTTTGAGGTTTGTTTGCTTTTTAATAGATCTTTTTGAGAATATGTAGCCACAGTCACCATGTCATCAGACTTCTGAAACTTCAGTTCTCACAGCTATGTCTAGGAAGAGACAGTGGAATACATGGTTTGATATATACCAGCTCATGTTTGGACATGAGAGTCTGTAATCTTCGAATTTGAAAAGTAACAAAACACCATAGAATATTCTGTGTAGACAAGTGTGTCCAGATGCCTTACTTCAGCCTGGTAGAACAGCAGCTCTGTACTTAGTAGCACATAGAAACAGCTTGTGGGGAATCCAGATAAAAGGAAAGATAACAAACTATCCACTCCTTTTCTTCAGCATAACATGGTAGAGCATTGTAGGCATGCAGGTGGAGAGACAGACATGCTTATCCACTAAAATGACCTTTCATAAAAAGTTCACTGTGTGAGGAAAGAAGATTCCGTAATTAATTGTGGAAAGAAGAAAGAGCATATAAGATGCAATGCCTTTCACTTAACTGACTAACAGATTTATCTATTTCTCATACAATCCAAACGGCATAGTAATTTTTCCCCTCACTGCCTCATGAAAAATAGGATTTGGTTCTGAGCAAACGTGTTGAAGCAGAATCTAACTGTAGTAAGCATGACAATTACTGTCTAGAGAAAGATTTTACAGTTGCTGTGCACAGTAACTATTCATGGGAGCTCTGTTCCCCAAATGTCTATAAAGCTCGTAATATTAGGCAACTCCTAGATACCCCTGACCTATGTTATTTTGATGTACATGCTTAGCTGAATTCTGTCTCCCATGGTTTAATGAATTTACCTGTGCACAGGAATACACATGTTCTACAGGTACAAGAGACTGCAGCAGGTGTTTGCTTAGCAAATTTCCACGTCCACGCTTGAAAGTCTGGCTTAGTTTCCGAATAGCTTGCATGTGCAAGCAGTATGGCGATACTGAACTACATTTATAACAGGCTTCAGAACAGGCTGTCTTCATACCTATGAACTATTGCACCAATTAGCTACTTTTGCAGGGATATGCAAGCTAGATATTTTATACTGAAAGATCTGTGGCAGAGGGTAAAGTATTTGTAATAGATCTTTCAGCTCAAATGTGTTTTCTTCCCTGGCTTGTCAGGACACCATAGCTAAATTTCAGAGATGATGCAAAAGCTGCAGTTGATTTTACTTCATATAACATTAGGAGCACCTTGTGAATAGTCCACAGTACAGTATACAATCGGTACGAAACTCAGTAGGTCTCCATTCAGGGAAAAGGAAACAGTGCCTGACTGTACCTTGCTTATGAGTGACTATTTTTTGCTTATAGATTCCAAACTTTCTATCAGTTCGTAAATCCTCCAGTGTCATCTCTTATTTCTGCTCTGTCAAAGGCGACAGTGTTAAGTGGTCTTTTGAAAATTTTCTGGCAAATGCCTTTGTGCTTTCCTCCCTGCTACCTTTCACATCCATAAACATCCACAGACCAACTTGACTGACCTCTAAAAATTTCCCCTTACTTCTCATGCCAGTAAAAAAGTTGCTAATAAATGGTCTGTGTAGTACAAGGCATTGTTTATCATGTTAAATAAAAACATAATGATTTCACTGAAACTTTGTGCTCTCTTTGGCTGATGCTTCTGGCTGCTACCTTGATTATCACTGTCTGGAGTAGAAGCGTGCCATGGCTGTGTACCTTCTACTGCGCTCCACACAATGGAGGCCTGGTCTGGGAAGAGAGGTGTTAACATAATATCAAATAAGTAAATTTAATTAATTTAGGTATTGTGTGGCCAGCAGTAATCTGGTAGGAACATTATTAAACACATATACACAGTAAATTCCTTTTTTACTAATGATTCTTTTGTTTTATTCTTGCCTCTTTCAAAAAAGCGATGAAGTTAAAAATGACCTTTTGAAGATTGTACTTGTGGACCGATCTTTTAATTTTTAATTACTTTCTTTGCTTTAATTGTTACATTAGGAACTATTAAGACAGCAGCCAGCTTCATAATGAATAATTTAATTAGAGTTTTAGGACCAAGAAGTCAATGCAAATGTTATTCTGCAGTCATGCCTTTCCCAAAGCCTTTGAAAGAACTTTACTCTCATTTCGTTTCAAAGTGACACTGGTGACATAAAAATTAAATTCATACTTACTGCAATGTATCATGCACACACATTATAGCTATACACAAGCAGCCGGTAAAAAGTTCAGATTCAGGTCAATCTGCTTGCTGCCCAGACAGGAATACAGCCTGATTCTCTCACTTCATTTCTAAATAATCAGTGACACAGCCAAATGCCATTACACTGTGCACTCCAATAGAACCCACTCCCACGCCAGGAGCCACACTACCTAACTGTTTACTGAAATCTATGGCCAGACTTTTCCCCTGTCTAGAACTTCAAATACGTTACATTTATCTATTTATAGGTCTCTAATTACTACTAATATTCTAAGATAACCAGCGGCAAGTGAAAACTGATCCACTCTAATTTTACAGCTGACAAAATCTGATTCAATCAGTAGAGAATTAATACCCTCCTCCATTCCACTGTTGCCTCTCTGCCTGCCCTTGCAAGTTTACAACACATCGGCATCAGTGATACATCATGGGGACCTTTCAGTGGAGCTGTGAATTGCTGCCTGGAATATGGATGTCCCTCATTTGTAATTATAGGCATCTGTTTCTCATGACTACATTACTCCAAAATGTCTTGCCCAGAAACAACTGCCTAGCTGGTAAGGCACAAGTAAATAGAAACCAGTGCGCTGGGACACACAAGGCTGAAACACCTCCCCATCACCCATCATTAGATTAGGGGGGACCATCCTGGGGCATGCAAGGGAAACACAGCGCATGGATAAGACAGATACTTGAACCAGAAAAGAAGCTTTAGTGAAGGGCGGAAAGACTTGCAGAAGGGTGGTTGCAGTGACCTGCTAGGAGAGCAATCAGGCGCGCTGGGAGGTTTGTGAGCTTGGCAGCAAAGAGCAATTCAAAGGCAGGTACACCTATAGCTTGCTAGGGAAGTATCAGAAGACTGCTCTCACCATGGGAAAGGCAATGATATGAGAAAGGAGCCAAGACTTGCTCGAAGACACACAGTAAGTTAAAACCAGACCTGGCTGCACTGCAAGAATCTGCCTTGCCTGAAGGGTGCAAACTTCTAGCTACAGGAGGAAACTCAGGCAGAGTCCCCAGGGAAACCAGAACTGTGCACGAATGGAAGCATCAGGCTGCAGGGGACTCTGTTGCTCTCTTCTCTAATAGCAGCTTAAGTGACTGCGAACATCATGATGAAAAGGTGTTACTTTAATCTAATTAAGTAACTGCATCACTGCCAATATAGAGCCATTTATACCTTTCACATGAATTAGGAGTCAAGCTGGATATTAAGCTTTAACATACAGTCTCAAAGACTTCTTGAAATAAAGAAATAATGTATCCTTTCTGTGTTGTGGAGACAAGGCAGAGAAATACGAGGTGTTTATAGGGTTTGCCTTCCCACTGGCAAAAGGACTCTGACATCCGTGGATAGGCCCACGCATGTCAATGAACATGAACAGCTTAATAAAACAATAATTACAACCTCTTAAGAGCCACTAATTCACCTGGAGCTTTGCAGAACAAGGTAACTTGTCTGATCTAAAATGTTTAGAGTCTAATTTAAGCCTAGTTTAAGAGGGGAAAAAAGCCCATGAGGTCAACTGATTACATAGTTTGTTAAACTTTAGATTTAATGGTTTGATTTGGGAGCAAAGTCAGGAAGGCAAGAAAAAGGAGGGACAAGACAGTAATGGCAGGCCAAATGAAAGACAGACTCAGTTCCAGTCTGAGGGTTATTCTGGGGACAGCAGCCAAATACAGTTTGAAGAGCAATGGTTTTTCTGCCTCTCAGGATGCAAACAACCCCACAGCAAAACAAGAACATAGGACACTTTGTTGCTTGCATCTGAGTCAACTACTCCAAATTGCAGAGTTATACGCTTATTCTTTGAAATATTTGATTTTAATCCACTTTTTTCCACACAAGTTGGTTGTGGAGGAAAGTCAGAATGTAGCATTTTTTTAAAATGACAGTGACCATATCAAGGTTTTTTCCCAATTATTTTTCAAGATTAGAAAGAAATCAAGACATTTTTCCTCGGCCATATTTTTGCTTTTGAAAAAATCGGCACTAAGACTCTAGGAAAGCGTCCCAAATAGCTTTAACATAAACCTCTTCAAGTTTTACTTTTGTCTTCCGTGATATTACTTCTTGGAGAAAACATAATCTGTATTCATAGCTATTTTTTCTTGATTTCATATTTTGCTGTGATTCAAATTCCTTTTCATATTAAGACAGAGAGTTTTAAAATATGAACCCATTATTTACAAATACATACAACAGAATCAGGAACACAAAATTTGTTACACTTCATGCCAGGAACTGGACTTATCCTTGCATGTCCCTTATTTACAGCAAAATGATTCAATTACACTAAGAGATTCAAAGTTTGCATGGAAGAGCTCTTCATCTCCAATACTGACAACTTCAATCTTTGACCTACTTTTGAAGAGGATTGACTTGACCATAAACTGCCTGTCAAAGATTTTTTTAAACAACCCGTCCTATCCACTCAGCTCTTAAATTCATTCCTCAGGAGTTCAAAAGGGTTCAAATAAAACTGAAAAATCCAATACTCTGAGGATATTCTGACTGATAATTTTGTGTCTGAGGCATTTACTCGGGGATAAATCGACTGGACTAGGCCAAAAAATTTAAAGACGACCAGACTGGCTTTCAAAATAACTCCCTTTGGCTGCTCTGTGCCTGTCTCTTACGCCCGATCCTTTAAGACTCTGACTTTTTTCCTGAATTTGCCTCATGAAAGGCTACTCCAAATGAACACAGGCATAAAAGCCCCCACCACCGATAGGCAGCATCCCAACAAAGATCTGGGACTTCCCACGCACTTCAAAGCTACTGACAAAAAAGTTCTGACAAAATCCATGTTTAAAAACAAGTAGTGTAAAAGATCATTTATATTTCACCGTGTCCTGGGTGCACTTGGGATGGGCTGACCTAAACAGCCAATCAAATAGATATTCTATACCATGGCATGTCATGATCAGTATTTAAGTGGGGACGTGGCTGAAGGAGGGGCTTTTGCTACTCAGGAGCAAGCTGAGCATCGGGTGGTGAGAACACTACATGTTGTATATACTTTTTATCAGTACTATTGATTGTTATTTTCTTCTCCCTTTGCCATTCTGTTAAACTGTTCTCATCCCAACCCACGAGTTTCTGCCTTTTTCCTTCTGATCCTCCTCCCCATCCTACTGGGGAGGGGGAAGGAGTGAGAGAGCAACTGCGTGGTTCTTCTGTTGCAAATTGAGGCAAAACCGCAACACACTGGAAGAAACAAAAATAGAACACGTTATTACTGATCTGAAAATTACTAAATTCTGACAAAATCAACACTGAAAAATAAGTGGTCTAAAAGATAACTTCATCAGACAAAAGAAAAAAGGTTATCTAAGGAAATTACTAGTTTGGAACAATTTCAACAAATTTAATCAAGGAAGAGTAAACTATGGTTTCATCACACGGTGGGGGATGTCGGGCTGTATTGTGAGGGAAAAAATGGCAAGAGTGGAGCTTAGATCAGCACCATTATAATTATTCTACATCCATATGAAACAAATAAGCAGCTAAGCCCTCATCATTAAAATGCCACACCACAGCTGGCAACCTTAGCAGAGGGCTTAAAAACTGGTGTACGTAAATATTTATTCTCTGGTAGGACACAGTATGAAAAGCCCTTTTAAATAGCCACTGTCCTTAAATGATCTGTATGCCTTCAATTCAATACCTTTTGCAAGATCACAAAAATGCAAATTATTCCCCCCATAGTTCTTGGGGATTTACTCTGCTATGTCTTTGAACTCATAGACAGATCATTTCAGGATCTAAAAGTCTGTGGGGTAGATCATGAAAAGCCAAGAAAGAAGTCCCAGGCAGTATCTTACCACCACCACCTGTAACCACTCTGTAGAGCAAGGGCAGTGGGGTTGCTGCCACTTCTCCTACCAGACGGAGCATTCATCTGGGTTTCCCTGCTGTTGCTGAGAGACCTAATTGAATGGAAACTTAAAACTCTGTCAAACCTTGGCTAACATTCAAAAGCCATAGGGCTGTCCTTAAGACCCTTTTTTATCCAATGCCTCATTTAAAGAAAAAAACCCCACCCTAAAGGAACACCCAGCCACCTCTTGTTCTTGTCACTATTTCTTCCTAATGCCTTTCTCCCAGTGTAACCTGGCCTTTAAAGTCTAGCCTGCCCTATTGTATCAAGTGTGGCTGTACCACACTCATAAACCATTTCCAGAGAGAACCAATTTCTTCACACCCATGAAGACATACCCCTGCATGAGCCTGAAAGGAGGCTTTGCCTGGAATCCCACTCCCCTCCCTTGGTTTGGGGCAGCATGAAAACTTACACCAGTCTTGGAGGAGTACAATGGCCACGGCCAGGTTCTGGCTCAATGAGTTATCATTACTGAAGCTGTTTGCTGCTGTTAAGGCAGGATTTTGGACAATATCATTCTGGTTTTCCCTTTTTCCTTCAAGACTGGTGCCTGCATTATTCGTCCAAGACACTACCTTGGAGCTTCTAACTTTTGATTGTGCAGTTCAGTCCACAAATTACTGTCAAGGATAAAATTTGATGCACAGAGTTAGAACTTGCATCTGGTCATTGTTTTACACTGCTCTGTCTTTACCCCTATTTAAGTCATCTTTGACACAAATAGTAAAAATCTGACACACTTGATGCCTTCCTGTCTGGATGTCAGGGATATCAGTACGATAGTGTGGTAGGAATGGGATCCTTTCATTTATGTTATATGCCAGCAGTCTTCTGCAAAAGGAATGCAGAAAAAGAGGGCTTGTCTTAAATCACTGGGCAACACTGCATAAAGTCAGGAATATATCCTCGATAATTAAAAAATTAAGCTAAAAGCATTTGAATGTCAGTGATCAGTAGAGGCCAAAGTGGAAAACAATTATAAAACAATATATCAAATGCTTAGTATCTTATAATATCATATAGAAAAATACAGCATTCTACAAATCTAACTTTTTACAGAGCTGTGCATAGGATGAACTTTATTCACAAGAATAGCATCACTGATGTGAATGGGACTGTCCAGTGAAGTACACACACAAGTCATTACAAATCCTTGTTGGACATGTTCCTTAGGGCATTACTTCTGGATGCTGACTTCTAAATGACAGTCACTGCACAACTGTTTTAAAAAAGGAAATATTCAGTTATAGAATCTGACATTTGAAAAATCAGAAAGCAGATGAAATAGTTACTAAATCAATAAGTTCCAAACTTGCAGAATGAAAAGTGTGAGTACTTTTTCCCCTCTATTTAATTATTTAAGTGTATAAATATTTGGCATTTTATCTGTCTGAGAAAGAGCAAAGATTCCACTTGGCTCAAATGTTATCCAGACAAATCTGACTGGCCCCAAGAAATTACTCATCAGAATGCGGGAGATGCAGATGAGTGGCAGACCGCTTATCGTGAGAAGAATTAACCCAGGCAGGTGAACTTGTACTCATGGGGTCTCATGTTCTTTTGCACCTCTCACATTTATCATTGGACACACTTTGCAATTCATGAGTAGAGATGCTCACTCCGATGTGTCAGCGAGAAAATATGCTGAAACTGGCATAAAGAAAAATAAATTCTGCATCTTATCTTGGCACGAGAGCCATCAGCTTTATGGCAATAAATTCCTACCAATGAATTGCAGCCTCAGTCTCATACATCTGATCTGCTGGGAATCTGGCACGGTATGAGGACGGTTCCCATCCAAATCCAACACCAACTCCATATTTTCTCCCAGAAAATTTGGAAGGAGCCATAGTCATGTAAACACTAGTCATCCCTCTGTGTTCTCATTTCCCTATAGGCAACACACAACTTATTTTTAAAATTACAGTCAATGAGCTGTAGATTTTACTGAACCACTAGATTAGACCCTAAGATATCCAGAAAAAAAAAAAAAAAGAGAAAAAAGTTACGTCGTGTTTTGAAAGTGTGACGGCTGCATTATAGCTTCAGCTTAGTAATTACAAAGAGTTATGTTCCATTCTGCCCCAAATCCAGGGCTCATTGTCCATTCAGGTTGCACCACTTTGACTTAGTTCTCTGCATCCATTATCTTTAATAATAAAAAGCTGACTGAAGTTAATGATTAAAGAGCAAGATGTGATTAATAATATGAATCTAATTTACGAGAAAACAAACTGGAGTATGATTTTCATGTTTCATTAAAATTATCTTAAATGTACTTTTAATGCTAATTGATCTCACAGAGGTGAGAAAATATTCTGTTCCAAAGTAATGGGAGAAAATCATTCATCTTCTTTCTGGACGGAACATTTAATATCATTCAGTATTTAGAGGGAGATAGCATCTTTAGAGTTACCACTTAAAGTGATGCTTCAATGTGAGCACGTATCTGATATCTGAAATCCGCAAGATTTCCCACTGAATAGGGAAATAATTCAACAGAAGAAGTACACACCAAAATGCCATATACAATGTTTTCTTTTCGCAAAAAGTCTTTCCTATCTTAGCAAAATTATCCAAAGCTGAAAAACAGTGTTGGTGAGTGAGAATTGAGCAGGCTTTTTCCATAAGTTTATCAAAGAAAAACACTTTTAGAATTCTGTTAATTTGCTATGAACAGGAGATTACTGACACATTTGCAAGATAAAGTTCCTTGCAGGATTTATTGAAAACAAAACAAAGCAGAAATCTATTTTTCCACTGAGTTTTTCACTTTTGCTAGTATTTCTTTTTTTCTTTTTTCTTTTTGAATTTGTCATATTTGGATATCAGATAGTCTTGCAAACCAATGCATTTAAGAATAATCAGTTGACTGGCTTCATTTTAACTTGTTGTGCTTTATGCCCAGGATTATTATTAAATGACCTTCTATTCAGTCTGTTTCTATGATCCATAAATAGAAATTGCCTAATGAGCATCTCACATACTCTATTGTAATTTTCATGTCAGTTTTTCTTATCCTATGTTTGTACAGTTCCGATAACAATACCTATTAATACATTGAAATAGCTCTTTGCCTCCTTCCTCTCAAATCACTTCCACGAATACAACCTTCTCTATTCTGGGCTGGAATCTTGTATCTTTACACTATTTGACACATGCAAAGCGACCATAATACCAACTGAAGTAGAAACTTGAGAATTTCAAGAGTTGCTCTATGAGAAATACCACAACAGCAGCAGTAATTATTGAATTTTCTGATGAAAGAGAAAAAAATTCCTCTTGCCTGGTTCTCGTATTCTACTTGAACAGGATTTACATATTTGGTCTGCAAAGCAGCAGGGACAAATACACTCCCTGATGTACTAAATCCATTTATACCTATACCAAAGAATGAAGGTAGAGAAGAATAAAAGAAGAGACACAGAGTTTGGAGAAAATAATACATATTCCATGAGAAATCAGCAGTGAGTTCTGGGGGTGGGGGTCAGGAGGGGGCGGGATGAGCATATGTGGAACCCCAGGGGTGTGTGGAATCCCTTCTAGAGGACGAATAAATATATTACTTCTGTGCAGCTAGTGTTTCTCCTACAGCAATTCCCCCATTTCCTTTGTATATAGCTTAAAGCATATGCCAGCACTTACAAAAGAAGCCTGACAAACCTGACCTTCAGCTGCTCTATCTGTTGAACTGATACAGCACAGTGCGCAGCAATGCAGTCTTCCAGACCTGGACCATCAGTTGCTAAAATCACCATCACCTAATTAAGTCTACCTGTTTATTCAGTGATCTCGGTGCATGTCCATTTGTTGCACTGTGAGGACTCAGTCATTTCATATGTCAAGGAAATGTTATATGGTGGCATTTTTGGTCAGAAGACAATAGCTGTGTTAGTGAATATTCTACTGCCACATCACCCTTACTTTCTATTTTGATTTTACACAGGCATTCATTTTTCTCACTATACACACCATCACTTTGCTGTGGTTCAAGAGAGACCCTGAAAAAGACTGCTTACCATTCTGGCATCCCAGAGAGTTAAAGTCTTGTCAGTAGAGCTGGTGAGAACAGTGTTGGAGAAAAGAAGAAACTCAATGCTATTGACTGAACCTTTATGGCCACGCTTTGTATATCTGCATCTCTCACTGCAAAACAAAACAGAAATACAGCACTTGCCATTCAGGATAATAAGAACAAGAGTCAAGTTTAGGTAAATTAGTAATGTGTTTCATGTATCCTTCCTAGCTACTCTTCAGAAAAAATGAACACTGACAGCTATACATCACACAAGCTTTACACCACAGAGAGAATAAAATAGCGAAACCAGCCAGTGTTTGCTTCCCAGTAATGAAGGCTATAGTGGGAAGGTAAAAAGAAATGGAGAAGTGTGTTTTAAAAGACTGAATTGTAAGGAGTAACAGTGAAAGCACCATTTTATGTTTGCTAGGTGCATCCTCAAAAGCTTTGTTGATATGGAAATTAAAGGGAACACGGATGAAAGGGTAGGATAGAGACAGCACCGTTTCCTCTTTAAAGATATCTTATGCCTTCTTGCTTACAAAAGGTCTGAGAAATCTATAGCACCATGCCAACATGCACCTTGAATTAAACCAGAGCGTGCTGGTAGCCTGACTTTCTTCTCAAGGTCTGTAGAAAGACTTACAGAAACTAAGTGATGTCTGGGAGTTCTTTACTGAGGGTAAAGTCTTGTCACTGTGGACATCCGAGGCCTTTTCCCTGAAGTGGTCTCTTACTATGGGTGAGCCTCACCAGTAGCCACTATAAGCTGTAAGTTCTTAAAACAGGTGTGAGGAAACAGAGATGAACCCCAAGCATTGAGGTCTTTATCATGAACTGACCACAGCTCAGATGGAATTACTCTGTGACAGGGTTCAGGAAGTTCTTTCAAGGCTGAAGACCTCCAACTATCCTGCCTTCTCCCAGATGATCAACTATGAAGTAATACCCTAGAGGCTTTTGTTTTCCTTTCTTATCTTTTTGAGTTGTTTTCTTAACTTTTTGTTTTGTTTTCTTATCTTTTAATGAGTTAATTTCTGAGAGGACACTATTGATCCTTCTCAGTTCAGGGTATGAACTTGATGCAGATAGAACACAAGATGGGAAGCTTTTCCCATTGTAAGGAAATGAGACACAACCTCTATGACACTGCTGCAGCCAATCAGTTCTCTCACAAAACAACTTGAAATTGGCTATATAGCTATGATCTTATAAAAGATTTTTGGCTTCTGGTTTGTTTTCTGCGTGCACATCAGAGAAGAACATTCCTTAAACTGGAGTCCAGAAGAAGGGAAGGAAGAGCCCAAGGATGCCTCAGCAGGACAACACAGAAGGTAACAAACAAATCTGAGATTATTCAAACTGAACAGAATGGCAAAGGCTTCACTCCTACACAAGCATGTCAAGAGGGGACACATTTGAAATGAACCAGCGTTCACCACTCATTATGGCTGTATACAAGAGTCACCCATGCTGATACAGGTTTCAGTGTATAATTTCTTTAGATATACATGAAACTTCATTAATTAAGTTTAATTAAGGTTATCGTTGAGTGACATAGGCAGACTCAGTCTATCAACACATGGCTCCGTGACTGGTGTCACCGCCACAACTTTGGGTTCTTTGACCATGGGACGACATACACAGCACCAAGCTTGCTGGCATCAAATGGGGACCAGCTTTCTCAAAGGGGGAAG
>Ga0065711_1030950_pt1 | contig 30985 bp, 25 predicted proteins | sample Hoacrofraction12_FD_59098 | JGI IMG/M metagenome (GOLD analysis project Ga0065711, IMG submission 59098) | Hoatzin crop microbial communities from Cojedes, Venezuela - Epithelial fraction 12 v2 (version 2) | ecosystem: Host-associated > Birds > Digestive system > Esophagus > Crop | place... | reverse complement strand
TTTTTTTTTTTTTTTTTTTTTTTTTTTGCACATGTATGTGTGAGGAAGGAAGTGTGGTGTTTATGGGGGCACTCTGAGCTTCGGTTTGTGTATTCGCCGCTGTGTGCCTGTGTCCAGGCATAATTTCCCGAGTGAAAGGGGTTTGGCTGCTGTAGCCCAGCTTTTAAAGGTGGGCAAACAGAGAGCTCGTCTCCCGAATTACACAAATTGAACCTTTTGTTGGAAATGTCAGTAAGCAGGGCAAGAGCTGGGGGGCTTCTTCCAGGCAGGCTCAGTTGTCAAGTGAATTTTCCTAGGTTAAATTTGCGGGGGCCTGTCGGAGGCCTGCGAGGTGCTGCTACAGCCAGTTGCTCAACCGCAATGTACTACATACTTTGAATATAAAAATTAAATGGAGCTGCGGTTATTTCTAGCTCTTCATGGGACCATTCTTGTCTGCAAGGCTCCTGAATCCCTGTGCAGTCTGGGGCTGAGGAAGCCAGGACAGTTTGTGGCTGGACCACGGATACCAGTACCGATAAGCAGTACTTGGCTGGATTGAAACCTCAGAGCTGCTCTGTGTTTTATCTTGCCTGAAATAGGAAGAACTACTTTGTTTTTCTACCTGCTTTCCTCAGGATAGTGCTATGAGATCCGTGGATGAATGGCACCGCTCAGAATCAGCACTTTGTGCAAATACGTGGCTGATATGCTGGGGAGCTGCTAGCTGGTGGACAAACATCTCCAAAGGCAGTCGTGCAGTTCTCGGCCTTGCACTGGGGTTGACAGTGTTTGTCTATCATATTTTCCCACCATATCTGTTGGTTTGGGTGTAATGAGAGAAGTGAAGGGGTGAAATGCTGGGACTAGCACTGACTGTTGAGCGCAGTCTCAGTTGCAGCTGTTTAGAGATCAAAGCAGCGGCTGCTGGTGTACTAAGATGTTAACTGGCATCAGTACCCTGCCTCACCTCTGCTCGTTCCCCTAACAGCACTTAGCATGGGGTGCGTCGCTCAGGGTTCAGATAGACAGAGCACAGAGAAATAGCAATAACAGAGGAACAGCAAGGATGCAGAACTGTGATGTGAGAGGAGAAAAGGAGGTCTCCATGAGCAAGATGTGTGCTGGTAGGACCAGTACAAGTATACATGGGAGCACATTGGACATCTATGAAGCAGCTACATAGGTGATGTGAATTGAAACAGGAAAACCAGAGCACATATGCTGCTGCATAGGATGGGAAGGCTGGCGCACTCTTAGATTTGACGTTCTCTCTGTCAGGTCCCAGAAGAGTTTCAAGTGGCAGTCACTGAAAATGGAATGCTCTTGCTCACCCTCTGTGAGGCCTTGGAGCTCAGTCCCAAGTGTGAACGCAGCTTCCGTGTTTGGTGTGTAAGAGCAGGCTCCATTGTCGTTGCACTGGCTGGCTGACTTCATCGGCTGCGATCAGAGCCTCCCTTGGCTCTGTATTAACATGACCAGCATCTGAAAAGGTATGGTATCATGTAGATACCTGCAACTTGTAGGTGGACACCTGTGCACGGAGAAATATCCATGTCTGTCCAGGTTGTCCAAGTCCCAGTCTCTCAACTCGCACATTATTCTTCCAGTTTAAAAATTGCCTCAGCCACCCCTTGCCCAGCCAGAGGAAGAACATCTCTCCTCCTTGCTGCAGTCTTTTATAGGATTGCTGACCCTCTCCCACGCGCCACGCTACCCTACATGCAACTCTGGGTTTAATCTGGCCTTGCTTGAACAGCCTGTTTTTCTCATGCGTGGTTGTTCTCATGGTTGCTGTTTGGTGCAGCAGCCATGAATTAGCAATTAGTGGTTTGCTGGCCCAACCTCAAGGCTTTGCCTGTTGGGTTTAGTACACACCCCAAGTTTCTCAAGCATCTTGATATGCACTGGAAGGATAGGCCCTTGGCTCTTTTTCATTTTATTCTTTTTATCCCAAGCTATGGGAGCTTTTGGGTTTAGACCTGGAGGGTCCTTATTTGCAATTGCTACTTGTGGTGCAAGCAGCACGTGCAGTGCGTGTGTGTTAATAGCTAAATGTGAAGTGTCCTCTGCTGTCTCTGCACTGGGGCCTACTGTCAAGTGTTCACAGCTTTATTTTACAACCACAATTTCTTCTAAACTTAGCAAAGCGTACACTTTGTCAGGAACTGTTCCCAAGCCAAGTTTCAGGTTTCAAAGTATTGCCATTTTTGAGCTATTCCCTTCTTCTTTCCTTGTGTGTGTCTCCCTTGCACTCGCACACAAAACTTTCTTTTTAATGTAGAAAATTGTATTTTTTCCACACATTTGTAACTTAAAACAGCTGAAGTGGTTTTGCTCCAAGTTTATATTTAAAAGAAATAATGAAAGCCAACACTGGCAGAGAAAGCAGTGTGAAAAGTTGCAGCTTGGAAAATTCAGAAACATTATGGGCATTTGCAGAGGAGGACTAAAGAGGAAGTCCTTGTAGCCTTCCTTAGCAGGAATCAGTGTACGATATTCAAGACGATTATAGCTGCTGTAGTGCAGAGTAGTACTCCTGTTTGGGCAACTTCACACCCTTAATAAAGCGACAAGAATTACTTGCTAGCAGTCCAGTTGGTTGTTGTGATCCAGCATCTTCAAAGGCTGAGCATTTATGTATTTGAAGATCTAACCGGGAGGGCTGTGCTGTGAGTTTCTGGCTTACGAACTGTTATGAACATCTGGGCTTTCTTCATACTAGAATCCTCTAGTTAGTAGCCTTTTGGACAGCTCCATCTGGCCTGGCAGAATCTTCCACCATTCCCTGACATCCCGGTATTTATTTACTGGCTGTCCCCCTGCAGAAAACTGGTGTAATATAGACTGGGCCTACGTTCTCTAGGGTCTGGTAGGCTCAATTTAAATCTTTGTTTCAGAGGAGCGCTCTTAATCTGTGTCTAGACGTAGCACAGACATTCCTATGTCTTTGCTCTAGTTGAGACATGGTGTTAGGTTTTCATGACTGTGTGGCTGCTGGTCAAGGCAACAAGCTGGACTGATTTTCATCAGAAAGTGAAGTTTCTCCACTGCTCCATGATCCAGATGCTGCCATCTCCTGCAGATTGTCCTCCCCTCCCACCCTGTCCTCTGAAGCTGACCAATAATTGTTTTATGAATAATGACATATCCCTGCGTTTCAAAATGTGCACGTCTTTTGTGGATTTACCTGGGCTCCAGCACAAAGTTGCTCTTTCATCCACCACACATTTGGCTACGTGGCAGAAAGCATGAGATCTGTCAGATAGGATTAGGAAATAGGTCTTGGACACGGAAGCAGGTCTTGGACTAGGACATACATCTTCTGCTTGCTTTTTTTGTGTAACAGAAAGGGTTTTTGACTGTAATCCATAATGCTGGCATGAGGGTGACAGCCTGACTCCATGGCAGAATCCAGCATCTCACCGATATAATGCTCTTGTGTGTCCCCAGTTTATGTCTGGCTCTGGAGATCTCAGACTTCCCAAATTGCTTTCTGTGGTGCTGTTAGGGCTTGTGAATCCAGAGTTACGGATTCATTGGTGTGTACAGATTTGAGGTGTTACTCGATTAATCCTGGCTGTAATGCCAACTACAGTGAGATCTGGCCCTGAATCAAAGCCACAAGTTGGCCAACCTCCTCTCTGGGGACATCCTTGCCCATTTCCAGATCCAAGTGTTATGTCTGACTTGAATCTTTGCGATCAGGCAAATCAAATTCTTAGATCTGAACAGTGCGGGAATTTGTGAAAATGTAGAACTAGAGTAGGATCTATACTGGCCTCGTTTAAGCTTATCTATTTGTCTAAAGAAGCTTCAGCTGGGAAAGAGGTAGACTTTCTGGGATCAAACTGTAGGTTTACTTCCCTGAAAGGGATGATTCGACACTTCATCTTTAGGCCTGGCAGGATTCATTTGGGTGCAACCCATTTATTATGCATGAGCATGAAAGATCCTGTGCGCTTTCCATAAAAATCTTCAACTTGGAACTGTTTCGGACTTTTGTTTCAGAATATTGAAGTATTTGTAAATTTAAAAAAAATCTGCTGATTTTCTTTAAGCCAGCCCTGTTTAGTGTGTTTCACAGTTTTGTACTGCTTGAAGTTGTGTGTGGGTGCTGTATTTTTTAAAAAAAATATTAAAAAATCCAAGGATCTTATTGTTGTCACTGGAGACAAACTCCTGGAAGCGGTGCCATGGTGTAGTAAACGCTGTGTAAACCCAGAGTAGCAAAATGTTCTTTCATTTACTGCCTACCACAACACAAAGCTGCATTTTCAGGTGAATACTGTTGTGTACCATACACAGCGTGCAGCTTCTGCAGCAACCCAATGAAATGCTGCACGTTGTTATTTCTAAGCTTGCGTCTTTGGGGCACACCAGGTTAGATACAGGCAGTTTCTTTGTGGCTTAGTGTCCGTAAACGGGCTCGTTTGCTTTGTCCTCTCTGCCAATTAGCATCTGCCTCTTGCTAACTAGGTGGTGATTAAAAGGTGATCACCCAGCTACTTATCTTTGCAATTCAGGTGGTGGTGCCAGGCAGCATGTGTTTAATGTGCCAGGAGAGCTGGGAGCCTCTTGTCCTGCACCAGTCACCCTCGGTCACCATGCCCACCACACAGCTCTATTTCTACTCATTAAATATACTTAATAAATAAATAGCACTTTCTAAACGCGTAGGCAGGTTGTCTAGCACGGTGCTGACCATTCCAAACACGCTCAGAAGTCAAAACTGTCTGTTCAGCTTGGCCAGGATTTATCATTAGAGCCGTATGGGCTAGAAAGCGCATTTGTGGCCGGCGTGCCAGCTTGCCTGAATAGCCCGCAGTGTAATCTCTCTCTTTCCTTGATGGGAGGAGCTGCCAAAAATAGCAAGCCAAGAATTTGTCCATGTTATTTCTGGGATTGCACCAGGAATTGACATTAGGAGGAGGGGAGAGAAAAAGCAAGCAGTATGAGAAGTTTAGGGCCCATGGTTGTTTGGGTTTGCAGGCTGCCTTGGGGCTGCGTGGAGGGGTCTGGTAGCCACCAGACTCCCCCCAGGCCCTGGATGGCTTGAACGAGGCATCTTAAGCTTCTGCTCTCTGTTAAGGCAAACCTGCTTGGCCCAACACACCAGGCTGAGCCAGGGAGTCCGTTTTGTGGTTCCATGGAGCAATAACAGCTGCGGGACTGTGCGAGGAGTGAAGTGTTAGTTCCTGTGGCCGAGAAAAGGCATGAATGAGCCCCAGCTGAATCAGCCTTCACAAAAGCCTATGAATCAAGCTGTGACTTCACTGTGGAAAGGGTTGTTTGTGCTGTAGGAGACATCACTGCCCTGGACAGCTGGGTGGGATCCCAGGGGCGGGGATGGCGATGCTAAGCATGCCTCTGCCACTGCTGCTGCATCCAGACCCGGGTGGCCCTTACACCATGCGGAAATTTCTGAGACCAGCTTGAATTATCCCAAATGAGTGGTAAATCAAGCTTCATTAGTATTGTTGCTAAAATAACCACTTTGTTATCCAAAATGGATTCATATGAGTATGTCAGATGCATCATGGAAGAGATCAGAGCCACCTCTGTGCACTAACGAAAGATCTGTCTCCCTCCAACACAGGCTGTGGCCAACTCTCTGGCCTGTGATGGAGCTAACTGGGCATCTGAGTCCTGGGTTCAGTGGCACTGGCCTCATAAGGGCCTATTTAGCTGCCTGACTTATCTCCAAATAGCTGTTTGTTCACTGCCTGTGATTGCATTCACCAGTACCTTTACTTAACAGCGCATCACACTACAATGAAGAGGCTACTGAGTGTAAGTCCTAGGGAAGGAATAAATTGCTGTGTTGTCTGTTGTGGAGCAGGAGGAGGAGGAGTTCAGTTGCAATGCTGGTCCACCCTTGCTTCTCCGGAATTTGTCATACTCTCAAAGTTGGCCTGTGTGCTATGTGAGGCGGCAGCTTGAATATCCTAGGGAGGTGGGGGGGGGCAAGCGGCACACCAAGATTTGGCAATGCAGAGAAAAAAAGCAATGCGTGTTCATGTTTGGTTTTGGAGATTGATGCTATTTTAATGACACCCATGTTAGAAAAGACCACGTATGGAGCTCAGTGCTATTCCACACGTGGTGGGAGATCCATCCTACTTTGCGGAGCTTAGAGTCTAACCAGAGAAGCCAGGTGAAGGACGGCGGCGATGGAGAAAGGGGGAAAGGTGAATGTAAAGGGTCCAAGAGGCAAAACCACTTTCTCCAAGTCCTGCCTGAGCCAGAAAGCTGGGCTGGGATCATATGTTAGGTGTCCTTGTTCAGAGTCTTAGGTGAGCGTATCCTAGGCAAAAACTGTCCTGTAGGTTGAAGTTCTGGATAATGCCTGCTCCTCCTGAATCCTGTCTTTTGCTGTAGTTAGTCCTGGTAGAACTGGGACAAAGCAGCTATGGAGCGGAACCGCCCTCACTGTAATTACGGAGATGGGCATCTGACACTAATCCAGCAAAAATCAGTCCTGGCTGCAGCAGGTAAGAGAAGCTGGGCATGATGGTTTCGCCTGCACTTTCTGCATGAATGTAAGTCACTTGCGCTCGTCATCCCCTTTTTCTTTCCTCAATGAATTAGAAATCAACAAAGCATCTTGGTTGAGTCCTTTCAAAAGAAAGCATTGAGTACTTTTTATTTGAAGTAACGTTGCAGTTCAAAATGTAGTTGGTCTTTGTTCCTAACTATTTAGAATGGCTCAAGAAAAGTATTTCACCCAAAAGGGAATTTTTTTGAAGAGAACAATCCTGGGTACCACTCTACTGATTATTTGATCATTTTTAAGATTTCCTGGAAATGGTAGCCTGGCTTTTCCAGATAAAAAAGGGGTGCCTTAAAGGCACCAACCAACTCATTCAAGGGTAATACTGTTCTTTGGCTGGTTTAAACTCCACTTCTGGTCTGGTATTTAAAGGATCATGTAGAGATGTGTGGACATTTCAACAACTTGAAAACAACACAGTAGGTTTTAAAATTTCACAGAATGAATTATTGCAGTGAAAAAAAAATTGTAATCGTAAACCTGTAACTGGGTCATCCACCAATTATTGGAATAAAAGAGTTGCAAGGCAGAACATGCCCCACGTATTAAACTCAGCAGGATTATTTGATTAACGTATTGCTGTCATTCCCATTAATGGCACACAACTGAAGCTGCTGTAGGTGACCCGGCAACATGTTTTCATAGTTTTTAGGCTCATGGGAACTATTTTCCTAAGCTACACACTCAAACGGCTGCACTGTACAAAACACGGCATCTCATCTAGGCAAAGCCTTGAAGATGCACATTGTTTTTCTTTGGTGCAGTAAGCGCTATCCAGTCATTCAATAATTTAAGAGCTGCGGGTGACCCTTCATTATGCAGGATCCCAAACTGTGTAAAGCCAGGTGGAGCAGAGAGAATGGGGGAAGCTGAGGGCAAGGAGGGAATCTGGCTGCACAGCCTTCTGGGGTGCTTAAACTGATATGAGTGAACAGGACTCATCAGCAAACAGAGATGTACTTCCAAACCACTTTTGTCGACAAAGGCATTTAAAGCCTGGATTCAGTGGGATTGGCAGAGTGCTGAAAATGCTGATCAGGAAGGATTAATCCAGCACAAAAGGTGATTGACAAGTAGTTAAAGCAAGGGAATTGCTTATGGTCTCCTTATGGAGGAAGCTATGAGGTGACTGCTTTGAACTGCTGTGTTCATCGTGATGACTATCCATTTGGTTCGATTTTGTTACTATGCCTTCATGTAAAATCCCCTACAATTAAAATAGATAACAACAGCTCATGACAATGCTGATCTGCCTGCCATAAAGGATTTCAGCCAAGGCCTGGAAAGGTAAATATTATTGTAGTCCATTTTTTTCCCCAGTTCCAGATCCTTTTCCTAAAGGATGTCAGGGTGGTGGTCAGCTGTAGCACTTTTTAAACAGCAGATATAGGGAGATCTCTATACAGACAATCATCAGAGCTGGGCTTCAGAACTCTCTTTTCACTTGGTGCAGTTGAAATGTGAGCTTGTAACATCCTTCAGTTAAAATCGCATTGAACCCCCCCGAGATTCACACGTGCAAGTTTTTGTACGCTGTTAGCCACCTGCAATGCAAGCACTGCAGTTAGGATTGAAGGCAGTTCAGCAATCCTTTGGGCTTTGAGGAAAGCATCTTGCAATGGAAACTTTGTGCAAAGTGGACATGAGCAGTCAGTGATAATCAAATAAATACCCTCAATACCTGCATTTGGGCTTGAAAGTGCTACTTGGGATGGTTTTCCTCATCAAAACTCTATTTTCCCAGCACAGGCCAGAATCTGCTGCTCTATCCAGGCAGCTTGGCTGGTAGGAAGGTGGGAGCATCCTTATTTTCCCACACTTTTAAGTCTAGCTATTATACAGGTAACTATTGTGTTGGAAACCCAATGTGGGTGGTTCATTCCATATGGACAGAAGGGCAACCCAGTGTGTATTCTGTTTTTCCACAGCTAGTGAAGGCATTTATTTAGGAGATGGCATGGTTAGCTGCCATCCCAACAGCTTTTATCCCAACAGGCCAGAGCTGATTTTCTCTGCAAAGCTGAAGCAGGGCCTCTGGAGGGGAAGATAAAACTCTGTATGCTTAGGCAGGGAGCTGCCAGAGGATTTCTGGCTGGGGGCTCTCATCTTTCGACACATCCTCACCCAGGCGAGGTAACTGGGAGATCAAGGACCACACAAGCCGACATTATCTCTGTGACTGATACGTTTCAATTCTTGTTCTGTCGTGACTGCTTTAATAGGTTGTCTGCAAGGTCCCTAGATTTTGTCCCTTCCCTGTGGGGCCAAGCCCACTCAGCTAAAAGACCCACACAAAAGAAAACAAGTGTTTTCATCATTTCTCTGGACTTCCCCTGCTTCGCATACCCCCAAGTGATGTTGGTGATTGAAACCTTTCCTCCTAGCCTGAAGCCCTCACTCTAGACAAACTCTGACTCAGTGGGAGTTTCCCAGGGTAAGAACTTCTTCAGGACAGGATGATGCAGTGATGATAATAAGCCATAACCTGTTTATTTTAGCCAGTATTTAGATTATGACTGAAATGGGAAGCAACATGACCAGTCACATTTCTCACAGAGCAATGGAGATGGCATTGGTTCAAGGTGGGGCTGGTGGAAGCCTTCAGAGTTGGTGTTAGAGGAGAATGGGCACGTAGAGCATCACGTCAACCCCTTGTTGTACGTGAAGACATAACGAGGGATGTTATAGATTAACCGCCGTGATGTATGCTCATAGGAAGCAATGGGCCTGGCACTCTTTCCTCTGTACAGATAAAGGATCAGATAAAGACATTGTGCCAGACGTGGCCTCCGCTAAAGGAAGAGCTTTTAGGCTGGTAAAGTCATTGAAACATATCAGATTGAAACACTTGTCCTCTTTCCTATCCTACAGTCATTCAGAACAACCTTACTTTGTTTGAGTCCCATTACTGGAGTTACTGAGGAAAATTCATGTGTGCACTGCTCACACCGTTTTCCTGTTTGCTCCTAGAGAAAGAGGATTGCAAGTCAAGAACCTTCTGCGCTTCCATTCCTGCAGCTGAGTGTTTCTTAGTGTAAGGCAGCATTTGTTTTAGTGAGATGATAAGTAATGAAATAACTATGTTTTTCCTAATTTGCTTTTTCAAGTCTAAATTTAGCATCATTTTCTTAATTGTTTTGTTAGTTTTACTTAAAAAAAATGCAACAATTTAGAACTCAGAAGGGAAATAATAGATGTTTTTTTTCCTCACTATTTCTTTTTTCATTCTTTTTTTTGATATTGAGACTCTTCACCAGCACCTCTAAACATGGACCAGCTCTCAGGTGTGGGTGTTGCCCTGCCTACAGAGGCTGAGGGCTGCTGCTCTTGTTCATCATTAACAGCACAGTCGTGACATTGCATACCACTTGGCTCTCATTAATTTGAGACCAAACTCACAGAATGTCTAGCAGAAGCAGAAAATTGCTAGGGAAGAGAGATAACAAGGGGACAAAAAAATGTGTTTGGTAGCAATAAAGAGCATGCAGGAAGATGCAAGTCATGCAAAGCTCTTGCAATATAAATGCTGTTGGCTCTCAGGTTAGCTTCAGCGTGAAAAGTGGCTCTGGAAGCATTGTGTGTAGCTTCAGATGTAAAGCAAGAGAATGGCAGCAAAGAAGCCTCTGTGTTGTTACCCCTTTGGGTAGCACTCCTTCAAGTGGAGGGCTCTGTGGGAGCAGTCATTTTAGTACCCCTCCTCTCTGGCCTTCCTCACAGTTATGTTTATCTCCTTTCTAAACGTTCTCCCTGTTATCAAGGGTATCTTTGATGAGCATCCAAAGTTCATATCCGCTCTTGTGTTTAACCTTCATGTTCAGCGGCTGAGGTCGGTGAGCTAATTACGTGCGTACCAGTCTCTGAGCACGTAGACGTGCTCCTTTTCTTTTTACTGAGTGACTGATTAGCAGCAGCGGGCCAGCCCATAAAGGAAGGGGCAGTTGTTAACGCCAAGGAGTCAACAGGGTTTGTGCTTACACCTTGCAAAACACGCTGGAGGGTTGGTGGGCAAGTGCAAGAGCTGAGCCCAGCCCACTGCAGTTTCCTTAGGTTGATGTATGGAAAACATACTCTGTAGCTGACAGAAAACATTTTCAAGGTGTTCTTAAGAGATATGGTCCCATGTTTTATCTTGTGATCTGGCCTAGCTTTGCTACTCTCATAGAAGTGAAAGGTTGGGAAGCTGTTGCTAGAGTTTCCCCCATCATGGTGGAATCCCAGCCTTGAGGAGCAAGTCCTCGAGGAAATATTACAGCTGTCAGTGGGGCAGGACTCTCAGTGGTGCAATGTCTGTGTGTTTGAAGGAGATGCCACAGCTTTTCTGCCTCTCAAGGTGTTTCAATGGAAAGATAAAGCGAGCTGTCACACTGTAAAGGGTGGTTGTGATGTTTGCGGTAGTATTTGATCCGTATCTGCAAAAAATTTTCTTTCAAGGCACAAGAGACACCAGCTTTGCAGCACTTAACTGGAGGGATCTGGAGTCTCAGGTGGAAGCTGCAACCCTAAAACTGTTTGTCGTTACCATCCAATACATGTAGTACATGAATAGGATACACAGTGGTCAACACACGGGGACATCTAAGCTGGCCAATGACGAAGGCTTCAGAAAAGGATATGTACTAAATTCTCCCCTTCAGTGAGGCTAAAGCATGTAATGTTCATAGAGGTCAGTTCGTAGATGTCTAACACAAAATACGGAGAGGGTACGGTCTTCTTTTAAAACAGCCTGTGGTGGGACTGGCCCGTCTGTGATTACAGCACCATGCCCAAGAGGTGCACGGTGCCAGGCAGCAGAATTCTCCTTGGGCAGAGGGGCTTGAGACCCCCATTTCCCTCTCCACAGAGACTGGCCCAGCCCTGTGGCAGGGTGCTCCCCCCCTCCACCTTCATGCAGCCTCACAAGGCTTTTGTTTTGTCTAGGGTTTTGGGAATTTTCTTCTTAAATGCCTAAATAAAAGCATCTGTTTGGAATGCTTCGGTGTGTCATTATGGACACCAAAGCCGGAAGGTTTTTTCCCAGAGTTTCCAGACTTAAGTGGCTTTACTTTGGGAAAATTTGGGAAATGGAGCTTTACACATAGATTTCAAACTCTTTATCTCCATGTTTTTACATGGATATTTTGCTTTGCATTAATACTTCTCAGACAGTATATTTTGTGCTAATAACCTCCAATACTTATTATAAGGAGCAGAATTGAACTGAATAAAGTGCCAAAGGAATAATTATTTTCACCCTTCAGCAGCAGACTGACAAGGACAAGTCCTGCTTAACCTAATAAGCTCCTGGAACAGGAGGTGTTTTAGTGTGTTACTGTGAGAAGGTGAGCTCCAAGAGGGTTAAGAATGTATTTCTGAGCTTTGTAGAGACTGACGCCTACTAGAAATGCAAACCGGAGGGAAGCAGGAAAGCATTGGCGAATCAAAGTGTGTTCTTCATTTGGGGTAGCTTCTGTCTTCAGGGACAGCTGGATTATGGGCACCAGTTTGGTGCAATATATTTTTTTTCTCCATGATTGGGAAAGAAAATAAAGTTAATGCTGCAGTTCAGTAGAGAGCTCTTGCCTGGTCCAAACAGAAAAATACACCTTTTGTTGTTGGCATGTCCCACTGTGAATATTTGCTTTGACTAATAAACACAGAGAAGTTGTTAAATGATTTACCTGCTCTGTGTACCTAGCATTTATTGCTAAGCTCTTCAATATTTAAACACCCATCTCTCCAGCACACGGCCCTCTGCTGAGCTGGGGTTTGGAGGCTCCGTACAGTGTCTCCCACTGACCTTTTTGGTGAAAGGTGGAATTGGGTGTGTAAAACATCCCAGCAGCAATGATGGGCCCATGGACCATCAGCTATACTGTGTGGATGGCCATTGGTGCCCTTGGTGGGAACTGCACTTGGGCCATTGCTGGGTTTGACTGAACAGCCTTGCTGAGGGGCTGCTGGTGGCACAGCGATTGTGCTGGCTGCAGGATGCGCAGGGTGCCTTTGGGAATGCAGTTTATTATGTCTGTAATATAATTTTGGCTTTTTTTTTTTTTTTTCAAATAGTGTTAGACTAACAATAAATTTCAGGGTTTTGCCTATGGATCTTAATAGCAACTTTTTGGAAAGAGAAAACTTAAGTACATTTGTCATAAGGAACAACAAGCAAGTGAGCAAAAATCCAGCCAGTCATTATCTATGGTTTTAAAGAGGACTCACGGTGCGAGTTTTGTCCTAGGATTTTGGTGGTTTGTTACGCAAAGCTCTTGGGTGTTGATGAGCTTGGGTTTTTTACATTGACTTGGCTCCAGTTTCTGCGGCTGTATCCCAACATCATGGCCTGGGAGCTGGATGTGCGAGACAAGCTGCTCTGAATTGCTGTCTCTGGTACAGGTTATCATATTTGTATGATAGGGTTTGTTGCTGGCCTTTGACCCTCCTAGGACGCATACATAACCTGAGGTACCTCTTGATGCTCCGTAGAGGTGGGATTTTCCAAAACAGTCACTTAACAGAGCCATATATAGCCAAGAACAAGTTTCCCTCTACCCCAGGTGATGCTCGTGCATGACTTCTCTGTAATGCTGTACTGCTTCTGGGGCATGCTGGTAGGTACTTTGTGAATTTGCATTCTCTTCTGCTCTAAGAGCTGAAATAAAGAGCAGCACACAGATGGTGGTTTGCAGCACAGTTTTCCTGGTCCTAAAACCCCAGGGCTTACATTGCACATGCTGCAGTGCTGTTTACTGACACTGTCTATTAGCTGGTGGTTGGTGTGGTTGCAGCCCCAGGGCGCTTTCATAGCGCCCCTGGAAAACCGACAGCAGGACAGAGGTGATATCTTCACCACAAGTTGAATTCATCTCTGCAGTGCTAAGGGCCATGTGGCGTGTGGCATGTCTGCACGGATGGATGCATTTCTGCTCTGAGTTCCTACAGATACCCCAGCACCAACCTGGGAACCAGGCTGGCCTCATTGGTGTAGACTCCTCTTCTAGGGCAGAACTGTCAGTGTTGATGTGGATGTGTTAGCAGCAGTAATCTATCCACTAAAAACTGTAATCTGCAGTTCTTATGCTTATTACAGAAGAAAAAGTGGGCTCCCTAGATAGCCAAGTTGCTGGCTGGTTCTTAAAGCATTGTTTTGTATCTGTCCGCTGTTTTTAGCCATGCAGTGGCCCAGTAACAGCTATTTCAGCCCAACACTTGATGTTTGTATGCCACATGGGCATGTGCAACGGCAGACTGTGCCTGCAGGAATCTGCTGCAGTGTGCTGCAGGAGATGGGTTTACTGAATAAAAGGTAGAAGGATTTAAATGACCTTCACTCTTAATGTTGAAGAGTGGGAAGGGTTCGATTTGGTTTTTAAGTTCTGAGCAGCTACAGGATGATCTTTTTTTACCCTGGAAAGGACTTGCTAGTGAGTTGAATTTGTACTCAGATTCCAAATCAAATTATATGTTGATGTCATGATAATTACTCTTTAAGCTGTGTCAAACCCTCAAAAATGTAACTAATTTCCTCCCTTCACTCAACACCCCTCACTCAGTAAACGGGCACCGGAAACCAAATGGCAAACCAGCTTGTGACTATTTTTGCTTTTTGTATGGAAGTTCTGTGTGAATGTTTTTTTGGGGTTGGGTTTTTTTACCTTTTCTGTAGCTTTTTTAATATTTCTGTGATCCTTCCAACAGTGATGTTTCTGCTGCATGATTTTCTCTGAGCAAATGAAGTGTCTTTGCTCAAATTATCTCTGAACATGCACTCTGCATCGCAGGTTTCCTGTGATGCATTGCAGGCTGTTAGTACATAGCCACCAAAATGGGGAACACATGCAGTACTGGGGCTTCTATACTTATTCAAGGTGCAACGAATTCCTAAGTTTGACCGTGAGCTATCTGAAATTCACTGTTTGCAGGGCATTCATTGAAACGGGCTTGTACAATGCAGCAAAATTTCAAGCAACAAATTCATTCAAAGATTGGGTGAGATACATTTGAACGTTCACTGGGAGAAATACAACTCATCTGGTAGTTTCCAGGTACAGAGCAATTCAGGTTTTAGTTATTGTGGTGGCTGACTCCTTTGCATGGGAACATGTCATATGAATTTTAGTCTTCCGCTAGTGTAGTATAATTTACTAGTATAATAATTTATAATAATAACTAGTGTAGTATAATTTTAGAGCGCTTTGAGATAAATAGGTCTGTATGCCTTTTTTACAAGGATCTCTAGGAACTTTACAACCACTGATTATGGATTACATTTTCCTTTCCACCTGGGAGGTGCGTGTAAGCAGTTGGGTTCACATTTACAATGAAAGATTTGTGATCACAGAGGGCATCTGATCTGCCTGGTATCACGTGCAGTATCTCAAGGTCAAGCCAGACCTCAGGTATCCTCACCTGGTGCTCTCTCTTCTAACTTTATCCACAACCTCAGGCTTTCTTCACATGCTCCATCAGAAGGAAATGTGCTTGTATATCCCATGTTTGTCAGTAAGAAGGGTTTCTAAGATCTGTAGAAAAGACGGATAGGAGTTGGTTTGAGGCAGGTTTCAATGTGAGCTGGGACTCTGGTCTTACTGATGTGTCAACGCTTGTAAAAGTTGAAATCATAGATGAAGTTTGCAAACATCTGATTATCTCTTTTGGCCCCAGATTGGGGCCGTGAGATCTTGACTTGAAAATACCACAAGAACTCTACATACGAGATCAATAGGAAGCAAATGCAAATGGAGGGAAACACGGTTGGACCTTAAGCCTTAGAGCTTGATTTGAGATTTGGAGGAAAGTTCAGGCTAGCTGCTGTTCTGTCCAAGCTGGATCATGTGTCCATAGCCAGTCAGAACAGCATTCTTCTGCGTATTGCCTGGATTGAAGCTGGGGAAAACAGATTCCGGTGCTAATGGTCACTGCCTGTAGAAACTGAGCACTGAGCTGCAATGGCATCAAAGGGGACCTGAGATTGGCATTCGGGCAAGGTCAGAACGTGTGGGGGGCTGAGGTCCCCATTATGGCTGCCTTAGGCCTCAACCGCATTGGCCAGGCACTTGGAGTGGGCTGGCCACCTCTTACGAATTACAGAGGTCTTTGATCTCCAGTGCTGTCAAAGCCAGCAACTGTCATCAGTACTGCCTTAATATTTCCTGAGTAAACAGATTTGGCAGAGGTGGCTTTGCAAGCCATGTTGGATCCTTGGAGGACAATTTTTCAGGTTCCGTGCTTACCATAAGCTTTGCCTAATGTAGTAACTCTCGGAAGAGCTCGAGAGGAATTTTAATGTGCAAAAACTGGAAAAGAAGTGACCATCTCATGGCAGGATTCGCCTTTCCCCTTTGGCCTCTGGATCACTCTCTGCTTCCCTTTGGGTTTTGAATGTGTTCCTAGAGTAATGCACTATGCCCCCCATGTGAATATTGCACTTCAGTGTTTCCTTCTATGCATTATTAAGCTGCAAAAAGAGCTTTGCAACCTTGAAATGAGTTCTCGTCAGCTGTAATTAAATCTTTATATTCTCCTTCAGACTTGGATAAGGCACAAGCTATGCTCATACCCAAAATTTTTCTTGTCGTCTTTCTTTTCTTTTCCTCAGATCTTATTAGTCTCACACTTAGCTAATTACTGAATGCAATGATGTTTCCAAAGCAGCCACAAATAAAAGTATTTACTATTCAGCGAGGCATGTGTTAATCTGGCAAACTACTATATTGGGTACATGGTCTCTTATTTAATATGAATCACTCTGTAAAGCACCTCAACAGCACAGCTTCTTATTCATTATTGCTTAATTTCATGATATCTGAGACGTGGGATTTCAGTTAATGGATAATTGAGATCATAAATCAAAATATTTTCAATGAGATTACACGAAACACAAGATGTTCAGGTTTGGAGCCCGCAATACCCTTGTCCTTCTCAGCAGCTCTCAGCAAGGATGGGCGAGGTTTGCAGCCACGTTCCTCTTTCTGTCTTGACTTCAACACTGGGTCAGCTGGGACGGGGCAGGTTTTTGGTGTGTTGTCCACTTTCTCTCTAACATACTTGCATTACCTCTTATCGGTATAGCATTCACAAGCAATGTTACTCTTCTCCTGACACATCTGTTAGATGGGAATCTTGCCTATCCCCAGTTTACCAGTAGGAAGATAAGGCTAGTCACAGCACATGCACCCCATTTCTGGCAGCATCCGGGCATCCAGCAATGCACATGGGACCTGGCTGGGTTTCCAAGTTCTGTATTACCTTGCCAAAAACAACCTCCAAGTGTACTCAGGGTTGCACAAGAAGTCTGGGAAGGAGCAGAGATCTCACTGACAGGTGCATTCAATCACTGACCCATCTTTCTAACCCTTTTGCCTGGCAGACACTGAAAATCAACTTACCTGGGATGACTAATTCCTTCTAAAAATCCTAATTATTTCTATTGTTACTGAAAAAGACTTGAATATCATAGCAGCCACTGACTGAGCAAGCATGTTAGAAGAGACGAATTACTAAATGTACTGACAGGCACCTTCATCCTCTCTTCCCCATTTACTGACCTTCATGAGCCTTGGATCAATCACGTTACTAATTTTCTAAAAACAAAGTAACTGTTTGATTCCTTTTCTGAGAAAGCAGATGAGCAAGCTTACTTTAAAGATCACAAGGAGGACAGTCCTCTTCTAATGAAACAAAGATACTGTAAAACAAGAATGTCCAGTTCTAAATTTTTTTATTAGAGGCCAAAACCTGCAGCATAGTTTATATATTTTTAAAGGAAAAGTATTTTGGGAGCTAGATTGTTTCTTTTCTTTCTTGGCTCATTTGTAGCAGCCTTGAAAATAGTAGTTTCGTATGGAAATGCTGATGCAGTGCTCAGCAGCACAGAAGCAACCCATATCTTCTCTGGTGTATTTTAGGCTGCCAGCAAGGCCTGGGTTACAGCTGGCCACATCTTACCAGGCAAAATTACTGCTTTTTATAAGGTCAAATGTGTAGCTTCTTCCTACTGGAAAGCCTGAGGAAAGACAATGAGTGATTCATTGTAGGCAATCCAGAGGAACACAGACCCCTCGTGTGCATGGCTGTGGGAGTACATTAGTACACAGATTTCCTGTCTGTACAGTCCAAGTTATGTAGAAAATGCCTTCACTCCATCGTTGGAGGACAGAATGGGCTGTTTATGACCAGCTTTCTCTTGTTTCCTATTCTTTTTTGCTCTGCCTCTTCCAGGGTGGTGTTTGACTTTGCTCCTCACCCAATGGGTTGAGCTGGGAGGTTCACCCAAATCATGGACCACTTGGATTTAGAGCAGCTGAACCATTTAACCCAAGGGTGCAACTCGCTGTGGCTGTTATGGGACCTCCTGCGGCTTTGTCCAAGAATCTCCAAGGTGCTTCATCTATCCAGATACTCAAACTAGGCAAATACACTCTCATTGTTAATCTCTTTTACTGATCCCATACCCTGTGCTCCCAGGTATCTGCACAAAAAGCAGGGGAAGCACGGAAAGGCCACGGGATGGGAGAAGACAAGCCCTGGTGGATCAGGGGTGGAGGGTGTTCAAAGAGCATCCTGGGCAAATGTTTCCTCGTGCCGCTAGATGCTCCAGATCCACAGGTGCTCACACCTCTGATGGGATGGGAATACCATTTTATTTTAGGGAAAACAGTCATTTTTCTGCGAGCTGACCAAGTTGCTTGGAGCCTTCAAAGCAGTAATGGTCTGGGTCTGAAGACATTTGGTGGATCTGGATGCAAGTGGTTTTCCCCAAACTGTGGCCAGCTGGAGGCATAGCTTGCAATTTGATGCAGGGCTCATAAGTCCCTGGGTTCTTTCAGTTTTGCCCCATCATCCAACTTCTAGAAAGTGCCATTCTTCATTCTCAAAAGCTTCCAAGCTTCATAGACGCTTTACTTTTGTTTGGTATTAGCTAAAAGCCTTGCTAAGAAGTTCATCCATAGGTAAGGTTGGGTAAAGGGTTTAGGCAGCATAGTGTAAGCCCCCTCTCATTGCCTGACCTGGATCACGAGACCCAGGGAGCTTCATTCACTTCTTGAACTCCTGCTACATCTCTACTTTGCCCTTCTAGGAGGGTTTTTCTTTCTTTTAATGATTAAAATAGCCCTTAATATCATCATTTGTTCAAAGTGTAGAAATAGACCAAAAACGCATTCCCCAGCTGAACCAAAAAGCATTTGGGTCTTATGTCATTATTTTTTAACCAGGTCTGCATTAAAAGTTTTATGAGCTGCTCCAGTTTCGGGAGGTTTCCCGTAAATGAACTTTCCACCACTCTGTGACAGCAGTGTGTTGCCAACACATGGATAATATGGAAAAATGAAAGAGGAAAAAAAAGCCGCCCCCCCCACCCCCCCCTTCCTCCATCTGTTACAGTATGGGACTGTGGCAGGAAATGAGGTTTTGCAGTTATATACGAGCAGAAGTGTGTTGTGTGGTGGGGGTTTTTTGTTGTGGGTTGTTTTTTCTTTGTGTTTTGTTTTGTTTTTTTTTTTAATAAGCAGTGGAGAATGTCATTATAGCGCGCTCTCCAGCAATCTGGAAGCAACCAACTTAAGGCATGGAAAAGACATTATGTAATTGCAAAAGACAAAAAACCCTCCCAACGCTGAGGCCTTGCGGCAGAAGCCAGTCTCTGACCTCAGCCTTCTCAGGATCTCTGGAGAACAGTGTGTTCCTCTGGCCCCTCGCAAAAAATAGCCTCTGCCAGATTTCAGCAAACAATTCCGGTATTTCCTTCCCCTGCTTCTAGTCTGTGGGTGTTTTGGAGTCTCTCATGTGTGGGCAGGGATTCATTAGCTAAAAAAAAAACCGTACTACAGAGCTGCATTAGAGAAAAAGAGGAAAAAAAAGTCAGGAAAAGAAAAATGAAGGCAAGTGTAATGAGCGTGCGCCATCGGCTAGTTTGGACACTATTCTAGTTTTGGAATTTGTACAGAGTAAGCCAGAAATAAAGGGGATCTTGTGGGTCCTCTTGTCTCCCCTCCCATCTCCCCTGGTGCCCTGTCTTGCCTGGCAGCAGCTGAACCGAAGGGGTCTGAAGTGCTGCCTTCGCAACTCCCGCTGGCAAAGCTGAGCACGGGCCGAGTGTTTGAAAGATCAAGGTCTTTGTTCTTTTTTAGCTTTTCCCAGTATAATCCCTACAGAGATGTAATCATTTGGTGTTGTTTTTCCTCTGAATTCTCTTTAATTTCCTGCCTGTGGTTTGGGGGGTTTGTGAGGTTTTATGGTTGTAGAGAAATTTTGGTGTTTACAGTGGTTGTCCTACATGCTCTAAAAACAGCATCCCATTTCTTCTAAGAAAAGCCCTTGTATGTCCTAATTTAAATTGCTAGGTCATCATTATTGCCACTGCAATACTACTGAGGGAACCCAAATTAAAATCGCTCCCCATGGGCGTCTTGCCTTCGCTTTGGTCCCGGGTCTCCAGGGGTGGGAGGACCCCGTTCATCTTCAGGCTGCAGGTTGAAGACCCCAAATTTCACTGCTGATGCATCCAAATGCAAGAGAAAGTTTTGCTGTTTCCTAGCCACAGAAGCCAGCCACGTTGCCCTCAACTTTCCCCACAAACTTGTGTGAGTTTGGTTCATGTCTGCCAGCTGGAGCTCAGTACCTTCTTTACAAGCTTCTGCTTTCTGCAGGCAGGCTGCCAGGGAAGCCGGCGATAGGTTTTCAGTGGCTGCGTTGTTTATTTAAGATTGTTGAACCTCAGAAGGCTCCCAGAAGCAAACAGAAGTTTTGGTTGGCCTTGTAGGGAATGTACATCTGCCTTCTTGGGCTCTGCTTGGCTGTCAGGGTACTGTTCCTGTCAGCAGCAATGCTTTCCTCACTCGTAAAGCTCTATATTAAGGAACAGGTTGGGGTTGGGAACTCACAGGAATGTGAAAGCTGGCAGTGGTCAGGATGCCATGTTATATGTGTTCAGGTTCCTCTACCAGGTTTGAGGTATGAAGTTGCATCTGTGGCATAAAAATGTGTGAATTCAGTTATGTGAGGAGTGAGGAGACTAGGGAATAAGGTGTATCAAGTCCACATGCCAGAAATGGAAAAGGCTATCCAAACGAGTCCTCCCAGGAGAGTATTCCCCGTTCTCCTGCTTCCCGCCCTGGACTTCATCTTCTTTTAAAATGTCCTCTCTGACACTGAGGGTCTCTGCTGGGACAGTCTACCCCCTGTCAGCCTGGCCTTGCTGCTACAAGTATGTTGGGTTGTTGGTGGTGCTTCGCTTCCTTTTCCACATAGTTTTTGGTTCCAAGGAGAATACAGGCGGAGAGGAATGATTTGTGTGGGATAGCGACTTGGGTCAGCGTGTGTTCGCTTCACCCTGGTTACTCCCCAGCAGCTTCCCAAGGCACCAACACAGAAGTACCCCCACAGTAGAGGTGTCATCCAGCACGGCACATGTGACATCATTAAGTAGACCTGGGCTCTCAGGAAGGGGAATCCTTCTCAAGCCCACCCGCTGCGCTGCAGCAGGCACAGGGCTCCTCTCTCCACACCGCAGCAGTGCATCCCTTCCCCAAAGCCCAAAGATGATGGCGAGATGTGCAGCCAAGTTCTCTGCTTCAAATCCTGCTCATGCAGCCACCGAAGGGCGGGTTTGACCTGTGCCATGGGAGCCAGGGAGTGGAGCGATTGCAGGGCCATGACAATGATGCTGCCAGAGCCAGCGGGTCCAAGAAGTCTTGCTTCTAGCTTGAACTCGATTTCTAGGTAAAACAGAGATCATAGGTTTTAAAAAACACTAGTATATGCCTAGGATGGCCAAGGACAACAGCCCAGCAGCAGAGCTGTGCTCGGTACAGCTGGAGCAGAGCACTCAAGGCCACATCTTTCTGATACATCAGCTTACATTCTCCTTCCTCCAGTCACTTCCATGCTCCTTGGGAGGGCAGAAGGGCATACTATATTGAATAAATGTAAATATAGATAAATAACAAAGCTGTTTGTCTCCCTTGCAAACAGCTCTAAAGTGTGGCAGGTCTGTGTAGTGCTGTGGAAAATGCAGTGGGAAAAGACAGCAAACTGATGGTGTTGAAAGTGTTGATGGTTGCCAGGATCCTTCAGGTCACCTTGAAAAACCTCTGCTGAAATTTGGTAGGAACTGAGTCATGTGAAGGAGAGAGGATGAGCTGGCTCAGAGGGTCAGCACTGGCTGCCCAGTCAGGTCCTTGTGATATTTTATCTTGTTTAGCGGGGTCAGGCTTGCTTCATAGGGTGATTGATAAGAGCTTTTGAGTTTGAGAAATGTCCATCACGTTTTCTGGTGTGAGGAGCTCAGGAAGGCGTCAAGCATCTTCAAAGCTTGTTGAAAGTGGTGGCTGGGGAAGCAGCACACGCAGCTGGGAGAGGGGGCAGCAAGAGCTGGACATGGCCATTGGGTACCAAGCGGAAGGATGCGAATAATTCCTGGTGCCGGCAAAACTGCTGGTGTCCTGGGGACCTGCTTCATGATTGCCGAGTCTAGAAGGATCACACAGACATCAGAGAGCATTTATGAACCTGATTTCAACCTGGCTGTGCCTTGCTGTGGCTTCCACTGGGAAGGTGTTGGCTCCGTACACCCAACTCTTCCTCGGAGGATCCCAATCCCTTGTTAAACTCCTACCTGATTTTTCAGATAATTTTCCATTTGCACAAAGTAATTTGATTTTGGAGAGAGGACACAGAAAGTACTGCCAACAAGCTGTTACCCCCTGGCAAATAACACTCTGTGAAGAGAGCCTTGAAAAACGCAGCCCTGAGCCCTTGCTCTAAATGCAGCCGGCAGTGGGGCTTAAGCCATATCCCCGAGGAGACACCAGTGCAAGCATCACATCTTCCTCTCTGGAAGGGATTTTGGCTTGCTGCTTGATAATGTTCCTCATTATAATTTGCCAGCAATTACTTCAGAGCTTGGTCTCCTCTTGTAAACAGTCTATCAACTTCAGATTTGTCATTTCACTTCTGGCCTGGAGCAGCACGTGTGTATCTGTGTAATTCTGAAGGCTCCTGGTGTAGGTGGAATAAAGCCCATGTCTGGGGTGTGTTTTCTGCTGGATTGACTTACCTGTGCAGCTCAAACCTGCGATCGTCCCTAAATGCTGCAGTTTTCGTGCTAATTGCTGCAGAGGTTGCTCCATCGCTGAAGTGGAATTGTTTTGGGTGGCAGCTGGTGCCGTTCCTTTCCAATGCAGCTGATTCCAGTAGCTCTTCCGCTTGTTCTGGCTCCATTTCCCATGCATGCCATCAATAATTTAGTTTTTACTCTGGAAAGTGAGATTTGAAGTAGCTGGTGGATACCTTGGCACTACCGAGGAAGGAGGGGTACAAAGGTTGTAAAATTCAATTTTTCCTGCTGTGCAATGCTTTTCTTCCCAGTGTTGTTCTTCTCACACTCTCCCTGCAGTAAACTAGCTGTAGCTCTGTTCAGGCTCTCCATCACGCTCAATATATAACCAGTTACTGCACAAAGTCGTTTTTCTTTGATGTGATTGAGCACTTTTCTTATTTGTGCATTTGTGAAATTTGGGGGTGCAGCTACAAACACCATGAAGTGTCTAATTATCATCTCCTAGGCTAGCTTTGGACTATGGGCCAGACTGTAGCCAGCTGCTGAACCAGCAGATAGGCTCAGACTGGCAGAGGTGCATCTCCCTGGGACTGTGGTTTTTTTTTTACTGTGTTTTACCAGCTTTGAAATCTGGTTCATGTGTCTGAACCCTGTTCTCCACCTAACTCTCTTCCCCATCCAAATTAGGAAAAAAAGTTTTTGAAAAAGGAAAGTAAGAGTTGTCCTGGCTCTTCTTTTACATCTGCATCAACTCAAAACAGTCATAGATGCATGGAGAAAATAGAAAGGGATGTCCAGCTGGAACTGGATTGAATGCCATTGATTTTTAGAGGAAACCATTAAAGAAATAATTCTATGTTTCATTTATTGTTTTACTGAGAGTGAAACACAATGAAAGATGTCCCCTCAGTACTGGATAACTTCTCACCAAGAAGGAATAGCTGAGGTTTACAGCTCAGGTCTCTGAATATTTCTGCGTAGGTACAGCACATCAAAACGTGATCTCCAAACATTTTTTTGAGCAAAAAATAGCTTTTGAAAAAAAAAAAAAATTGTGCTGAAACATTATTTTTGTTTTGAAATAAAAAGGCAAAAACCATTTCAGACAGGCTTGAGGAATGTAAAATACTCATTGGAAAGTAAAATCCTTTTGATTTTTCTCTTGTTCCTTCTCACCCAGATGCAGCCTCTCAATATCTCCCATGGAAAGCTCTGGCACAGCCAGTCAAGCTGTTCAAGGGAATTTCTTGCTTCTGGATTGCCAGTAACACTGAACTGGAGATGGTCTGGCTCGGAAGGAATAAGTCTAACGCATTTTAGCTCAGCTTAAAAAATGGACTATGTTTTAATTTGGCTTATTTGCAAAGGGCTGAAGCTACTAAAAATAATTTGCTTCCTTCAGTAATCAGTACTTTATGGTGGAAAGATCATAACTTATGTGTCTTATCTTTTGATCACCAGTAAGTTTTTAATATATTGCCATTTATCTCTGGATTAGTTGAAAAGTTCATCGCTATGCCTTTTCTCTCCAAATTAACATAAATTAATTACTTTTCCTGGAAATTACTGTGAAGAGAATAAAAACGCCTTTTGATAACTGATCAGACTTGGACAAAAAGCCTAAAGTGACTGCAGCTTTAAATGCAGAGAGAAGAGACAAAGCAGCCCCCAGTATGAGATGCCAAACAATAAAGCCTTTAACATGTCTTCGGGATTTCGAGGGGACTATGCTGCTGACCTCTCATTCCTGCATATTTTCCACGGGCGACGTGGCAGCCTTTTCCCTCTATCTGCTCTTACAAACCCATCCCGTGAAACGGCAATGTGAGGACCAAAGAAAAAGCAGAGACGAAACTGATGGCTCTGCTCTGGAGGGTGGAAGGAGCTCTGAGCTGGTGTCCCCTGGGGGTAAAAATGGTCCAAGGCACTCAAGGCTGCAGACAGATGTCCTGCTCCTGATCTGGCTGGGCTGGCTAGAAACATTGCTGCTGATCTTGGGGAGTGATTTCTACAGCTGTCCTGGCAGAGGCGTTGTCCAGCCCCGGCGTGGCTGCTTCCTTCCCTGTCAGCTGGTTTGACTGGTAGCCATTGGGGCAGCTCCAACATAGTCGTGGTAGTAAACACATAGGAGGTGGGAATGGCTTCATCTGGCCACTATATTTGAAAGAAACACTTATTCACAGCCTAAATCTAACTGCAAGTCGCCAGTCACCACTTGCTGCTGCAGGTAGCTCCTGAACGTGTTCAGGCTTGCAGGGAAATTTTGGTGATGTGGTTCCTGAATCCTGGTTCTGGTGGGACCTCATGATGAGGGCGGGTGCACGGTGACTCCTTTTCACTCCAACATGGACAGTGATGGCCGCACACACACAGTGCTGTCACTGTGCTGTATCTGCATTTCGCTGAAGGCATCACCTGTGGTACGAAGTGCTCACTGCAGGCAGCATACATCTCTGCCAAATGTCCCTGCTCCAGAGCCACAAGCCTTGGGCAGAATAGAGGAGCCTCCATCTCCTGAGGGTCACAGTGGTTTCATATGAGCCTGACCATGGCTTGGATGCACAAGCCTTACCCCTGCGGGAGGAGGAGACATTCAGAAGGGACTACTGGTGGGACGAGCACCCTTCTTGTGTGGTGGCATGACTGCAGAGGACCGACTGGCTGCTGGCATGGGGGGAATTACCAATAGGTAACGATGGGGTGACTGACTTTGTGTATTAACAAAAGAGACACCTGACTAGTAAAATGGTAATTAACTTCAGATCTAATAAGTGTAATTACTGAGTAATCCACCAGAAAATATAATGAGGTGGGAATGTTTTTAGCCTGTGAGCGAGTTGTTCGCAGTCCCCCAGTGCCGTGCTCCAAGAGCACTTAGGTAGCACTGATGGCCTGTAGCTTTTAGAAACCTACTGTGATGCGCCTTTAAAACTGGCAGCTTTATTAAAAAGGGAGGTGGAGGGATGCTATTGTCTTAACATATCTGGGTTAAGAGAGAATATTCATTTTAGAAGGGCCCCATTGCGCTGCGAGGCTTGCAGGCTTGGTAGCTCGAGGTACAGCTAATAGCCAGAGATGCTGAGAAATTTATCTGGGCCATTCTGAGCTGAACGCGATGCTGTTCTCTGATTCGGGCAGTGGGGTTGGGCTCGCCCAACGCTGACATGGGCACTACCCGGCTATCCCGTGTGTAGTAAGAACAGGACAAGGAGCCTTTGTCAAATGCCCGGAGGATGCTAGAGCACAGAAGCCAGTTGAGCTGGACCAGTGCTTTAGCCCCACAATTGTTGTTCAGCTGATGAGTGATAAAGGGAGAGGAAATTGTAATTTTCTGGTGGAAAAGTTTTATTGGTTTTTTTTGTTTCTTTTTTTTTTAAAAAACCCAAAGGTCTGGGAAATGCCACTCATGTTTGCCATGTGGCTAGGGCACGTTTTCAAAGAGCCATCACAGACGAAGCGTCATGTTCAAGTGTGATTTCAGAGCACCTGCCCCAGCTCCCATTGCCAAGTGCTCAGTGCAGCATCCGAGAGCAGACAGAGCCCTGGGAGAGCAGAGCCTCTGCCGCCTGTGTCAGCACAAACACCTCCTCATCAGCCTTTCTTTTAATAGCTCTGCATAACAAATACCAATTAATATTATTTATGAGGGCAAAATGGAGGTTACATTGCAGGGTGATAGTTAGCCATTTCCATTGCAAACACCCGTTTACCAGCAAACCAAGTGCGCAGATGTTCAGTGAAAGGTGCGCACTCTCCAAGCGTTTGCAGAAAGCCCATTTAAAAAAGGTGTAAAAACCACTGAGCTAGATTCATTTCCATATTTGCAGAAATTTCCGTGGGAATGCCTTTCGTAGTGCTCAGCCAGCTAGTGGTATGAATTAGCTGAGCCCTTCGCCTGCCCCCAGCCTGCAAAGTGATGGTGTGCTGCCTCTTTCTGTTTTAGCGGACTTTTCAAAAAGCAGTATCTTATTCCAGCCTCTTCAGACTGGAGTGGGAATGCAGACCTCGAAACACCTGCTTCCCGCACCGGCAGCGCTGAATGGCCAAGGAGCACGCGGCCGCTGAGCCTTTGTATCGGGGCTTTCTTTTAACTACAAGGAGTAATCGGAGTTGGCTGTGAAATGAATGAGTTTGGTTGGAAGATAAGCTCGGACACCTGAGGGTCTTGCATTCCTAACAGGGCTGGCAAGCACCAAAGCGCTTTTTCAACAGGCATCACTGGAAAGTAGCTATTATGTGTGAGCTTTACACTCAAACACCTTTGGACAATGAAGGCACCAGAGGACACTGCTGCTCCCGATTGTCAGCAGCAGAATAAATCCGTGCTTCCTGCAGCGTTTCCCTCCACCAGCCGTGGGGCCACTGCAGAGCGGAGAGCTTTGCAAAGGCACAAAAGGTCTCTCAATAGAGCAGGGGTCAAACTGCGGGTTCCTCCTTTCAAAAAGGCTCCTGATCTCTGATGCAGAGAGCCCTGCAAGACCCCCTTTCGGAAACAGAGAAAGAGCGACATTGTGTTGCTGAAGCAAAGGAGAGAGGGAGGAGGAGGAGGGAATCCCAGGCCCTGCTCCTGAAACGAACCTGGGCTGATGTTTTCAAAGCTCTCCACTGCAGAGTTTTAGGTCTCCAACTCCCAGCAGGATTGATGGGAGCTCTTGCCCTAAATCTTTTTGTCAGTCCTGGCTGTGCAACGTCTCACAGAGGGGGGGGTCCAACTATCTGCAGCTAGTGGTGGGTCCTGCTAGCCATGCACCCCATGTGGTCCCTGACACACGGCAGGGGGGTTTGCTGACTCTGGAGCTGTAGGGAGGCAATGAGATGGGCTTTGGTACTGAAGGACACCTGCGGTTGCAGTAATTCAGGTGGATTGGCAATGTGTATGTCGGCACAAAGGGACTGGTTGTGGGGTACATGCGTGCTCTTTGCAGAGCTGTGGGCTCCACTGTCCACAGCCTTTCCCAGGAGGCTGATGAGGACCAGCAGATATCTTTGGGATGAGTTAGTTATGCCACAGTGCCAGGAGCATGCTCACTCTTTCCTCTGGTGGTGACGGATGGCATGTGGATTTACTTCTACAAATCATATGGAGGTTGCGCCATCTAACCTCAAAGTTTCTGGGCTCCCTGCAGAACTGATGTCTGCCATTGAGGTGTGAAATACAGTGCCCTTAAAAATAGGCTTGTAGTCTTGCAGTTGTCCTCACTCACAATCATGTCCTGTGGTGGTCATTCGTGGCGGGGTTGTTTTGTGCAGTGGGTGCAGCTGGATGTGGTACCTCAGGATGGCTAACGGAGCGTGTGCGGACCAACCTCATTGCAGTTTAGGTGGTATCTGCATGAGCAATACAATGGTGCCATAGAAATGGATGTGGAGAGTGAAGTATTAATGCTAACAACTTGATGTCCTGTACATGTTTTGTGGTTTGCTTTGACTAGATCTGGTCAGATCTTCAACCCGTTAGCTGATGGGACATACTTTTTATTTGTACCTATAAGGAGTCCCATTCTCGTAGCCTTAGCCTTCTGTGTGGTGGGAGCCAAAGTGCAGAAAGTGGAGAAAATCAGGACTTCTCCTTCCAAACCACCCTTCTGATCCAAATCAAATCCTGCTGAGGACGCTTTCTTGGACTTTATGCCAGAAGCATTTCTTAGGGTAGAGTGATGCTCTGGCACCTTGTTCCTGCCAGCGTGTGCTGGGTGGCAAGTCCGCAAGAACTAATGGGATGTGCAAACCTCCTTCTCTCCCACAAAAGGACAGGCACCTAGGCTAGGTCTAGCAGCAGCAACTGGAACAGCCCAGGCATCTGGCTCTCACTGAATTTGTGTGTCCAGCAAGCATTTTTTTCCCCTGTCCACTGTGAACATCCCAGCTCTGGGCCTTCAAAGCCTGACAAGCCAAGAACCACTGTTGGCCCATGCATAAATGCATCCAGCATCTGCATTTTGAGTCTCTTGGTACGATTTTTAAGGTGAATGTTTTCCCCAGAGGTTTCTGAACTCTTTGAATAGTGTAGAAATATGTCCATGCACACAGTGCCCTTCCTGTCCAAGCCCTGCGAAATCGCTGGCTGCATCATCCTGGCACAGCTGGGGTCTTCAATGGCCCTGGACTCAGCTACGGTCACTTCTCCATCCGGGTGAGGAAGCTTTTGCAAATCATCTCCCTCCTATTTTTCTACCCGCAGAAAGGACGGGGCAGCACAATTCTGAGAAACTAACCCAGGGGAGCCTGAATTTGGCCATCGCATTCCCCATCTGTTAACTACATCCACACAATGATATTTCAGTACGTCTTAAAACAATGATTTCCTTTTCTTTCATTGTTTCAAGTCCTTTGGATTCCTTGTGCAGATTAAGGAGTGTCCCTGTAGAGCTGAAACACAGTGGCAGAGCTTCTGGGGTAAATTGGATCCCGTCTCCCCGCAGAGCACCAGCAGCGGAAGAATAGTGCTGTGCTGGCATTGCGTATTTGCTTTGCAGCCGGGAGCCTGGGGAAAAAAAGGATCCAGCTTGTCCATATTGCATAGGCGCAGCCGCCACATTTTTTAAGGGATGGAATAAGGGAAGGGGAGACCCACCAGAAACTCATTGAAAACTGCCATCAATCTATGGCTTTTCTTTCTAAGCGATAAACTCCTCTGCTTTCCACTGTGCAGAAAACAGCATGTGGGAAATTCCGGCGCCAGCAACACTTTTTACTGGAAACCAGGATGTTTCTGTAATGAGGAAAGAAATGTTCTTGAGTATGAAGTTATCAAACAACTTGACAAATTCACATGTGTTAAATCACCTGGCATAAACATCTGTCTAGCCTGCTTTTATGTGCCTACTGCGAGGGCGGCTTATCCGCTTCTTGGTGAGATGTGATCTCTGTCCTCTGGTACTATTTTTAGCTCATATTTATTTGGAGGAGGCTGTTACAATAATCTAATTGGGCCTCAATTACCTTTAGTTCCTCTTAAGGCAGTTTTGGGGAGAGGAGAAGTTAAAACACTGCTGTGGGTAAAGGTTTTGGAGCAAACTATGATGTGAAAGTCCCATGTGTTGTTCCCTTTGAACACTGGAGCCACTGGACCTTGGATCGTTGGTGCTCGTCTCCGCTGCTTTAGTGACTTTTTTTCTGATGTTGGGGCAAATCGTTTTGCTGCTCTGTTTCCCATTTACCTTTTGTCCTCACAGACAAAGCTCTTCCGGGGCAAAATTGGCTTTTACAGAGTTTTTCTGGCCCTCATCTTGAGGTGTAGGTGGGGAGAGCAATGACTGGGAGGTGCTAGGAATCAGCTATATTCAAGCGTAATCGCACTGACCTCACTGAGACTGCTCACATGTTTTGAATTAAGTGCGTCCTTAAATATTTTCAGGAATCAGAGCTGAGCTAGTTTAGTGTGAATACATTAAGAAATGCATATGTATTTGGGACCAGAAGGCAATCTGACTGTTTTAAATCCATTGAATGTAAAAGAACAAGATTGTGTTCTGGCTTAAGAGCTGGGAAACCAATTTTGAAGTCAATATTGCCTACTGCTGAAAGGAACCCAGCGCAGCAGCTGCCCGGTAGCATGGGAGGGGAGCAGAGCTCTTGAGGGAAAGGCAACCACCTCTTCTGTCCAAGCAAACCTGGGCACTAAGAAATGCTCCATGCAAACATCTGCTTGCTTTGTGTTTCACCTCTCTGTGCAACGATGCACTGCTTAGGAAGGTTGTCCCGCCTGTGGGAACCTCACCTTCATGGCGTCTGTGCTCCCCCTCACGGGGCAGCACGGTGGAAATACATCTGTAGTTTATACTAAAGCAAAACCTAAAGACAGCTTTTCAGAAAGTTGCCTGCACCGGGATTTTTACCTACATCTTTTCCCACTGAGGAATTTCTGTTTCATGAAAGGATACTTTATTTGGGGAAAAATCTTTAGCTGTTTCTTTTGTTTGGCATCAAAGCTAGCTTAGAGGAGACTGGGTTTTTTTATAGCAGCCAGCTGCATTAGTAGTTTTGAACCATGTTCTTCCTTCTGCTTTGAATATAAAGCCTGTAGCAAGGGAACATTAGCTTTTCGGCTTGGCAATAAAGAGTGTCTTAAGCTGCCAGTAATGGAACTTGCCCATTGACTTGGGAGAGAAAGTCAAAATAAGCACTAATGAAGAAAAGAAGCAAATCTAGCATTTCGGGTCCATGTTCCTTGTTCCCTATGAATAGGCATATACTGCTTGGAGCAGTTATGGTGATGGACTGGAAAACCGCTGGGTGTTGCTTGTGCAGGTATAAATCTTGCTGGCTGTGAGTCACTGCTGTCTTATCAGTTTCTCTGCTGCAGTGAAACAGCTCAAAATTCACCTCTGTGTCCCAAGGCAATGCTCATGTCCTTGCTCTTACATGCAAAAGCCAAAGCAGAGCATACACTGGCTGTAAAAAAAAAAAAAAAAAAA
>Ga0065711_1030949_pt1 | contig 30985 bp, 15 predicted proteins | sample Hoacrofraction12_FD_59098 | JGI IMG/M metagenome (GOLD analysis project Ga0065711, IMG submission 59098) | Hoatzin crop microbial communities from Cojedes, Venezuela - Epithelial fraction 12 v2 (version 2) | ecosystem: Host-associated > Birds > Digestive system > Esophagus > Crop | place... | reverse complement strand
CGCGCGAGCGCAGCGCCGGAAGGCGGAGCCAGGCGGCCGGGCGCGCGACAGCGACGACGACAGCGCCTCCCCCGCTCCCGAGCGCGCCCTCTGTCGCCGGGAGGCCGACAGCGCCACGGGCGGGCCGGCCTGACACGATTGGCCGCAGCGCCACCGTTGCGGGTTCCCCCATTGGCTCGTCACGCTTGTTTTGGAAACCGGCACTTCTGATTGGTGGCGGCGAGCAAGGTCTTTGCTGCTGATTGGCTGTCTCCGCGGGCGCCCCCCCCACCTGCTCCTGCTTCCGCTCCGGGGCCCGCCATGGCCCGAGACGCCGCCGCGGGCGCCCGACGCTGTGCACCTCCTCCCGGGAGCGGCCTGACGCGCAACCCTCGCGCCCAGTGACGTCACCCCCTTTTTCCGCTCCGGGTCACTGCGCATGCTCCGGGCTGGCGCCGCGGCTCCCGCCTCGCGCGCGTCCGGCGCGCATGCGCCCTGAGCGGCCGCCGGCCCTGAGGGGGCGCGGGGCGGCAGGGCCGGTGTTGGGGTGTGTGTGGGGCCCGGTGCGCGGTGCCTCGCCGGGAGCGGGCCCTCTCTGCCCACCCGCAGCTCGCGAAGCCCGTTGGTGAGAGGCCTCTGGCCGGGTGACGAGCCGTGAGTGAGCGGGTGGGCGGCCTGAGGAGCGGCGGTGGCTGGGCCCGCCAGCGGCGCTCCCGCGGGAGGGGCCGGGGCCGGTTCCCGCTCCCGCAGCGGGCGCAGCCCCCGCTCGGACGGTGCGGTTTGCTTTCCTCCGGTAGCAGCGGCGGTGGCAGCGGCAGCAGCGCGGCTGGCCGGGCTTCTGCTGATGCCCCACAGCGTGGTACAAAACATCGGAGATGCCGACGTGGCGGGAAGGTAGAACCGTACCAAGAAACCCTTGCCAGGTTTTAACAAAGAGACGATACAAGTTACACCACCAGCAACTGAGACTGACAGGAGTACAGCCAGTTAGCAGTTTAGCAGGAGAAGTTATGCCGGTGGAAGGTCCCCTGGCCTGGTGAAGCATACCTGTGTTAAACAAACGTTGTTCCATCGTTTAAGGAAGCGTTTAAACCAGAGAACTGAGCCCTGCGTTCCAAAAACACCCAAACCACTCTAGGATTTAGTCACTGAAATACGCCCTTGATGCTCTGCCACCGGTCGTTGTGTCTTCCAAGCTTGTGACCTTTCTGTCTGTCTTTGGAGTCGGCCAAACTACAGCCGAAAAAAGACACAATTGTAGTTGGGCTTTTTTAAATAGCAGTTATTAAGACAGAGGAAAATACGCATTCTGTCATTTCCACTGCTTTGCAAGTAGTGTTCCTTGTTAAATATGATAATATTTTAAGATTTATGATCAAGTAGTTAAAAAACCCCTTGTGAATTCCGTTGTTTAAGTCAAGTGATACTTTGAGCTGAGGAAGAGTTGGTGCTTGAAGAAAGTGGAAATGAAGGCATTTATGCAGCTGCCTTTTTCAAAAACATGGCCAGCTTTTTAAACATTTTTTTTCTCCACGATAAGCTTATAAAACAAAATAAGCAAAAGGACTACTCTTGAACTCTAAAAAGAATTTTGGAGAGGAAACGAAACAAAACCAGTGTGATTTTTATAATTCAGATGTTCCAAAGTAAATTGTTGGTTATTATAACTCAAGTGTTCCAAAGTAAATTCCAAAGTAAATTGCTTTGGAACCCACATTTGTTATCATCTGCTCACTGACCAGGAGGGTTACATAGCTGTGAGTGAGAGTTTTAGATGAGTGGAAAACAATTTTTTTTCAGCGCATTCCTTTGCAGCATGAGAAGTCCTTATCATGCAACACCTTCTGACATTAGTACTACAATTCGCTGGAATTTTTGACATAAAGAAGTTATTTATATGTAGAGATAATTCTGGGAATGTGTTCACTTCAAAACTGTTTTGGTTTTGCTGTTCTGACAGAGTCCTTGATTCTTTCCCAGACCCAGTATTCTATCTCATATATAGATACATGCACACATATATGTATGATGACATCGCGCTCTTTCCCTGAACAGTGTTTATGGAATGTAACTACATATGGAATATATGGTTATTGCAACGCCACCTGTATTTTGGGAAGGAAAAAAAATACTTCTTCCTGAATAATTAGACCAAGAAATTTCAAAAAATATATTTTTTTTTAACATTGGTAAAAACAGTCGGCTTTGGTCAGACGTGAATGTATGTTTTAGCTACTACCAAAGGAAATATACAGTAACAAAGAATGTACACGTAAGTTCTATAAATACTTCACCGAGACAGGGCTTTATACAAAACCAGTCTGAAATGCAGAACTCCTGCGGTGAAGGCGTGCTCAGGAGTATTGACCTGGATTAACCCGACTGAAAGAGTTAAGCCATAGTATAGCTTTATGAGAAGAGAAACCTGCAGAATTAAACCGAACTAAATTAGATTAAGAACACTTCCCTTCGAAAAGCAAGTGACTTAATCAAAATAATGCCCTTTATTTTAATCAGTCATGTGTAGATTAAATCTGGTTTAACATAAGCCATTCTAAAAGTCAGTGTGCAGTTGGTGGAGTTTTTGCTTTTTTTTCTGGGGTGCCCACACTATTATTTTTCTGTTTGCTGCCACTGCTTGACACCCCTCTTTTTGCTTAGGATACCCAGGGGTGCGTGAGCCCTGCTCTGACCAAAATAGGACGACCTGTTGCACATTGTTGTAGCTGGCCAGCGTATGAAGGAGGACTCCCACGAAAGGTGCTGCCAGAGTTAGGTTTTGCGTGTGCTTTTTTGTTGGTAGTGATGGATTATTAATATCTCCGTGGTAAAACACGGAGTATTGCATGTGAGTGATACTCACTGTGCCATCATGCTGGTGAAAACCCTGATTCACTGTGTTACTGAAACAGCAAAAGCTTTTCCTTTGCAAATGCTGATGAAATTGTACATTGTCATTTCCAGCAGTTACTGGTCAAATTATGGGCTTTACCCTTGAAAATGAGATTAACTTTTTTTTTTCTAAAAACAGCAACTATATCAGTCTATACTCTTTTTTGAAAGTCATGCAAGAACAGATTATCCTGTACTGGACAGCACTTACCTCTGTAGAAATAAAAATGTTATTGGTAGGGTTTTTTGGCTGTTTTGTTTATTGTTTCTTAACTGTCTCTGTATCAATTTTCTTTCTGGTAGCTGGTGTAGTGCTGTGTTTTGGATTTGGGATGATTGCTATCATACTGATGTCTTTAGTTGTTGCTAGGCAGTCTGGACTTTCCAGCTTCTCCTGCTGCGAGGCGCACAGGAAGCTGGGGGGACACAGCGGGGGGGCACAGCCGGGACAGCCGACCCCAGGGGTACCCCATGCTGTGTGACATCAGGTGCGGTACAGAAAGCAGGGGGAGCTGGCAGGGGGACGGGCTGGGTATCGCTTAGCGGGTGGTGAGCAATTGCCTTTGGGCATCACCTGTTCTGTATATGTTATTATTTTCTCTTCCTTTGCTTTCCTGTTAAATTGTCTTTACTGTCTTTTATTTAAACTGTCTTTTATTTAACTGTCTCAACCCACAAGTTTTACTTTTTTCTTTTTTTTTTTTCCATTCTCCTCCATATGCCACTGCGGGGGGGTTTTGCAGAGGAGTTAGTGTAGAAATCCATCAGTCATATCCTATGCATAAAAATTAAGTATTAGTGTAGAATGGAGAGTATCTTGTTTTTGTTTCAATGTCTCAATTGTAATCCACAGCAAAATCTAAAAGCTAGTAAGCAGTCATTCCGTAATGCCTCGCTGCAACTTGTCGGTTGTTTTCCTGAGTCTCAGACGAACCTTGCGCAGTCGCGGGGCCGCGATCCAGCAGGCTGGCAGAGGGCACAGGTCCCACTCCTGCCCTTGCTGGGGCGGTGGCCGGGCCCACAGTTTGTGGGAGCGGGTCTTCGTGGGTAGCCACAAGTTCATGTCTGACCCGAATCCAGCAAATTCTTTTGGGTTGAAGGGTTCAAAATTAGAAAGGACTTCTTGAATTTAAAAAAAGTCAAGCAATTTCAGTGCAATATTTTAGCACACGGAAAACAACTGTGTTAAGTGGCGCTAGTTGAAATTTGTTAATGCCAGCCACCATCCTGAGCTTCTGGCCTCTGAATAGCCTCTGAGGATAATCATGAGTAAAATACGTTGCAGTGTGACGAAGTTATGGATGACTGGTCTAATGAGGATGCAAACAGGAAAGATAACCATTTATTCAAAATGGGTGACCTGTGAGAGATCTTCTGTTAGCCATAAAATAAGGGGGGGGGGGCGGAAGTGCCAGTCTCTGCTGTAACCTTCCCTTAAGAGTAGTAAGGGTTATAACGAGCAGGTGGGGGATGGATCTAGGGTTTTTTCCCCGTTACTCCCTAAGGTATCTAAGTTACTCAGACCTCTCTTAGTATGTTTGGAAACAAATCAAAATGCACCGCCGTGCTTTGGTGAGGGAGGGAGAAGAAAAAAAGAGACACGCTGGTGAGGCTATCAGTGGTATTGCAGTTTAGACTATCTCTTGATGTTGGCACACACATTTAAACAGGAAGAGTGGCAAAACTGGAACCATCGAAGCCATACCTGAAAGTGCCCCTAGAGCAGCTAGCCAAACTCTTCAAGCACACTGTCCCAAAAATGCGGTACTTAAATCTTTGATCATTACAGTCAAGGTGCCCACCTAAGATATCCTTCCTAAGTGTTAGTTGTCCAAAGTATGTTAAAACAGGCAAATAAAACTTGTTGCTGGACTAGAAAATTCAATATTCATTTGCAGAGCCACACAGAGAGCTCTGAGAATGTGATTTTAAAATGAAATGGAAGATGTAAGGCATTTTGTATTAATTCAGACAATAAATACTAAAGAGTAAATAGATTTGAGAGAGTGTTACAAATAAAAGTTCTGCTCTGTAAGCTCTCAGTAGATTAACTTCAGTTTTCCAGCTTACTGAGCCTTGATACTGCATACTGTTAAGATTGCAAATCTTTTAAGGTTGCTTTACTTGTTTTCTTAAGGGAGTCACACATTTGCAAAATTTCTTACAATCAGGCAAATGTATCTGTCAGGACACAGAGGCTGTATTTCAATAGGAGTCATGTATACCTTGTTTCAGTTCTTGATTTAATGATCTCTGACCTATTCCAGCTGATTATAGGTGATTTTGGCCAGGGTAGTGAGCAGTCAGGCGTTCAGACAGTTCCGTGGGCAGTTCTCACAGCACCTCTCTTTGTGTCCAGTGAGCTAAGGACACTTTCTGAGAGTGCAGAATGTGTCTTGAAAAATGAGGTACTGATTTGTATAAATCAAGATCCTTCAGGGATTCAGGGAAAACATATCATGAAGGTATTAATTTTTCAACTCTTTCTGAGAAGCTTTTAATTTTCCTTTTGTTAACATTATGGTAGTCTTTTTAGTTTCCCTAAAGAAAAGAATATCAGAACTTTTCGTATCCTTTAGAAATAATCTTTTTTGTATTATTTATTGTGGTTAAGAAGGTTTAAGTGTAGCAATCTATGCCTGCTTAATTTATTGGATTATTCTATTCCATTTTCTCTGTACTTTTGTTTTATTCATTTGTGTGTTATAAACAGACATTGGAGATTAAGCTGAGGAAAATTACACCTATTTTCTGACCTGCTTGCTAATAGAATATTTACATCACTGTTATAACTAGCTAACCCATTATCATGAGCTTCAGCTGTTTACATCAGGTCTTAATTTTATCATTTTCTTTTCTGTAACTGGCTGCGCTCGTTAATTTAGCAATGTAAGGTGTGTCTGATTACTTCCTTTGGAAGACAGAGAATGTCACTGCATCCAGCGTTAGCGTGAATCTCAGGAAGTGTTTTATTCAGTGTATAACGCTTGTTGTAGCTGTACTTTAGAGCTACACATTTTTGTTAGATTCAGTATCTTGGTTTTTCACCCCAGTAGTCCTGTCCTTACTTGCTTGGCCTTATATTTAGAGGTTAGCTACAACAGGTGTTTAATGCTAGAGAATTCTACTCTAACTGAAGAGATGGAACATGGGTGAAGTGAATTGATCTCTTTTCTATCACAGGTTATAGATGAGGTTTAAATCTGCCCAAAAAGAAGATGGGGGAGGGAAAAACAGTGGTTTATAATCTAACTCAAAGAATGATGTTTTAGCAAATGACACAGGCAGAACTGAAGACTACCGCTCTACCCAGGGAGGGTTCCCTGCCAGAATAGCAAAAACCAACTATTTTTCAGCTTTGCCAAGATCTAGAAGGTCTCAATCTTTTAATAATGTAAAAGCCAAATTAACATGAATTCTAGGAGCGTACATTTGGTCAGAGTTGTCCAAGAGAAGCCAAGGAAGTTACTGAGCAAGGTGTGTGCGGACTCTGCAGTCTTTGCACTTACTACTTCAAACTGCTACTTACTACTCGTCTACTTCAGCAAGTAGGCTCGTCCAAAAGAAGCCCATTTGTAGAGCAGAAGTTGAGTGGATGTCAGATGCTCCACACCAATGCACATTTCAAGGGTTTTACTTTGGAATAGCTCTAGTCTGAACACATGGGTTGAACGTGGTGGTTGGTGCACACCTTCCTGTCTCATTTTATCTGAAAGGAATCCAGGTCACGTGAGTCTGAGAGGACTCTATAACATGAGCCAGAGCACAGTGCGTAGGGACAATCACTTTGGCTCACTCCTGAGCCACACTGAAACGCTGACGTGGAGACACACTTTGCCAGGTAGATTGTTCTTAGGAGGAGTGATCTCTCTGAAGAAGGCTTTGCAGGGGACCTTTGCATGAACAAGCAGGGATCAAGCCAGATTCTCTCTTTTTGCAGTCAGGTATCCTAATGACAAGCTAGAGTGTCACTGGTGTATGTTTCTGTCTCTGTCACTAAATAAGACACACACTAATTCTTTTCATAATTTCAACAAAAAGAGTAGAGGCAGTAATTGCTTACAAACCTTTTTAAGCTGGCAATCAGATTATCCTTTTCATAGGTGAGCTAAGTAGGTTAAATATCTTCAAAGCCTCTGAACTGTGTCTCTATCCTGAAAGCTGTTAACACATCAGCACTGCACCTGCTTCCCTGCCGCCTTAGGTCAAAATGGCTAAATGTTACAGTTCTCTGCCTTGCTTAATCACATCCACATGGCTAAAGCAGAGTCCCCAGCCATCATACCGGCTCTCCCAAATTCTTCACTCTCTCCATATACTACAGAGGAAGCTCAGGCCCTGCAGATGGAGGAGCAGCCATCACAGTGCTCATTTACAGACCAGCACCTGAGTTCCTGCAAACAGTGTACGCAGTTACTCATCAGCTGATCTTCACTGTCATTCCAAAAGGTCAAGCAGTCACCCAGACCTCAGGTTTATGAGCACTAATAAAAATGGCAAAGTGTTTTCAAGCTGGCCGAGTATAAAAACTTTCTTAAGGAATTCTTCAGGTCTACCTGTGACACATTCTGAGGAACTGGAGTTTGAAGTCCCTCACAGCAGTGTTTACTTGTTGTTTTGTATCATTCTACTTCACGTCAGAGAATATACTGAAAAACAACATCACTTTAATAAGCTACCTCCTAAACTGTAGTGAAACAAAAGCCACATTACAAAACCAACAGTTTTACATACACACTGGAAAACTCTGACTGAATTGAAATAAAACTTGAAATGGGGCGTGACCAGACTGGACTAGCTTCTTTCAAAGAAAATACTTTTGACAGAAAAAGGAGAATGAAGTTAGCCAATGCATGCAATCTAGCTAATTTCTGCTTGTTCCTGTTTTTATATTGCTGAGCATCAAACTGATAAGAGGCTTTTCCATGTGCTGTATTTCAGTAGTGCAATCACTACTGAAATACAGGATTTGAAATACAACTATTTCAGAGGGCAGGGGAGAGAAGAGTCTTCCCACCCCCTCCTCTTCCCCACGCCCCTCTACTTTCCAGATGAAATTTGCTTGTAGAATTCACATTTTATTCCTTCCTGGCAATCTTAATTTCAATTCTTGACTTTTCTTGAGCAACAAGCTGTCTTAAAGTACAAAAAAGAGAAATAAATACAGCTTTTTTTTTCAAACTGCAGAAATTACCGATAAATAATGCTGCTGTGTATTAAGAATTATAAATGGATACAGGAATATTTTGGCAACGTCTAGATCAGTGGTCATCAACAGTCATTTCACAAAGTGATCTAGCCAGGAACTGAAACTTCAAAAATGTTTCAAAACTAGATACTAGAAACTTGTACATCTTCCTTTCACCTCTCTTTTCTATGGAGAAGCAGATTCTTTGCTTCAGATTAGAAAAAAGAAACCCAGAATACTTCATAACTGAGATTCTATCAAAAGAGAAATGTTGCAAAACTATATTTTAATTGCTGTTTCTCAAACTAGACAGATTGGCATTTGAAGGAAATCTCAGAAGTGGAGCAGAAAAGCATGAGAATGCTTTGGATGGGGCTGGGAGCAGCCTGGTCAGGTGGAAGGGGTCCCTGCCCTGGGCAGGGGGGCTGGAATGAGATGGGCTACAAGGTCCCTTCCAACCAAACCAGTCTGTGATTCTATGAATGCTGCCATAGACACCCTAAGAAAGTATTTTCTTTAAAGAATCATACATTGCATCCCTCTGTCCAGCGTATTGGTATTCAAGCCGGTATAACTCTACAAATTATAAAATCTCAGGGATTTAATTTATTCACCACTAAAGGTGCTGTATAAATAACACAGTCATTCGAAGTCAGTGATTCCACAGGGGATTATTCTGAAGAAATTAATAACTGGAAAATAAGGTTACCACATTTTCTTCTTACCTGAAAGAGTCAGTGTTCCCCAGCACACATACTGCTGGAGAATTTGGGGAAGCAGATGTAAGCTACTGCGCTACTGCTGCCTAATTTGGTAGTGCTGACATAACTTCTTGCGGTGAGCTGTACTGTAAGCATCTAGGCATACACGAATTGCTGCTATAAATACATGCAATTTCAGAAGCGATAAGAGTTCCATGACAGTGGACTGACACAATATACTTAGTTTCACAGAGCTCTAATTTTGACGTATGGAAGAAAATCCAGACGAATAAGCAATTTACAGTGGCCATTGCAAATAATGGCACTGGTGGAGCAGCAAGACCTTTCACAACAATCTGAGTCCACCTGGGCATGAGAGGGCAGGATACAGGATAGGTGAAGTAATGGAGGACTGCTTTTAGGAAACAACTGCGATTGCAACAGAATTGCACTGCCATCAAAGTTGAAGTTGCTACAGCAGGCAGAGTCCTGCTGTTTCTCATACCTTTGCGCTACTCAACTTTTAATTTATTTCATGCTCTTTTAATCTGTTTTATAAAGCCATTTTTGTGTTTCTAACCACTTGTGCTTCCACAAAATTTGACTTTTGAGCTCGTATGCTGTATGACTCAAACCTTAGATGGTTGGGTTTTTAACTTGAATGCTGCACTCTAAAATGTGGCACCCCACCCACTGGCTGTATACTAAAGGAGGTTTTAAATTGACAGGAGAGTTAACATTCTTCCAAACCTCAGTCTGGAGCATGTATAATTATGCTAAGTCTTTGTTGGAAGCTATTTTAGAAAGAAATGTTGCCTGCCTTCTGAGGTTTTTCTGTATACATATAGTTTGGGCAAGTCAGCCTCTCTTTAAAAACTACAGCGTTATTATTCTTCATAGAAGAAGCAGCACTAGCACACTGTAAAGCACAGAAAATAAGACAAGCAGCTAGGCTCTTCCAAGTTTACCTCTCTAGCTTGCCACCAATTTTGTATAGAGCTTCAGTTATCCTGGGTCTCATTATTTAAATTTGTAAAATTGAGCTTTCAGTTTTTAAAGCTGTGCAGCTATTGCAGCGATCATTTGTTTACATAAAAATGTACTTTCTTCTGTAAATGCTGAATCTCAGGTCTCAGATAGTTTTACACATTTCTCTTCTACCTTTTGGAGACAGTAAGAATCTACTGGTTTTACTGACGACAGAACCTAGCCTGTAGTAAATATCATTTACACTTTATTTATGTTTTGTCAAGACTAAAGCTTCTCTGGCTGTCAGTTGAAACATCAGAGTATTGAACTTACTGCCATTCCTTCCTTTTCTCAAAGGCTCCCCCAAATTATTACCTCTAACAAGTATTTTAATGAATAAGCCACCTTTTTCTTGCCAAGAAAAAAAGGTTGCCATAGTAAATTGTATTTTTACTGTAAAAACATGACCACCCACTTCACACGTGCGTAGCCCTATCTAACTGTAAGTCCATCAGTTTTAAGTAAACTCTCTCCTAACGAGGCTGTCCTGTATCTATTTCTGGCGCCTACTCTTGATTCAACTTTTTTCCAGCCACAGGCGCCTTGCAAGACATTGTTCTGTTAATAGAACAGGAAGTTCCTTATCTTCTAAAATTGTGTGACTCCAAATTTAATTGTATGCTTTAAGCGGACAGAAAATACGCCTTGCTCAAAGAGAACTTACTTGGGCTGGCACATGAAATTTCAGGGCCTATGGCTTACAAGTGCGGTGAGATGATCTGACCTTCAGCTCTTTGAATAAGTGACAAGTAACTTAAGAAGCCGACGAAGAAAAGATGATGGACAGATGCCAAAACAAAGTGACGAAAAACAAAATTCAGGGACCAAAGAAAATTGAAAGAAGCAGCCTACCAGTAAGCGGTTGCACTTATTTCGATGGCGACCCTTCTCTAAGGGATTGTGCTGCTCGGTGTTCTCACGTGCATTCCTACGTCCAGTATTTCGAGTAAAATTAGGACTGCTGCAGTTCCTCCTCCTCCTTCAACTTGCAGTCATAATGATCATAAAAGGACTCACCTAATTCCAGTCCTTCCAGTTGTGGGTTAATCAGCTAATTATGCCGAGTACAGAAAACCGAAGGGGGGGTGCAATATATGTGCTACGGTACAAAATATTTCTTTCTTTATATGAAAGAAAGCGATCATTTAGTGCTTATATTATTTAGCGCTTCCTTTCTGTCCAAGGGAAGACGCGTTCCCTTCCCTAGGATCAGGGATGAAGTCATTACAGAGAATTAACTACTTTGCTTTACATTTTAATAGTTTTACTTCATTGCGTGCATACGCAAAACACATTTGCACACATCCATAGGCAAACTATTTGTTGCTTCAACAAAAATTAATAAATGAAAAATACTACTTGATTGGGAGTGAAGAAAATGACCCTTCAGCAGCATCTCGGTACACAGTTGTCCTTAAAGATGCGTACATTTGAAAGAGGGATGTAAGTGTTGATTTTTGGCTTTTAAAATAAGCACTGTACAGGTATTTTCTTTGGTGGCTATCAGAAAGAACAAATCTAACCAAAAATTCAGGATAGTATTTTACAGAATAAATATTAATTAGAATTGCTTATGTAATTAAGCTTGGGTATGCCTCTCCTTGACCCTCCATTCTAAATGAGCCTTGGAAACAAGCAAAGATTATCTGTTCCTGGCAAATCCTTCCTGGGGATTACACGGTGCCTGAACTGATAAGGGTTTATCTGTTCTTCTTTCTGAGAGAGGAAATAAGTAGAGCAACATTAGAACATTAATGTGGCATTAAGGAATTCCAAACAGAACTACGAAATTAAAAGGTTAGGATTCTCACGGCAATATCATATCACCATGGAGTTTCAGTTAGCAGATCTTACGTGCAGACCACACACACAATTCGAATGCTCCGTGTATGCAGCACTGGTTTGCTCTGTGAAGTAAAAAAGTCAAGTATGCATAAGCTGTTTATTTTAAAAGATAATCTGAATATGGTCAGCATAAAATTTTGTATGTAGCACTATATTATTCGTATTCTTTGGGGTGCCATAGTCATAAAACAAAGCTAGGCAAAATTTCTACGATTCAACATAATTTAAATAAAAATACTTGAGTGACATAACTGAGACACAGTTAGAATGTGCTAAGGTAAAAATATATTTAGTATTTACCATCTGAAACAGTTTGATGATCACTGTAGAATGTCTGTTTGGGAATAGGACTCTATTTCTGCAAACTTTGAAAGGCTACAGTGAAAGCTACCACATGAATTTGAAACTAGGAAGTTACCAAAGGAGGAATGAACTGTTTTGTTAGTAGTCACCTTTTGACTGCTCGTTCTTGAGGTCACTGATGCTTTGATGCTATATATGTTCTAGGATAAAGAATTGAAATCCATTTAGCGAGATTCAGACCTCTAACAGTTGAAAACTATTCTTTTTAAAGCTTTACTCTGACTGATTCCTTGCTCCCCTGTTTTTTCTTGCAATCTTGCACACCCTGATGCCAGTTGGCAAGGCCTGTTACCCACGGTATAGCAAGTTCCCTTATTCTGTCTAATAAATGCAAACAGAATGACAGTTCCATGACTGCTAGTACAAGTGGGGTAGTTCATGACATTTGATGTATTAATTTTACGATGGCATCTCATACGCAGTTAAAACTTTCTCTTTTATACATAGGAACCTGGAGAAGGCTGAGAGGGGACCATATAAATGCTTACAAATACCTGAAGGGTGGGTGTCAAGAGGATGGGGCCAAGCTCTTTTCAGTGGTGTCCAGTGACAGGACAAGGGGCAATGGGCACAAACTGAGGCACAGGAAGTTCCGTCTGAACATGAGGAAGAACTTCTTCCCTCTGAGGGTGACGGAGCATTGGAACAGGCTGCCCAGGGAGGTTGTGGAGTCTCCTTCTCTGGAGATATTCAAGACCCACCTGGACAAGGTCCTGTGCAGCCTGCTGTAGGTGACCCTGCATCGGCAGGGTGGTTGGACTAGATGACCCACAGAGGTCCCTTCCAACCTCTACCATTCTCTGATTCTGTGATTCTGTGATTCTCCTTTGAAAACAGACTTTTTTTCCTTAGAAAAATATTTTTATACATAGCAAGAAAATAACTGAATAAGAAAGCAGAAATATAATTCAAAAAATAATTGGTCTGTGGTTAAAAATGAAGTATCAACATTTTAATTTGCCCATCTTACCCCCATTTTTAAATCATAATAATAAATTACAGCTTAAACATTTTTGTGCAAATGGTAACACACTCCCTCGGAGATATTTTGACTGGTGACTTACACTATCCTCACTATGTCTATGGTTCTGTGAATGGATTACAGCTCCCATGGTGCAAAAAGTAATGTACCCATTTAACTGACAAAGTAAGGAGACACAAAATGTTGTACATTACTTGAGTCCCATTCATGATGAAAAGTGAAGATGAAGCCCCAAGCCTCCAGGATTGTTCACAGGCTACAATGATGGCTCCTACTGCTTCCTGACACTCTTGAAATCCATCTCACAACAAAGCTTGCCCCTTTTCCTTCTGAAGAACTACTTCACCATGACAAATGTCAACTACATTGGAGATTTAAATTAAAATCCAGGTATCAGTGCCAATGAACGACAAATGAGGGAATCCAACCTATGTTTGAATTCTTTTAATAGTACAGCTTCACTCCACCTCCCATTTTCTTTAACATGATCACTGATACAGTCTTTTCAGCTTTTACTCTTTTTAATTGCACATGATTGATTTCCTTGTTTCATCAGCTTCATCTATCAAAGAAAACTGAAAGTTATGAAAAGGAATGTGAAAGATGCCAAATACTGACTTTTTTATTAATTTTTTTTTGTGTATATGAATCTCTTCCTAGAAAACTGGACTGACAGCTACATGTACTATGATTCGTGTTTAAGATAATGAAATGATGGCAGCATTTAAAACAATACATACACTTCTTATGAACCTACTCTCCTTCATAAAGGTTACATACAGAACAGTGAAATGGTGAGACCTATAGAACAATTTACTCAGCAAACCTTAATTATTCTGTTGTTTTACAATGATAGCGTTATTTAAGGCATATTATTTTAGAATAAAGGTTTCACTTTCCCTAAGAATTACGGCTTTAAAAAAAAAGCAAAGAAAAGCAGAAAAAACATTGAACTTTTACATTTCATTTATAAGTATTTTAATTATCTGAATGGTTTCCTTTAAATGCTAAATGTAGACAGTGAAAATTTGTACTTATAAAAGAAACTGCTTCCAGGAGTTCCTAACTGTCATGTGTTATGAATTTTAATACCTTATGTGGGTCAGATTTTCACAGGCTTGGAAGAGGGAACACATTGACCTTAAACTATTGTACAGTTGTGATAGTATTTTTAGTCTCTATTGCTTATTTGCAGGCACTAGCTTTAGTCTGTTTATGCTTCTTTTTCCCTCCACTTCCTTTTCACAGTAGCAGAAAAGCCCCAAGGCTTCAGAGAACAGTCTACTCCTTTTCTTTTTCTTTCCCCCACCTCCTAACTTTTTAAAAGACCAATACAGGGATCTATGAAATCCACTAGTCCACGAGGTCAGGAAGTTTTCACCCACTGCTGTTAGTTTGGACTGCTATTTTTGAGATAACGAATCCCAGAACTCCCTTCTTCCAGTATCTCCCATTAATAAAGGTGAATTTTTACAAAGCCTTCTTTTTTTCAACATTACATTCCTTTTTTCCCTCCAGTTTCTTTCTAATATTAGGGATATAGACTACTATGGGCCCTGCAGGGAGTATGTGGAAGTAATTTTATTTACTCTTAATTTTGTGCTATTTTTGATTCTTTCTTGCCCTTACCACTATTTTCTACCTTTTTGTTTTGTTCACAAGTATAAACAACAGAAGAAGCTCTAGGAAATGTAACCAGAACCTGCAATGTCTGAAGTCACCCCAAAATGTGGAAACACGATTTTTCAGTAAGTTATAATGATGTCCTTACTTGAGGCTCGGAGGAAAAAAAAGTGTTTTGAGTCTAATGCTTGTCTGAGATAGTGTCAAAATGGTACCTCTTACTTGAGGAAGGAGCTACAACCACTCTGGCCAACAGTTGCACCTAAAATTAACTATCAATCAAGCACATAACTACAGGCAAGTAATTTTTTTCTTAGCTTTTTACTAGGTCAAAAAGGAATGGGAGTCAATGCATTTATTTTTTGAAAACCCTGGGCAGAACAGGTTGTTCTTGTAATGAAAGCAAGAGAATAAGGCTTGGGGGTTGGTGGGTGGTTACACTGTCTGAAATCCTCCATGTGACTTTCCACCCCAGAACTCTGAAACAGAGACTCCAGAAGGAAGTATACTGAGATAGAGAAATCTGTCCTTCCTGTGATTTGCCTACCAGACTTTTTACTATTTGAGCCCTTCAGAGTTGTAAGCCCTTTAACTAAAACTGGTATGGTGGGACATTAATGTCTTCTGCTACTTGGAAACTCATGAAATATAAATAATAGTACTTACCAGTCTATCTGACCTTGCTGAAGTCAGCACAAGCTGGTGATCATGCGGAAGTTATATTTCCAGGCCACAAGTTGCCACAAGTTGATGATATCTTTGATTCTTGTGATCCTAGTTCAACAAATTAAGTTTAGCATTTTTCTGAACAACTTGTGATTTTCCTTTCAATATTGTTTTCTGCAGCAGCGCATGACTAATCCTTTTGACTGCAGTGACTATACCCATGTGTTTAACATTGTAAACAAGAGTTGAAGTTCCTTTACAAATCAGAAGGCTTCATCCCTGAACTGAACAAGCATCAGTCTTTCATGCACTAGCCTATTTGCAGTTTTAAAGGATTCAGGAAAATATGGCTTGAAGTATGATGAAGAAAAACAAAAAAACTAAATTTGGAAACAAATCTGCTCTGCCATTTATTTTTTCCAAGAACACTAAAGTTTGGTGACTACTTTTTTTGCTTGCTTTTGTTTTGTTGTTCTCAGCATACAAATTCTATACAACACAGATGCAGAAAAAAAAAAGAGAGAGAGCAAGTTTTAAAGTTAAACCTCATCACTAAAATGAACTTCTTTACACAAACTCTGAGTCAGATATTGTGCATGGAACAAATAGTAGGTGAGAGTTGAACAGAAAGGTAAGCAGGGAAATAAACGGACCTCAGTACTTAATGAGCAGAGAGCTAGTGAGTTTGTGAGCTGGCAATCTAATGAGCTGAGGTTGTCTGCTGCAATCAGGTAGTATGTAGTTTCCAATTTGTGCCTTACCTTTAGCTACGTATTTCTGACTTCAGTGACACTTTTCTCAAAAAGTGCTACTTCAAAATATCTTCTTGTCTGAAAACTAGTATGAGAACCCTTTCCTTGCTAGTATGAGAATCCTTTCTGTATCTGTCCACCACAACTGAGATCATGGGCAATTACTGGCGTAGAGAACTGTTCAGCCAAAAACTGAAGTAAAATTCATTTAACCTGGACTATTTTCTTATCCTGCAATTCTCATGGTATGGTAGCAGCACAAGAAGTAGTGCTACTACTTGAACTTAAACCCTTATCCAAACTGCATTGAGCCCTAAAAAGATCAGTAAACCCACCTGTGAAGTAAACTAATTGCCATGCTGTGCAGGGTTACATAGCAGCCTTTTACTTTTCTCGTTCCCATAAAAAAGAAGATGACCACACAGTTGAAGGGTTTGAAAGCAAAGTGTCCATTTGGTTGCTTCTATGACAGAGTTTAACACGTTTACAATTAGGTCTGTTCCCTCCAAAAGAAGGTTAAAGGACAAATTTATTCCTAAATTTTTTAAACTGTCTGGTTTCTTTTCCAGTGTCAGTTCATATGTATTTCAAATGTTCTTTGTCCTCATATTCAGGAATTTGTTTTATCAGGTAAGCTGAGAAGCTTTATGTACTCTTTTATTATGTTCTAAGTTATTTTATGTTATTATTTCATTATTTATTTATTTATACTTTGAGAGAGATTTTCCACATTACAAAAATTTGTCATAAGAATGTGTGAAAAACACTGTATGAACATATCTTTGTTCCTGTGTTTTGTATCATAGAATCATACAATAATTTGGGTTAGAAGAGACTTTACTGATCATCTAGTTCCAACTCACCTGCCATGAGCAGAGAGACCTTCCACTAGACCAGGTTGTGCAAAGGCCCATTCAACTCTGGGCAACCTGTTCCACTGCCTCACAGCCATCATGGTAAAGAATTTCTTATATCTAATCTAAATCTGCCCTCAGTAATTTTAAAGCTATTACTCCTTGTTCTTTCACTAGTGCCCTTGTAAAAAGTCCCTCTCCAGCTTTCTTGGTGACCCCTTCAGGTACTGGAAGGCTGCAATAAGGTCTGTCCAGAGCCTTCTCCTCTCTGGGCTGATCAGCCCCAGCTCTTTCAGCTTTTCCTCATAGGAGAGCTGTTCCATCTGTTTGATCATTTTTGTGTCCTTTTCTTCAGTTTATCTGGTATCTCTTCCCTTAATAGCTGTTGCATTATTTGTGATCAAGTGTGTCAAAAAGCTAGGAGATCTCAGAAGCTCTTGTGAAAAGTATGTAAATAAAACAAATCCCAACATATTAACAATAACCACTCTATGAGCTCAATTTTTATCCCCTCTTAGCAGAGGGGAACAAAATTATGGACTTCTCACCTTATCAGAAATAAAAAAATTAGATGTGGCATGCAGGGTTGTAAGAAAAAATACGTTACTTGCTAACAGAGGAATCGATCTCAATAGTCCTGTAAAAATTGGGCCTCTGATCATAACTTGTCCCCAATGCAGTCAACAGAGAATGTCTGCTATCTCAAAACACATCTCAAACCTTCTGAAGATAAATCTCAAGAGGAGATGATTAGCTATCAGCTATTAGCTGAGCAGCCTGCCTAACAGAAGAGGTGCATCTCGGGTACATGTATCTCTGTATGTCATTTACTAGTCAAAAAAGTAAACTGAATCTGAAAGCAGCAGTGGACAAGAGTAGAGCTCCAGAAAACATGACTGATGAGGAAAGAGTAACAGAACTGGAGATATCTGTGCTCAAGAAGTGAGGCAAGTGTGGGACACTGCTGCATACAGAATAATCAACTTGTTTTTGTGTTCAGAGTGGAAACTGCAAGCTATGGAAGGCTTGAGGTAACAGAAAAACCTTTGAAGAGCGAGGATTTAAAGTACTGAAGAGACTGTCTGGGGATGTTACACAGATGACTTGAGACCTGAGGGTCCTGGAGATGTAACTGATCCCACTCTGTAGCAGGAAAATTTGCTAAATGATTTCTCAAGATCATTTATTGCCTTGCTTTCTGCGATTCTGAGAGGACAACATCAGCACACTTACTTTAAGTGTGAACAGTGGCAAACTGCTGTTGAGTTCAAAGGTAGAATCAGACCCTTGGTTTCCTAGTTTCTTAAACATGATACAAGGAATGCAAATACTTTTAAACTCCTATGCTTTTTATCATTATTTTAAAAAGTGGAACAACACTGGTCTTGTTAGAAAATAAAAAAAGAGAAAAAAAGAGAAAAAAAAACATGATATGATATCCAGGATATGAAAGATTCACTGAGATGTCCCTGTCCTTAATGAGAAATCACAAGCAAGATTACTGCCATCGCTTGCCTATACACTCTGACTTATCAGTTGGTCTGGGAGTTTAGGCTCCTGCGATATTGAATGAAGATTATAAGCCAGATGGGCCACAAATTCTGTCAAGCCTTCTTGGCAGCTGCTCTCATTACAAAAGCCAGCCAGCCTTTTCCAAAAATAAGAATGTGAAGCAAATTGGGCTTATAGACCCTTATAATGCAATTGCACGCAGAGATGGGGACCTGAGCGGGCAGGCAGAAATATTATTGATGGCTGCTGAAAACAGGGAATAAGATGTTATTAAGCCAAGTCAGAGATAGATATCGATAGCTAATATAAAACCTTTATTGGTTTACAGGCTCCGGGAAAGAGGGTTCAGAGCTTCGACCCTTTGCTTTGCTTTTAATTTCACTGGAGATGCAGGGTTTATGAATAAAACATATCTTCACTCATGATTCTGATATTAGTCACTACTTTCTGTGCCCCTCTATCTCTCAGAGCAAGAAACTTGCACTAACAACATAAACTTTGAAAGCTCTATTTTACAGAGGTGAGGATGGATGTAAACTGACAAAGAAGGAGTGGTTTGGGTGGAAAGAAAGAAGAGGAAAAATACGACAAAAAACAAGAAAGTGAATGACAGACTAGAAACAAGAGAATCAGAACGAAAAAGAAAGTAATACAGAAGAAGCACTGGAAGACATAACAAGATAAGAACAGATGAAAGAAAATGGCTGGAAGAATTCACATTGCCTTCCTCTTCCAACAGTGTGAAATGGCAGAGTTGTTCTGCTCCTGATTTCCATTTGGTATTCTCCATCTTGATTTCTAGAAAACACAAGATTACCTGCAAGAAGCATGGAGGACTCCTATGGCCATGTGGTACATACCTTGGTTCTACATCCTACTTACCTCAGTGTACCCATGATCATATATGCAATTATGGACAATAAATGTTAAAGGGGCATTAATCCTTTCATAGGATTCTTGAGCACTGTCCTGAAAATCTACAGAATGTCCAGAGAGTGAAGTAAAATTTGAGAATGCTGGCAAGGATTGGGAGAGAAAATATGTGCAAGGGAGGAGGGCCACAAAGATGGTCAGAGGGCTGGAGTACCTCTCCTATAAGGACAAGCTAAGAGAGCTGAGGCTGTTAAGCCTAGAGAAGAGAAGGATCCGGGGTGACCTTCGAGCAGCAAGCCAGTACCTGAAGGGGATCTGCAGGAAGGATGGAGAGGGATTTTTCAGAAGGATGTGTAGTGATAGGACAAGGGGGAATGGCTGTAAACTAAAAGAGGGCAGATTTAGATTAGATATGAGGAAGAAATTCTTCACCTTGAGGGTGGTGAAAAACTGGAACAGGTTTCCCAGAGAAGCTGTGGCTGCCCCCTCCCTGGAAGTGTTCAAGGCGAGTTGGATAGATCTCCGAGCAACCTGGTCTAGTGGAAGATGTCCCTGCTCATGGCAGGGGGGTTGGAACCAGATGATCCTTAAGATCCCTTCCAATCCTTACCATTCTATGATTCTATGAATTTTACTTTGTGACACTAATGACTTTCTTCTGGTTGTGTGCAAATATTTCAGAAAGCACCTAGCTCCAGTCAAAAGACTCCACCATGGAGCTGAGAGGAGTGGAAATGATGGAAATGTCCAGTTGTTTGACAGATGGCACAGAGAATAACTTCATCATGGCATTACTGATCTTAGACATATTGCTGTGATCTAGTAATGGAAGAAATAACTTGTAACACTTACAAGAGATAATATAAGTTATGTAGGTTTTCTGCCCTGTTTTGAGTGTATGGTTGGAAAATAAGATATCTATAATGCCTTTCAAGCCTGGAGTACTGAATATTTTTTTGAATTCATGATCTTGCAACACCGTTGTCACAGTGATGTCCCCAGTTATGGAAGAAATAAGAAAGAACCTCTTCATACTTTAGGGTGTTCGTTTGCAAAGTGTACAGAAAAAAAGCAACTGTGTCATTCGGTCTCTGCTTCACAAATGAAAATAATAGCTGAAATGTATGCTAAATTGATTAAACTAATCAACCACCCTTTTGATGGGGCTATTATGCAATCACTACACTTTCTTCCAGAACAATTATGAAATCACAGACGATGCCATCCAGTTTTCATAAGTATTAGTTCAGAAAATAGACTTTTATTCCACCACACCTCTCCCTCCCTTTCCTGTGTACTATTATTAATAATGAACCTCAATGTTGTTTTGCTTTTCACAGCTTAAAGTCAGAACAGAGGCTGCTTTTCCATCTTCAGCTTGCTTCATGAATTTTATGGAAAGACAAGTCAGGTATTAATCACTTGGGATTCAGGCTCTGCTTTCTTGCTCTACAGTCTTCCCATTTCTGTGGAATAGGGAGAACAACACCTTACCTTTTTCCTTTGTAGGGCTTTCTATTGTACACATTCTTTAGAAAAAGCTGTGATACTTCCCAGGTAGTGAGAGGAAGCAACTGGTTATCCAAATAGAGTAACTGATCATGTGAGTTGCCTCTATTTTTGCCGTACTATGAAACAACAGGTGGTGAGAACCTGGAACAGGCTGCCTAGAGAAATTATGAATGATCCATCACTGGAATAGTTCAAGGTCAGGTTGGATGGAGCTTTAAGGAGCCTGATCTAGTGAAAGATGTCCCTGCCCATGGCAGGGGGGTTTGAACTACATGACCCTCAAAGGTCCCTTCCAACGCCAAAACCATTCTATGATTTTATGGTTCTATGATAACAGTAACAATGCAATATAAGCAACACAAATAACAAGCATCACAGGAACTCCCAGTGAGTGTTAGACATCTTTAGTTGAAACAAAGAATAATTTATCAGCTTTAACCTTAGGCTGTGTATAAGACAGCTTCTGTGTGTTGGCTGTTATAAATAATTGTTAAAAGTTGTTAAAAGACTACTCAAGTACTGCTATGGAAAATGCACAGTCTTTAATAGTTTATAATAAAGACTTTATATATGTTATGAATGACCTGTAGCCATTCATCACAAGTTTCTAAGCATATTGTTAGAACAGACTACATGGAAAAGGACTGGTTTGACCACTGAAACACAAAGCACAGAGTTTTCTTGAAAAAGGAAGATTGGTTCTATGAGTCATATGAGTGAACCATATCGCTCCAAGATCTAAAACTAACTCTAAACATAAGGTGATCCAAATGTGAGGCTTTACAGCACTACTGCAAAGTAACCCAGTAGCACAACTGGTAAGACAAGAATTTAGCCTAAGGACAAATTGTGGCATCTGCCCTTTAGTCTAAACAAGCAATAAAGGCAGCTGGCAAATCTTGGTCAACAGCATGACCCGAGTTGTGTTTTTTTGCTTGCATTCAATTTTTTTAAATGAAATGCAAATGATTTAGGGAAAAAAAAATGAAGAAATGAGTACCTGCTAGCCCCACAGAAACCAATCTCCTTCAAAGCTTCCCAACATGTGGCACTGTATGCCTTCAATGCTGATAGCTCTTCTTTCTCCAGCAGCAGTAACTAAATGTTTCATTGCCACAGCTGTTTTTTGGCTCAGCTGCTGCTCGCTGGTTGTACTACAATTTCTCTTTTCATTTTAGATTTCAGTGGCCCCTTTTCCCATTATACTGAGTAATATATGAGTCTGAATGATGTGTGTAATGGGAAACTGATGTTATGTGTGTACTTTATTGACACAACTGACAAGAAAAGCCTTAGCCTACATCTCTAAGTAGTGTAATTTATTGTTCACTATCCCCTACTCACCCACATATAATAGTAAATGAGAGAAAAAGAAAGAAGAATTGTAATATTACTTTTTCCCCAAACACTTACAAACAAACAACAAAACAAACAAAAAAATCATTACACCTGAAACAAGTGTTTCCTGCCTCTTACACTGCATGACTAGGGAGTAATGCCTAACATTTTGCTCCCAGACAGGAAGGTGGATGAAGACTCACTTTTTTTCATTATTCGATCTAAGTCTTGAAATGATTATCTATTCAGGGTTGAATGTCAGCTGTTTTACTGGAATTCTGTTTCTCTGCTTTATGAACATTGTACTTGTCCATAGAATATAGTTTTAAAATGGAATGAAATTGCATTAAACTCAAGAAAATGAATGAAATGCAGTGGCAAAGACACCGACAGCTTTGACAGACAATAATTAACGTGCTTTAAGCAAGATAGTCAAGCTGCAGTAATCAAAAATATGCTTCACCCTAGTTCTTTATATCTTCCTAAGACACTTTTCTATATAAGATTATCAATAATAAGTGTATTATACCTTTTCCAAAAAAATCTCTTCTATAGGCAAAATAATCAACAACATAAATAAAACCTAGTGATACAGCTGGAACTCCCTGTGTTCTAGACTGTCTACAATGAGTAACTATAATGGTTCTAGTAAACTTTTTTACTTTTCTTTTGCAAGAGGCTAGAAACTTGTATAGGTAAATCCTTGTTCATTATTGTTTGTCCCCCTGTATCTTACTGGGATGAGAAATCTTGCTTTAACCAATACAAGACAACATCAGGCTGTGGATTTATATCTTGTGAGTTGAATTCTGTATCTCTGTCTTTCAACAGTTCATTGATTGCTTCCAAACTGAAGAGTGTCCAGAAAGACAGCAGTCGAAGCTGGCACGCAGTTACACTACCTCTTCAACAATTTTGCATAGTGAAGCAAATTTTTGGTAGAGTTAAATCACATCATCAATTGTTATGGCAAGTAAGACACAAACTGCATTAATGCAGTGACTTTTTACAAAAAGAATCTACACATCACTAAATTTCCATATTAAGATCATGTACAAGGTGTGATATGTGTGTATGCATATACATAAGAAAATCAGAAAATTTTTTGCATTTTTCCCTTCCAAATATTTTTTATTATTTTATATTTCTTTGGGAATTTAGAAAACTGTTGGATTATGCCTCTTCTGCTTTGCCTCCCTTCTTACCTATGTGCTTTTCCACCTTTATATATGACTGTTTGATTCATTGAATTTACAATCACAAAGAACCTTGTGGATAAGTAATCTGACCTGCATGAGTCAAAGCAGAGGCTTTCACTGTTCCTATACCTCAGCTTAAAACCTGCCACTGAACTACAACATAAGTTGATGAAAGGTACCTAGTTTTGCTAAAGATTTCAAGATTTCAGCAGTGAAGAATCCATTCATTATAAGGGGTGAGCAGAGACACTATGCAAAGATGTCTGGGGATTTGCATTTAAAATCGGAGTAAAATCTCTTTTTTACAGCTGAAAGATTGATTTTTTTCTCTTGGTTTGGCATAATAACACTCAAACTGAGTTTTTCATGTTCTTAGATTAGTAAAAGAGTCTTCAGCTTCTGCATAGAAAACAGAAAGAATGTTTCCTTTGTGAAATTATTCTTCGCTCCTCAGGTTTCTTTGGGCTTCTTTTAAAATGCAGCTAGTTAGAAAATTTCCCATGTTTCCCCTTTTCAAGGTGCTCTTTTCAAGTGATTCTACTTTTCCAGAATGAAACGAAGAAAAGGTGGTACTATTTCTTCCTCCTCCAGTTCCTTCTCACTTACCCACCTTCCCACATTGTAGAGAAGGCATTACAAAAGATAAGAGCAAATGTCAGGAGTTGAAATTGTTACTTCATATAGTTTATGTTCTCCATATGCTTTAATAGTGAGTAATGAAGAGCACAAAAACACTTCATAAATAACTTTTAATGAAAAAAAGTAATTGCCACTTTCAGATTAAAAAAAAGTTATAGAAATATATCATTCATACTATTTACAAGATGTGTTGCTCAGGATTCATCTAGACAATCTTTCCAACAGAAACTAAATTTGGAGAACTGAAATATTGGAGTTCCCTCCTTGATTTATATAAAAGACTATAGAATACCAACAAAGAAATTTCGTTTTTAATGTCCCCAGTGATGCTTCCTCTCTAAAGAATGAGAGAGGTGTAGTTTGCAAATGTCTCTCCTTGACCATTCTTTACTGGGCTGCATTCCCGTGACCCCACAGTATTAGCATACAGACTTCTGACAGGAAAAGCTCATTGCCATGACACAGGACACAGGCCCTCAAGAATGTCATGTATTCAAAATCCTACCACTTAATAATTTCAAGACAATAAAAGGAGGTACTTTCCTTGTCATTGAGGGCTTCCATTGTCGTGAAGAACTATGAGAATTTGCTCTGTCCTGGCAATGAAAAAAGGCATATTAAAGCCCCTTGGGGATATCACTTTCAAATCTGTTCAAAGGGAATCACAAGTCTGCCTTTCTGATCTCTAAGATGCTAACACCTTTACTTAAAAATCACATGCTCTAGCTCATTTATTTAGGATAACTGTAAGTGTTTGGAGTTCAGCAAAGCAATTGTATAAACTCTTAGGTGCCTTCCACTGGCACTTTACCTGTGCACTGCTGCAGCATGGCACAGACCATCTTGTCAGAAGATGTCACAAGGGTCAGGAGGATCTGGGACAGGGATTTGGAGATGACAGAGGACCGGAAATATTTTGCTGTAGGCGTTCTGCCCCATAGCTGCAGAGAAGTCAATGCAACTTATGTGATGCAGGCAGATTAAGGTCAGGACTCAGGAACAGAAGATGAAAGAACTGGAACTATAACTGCAGAGACATTGTGATCACTCACACAACTGTACTTAGTGTGGAAATCAAATAGTTTGTGACCAAGTACTTCCGTGTGTGGGCATGAGACAAGTATAACCATGTTGCATACATAACCTCAATTCTGACATTTCTGATTTTTGAGTAAATTTTTTGTTTCAAAATTATTTTTTTAGTACAGATAGAGATGTACAGAAATACACTTTTGGGGTAAGGAATCATTCATACAATTTAAGCAGTTAAAAATATATAGAAAGATACTGAGCGTAAAGTGTTTTCCAAATAAATAATAGTTTCTGAGAACTGTCATTTCTTTCTTAACACTGGTGGTTTTCCTTTTTCAGTTTCTCTCAAACTTTTCAGCTCTACCTACTTATAAGCATTTTTTAAAATTTATTGTTATTTTTACAATTAAAAAATAAGTACTTCTTAATATTAAATTATTTTATGCTATTTCATTTTATTTCTCTCAGGTGCCACAGAGAATAAAATATGATCATGCCCCTGTACTCGGCACTGGTGAGGTCATTCCTCAAATACTGTGTTCAGTTTTGGGCCCCACACTACAAGGAAAACATTGAGGTGCTGGAGTCCAGAGAAGCACAACAAAGGTGGCGAAGGATCTGGAGAACAAGTCTTATGAGGAGCAGCTGAGGGAGCTGGGGTTTAGTCTAAAGAAAATGAGGCTGAAAGGAGATCTTCTTGCTCTCTATAACTGCCTGAAAGGAGGTTGTAGTGAGGTGGGTGTAGCTCTCATCTCTCAAGTAACAAGTGACAGAACAAGAGCAAATGTCCTCAAGTTGCACCAGAGAAGGTTTAGTCTGGGTATTAGGAAAAACACCTTCACCAAAAGGGTTGTCAAGAATTGGAACAGTCTTCCCAGTGAAGTGGTGGAGTCACCACCACTGAGGGTATTTAAAAGGTGTGTAGACATTGCAGTTAGGGAGAGAGTTCAGTGGTAGACTTCACAGTGTTAAGTTTACAGTTGAACTCAATGTTCTTGAAGGTCTTTTGAACCTAAATTATTCTAAGTTTCTATGACACTATGCAGTTGTAGGTTTGAAACTGGTCAAATTCACTGAAAATTTAATATTGCTATTTACTAGTCAAACTCACCTGTAGTGTTTTAAGTTAACTTCATGACTTTAAAAGGTTTAGAACTATGATGCTTTAGTGCTTATGATTATATTACCGCACTTTTTTTGTCTTTAGCATTTTTCTGCTTTGATAAATCAACAAGATAAGCTCAGTTTCACTTCTCACCAGTTAATGCAGAAAAATATACTTTGTTTCTCTTCTCTTCTTATCACAACAGTGGTTTCTTTGTCAGTCTAATAGAGGCAGATATTTCACAAGTTTCAGTCTCTGGTCCACATCATTTTATGTGTGACTATCTTTTTTGGTTCATTTCAGATGTCTTTTAGAAGCTTTTATTGGGCTTCATCTTGGGCCTTGAGCTGCTTAAATCTTATCAATGTTTCCTTCACTAAACAGAGATCTTAGAATCATAGAATCATAGAATCGTTAAGATTGGAAAAGACCTCCAAGATCATCAGGTTCAACCGTCAACCCAACATCACTATGCCTACTAAACCACATCCCACAGTGCCGTATCTACACGTTTTATGAACACCTCCAGGGATGGTGACTTAACCTCCTCCCTGGGTAGTCTATTCCAATGCCTGACCACTCTTTCAGGAAAGAAATTTTTCCTAATGTCAAATCTAAGCCTCCCCTGATACAACATGAGGCCTTTTCCTCTTGTCCTATCGCTAGTTACTTGGGAAAAGAGAACAACACCCACCTCACTACAACCTCCTTTCAGGTAGTTGTAGAGGTCGATAAGGTCTCCCCTCAGCCTCTTCTTCTCCAAACTAAACGATCGGAGCTCCCTCAGCCGTTCCTCGTAGACTTGTGCTCTAGACTCTTCACCAGCCTTGTTGCTGGTTTCTTGGAGTTTAATACATTACGTTCCTTTTAACCTTTGTAGCCAAGTCTTTGGTGATGTCTTGTTATTATGCCTCTGTCTTCTGGAGGATCATTCTGTCTTTTTTTGGTTGGCTGTTTTTTTTTTTTGTTGTAGTTGTCAGCACAAGCCTTTTGACTCACCTTTTCATCACTGAAGACAATCTTATGACATTGCAAACAGTCCATGTCACTCAGTGCAATAATGGCCATCATCATTCAAAACAAAAAAAAAAGACTAAAAACGCCCCAAAATACTCATAGGATCAAACTACGAGAAAATGTGGGATTTCTTGTGGCTCATTTTTCTCATATGAGGTGAACCTGGTGGCTGTCTCTTTGTGGTAAATGGTGTAGCTATTTTCTGACTTTCATACAGGTGTTGAATCTATGACACACCCATGAATTTCTTTGAATTCAGAGTTAAACCTGTTACTTCTGTATCTATTTTGTGTCCTGGTAAACCAACTGAAGAATTTGTCTTGTTGCTTGTTGTCTTAGAAGAACTTATTACTGCAAGGACTTTCGAATGAGAGCCTTAGCCAGAAGAAATAGGTAAATAAATGTGACATGATCTTGTGTGTGCTGTTCAGTGTTTTCATCCAATGAAAATAAATATTGCAGAGGTGACTAAGCTCTTTTCTGACATTACAGTAATGCAGTAATATCTCTGTGGAAAGTCTCTGCAACACTAGCTGCTACATCTGTCCTCATAAATGAAAAGCATCTGGGATTCTTCTTGAGTGCTGAAAGCAGCAGAATGATCCTGACAAGTATCGGCTTAACTTGCTTATCCTCTGAAGCAAAGTAATTGTATGTGAACTACTCATTAGAAATAATCTCTGCATTGAGTTAACTCCTTATCCATGTCTGAGAATTGATTCAAAGAGTTCTAGATGGCTAAGGTCAAAAATATATCACAGGTAGGTCTAAGGGTATAACACTGTGGCTGATCAGATTCTTGTGCCAAGATATATTCCTGGCACTAAACAAGTTCAACGTATTTGTACAAATATTGCTACAGGTTCCTTGATAAAAATATAGGTTTACTATTACAGTGGGATGCACAGGTGCCTTATGCTTCCTTATGTCTTTCACCCTAGATGCTTCTGGAGACATTTACCAAGCAAGAACAAAACACTGTTCCTAGAGTAAAAGTCCCTTCAAGTCCCTGAAAATTCTGTAGATACATTTGAGAACAGAATTTAATGTGCTGGAGCTGAGGATAAACACATTGCTCCGATCCAGTCGCATCTTAGGTAAAACATGGGCAGCTCCTAAAAGAAATAGAGAAAGGAATCTGTAGCCAGCATTCAGGCCAAACTCATTTTCCATAGCCTGACTCTGTTCCTGTCTCATTTTATTAATATTGTCTCAGCTCCATATAGTGTCAGTGTCAGTTACATTCCCTTCAGTGAGCCACAAAAAGCACCTACAGCATTTTGTGCACTCAACCTGGAGGCAATCTGCTAACACTCAAGAGCTTATTGAATGGAAAATGATCGAACAGTTGGCTAGCTAGAAACATGCATACACGCTATGCAATAAACAACATGTTTTTCTATTGTCTCTTTTCTGACCCATGACAGACAGACATCCCTCAATGTGCCTCATTCCTGGGAGTGTAGAGGGCTGAAAGTCAGCTAAGGTAATAGAGAATAAAAACTGCTGAGGATGAACATAACCAGCTGAATAGGTCTTCCTTAGGTTTCATTGTACTTGATGTCCCAGAGGTTGTGACTCTGCTCAGAGAGACAACATGACTATCTTTATTTTATCTTCTTCATTCTCAAATTGCCAGTGTATTTTGTATGTTTCTTTTAACATTTTGAGTATTGTTATTAAAGGATTGACAAGAATATTGATTTGTTTTTCTTATAAAGAAAAATAAGGAAAACCCAAAATTTTCTAAATTTTTCTCCAGATTATTTATTAATTCTTTTTTTATGTGCTTGCACAAGCTATCTCACCCATAGAAATCCTCCCTATCTCATACTGCAGTTTGCCAATTAAAAACCAAAACAACAAAAACAACAACAAAGTCAACCTACCAAGTAGGCAACCATTTTTAAAATGAAAATATGGCTTTTTACATCAACTCTTTTTTGATAGAATATATTCTTTCAATATTAAGAAGCTTCCTGTTACTCTGTAAGAATCATGTCGGTCATTGGTCTTACCATTTCCCTAAGGTCCTAGGTTCACTGTGAAAAAGACTGAGCTTTACCACTTTTTTATAAGGAAATTATGCCAAAAATGCTATCTTCTGGCATGCTCTACTTTTTTAGATATTGATAATTGTCTTGAAGTAGCAAGTTCAGCTTTCAGTACTGTTATGAGTCCAACCATTACGACAAAAATAAACAGCCAAAGCTATTGCAGCAAGTGGCTGAAAAATGAGAGCGCACCTAAGGGTTAGTCAGGAGACCTAAGACAGTAAAAAGTAATTTTTGTTTATATAGTCCTTTAACTCCTTATTTCCTTACCGCAGTCACATTCCTTTCAGAAGTGCAGCTATGAATTGTGCTTCCTCTGATGTGGGAAATTGACATTAAGTTTGATTTTGCTATAGCTTTAGTTTGGTTTGTTATATAGCTATGCAGCTATGTTAAGGTAAGAGTTAAACACTGTTATTTAGTTTAATTCTGCTCTTTGTAATCTTGCTAACAAGGACTGTTGTGGCTCAAATGCAGCTAACAAAGACTACTTGGAGACCATCGAAGAGAAACAAGAACTGATAACCAGAACTTTGTTGTTTGTAAGAAGCAACTCTCTAGCTGAAACTGGTTCTATGGTTTGGGACTCAGCCAACACAGACAGCTCAGGAATTTTTGAGCCAAAGGTGACAGTACACAGCGAGGAAGACTACGAGCCTTCATCCAGAAGACTCCCACAGACGACCACCGGACGACACTGCGCAAGTGATAAAGGGGGGTGGAGTATGATAATGAATTCCTAGAAAAAACTACAATAGTCCAGCCTACTTAGATAAGCTTTGTAACAAATAGGTGCGTGCTTCGTGACTCGGTGTGCAAGTTAGGAGGAGTGATCTCCCTTGCACCCGGCGCCGCAATAAACATAGCTGCTTTATAACTCTCTGAGTTGTGAAGTTTGATTCCGCACATCACCTCAGAAGATGCTATCGAACAGTTGAGCCCTATGTTCTGAGCTTTGACACCTTCCCCTCTCTCTGTTTCCTCTCTCTTTTGCATTCAACAGAAATATGGTTCAAGTCTTCAAGATTATACTAGGGTTTGCTCAGGTGACAAGTACATTTGATTGTACAACATAGTAAACACTGCGGCAGTTGAGCTTTGTAAATAGCAATCATATGTTCCTGCCCCATATGGTTTGAAAACACCTTCCCCAGAACAGATGGTTTTATCAGCATCTGATGTGCAGTTTCACTTCTCTGACTGCTGTAAAAAAGTGACACAGAGTGGATTTCTCATATGGAGAAAGGTTTTAAAACTGAAGGCCAGCCTAAAATACAGAGGAGCCAATGGCATATGAAACATGCAGAGCCGAAGGCAAGTGTTGTCTCATGAACGTCAGGTAGATTTAGGGTTGCTCTCTGGAATATGTTGGAGATATGTCTTGAAACAGAGGCCTAGCTGAATATTTGAACAGTGGCCTTGCAGCCCTACAGAGTGGAGAGAAGTTTTGACCTTGGAAAGTAAACTTCAAGTTTGCACATACAAAGTTTTGTAACTTCACTATGGATTTGTCAATGCTATATCCACAGTGGAAGTGTAGAATTCCTACAGCTGGGATTCCATGAGATAAGTGGTATCGGCGAAAAAAATGTTTTCCATGAAGTAAAAATGCTGATTAAAGTCCTACATCTCTACCAAATCACTGATAAACTGCTTGCCAATCACAGAATCAAAGAATCACAGAATAGTAGGGGTTGGAAGGGACCTCTGTGGGTCATCTAGTCCAACCACCCTGCCGAACCAGGGTCACCTACAGCAGGCTGCACAGGACTTTGTCCAGGCGGGTCTTGAATATCTCCAGAGAAGGAGACTCCACAACCTCCCTGGGCA
>Ga0065711_1005913_pt1 | contig 30985 bp, 25 predicted proteins | sample Hoacrofraction12_FD_59098 | JGI IMG/M metagenome (GOLD analysis project Ga0065711, IMG submission 59098) | Hoatzin crop microbial communities from Cojedes, Venezuela - Epithelial fraction 12 v2 (version 2) | ecosystem: Host-associated > Birds > Digestive system > Esophagus > Crop | place... | reverse complement strand
GGAGTACTGTGTCCAGTTCTGGGCTCCCCAGTTCAAGAAAGATGAGGAGCTACTGGAGAGAGTCCAGTGGAGGGCTACGAGGATGGTGAGGGGACTGGAGCATCTCTCCTGCGAGGAAAGGCTGAGGGAGCTGGGCTTGTTTAGCCTGAAGAAGAGAAGGCTGAGAGGGCACCTTATAAATGCTTATAAATATCTGCAGGGTGGGTGTCAGGAGGATGGGGCCAGACTCTTTTCAGTGGTGCCCAGTGATAGGACAAGAGGCAATGGGCACAAACTGAAACAGAGGAAGTTCCGTCTGAACATGAGGAAGAACTTCTTCCCTCTGAGGGTGACGGAGCCCTGGAACAGGCTGCCCGGGGAGGTGGTGGAGTCTCCTTCTCTGGAGATATTCCAGACCAGCCTGGACAAGTCCTGTGCAGCCTGCTGTAGGCGACCCTGCTTTGGCAGGAGGGTTGGACTAGATGACCCACAGAGGTCCCTTCCAACCCCTACCATTCTGTGATTCTGTGAAGAGGAATGGGCCATTGAGAGCCTCAAGAGGTGAGGATGGGGTGGAGGAAAAGCTGGTCTTGCTGGGCTCTGCAGTGCATTGTGGTGTTGGGGTACGGGCTGGGTGGCTGGCATGTAGATTAAAGGTGGATGTGGAGGTTTGCATGTAGCAGGCGGTAGGACACCCCACCGTGGTTTGGTGTGTGGAGCGCCGCATGAGGACTGCCACCCCATGCCTCAGTTTCCCCACTTGGCAGATGGGATTAATAATGCTATCTGCTCCCAGAGAGGTTTGGGTTCTGCTCAGAGCACGTGCTGACAGAGACGTAGGGGAAACTGTTCTCCACGACCTGGATGTCGGTGTGAGAGATGTCTTGATGAAAACATAAAGAGACGTTGTGACATCCCTCTGTCTTTGATAGACAGAGAAGTCATTTTGCAGCCGTAAGATCAACTTGCAGGCTTTCATAATGCTGCTAATGCTGTGGAAAAAGCTTTTGCTGTTGTACAGTGTAGCCCAGGGGGAGTTTTCACAGTTCCAAGTACTGACCAAAAACCCTGGAAATGTTTTGAGGAAGGAATGAAAAAGAAAATTTCTTCCAATTAGTTCAGCATTTTTCAAACAGTTCTGGTTGCAATCAAGAACATTGTACTGAGCTGAAGCGTTTCTTTGAAAGAGCCTTAAAAAAAAATCAGCTGGGGAAATGAATAGAGGAAGTGACCCAAGTCTAATCTAGACTGATGACTGTAGAAGACATATCTTCACCAAGTAACAAGGTCCCTTCACTCTTCCTATGTAATGCTAGACTTAGCCAAAGCTCCTGCAATGTGGCAGTTCTGGAATAAATGTCAGCAGCTCTTTCATGCCAAGAATATTTGGATGTCAGCAGAAAGAAGAAATGTTTCTGATAAACTGATGCAAATGGGATGCTGGGATCAGGGGTGAGATCAGCTCTGAGCAGCTCTGATCTCATGCGATTTCCATGCTTTGAAGATACCAAACCACTGCAGAGCAAAGGGTCTCAGGCAGGTAATGGACCTACCCTATTCTGCTCAAGAAACCTTTAATGTAGTAGCTTGTTGTGATCCACATAAATGCCAGCAAAGGGGCATGAGGAGCAGGGCATGCAGTTTTTTTTAATTAGAGAGGACTTCAAAATCCATAGCCTGATGAAGAAGGCTTTGTGCTGTGCACGATTGGAGCAGAACAAAAGAGAGCTTCCTGCCCTTCTGAGTGTGTGGCAGGCAGGCAGGGGGGATGAAAAAGGTGTGTAAGGGCGAAATACCTCACCCTGGTTTCAGTGGGGGCTGAAGGAAAAGTGATTGTGGCTGGCCAGGAACAGGAAAGAAAATCCCATGGTACTTATTGGACGATGATTATAGTCTATTATAGCTGGAAACCATGAGTCCACTGCAGTTCATTCCTAGGTCCTTTGGATCAGAAGCTCAAAATTGGGTGTCAGACTGAAGGAGAGGTGCTTGCAGAAAAGCTGAGCTTTGCCCGGAGTCGTGCTCCCATCGCTGGCCGTGCACTGTCAGGGTGATGGAGAGGGCTGTGCTATCTGCAGTGGCTTGGACTTAGGGTTGGAGAGGCTTGGTCAGAGATGCTCTATTGGGTGTGCTGTGACAGACTCCAGGCCACTTCCCTGGTCCCAGAGGTGTCCCACTGCGTGTCCGGCAGCAGCGTGGATGCCTTTGCAGGGGGGAACCCACCTCCGACTTTCGAGACATCCTGGGGAGCAGCCTGCCCTCCTTTGGTTAGAGCCAGTTCACCCTGCCCTCTCCTGAGTGCTGCTTTTCAGAAGGAATATCATGAAATGTGTCCTTTGGAGGCTGCCCTGCCGTACAGGATATCATAAGAGCTGCCGAGTGAAGTATCCGGCCCCGCTCCCTCCTGGCTGGCCCCACCGGCGGGATTGTTTCCACAGCAAGAGAACAATACCTCTCCTTCCATCCAAGAAACATTTATTACATGATATGTTTCAGATGTCTCTTTGGGGAGGAGGGGAAAAGTGAAGGAGAAATAGATCTCTCTTTTTTTATGGCGGCGCGGCATGTTCCATCCCGTAATGGATTAATTATCCCCGTGCCGGTGGGGCAAGGGGGGGACGTTCGGAGCAAGCGCCAGGGTTGCCTTCCAAGCAGAGCAGACGTGGATATATCTAGCCTCTTTTTCACAAAATAAAAGGGGTAATTAATTAATCGGGAAGCTTTCGCGTTCATTATACTTCCCTCCCTCTCCTGCTTTTCCTTTTCCCCTCTGATTGCATGAAACGCAGAGAATGGTAAGGAGTTTAGGAGCCTATTGTGCTGCTCTTTCCTGAGCGCTTGTCAATCTCTCTGCTCGCTTTCATACCTCTGCCTCTTTTTCTTTCCCTTTAAAGCCCTCAGAGGTCAGAAGCATTTCCTGGTTTTCTTTTGTGTGCCCTGAAGGAAATGGTCTGGGCCAGATTATCTGCTGGTATAAATCGGCACTGATATACAGACTTCACCAGCTGAGTATTTCACCACACTTCTGGAACCTCCCTTTCATCCATCAGATGGTCTAGAGAGGAGAACCGTCCCTCTGGGCCGCCTCCTCTTCAGCTGGGGAAGAAGGCATGGGATTAATACTGACAAATGCAAACACTACCCAGGTAGAATATAGAGGCTCCAAAGCCCGTGAGGTAAATGCTGTTACGATGCCATTTCCTTGTTCTTTCTCGTTTTTTATTTCCACCTAGCCAAGCTGCAACTCAAGCAAGAAATATAAATCCTGCTGTCCCTTGACTCCATCTGCTCATGGAGCTAAAGAGATATAAAGCATGTAGCTGGAGTGAGCCAGTCCATTAAGGAGGATTCTGTAGAGCAGGCTGAGTCAGAGATGGAGCCAGGGATTAAAGGACATCCAGGAGCAACTGCAACCCCTTTGAACAAAACACAGCTTCTCCAAGGCACCTAAAAAAACCTACCTTGCCCAGGGACAAAGAATTGGAAAAATCCCTGCTCAGAGCTGCAAGTCCCATTTCTTTTAACTTGGTGAGACCCAGAGGCGGGCTGGTGGGAGGTATTTTCAAATGAACATCTCCTTGGAAGTTAGGAGCCCTCAGCTGAAGATCTGGGTGTGTGCTGGAGGCATGCTGCTGGTCCACGCCTGGTTGACAACCCAACTTCCCATAGGAAAGCTTCTGGACAGCCCAGCCCAGCAAAACTCCATGGTTCCTGAAGCATGGTTGTTGATGTTTTACCTCCTCTCGAGGCAAGGAAGAGATCTGGACCTGCATCCAAAAGCAAGCCCTGGCCATAGAGCTATGAATTAAAACCGCAGCCATTGTCTCTCTCTTTACCCAGTCCTGTGAACATTTGACACAGTTAGGCTGAAGGTTAAAAAAAAAACCACAAAACAAACAAACAAAATATGAATCCCTTGCCAGAGCCACCACCTGGTGGCCTTTTTCCTTTTATTTTTTTTTTATGAAAAAAGTGTTCTGGCGATCAGGGAAAGAATTCACTGCATCTCAGAAAGCATGTTTTAATCTTTCTGTCTGCCTGCCTGGTGTGCTCGTGTGTTGTTTGCTGATCTTGGCAGCAGGTGGGAGTTTGTGGAGTGAGAATGTGAAATTTCTCCCTCTCTGGCGTTGGTACGCAGCTTAGAATGGTAGGTTGTCCTGGCTGCACCCCTCTGAGTCGCAAAATAAATAATGGAGATATGAGGAGCTGCTGTCCAACTCAGCGTTGCATTCGAAGGCTCTTGGTTGACTAAAGAGAGGGAAAGGCTGTTTCCAGTACCAGGTTGCCTGTTCTTCTGCCTGAAAACAGGTTTAATGAAGCATTTGTTCTTCTACTGTCCTCTTCCTAACTGCTCAGCTTTCCTCCAGCACTGGGTGACAAAAGCAAAATTGTGTCCTGATGTGTTTGTTTGAATTCTTAAGTGAATTTGCTTGGGCGGTATTCCCAAACTTTCCCTGGTACCTTTCCAAGAACATTCAGGCAATGAGATTTTTACTGGCAGGAAAAAAAAAAAAAATCATGAAAAGCAAATTTCAAAGTCATATTTGCAGGTTTTTTTTATCACTATTGATACCTGCAGTGCTAAAATATCCTGACATGGTCTTAAAAGCAGATTGGAGAAGAATTTGATGAATAATGAATTGAGATATCTTTTTATTTGCCTTCTGGTTCTGGTTGAACTCTTAAGGCTCATGAGTTTTTCTTTGTAATTTTGAGGCCTAGAAATTGATTTTTCCCTAGGTCTGAAATGATGTGTCTTTGTAGCTGAGTTTGCTGAAATGCACATGTTGGTCCCTCAGCATTTCTTCAAATGTTGGTTTTGGTCCAGTTTGGACCAAAAATGGATATTTTCTTTTTTCCAAATTTTGCTATGAGCAGGCAATTCTAGAAACAAACTTTTGCCAAGGTGTGACGTTATATCCCTCAAACTCTGCTGCCACTCTCTGTAACATTCATTTTTACTAGCTTCGTCTGTACTGGTAAAGGGTTTCCCAGGGTCATAGGCTGGAATAATTCAGGTGGGAAGGGACTTGGGAAGTCTTTAGTCTGACACGTTTCTCAAAGTATGGTTAGTTCTGAGATCAGACCAGGGTTTGAAATCCACCAAGGGCGGAGACTGCCCAGCCTCTCCTGGCAATCTGTACCACCATTTGACTGTCCTGGTGGGGACTGTTGTTATATCCAGTTGTTTATAGCTGGTTGTTTCAGTTGCTGCCTGTGGTCTCCCATCTCCATCTTCCTGGTAAAACCCTGGCTCCATCTTCTTGGTAACCCCCACGCAGGTACTGGAAAGCTGCTGTTAGGTCCCCCTAAGCCCATCTCCCTTGTCCTCCTTATGGGGAAAAAAAATGCCTTATTCCAAATCCTTTATGTTCTCCTCACCCACACCGGTCATAGGATTTCCCCAGCTCAAAGAAGGTCAATGAGCCCAAAATTTACCAGTTTTCTGCTGGAGATGTGGAGCTGACAGGTGAGTGACACAAATGCATGGCCATAGCCTGGGAAAAAAACCAGCAGGGATTTCTGAGGGCTGAGTTTGCACAGGCATCCTTGCTTCAGCTGCTGCAAGTCATTTGACTGTGGGGTGTTTCTGATGAAATGTATCTGCTTCAATGGGTTATTGCTTTCCAGCAAAATTCGATTTCTTCAGAAGACAACTGACCAGCTCCTTTCCTAATAAGCACCACCAAGTCATCTGGTGTTATCAGCAAAAGAATGAAAACTGCCAAAAATTTAATTTGAAATGCAGAAATAACTAATATTGAGGGAAAACCTAACTTTTTCCACTCCACTAGGGACTAGTGCAATGCCAGGGGATTTACTAAACAGCGCAGATCATATTTTAAATATTTGCTAAGTGAATGTAAAGGCAATTGTTTGGAGGAGTATTTGTCAAATAAACTCAAACAACAAATGCATTTGAGGAAATTGGATTTGTCCACCTGATATTGCAGGAACAGAAGAGAAGGCTAAATTCATCAGATAAACTGTTCATCCGAACTGTTTGTTCTCCTCTATCCACCCTTCGATCATTATTTTCGAGAGACTACAAGTGTTGTAGGCACTGTGCAGAAAATTTATAGGAAACGGATCTCTCTAGCTGCTGAAGCCCACAGTCTGCATGATGGACGTGGCAGATAGCAGAAGATTTAGCACTCAGCAGTTTGGGGAAGGAGGGGAGCCTGTCTCAGTCTGCAGAGTTAAGCATTCTAGCCCCGCATCCGTATTACTGATTCACTGAGTTCATTTCATTTTAGCTGACTGCTACGTGGTGGTGGTAGCTGCTGCCTTGGTCATCATGGTGTGGATTGAACCCTGAGCTGAAAGCAGAAACTGCTACAGCTAGAAAGGAAGCATTGGCTTTATGCAGAAATGGCAGGTCAGGTCCTCTGGGACTTGAGCACAGATAGGGACATCTGGGACAATGCTTCCCAGTGGCTAACACAAACTCAGTCTCCTGGCTTCCTCACAGCACCTGAAATGAGGAGGCAATTGCTCCAGGGTCTCACAGCTGTGGTGATTTAAGTCTGAGGGGCTGGGTCATAGACAGGTGTTGCCTGTCTCCATCAGTTATATATAGGCCAGGTGCTTAAAGCAAGATGGGTAGATGTGACTCACTTCATTTTGAGGGCAGGGACTGCAGAAATCAATTTTATAGCTGCCCTGGCTTCACAGGGTGCCAGACTCGAACAGCAGAAAGGGGCTCCTCAGGGCTAGCTGCTGGGATTTGAGGATGTTGTGACTGCAGAGCAGAAGGGGTAGATGCAGTCTCTAAAGTAGCCTGGAATAGTTGTTGAGAGAAGGAAGAGAAGAACGAATTTCATTCCCAAACAAGCAAATCCAGGGAAATAGCTCAAAGATTCAGCAAAGCAAATGATGCAAGACTGCGGTTGTCAGAGCACAGACTAGTTCCCAAATAGCTTGGGAAGCTGAAATCGAGACAGGAGGTGACTGTGGTTTGGAGATGTAAGATACAGGGTCAGGAGCCAAATTTTTGAGCTACTGAAGCTGCAGCTTAGGCTTGAAAAAAAGAGATGAAGTGATGGAAGAGCGCATGGCAACGAGAGAGGACGGAACTCAGCTGTAGTGGATGCAGCAGAACAGGTAGGGTAAGAGATTTGGTGTGCAGCATTTGTCATGTTTGCTCTGTAGGGGTCTCGGCTGATATCCCGAGGCCTGTCTGGGTACGAATCTTTTTCCTCTGGAACCTGGCTCTTTACAGTGGGGCTGAAATAATGTCTGTTAGGCTGGCAGTGTGCTTCCTTTTCTCTTCTGGGTTAGGCTGGCAGTGCGCTTCCTTTTCTCTTCTGGGTTAGGCTGGCAGTGCGCTTCCTTTTCTCTTCTGGCCCACAGCAAATTTATCTCTAGGACTGTCAACCTAGTGTCTTCCAAATGCAAGCAAAATTCATGCCTAAAATCTCTCAGTAGAAGCCTTTCATAGTAGAAATGAGCAAGGTATTGAAATACTTAATACAGTTAGATAAAACCCAAAGTGAAAAGCTGTGAGTTGGAAAATGCAGGTCTTCCCTCTGTGTTTGCTCCTTGGGTCTTTTGGTAGTTGGCTTTCACCCAGTTGTGCCTTGATGGATTGGGGTACGTTCATCTTACATGGTAATGAACATGGGAGTTCATGGGGTAGTACCTCCAGGTGTTTCTTGCCACGACCTACCTACTGGGCTTGATCTGTGACCCGTGATTTTAGCTTAGTTTTCAGACTTGTTGCAATTTTACGAAGCTAAACCCAAGTACCATTCAAAACCACCAGCTCCTGGTGTGTATGGAGTGCTGAGGACCATCCCTTCTGTCTGCATGCTCACCTGCAAGGCCCAGGTAGGTACTAAGACCTCTGGTACCTACACAGACTAGACCTGGAATGTCTTGTTTTTTGCTTGGCTAGCCTCACTGACTTTCCTCTTCTGGGTTGGTACTAAAATCTCCGGTAATGCTTGTTGCCCCGCAGTGGTGGTGGCGACTGCATAGAATGGAGCAATTATTTCACTTGGAAGGTATCTACAACTATCAGCTAGCCCAACTGCCTGACCACTTCAGGGCTGACCAGAAGTTAAAGCTTGTTGTTAAGGGCATTGTTCAAACACCGCTTAAACACTGGCAGGCTTGGGGCATCAACCACCTCTCCAGGAAGCCTGTTCCAGTGTCTGACCACCCTCTGAGTAAAGGAATGCTTCCTAACGTTTGGTCTAAACCTCCCATGAGGCAGCTTTGAACCATTCCCACATATCCTATCAGTGGATTCCAGGGGGAAAAGCCTGAGGAAACAATAGCTGCTTTGATTGTGGGCAATGTTGGCAGTCTAGTTTTAGACCCTCTGCTTCCCTGAGCTCTCTGAGCTGCCTTCCTGAGTAGCAGAGCAGTTTGGCTGTACCCATAACTGGGTTTTCAATGACATCTCCAGTAAATCATAGCTTCATGTAATCATAGGCTGGACATTTGTGCCAGAGAGCGCCTTGTGTTAGCTTTGTCAGCTAGTGATGAGATGCACAGGAGGATTCCACTGGAGTGGGAAGGATCTGTGCTCAAAATGCAGCAGTGTGCCTCTGCCTCCTGGTTGTTTGAGGCTTGGCCATGGCAAAGGATGAGGATGGTGGTAGGGGGTGGTCAGGAATGACTTTCCTCTGTGGGGGTAGGCAGACCAGCTCCTTGGTGGTGGTGGCCAAAGCAGGGCAGGCTGTGCTCACCATTTCTGCAGGATCAGGATATGGTCAAATTAGAGGTGTGGGAAGCATTATTTGCCTCCTGTACTCTGAAAATTCAGGTTAGTGAGTTTGGCTGCTTTGACTCTGTGTTCAGCTTCAATCAAGGGATTAAATTTCCAAGAACCTGAAGTCTCAGCATCAGCAGCTGACCCTTGGATTTGGTAAAAAAATTCTTGACCAGAAACCTTGAGCATGGGCTTCTTGTCCTCCAAGCTCATGTTCTGTTGTTCCATGAAAGGTACCCCAAGAGGTGCACCCACCCCAGCTCCATGGCCTCAGCTTTCCATGGGAGGTAGGAGGGGCCTCCTTAAGGGGAAATCCTCCCCAGGCAGTCACTGAGACCAAACCAAATCCACCTGTTGGAGCTCTGTGCTACTCAGATGCAGAGCAGGCATATGTTTGGGCAGGTGTGGTGTGGGATGGATGCCAGCCTCAACCGCATGCATTTCCAGGACAGACAGACCCTCCAAAAACAAGTGTGCAGTTCCGACGAGGGGGTATTAAGTTTTTTGCTGCAGGACAAATGCCTGCCCTCTTTAACGCGGCTGACGATGAAGTCACGTCCTTATTCCAGGGAACTCTGGAAAGAGGCAGGACTGACCTTTTTCAGTCCAGTGACATACTGGCTTACCTGTTTTAACTCTGGGGCTTGCAATCTGGATAAGAAACTTGTCTGGTCGATAGGTCAGTTGATGGCATATATTGTCAGTGTTGTGCTGGGAAGTTTTGTTAATTCTTTATGTTGTGATCACTGGAGGTATGCTCTGTGGCTCTGCAGCAGTTTCCATGAATGGGCTTGGTTGTGCTTCTTAGCTTTCTAGGCTTATTTGGAGGTAAAAAACCCCAAACCCCTCTAACTATGGCCATTCTGTGCATCCAGAGGGATAGATCTGGTGCTTAGAAAGACTCACTTGTTCCCAAGCAGGCCACCTGCAAGGTGTGACTTACACTAATATATGCCACATTGGTTGGCAGCGCTGTACCTTCTGTCGTGTGGCAATATTCCACGTACAAGGGCAACAGAGGGTCTCACCTGCACGGCTTCGTAGGAGCTGTTCAAATTTCTGGCTGTACAACTTGCCTTCGTGCAAAATAGTCTTTAGCCAGGACTCTGTGTTGAGCATTGTAGGAGGCCAGAAGCTGCTCTGCAGGGGCAGGATTCATGTTGGGTGTACATACTGCCCTTTGGTCTATTGATGGCTTGGGGTTGAATCCAAGAGAAGAGGATGGAGCCTTGCCTCTGTGGTAGCAGCATCTCCTTTGACACCTGCACTTAAATTCTGGGCCAGATGTCTCGTGCCACTTCAGTCCCTGGCCCAGCTATATTAGAAGCAACACTAATCAGCCTTTAAATGCTGGAGACATTATGAGAATTATCTCCATGTTTTATAGCTCTCTCGCGAATATTTTGATGCACCGCAGATGCTAGACTGCGGGTATGACTCATGGAGTGGGGACTCTGCTTTACTGAGGGTCGTATCCTGAGGTCTTTCCCATATTGCTGCATAATGCTGCCTGGTTCCAGGGTAGGGATACTGAGTATTCTCCAAACCCAAATGATTGTGTATAGCCCTTGTTGTATGATACCGCAAATGAGCGTAGGGGCTGCCTGTTGTAATAAAAGGGCAGAGAAATTACCTTGATCGAGCAGGCTGGCGAAGCGGCTTGTTTGCCATCTCCCTGAGGAGATGGAGCCATTCAGTGCCTTTGTGGAACAGGGTCTGTTGCTCGATTCATACGCATCCTGTACATTGCTGATTTATTTAGAATTCATTTTATACAAAACAAAGCAACAACAAAAAAAGGCTTCTCCGACACACCAGAGCCAACCCTCTCTGGATTTAAAGCTGATACACTGAAGCTTCTGGAAACCAATACCTGATGATAATCCTACCACTTGCACTTTCAGGTTCTTTCCGTGTGTGTTTCCCCCCATATTTAACTGCGTGAATGAAGTCAGGATTTGCTTTCCTGGGGTAGCCCTCTCGCAGCAGTGGCTGTGACCTGATCTAACAGCCTCTGCTGCGCCAAGGAGCATAGAGCAGGCAAAAATTAGGGGCTGTAACCCCCCCCTTTGTCCCTCCTGGGCCTTTCGTGGAGGAAAATTATATTTTTTGGTTGATGCGTTGAGGATGGAAACCAAACCAAGATGTTGCATAATGCTGTCCGTCAGCCCTGGGATGAACATGAGGAACTCCAACCTCCCTGTCTTGGCTCTTCTCAAAGTGCAATGAGCCTGTTTAGAGGGAGCGCATCTCCTCCTTGCCCCCACCCCAAGGGCAAGCGCTCAGCGGGATGCTTAGGCATGACAGAGGTTTCCATATGTCACTTGTCTCATGGACTGCAGTGGGATTCACTGTGTGCTTGGAGACTATTTAAACAGCTACTGCCCCTGCCTTGGCTTCCCTGCCTGCAAGAGTGAGTGGATTTTTCCTTATTGACCTCAGCTGTGAAGGTGGATGAAAAGAGATTGCTCAGGGCTGTATTTGCACTTTCTGCTGGACATGCTGAGCAGTCAGCCTGAGAGATTCAGGACATGGGGAAGATGGCACTGGGTAGAAACCTGCCTCCCACCTCCCTCCAGCAGCTTCAGCTTTGTTTCACATGATATCCTTCTGAAGGATGATGTTTTACTTGGGAAGAAAGAGGTTAGCCTTTCTCTCATGGTCAAAAAGGAAAGCATTTCTGTAAAACAAAAGGCAAGCAACAAAGAATTGGAAGAATTTTCATAAAGTTTAGGCTTTGTCAAAACCCCATTTTCCTTTGAGAGGGAGGAGAGAAGGAAACAAGACAACAAGAGAAAAGCATCTAACTCATGTCAGGTACCTGTGTCCATGAGTATAATTTGTATGCTATTTCCCTTTGCTTCCTCCTCTCGCCATGCTCCCTCTGGCAGGTCTTTCCAGGACCTTCTGCTTCTCATGTTATTAAAATTGATTTCTCCATAGCACTGGCTATTTGTTCGTCATACTCCAAACTCTGTCTCACTCAGCTGTTGGCCTCTGAACTTCCAGATGGACTCTTGCCACCTTATTTTCTTTTAATACCCTTCTTACCATAATAATTTCTGCTCCTTGCCAAAGTTCTCTCTGACCAAGTCAACAGATCCATCTGCGTTGGCACCTCTTCATCACCTGCCCTGCATTAAAGCCTCGGAAGCGGTTGCAGTGCTGGGGACTGCTTGTATAGCCAGCAATGCAAGCAGGGGATGAGCTGAGACTGGTTCCACTCCTCCCTGATGTAGCTCCACAGGCAGAAACCTTCATTTGCAGGGGGATTTTCTTGACTTCTCTCTCGCGGTTCCTGGCTCCTCTATTCAAATGTGAAACAGTGATTTAGCAGAATTTGTTCTGACAAAAGCAAAGGATATTCCAAGCCAATTAAAAATATGGTAATGGAAAGATGGGAAAGAAATGCAGCACTTCCTCTGTCGGAGGGGTTGGTTGTTAGCTGTCGCTGTGCTTAGAGGGATTATAAGTGCACGCTGCAGGTCCATGTCAGATTGAATGTTAAGCTCCCAAGCTACAACCATGCTCTTGCGAGCAAGGAAACTCTAATTCATTACTGGTGGGGAAGGAAGGATTACTTCAGTAATTTGATTATTGGCTTACATTCTTTCTCATGTGGGCACATACACGCATACGCACAAGCACATGCAATTTCAATACTCATTAGCATCTTATGCTGCAGGTGAGTGAAATCTAGGATCACTTCGATAGTTTGCCCTCAGATATGGTGTCCAAGATGCCTTGTAGTGACAAGGATGGGCCAAGTGAGAAAGGACAGAGGTCTTGGAAAACCTGGACTCACATCCTTCTTCCCAGCTGAGATCCTGTAGTTTTGTGTGTGTTTCTTTCCAAAGAATATCGGGCAGCCATGATGGTCTGAAATGCTCATCATCCTCTTCCTCTTAGATACCGCAGTGGGTACCCAACATTGTGTGAGCATCCCAAGCAGGCAGTCTGAATGCAGTGCGGAGTTTCTGTGTCTCCATTTGCTATCTGTGGAAGAACTTTACATGCAACTGCTCCCACAGTGTTGGGTCAGTTGGTGGCTGTGGTGACTGAAGCTGTGTAAATACATGAGAAAGTGAAAAAAATAGACTTTTTAGAAGTATCTTGCAAAGGTTACTTTCAGCTGTGTAGAGGGTGTGTCAGTTGCTGGAAGACTGTGTCCTGATTTTCTTGAGTGGGTCAGTCCTGAGGTGGTAACTTGGGCTGTTTTCAGATATGTCACTCTTAGCGGAAATCAAGCTTATGGAACAGAAGAAGTGGCAAGAAACTGGAGACACACCCATTCTCTTCTCCCAGGAGAGTGATGTGCTGCAGAGACAGAGGTCTTTGCCTTCACAGGTAGGATGGCTGATCTCTTCCTTTTTCTCTCTGCCTCTCTTGTGCTCCTCATCCACTACTGTTTGGTCACCTCTTTGGTTTCTCTTACCTCTCCTCAAGGGTAAAAAGTCTGTGGATTAGGCTGGATCTAGGGTTGCATGAGAAGTGTCCTGCCCTGCTTGCTGGAAACGAACATGGTGGAAGCAGTTCAAAGGTGTCAAGCAGTCTTTATGGTCCCACTCTCAGCTTTTCTGTGGCTTCAGAAAGGCCCCCATACTCCTGTTCCACTCCTACTTGTTTGTTGCAATGGTAAAGGCAGAAGGTGAGGATTTGGCTTAACCCCTGTTTGTGAGCTGCTGACGCAGAAATGCTGAGGTCCTGACGTCTCCTTTAAGGCAGCTACCTCCCTGCTACCTGGCCCGAGAGCACCATAGCAAAATTTGTGAAGGCTGATGTGCAGAGTGATACAGGGTTGATCTGCTTTCTTGCAGGCAGCTAGAGAAGCATGCAAAGGGTTACATTAGACAGCAAGAAAAGACAGACGCTAAAGCACTGCTGGTTTTTAACAGGCAGTCCAGGCTTGTAATATCAGCACTTACTGAATTAATTTGCTATGTAGCACCAGTAAAGCTCAAAGTTCTTTCAGTGAATTCTAGTTTTGAGAAAAATCAAGAAAGTAATTACTTGGTTTGGTCATTAATTACTCACTACTGGACATTTTCGAAGGTGTAGTATGAAAAGCCTGAGGCGGCTATTAAGAGTAGCTCTAATGCTATTGATCTATTTGTGCTTATCGTGAAATTTCGCTGGTTTTATGACATTTTATTGAACTGGGGGACACAGGTGTGCAGAGCCAGGGAGTGTGAGCTGCTCTCTCCTATGCTTGGCTGCTGGCGTTGCCCTCTTGGTGGGGCAGTGGTGGCTTCTCAGCACATCTCTTGGAGGAAAGCCCAGCAGGATGGTGGGCACTGGAGACTCTGATCATTGTACATCTGCACAACCCACGCTGTGCTTGGGCATGATTAGTGATCCCCTGCCTTGGGCCATGCTGCTAATAAGACAAACCTGCCACAGGAAGGGAGGGAGAAATGGAGCTAAGCAAAGTGACTTGCCCATGGACTTAAAGAGGGTCAGTGGCAGAAGAAGGAGCAGTGTCCAGATCTCCTGTCATCCAGATCTGCACTGTTCTTCAACGGGCCAACTGGATCTTGAACCCCTTTCACTGCTCTTTCTTTACTATGTCTGGCTGCTGACAGTTCTCCAAGTCTTCTCCCTGTGGCAAACAACTCCATTCCTCCATTTATGCCTCCATTCTTGTTGTTCAGTCCCACCATGGCTGTTCACTGACGTGAAGCCTTCTTTGGAATTGAACTTTATCTGGAAAAATGTTATCTACCAAGGAATTAGGGGCTAGAAGGGCTAGGAAGAGCATGCCTAGGCAGTGGTGCATGCTGCTTTGCTTCGTTCCTCTGCAGCCTCTGGGATAATCCTTTCCTATTCCCTCAAATCAGAACAGCCTAGCTGCCATCCCTGAATGCGGTAAAGCAGAGATGAGGTTAATCCTGCTAGCAAGTGATGAAGACCTAAGCCAACAGCAGCACAACCATTTTCTGGTGAGCTGGAAATACAGCAGGGAACGGTGACAGTTTCTGGAAAAGGGCAGGATTGTCATTTGCTTTCCAGGGGGTTTCCTCCAGGCAGACCAGGGTCTCATGATGTTGGTGTTGGTTAGATCAGGATTTGTTCTGGCTCAGTTCCCAGTAGTGAAAGGTGCGGTCCTTCCATGTAAAAACTTAGACAGAAAATGCCACCATGCCATTATTATTTTTTTTTCCCTGTACCTCGAAGAGCTGGAAAAAGCTACACACATTTAACAGCGCCAAAGGGATGCGGCTGTTCGGCTTGTGCCTCCTGGCCTTTCTCTTTCTCCCATCGTATTTGGTATGCAAAATTGAATCACACCCTTCTCACCCCCTTCCCACTGGGGGAAAGGTGGCCTTTAAATCATAATATGATTGCAGATGATGTTGCAGAAGGGGAAGATGAGATGAACTTTAAACTCCCCTTTGCTTTACGAATTTGTTCATGTCTTCTCTCATAGCTGCTTAGTCATGCCTATTAGATTTACCATTTTCTGGGAAGGAAAAGTGGAAGTGAATTTTATTATCTATTCAGCATCTGACTTGGTGCCTTCCTCCCTTGCTTTGTCTGGTTTAATCAGAAATTTGCAGAGGTTTTGATTGGATTCTTTTGATCAGAGTGCAGAATTCCCCAGGTACGGGATCGTTAGTTCTCATTAGCAGAAGAAACATTTTTCCGTGATGTTGCACATCCTTGTACAGCTAATTGAAGAATCATCACGGTGACTTTATTGCCTCGTTACTTTTCGTAGATACCTTAGATGCCTCCAGTAACTGACCAGGTTGAAAAGGAGTAGGACACAAAATAAAGAATGGAAGGGACCAGTTGTTGAATTAATTAGTAACTGCTAAAGAAAACACTTTGGATCTTTCTGTGCAACACAGTGCTATTGGATGAAATTAAAAAAATGAAATCAAGAGCTTGGCAAGCTTTATAAAGAGGCTGGGTCGGTATTTGCATATCAAGAGTAGCCAGAATTTTTAGAACAGTAGCACACATTTTGAAAGGGATTGTGCTCTTTGTGTTTGAAGAGTTAAATCGGTTTTGGGCTATTAAAGACTGCAGAAGGAGACCTGGTTTGCATATGTGCTGTCAGTAGGAATCTTATACTTCAGCCTGGCACTTCCCCAAATTGGACACTGGACAAGATGGCCATGGGCCTGCTCCTGCCTGTCAGTTCCCCTGGTCTTGGATTTGTGGTGATGAAATGGACAAAATGGAAAGGAAAGGGCAGGAGGGAGAAAATTTAATAGCAAAGAGGAACATCTCTGCAGCTGGCTGAGAGCCAGCAGGTCTGCACCAGCCGCATAGGAGCCTGTACTCGGAGCAGGTCACAGAGCTGGATCTCAGCCCTGGCACTTCTGCAGCCATTTCAATTAATGTCATCATTCAAAGCAGAGCTTGGGGATGGAAAATCTGCACTACTGTGAAATGTGATAGTGTTGCGCTCTGGGGTGGTTCTTTAGAAAGTACTGAAATAAGCAGTGCCATTTCTGAAATGTAGAAGGCACGTGAGAAGAACCTGATACCTGAGGGCTCCTTACTAGGTGGTGCCAGAATGGGACCCACCCATTCAAGTTGAAGATAAGAGACCTGTGTGGGAGCAAGTCATATTTTCTTCTTTATGTATTTCCTCTGTTTCTTTTCCTTTACAGAAAAAGTATCTAAATGCTGGGACGATTACCAGTAGATACAATTGGTTCTCACTCGCTGGAAATCTTTCAGGTGGTGTTTTATCTGGAGGTAAAAGACATGTTCCACCAGAAGTCATTGGTTTCTGTGGAGGGTATTTTGCAGGGCACATGTTAAATAAGTCGGAAAGCAACATCAGGTGGCCCTCATGGCCTTAAAATCTTGAGGTTGTCTCAGCAGCGTGACCCTCACTGTGTGTTTTGTCCCAACCCCTGTTCCAGTCAACACTTGTGACTGGGTTTTCAAGTCTCTTATGCATAGCTGTGCCCCTGTGTCAGTGGACAGGTCTTGTGACCATGTTATGCCAAGTCCTCCTGAAAAAGTTGGTTGTACTTTGTTCTCACCACCTTTTCAGTCAACTCTAGTGCAAAGGGTTTACAATGCAGGAGATGTTCTTTTGAACCAGGGAATAAAATAGAGGAAAGGTTTTGTAAAGCTGTTGCAGGAAGGAAGACTTTTCTTGCAGGGAACTAACCAATCACGTCTTCCTACATATGTCCAGAATACTTTGCCTGATGGATGAGGGGACCAGAATGGTGATAAAGCCTTGTGACATCACCTGGCTTGAAGAATACAGCTTTGTGGACCCCTGAAAAAGACTTTGAAACAGGTCAGAATAAAGACGGTAGAACTGGTTGGCAGGACCTATGCTATACAGCACAGCTGGCCAACCATGAGCATCAGGGATGAGTTGCGGTTGTGGTTGTGGGTGAAGCTGTTGCCATTTCATGCCTTCCCAATGGGGAAAATTTTACTGGTGGGTCCACTCTCCTGGAGGTGGTTTGGGGACTGTGCAGAGAGCTGTGGGACACACCATACTGTGGCAGACTCGGATCAGTCTTTGATGGTCTGAGAGTTTGCAGAGAGCCTCCAAAGACCCCATGATGGCACCAACCAGTACCCTTGCTGATGGGTGTACTGGGTTCTCAGGGAGCAGCAAAGGACACCCTCCTAGGACAAGGGTCTCAAAAATTCTCTTCCTTCCATGTAGCCCTGAGCTAGCTGTGGTGGACACTGTCTCTCCTGGTGTTCCTCACTCTCCGGTGCAGCACCACATTGCCGCTGAAACAGAACCGGGGCTGAATACTAGCCTTTGGATTTGGATTCAAGAGAGGGATTGGACTAGCCCGTGGAAGGTAGTCAATTAAATACAAGAAGGTGCACAATGCTCTTTCTGTCCTTGCAAATCCGTAAAACACAGCCTGATGGAGGCCGTGGGAGGTGCTTGCCTAATTTAGTGTTTAGTCTTTTCTCTGTTCATCTGGGAGATTAACAAGGCACAGGGTAGCCCAGCCTGCAGCCTGGTGTGGTCTGGCCATTCCTGCTGTATTCCTCAGTCTCTGGCCTGGGGATGTGTGATCTGCCTGCAGTGTCAAACACAGGTGGCTTTTGGTAGCTGAATGGTGCTAAGCACTTCCTCCTATTTATCATCCTGTTTTCCATGTGTGATGGGGGGCAGTGGGAGAAAAGGGTGTCAAGGGGTGAATGGCATTTCTGAGGCATAGCCATTTATCACTGTTGCAGAGATACTCCAGCACAGCAGCCAGACAGGCACGCACACTCCCCCAGCCTCCTGATCACGTTATTATATTACACCTGACGTTCCTTTCTTCCACTAATATGTTATTTTTGGTCTGACAGCTTTATGAAGGAGAAAAGAGAAATAGAGAGAGAGAGAGACACGCACTTGGACAGACACAGACAGTATTCATTCCTTATCAGCAAGGAATGGGTCTGACTCAGACATGAGAGATCTGCTGATTGAAACATCTTGCTGTCTCCAGCAGCTCATTCTCTGTCATGGAAGGGAGATTCCCAGAGCTTGCAAAGGGGAGGGGAAGGGGCAGGATCTGTTCTCCAGGGATCTCGGCGTCCTGACCTGAGATGCTCCCTGAACTCTACTGGGATGCCTAGTTAGTAGGAGAAATCAGGTTGCTGTCTATCATGGGATGTTGCTGACATAGTGGGAGGGTGGTCATCTGGTTGACCACATCATCACCTTGTGTGCCTGGTTCTTGTGTTGGGTAGACAAGGCTCTACAGACAGTTATGGCTCATGGAGAGATGTCCTGCCTGGCATATGGGCTGATGGAAGAGTGATGACCCCAGGGTGTTAGGAGTCCTGATGCTGGTTTCATTTTGCAGAGAGGAAGAGGGGAAATGAAAAGGCGTGTGTGTGGGAAATGCCATGTCAGACATGGCCACTGGTTATTGTGTATCATTCAAAGGCCATCAGGCAGAAGGAAGTGTGTGTGGGAAATGGGAGAGGCAGGAATGAAACTTAAAAAGTTGAGGGCTGTGATTGTGAATGTGGAAAAAAGCAGTGTGAGCAGGAGTTCATTTGAGCTGGACATTTGCTGGCAAAATGTGAAAAGAAAAGGAAAAAAAAAAAAGTTGGGAATGAAAGGGAGAAGAGAAATGTTCCAACGTGAAAATAATGCTGTGGCCTTGTCTGCTCTGCATCCCATGATTCACGAGGTGACCTGGAAAATCCATGATGTTTGTTCTAATTGCTGGTGAGGGGGTTACAGATCACCCCAGGCCACCGGCCAGTGAGGGGGTGAGCCTCAGCAGCAGGTCCTTTCTCAGGCACACGGCTCCCAGGAGGGTTGGCTGGAAAAACAAACAAAAGACCAACCTGGTATCCTACGCATCCATATGCTTCTCTGCCTTTGGCCCGTAGCCTTTCCCCAGGATGCCTAAGCTCACGGAACGCCGCCTTCTGCAACGATATTTGCATTGGGTAACTCAGGTGCTGTCCCCAGAATATCCCCACTTGCTAACTGCATGCTGGTCTGTGCTCATCTACCAGGGAGAAACAGCTTCAACCATCTCCATTCCCACACTGCAGTAAAAATGTCTCACTCCCAAGCGTTATGGGAGAAAGGCTGATCAAACAGAACAATTAATTCAACAAACAATACAATTAAGCCATGATCCCAGTGTAGTTTCCACCCAGAAACAGAATAAACAGCCTTCCCAGCATGGATAAATAAACTCGCAGATGGAGGCTTTTGTGAGTGGCGAAGCTTTCCCTCCGCAGCCTTCTTGAGAGCACATAAAAACTGCGGAGTACATAAATCTCTGGCTCTCCATCCTCCCGGATCGGCGAGGAAGGAACGGCATGCCTGCTGTGGGGCAGATGTGCGCTGGCTCGAGACCGAGGGAAGGGACCTGGGGACGGCGCAGAGGCGTGCGCAGCGATGCTGCGGGCAAACAAAGGCTGCGGCAGCTGGCTGCGCCGAACGTCCCCCGAGGCCAGCTCTTGTCACAGCCCTGATACAAAACACACGGCGTGAAAAGCTGTGAAGGAGGAGAGCGACCGGCTTCACACTTGGCTGGACTCACTTGTTACTTCAGGAACTGATGGAAATCCGCTTTTTTGAACCGAGTTTCAAAACCGTCTGAGCTGGCGGTGGAAAAAGAGGCGTCTGTGGAGTCCTTGGGTGGTATACAGAAAGCAGAACCAAGTGAGTTGTTTACCCAAGCAAAAGGGAGATAAATATTCCCAGGGATGCTGCTGGCAGCATGGAGGTGGTGGGATCCAGGCTGGCTGCTCTGACCCTTTCTAAAATCAGATGATGACCGTTCTAGGAAAGGCTTTTCCACTACCAGTTAGCCTCTGTCCTGAGCTGTGGGCGTCAGTGAAATGTTACCTCCCTTGAACGTTAGCTGACAGCAGGATCATCAGGGCAGCATGGGGAAAGAGATTATGAGAGTTTGGGCTGGAGACCTATGGGAAGAGCAGCTGGAGTGGAGGTGTTCTGCTGGTGTCAGGGATGGAAAGGGCGGGCTCGGGTTATGTTGCAGCTTACACAGTATTTGGGGTCATTTCATTCAGAAGCAGCCAAGACGGAAGCTGGTGGGAATTACACAGTTTCAAAGAGGTGTGAAAAGCCTACGGGATGTGACCCTGTTCCTGTGGTGTGCGGTTGCAGCAATCTTGGGTGCAGATGTTCTAGACAGAGAAAGGAAAGGCTTTTTTCCCCAAGAAGAGCCTATATGGTGCTGTATGACCACCGTTCTTCTGGGGAAGGCTGGTTGGAGACCAGGGAAGACATGGGATGCTGCAGGTGAGCTTCAACTCTACAGAAGCCCGTTTGCTCAGCAGTGTGGGCAAGTATGGCAGGGAGGCTATGGGAAGCCAGTGGAAGTCACTCACCCAGCTAAATTTGCCCCCAAAAGAGCTGAAGCCAAGTTCTCTCCGTTTTCCTGCTAGAGGATGTTTCTGTTGTTCTTTCCCTCCTCTCTTGCCTCCTGTTTCCTGGATGCATTACTCAAGAACTTGTTGAACACCCTAATGGCTTGAATTTAGCACTTAGGGTCTACAAGGAGGGACTTGGGGCAGCAAACCTGGCACCAGCCCCTGCTGCTCCTGTTTCAGCCTTGGCAGGCTGCTGTGCTAATGATGAAATTGGCTGGGGAAACTATTTCCAGCCTCAAATTGGGTAAATCTGAGCAGTGCGAAGAGTCATGCCAAAGTGGTTCAAGTTTAGGGAATGTCCTGTATAGGACACACAGACAGCTGCAGGTTAGTGCAAAAGCACGCTTGAGTCAGCAGGCAGCTTGCTAGTGCTGTGAAAGTTGTGCAAATGTTATGCATTGGCTCCTGTGTTTGCAGCAAGGAGGTCCTTTTTCACCGAAGACCACAGTCTGTCTTTCTACAGCTGCCCTTCAAATACAACTGATGGACCCTCAAAGTAAAAGCCTCCAGATGCATTTGCTAAACCCAAGTCCCATGATGTGCATGTGTGCTATCACCTAGCCAGGGGTTTCCCAGAGATGTTTGCTCACACTCATGTTGTTTTTTCTGGGACCTACCCTGCTGTAGCTTCACATTTGTTGTTGCCTTCGTATCGCTGTTACCTGTTCAGCGGTGGTTTTGATGGTAGCAGAGCAGACTTTCTGAGCCTACGTGTACCCTAGGTCAGGTTTTGACTTGGAAGAAGAGGGAAAACATTCCTTTCATCCTGACTAGTGACTCGCTGGGGTTGAGATCAGAGTCCTTCCACTTCCAAATAGGAAACAGCTGCCATCGTGTTCATTCTCCAAGAGCTGCTAGAACTGGCCACCCTCCAGCTTCCTGCAGAAACACCCTTCTGCTAGCTGCGAGGCTGCAGGTGGGCCAGATGCTGTGACCCTGCCCTGTCCCTGAGCCCGGCTGTGGGTGCTGACACAGCCAAATCCTGGGACGGAGGACAAAAACCTCAGCATTATCAAGCAAGGGCGTAAACCACAGCTGGCTTGAGAGACTTAGCAAGGGAATGGCCACGTAAGATTTTGAAGGCAGATGCGAGCCTGTGCTCTGAGCTGGCCAGAAAATAGTCATTGCGGCTGCAGCTCTGTGGTGCTGAGCTAATGAGTTCCACCAAGAAGCTGCTCTAGTTTGGCTGTGTGACTTGTGGCCATCTCAACGTGAGCTCACATCTGCTAATAAAAAGTCATGTGTCTGTGCTGTGTCCCATGGGAAAGGCTGGGAGACTTGCTCTTCATCACCATCGTGGCTGCTAAACTTCACCCTACTCGGCATTTCTTGTCAGAAATCTCGCTAAACCAGAGCTCATACTTTTCAGGACAAGGGTCTTGCTCAGCGGGAAGGCTCTTCATGCAGAGTGGCTCTCGCCATGTACAGGGGAACAGGCACCAAACCCTCTTCCTCATAGAAAATGGTTCACTTCTTGTGCTGTGGCAGGAACTCTGGGATGCAACTGATGATGCTGACCTGGGCCTGTCCTGCTGGCACTAGAACTAAGGTGGGAACCTGTCTTCCAGAAGCTGGCAAGGGTCTAACTGAGAAAGGAGCTGCTCTGGCCACTCTATGGACATCAGTTTAGCTGGTACTTTTGCAGCCTCTGCCTGGAGCAGCAGGCTCTCTAGTCAGTCTTAAAAGTTCTACTTGTTCTTAGCAAGGCGTCAGTATCAAGTTGTTGTTAAGTGCTTGGTGCTGGCATCGTGGATGATAGAGCACGGTCTGCACTGGGGTATCACCTCCTTGTCCCAAGGAGGCTTCATCTGTGCAGAGATGCTGCATTTTTTTCACAACATGCACTTGAGCTGTACCAGATCAGAGGCGGAGCAGGGATGGGATCAGAAGACTGCTGTGCTTGCTTTGGCACAGTCTGCAGCAGGGATCTCACCGCAGAAGTCCAAGCGGTGTTGGTTTGCCCCCGTTTGACAGCTAAGCCATGGGGGAGCTGTGTCTCCCTGACCCTCAGTCCTTGCCATTACCTTTCTGTTGTCATTCACAAATTCTTGGGACCCCTTTTAGCAAATACTGTCGCTCCTCTGTGACAAAGCGCATTTCCCTTGTTGGCATCCCTTTCCAGATATCTGTTGGACAGACTGTTTGTACTCATTGACATGAAACAAGCTCAACTGGAGTGAAATCATTTATAAAAGTCACGAGAGGATTTGGATATTAGCGGTTCATTTCCTGCCACATTCAGCAAGCTGCAATTAACACGGACCTGAAAGATTCCACAGCGCTACTTGTCCTGTCTGTCCCCTTTCATCCCCTCACTTCCTTTTTCCTTCCTCATTTCCTTCCCTTCTGAGATGCACATATTGTATGTTTCTATTTTCCCGGGGTTTTTTCTCTCTGTCTCAGCTCATTTCATTCTGTTTCACTCTCTTCCCTTTGTGCTTTCTTTTTTGCCTCTTTTCTTTCCTCCTCTCCTGTATTCTTTTCTTCCTCTTGCTTTACTCTCCTTCTATATTTAAACCCAGGCAAAATCAAATTATTTATGAAGAGCTGTAATTTATGATGCATTCTTAATGTCTTGGAAGACACAGATAATTTATTTAATGAGTAAAGACATGATAATTCACAGATGATGGTTCCAGTCAGAAAATTAGTTTCATTAATTTGCTGTAAATTCTCTGCCTTGATTTAGTGCAGGAGGAGTTCCCGAGACCCAACGCAAATCTTTGCCACAGTATTTTTTTTGTCATCACCGAACCAGCGTGCAAGCGTGCTGGCTTCCCCACCCCACGCTGTCTCTGTTGTGCTCCTGCTGTCTGCTTGTGTCCTACCAACAGTAAGCTACAGATAGCAGAAGCATTTTTTTGTGGTGTGTGTGGTTGAGAAGTTGGGAGGGAACAGGGATGGAGGTGGCATTCCTGGAGATGAGAAAACAGGCAGCTTGGTCTCAAAAGATTTGTTTTGCAAAACCACATGCTCTTTCCTGAGATTTTGCCCAGTAAACTCAGCTCGAAGAGAGAATAAAAAAGTCAGTATGCTTTTTTTAATAGAGTATAAAAGGTACTTTTTCAAACAAATTTCAAGGCAGACAATTTTACAGTAGAGTCTTGCTGATAACTGCAGTATATATAAATATTATAGGAAACCTATATAAGTGATTCATGGTGTACTATTGATCTAATCAAATTTAACTAAGTGTTTGCATCATGCCTTATTAATCACAGATAATAGGGCTCCAAGGACACCTTGCAGAATCAGGGCTTTGCTCTTCACAACAGTCAGTGTCTACAAATTCCAGCCATATCTTGCTGGGACCACTGTAGTCCATGGAGCTTCCCCAGCGATGGCCTTCCCTACTGTATTTCACATTTTTTTTAAAAACAGGTCTATTGACGATGCTCTAAACCATCTAGGGACACTGTTCTGCTGTATAGTTGATGCCAGCTTAGAAATTTTTCCAGCTTTTACTGGGAAAAAAATTGCATCATGGATCAGCGCTCCTGTGCATCGTAGTGCGGGATGGGGAGACTTGTGCTGGCACTGGGACTGACAGTGAGCACGCAAAGCACAGTAATGCCATGTGCTGCGCTCCTAACCTCTTTCCCCTGTGTGCACAGGAAGATGAGCTGCTCTGCGTGGACTATAATGTGCTTTTCTCCAGACAAGCTGTGTGACACGAGTCTGTTGTTCGTGCTCATTGGCTGCCTAGCAGATTAAAGTTAGTTGCATTTCTCCTTGGTTTTGCCCTATGGCTTGTGTATTTTGATAACTAGAGTTGAGTTTACATAAGTAGGCCTTGAAAAGATGTTTTGAAAAGTTATGAATGTGCATCAGGATGGGAGATTCCCCCCTCTCCCCACCCGCTACCTATGAAATCCTGTATGAAGGACTGCTCAGGGCTGTGCTTGGTTTGTGAAAGGTGAAAATTTACCCTTCTGCAGGGATAGTTAGTCCAAAGTGAAAGCCTTCAGGAATTTGGGAAAATGCTTGAAAAGTGGCAGATCAAAAATTTGATTACAGGTCCAAACTCTTTTGAAAAATGAGTGATGTTGGTGAGATTTGATTGTGCAACTCTTTCAGGGTCCTCTGATCAGCTCAATCAGCAGGGACAGTCAGCAGGAGCTGATGAAGGGTTGCAAAGGATGATTCCTTTCAATACAAGGTCCTGGAGAGGTCTGTCACCTACTTGCTGCCTGTTCTTGTGATTCTTGAGCTTAGGATCCCTTTTTTCTTTCTTACATCATGTGAGCCAGACACTTGTTCACCATGAAGGCGGTTTCTCACGGGTACTTGCACTATGTAAGTGATGATAGTGGTAATGCTGTTCTGCAGAGGCTCTGCTGGAATGAGGGGTGTGCAGGTCAAGGGCTTAGCTGCCTAGGGTGTGTCTGATGCTTGAGCTTTTCTTTGGTGGGAGCGTGAGCCATGATGGTTCAGTTTTGGCCTAGCAGAGCTTTGCATAATTTCCAGTTGTTTCTGAAGAGTGTGTGCACCTGTGGCTGACCCTGTCTTGCTCCCTGAGATGCTCTGAGAGCAGCCTGGTGTGAGCACAGAGCTGGATGTTCAAATGGGCCACGGTGCATCCTTGCCTAGTGCCTTTGGAGCAGGAGCCTTCACATCTTAAAATGTCTTCGTATCACCATCTCACAGCTTGAAGTTGCTTTCTAGCATGAAAGCAGTCTTCATGTTCTGTCCAAAAGTGCTTTCTTTGGAAAGATATGGGGTCTTCGCTGTGCCAAAGGACTGATGTGTGGATGGGTTGTGTGTCCTGAGACTTGCATGCTGAGCTGCAGAGAGGGATGGGACACAGATGCTGTCCTGCATTCCCACTGCATGACTCTTGAACCTAAACCCTTCCTGCCCTTTGTGTAAGGGACCTGTGCACTGCGTTTGAGATTTGCTTGTTTAAAATTCAGGCCTTAGAAGGGCTGGTATGCGGGGGTCCTAAGTGGTGGTAACTTTCTGGGTCAAGGTCACCATTCCCTAGTAAAGGCTGTGGGTTCAAAGCCTACTCACAGCCTGGAAGAGCATAATTTTATGGCACTTTGTTGCCAGCCATTGCTCACTCACCATTCTTTACTAGCAGTCAACACAATATGACTTGATTGCATTGTTCGTTATGAGGAGGAAGAGCTAGATCTTGGCAGATTTTGTCTTCCCTCCCCCACGCACGGGATGAGGCCTCCCCAGGTGCTGTCTCAAGTGTACACTTGAGTGAAACCTCTGCTTGGAGCTCGACAGATGAGGAATGAATATCCCGTGCAAAAATGTCTCTCCTTCCCCCGCGGCAGTGGTTTAGCAGCACGTTGGGACCAGCTGTACAAACAGAGGAACGCGGCACAGCCATTAGCACGTTCCTCGGCAGCCCCCCTCCCCAGCACGTCCCCTCCATCTCTGGCCCTCTCTGAGTCTTTGAGGTGGTGCCAGCTTTGACCTCAGGTCTTCAGACTGGCGATACGGTCTCTGCCTCCGGTCAGGGGTGGACGGTCTGTGGGGCTGTCCCCCACAGAAGCAGTTTCTGCCCCATTCTGCTGCAGGAGCAGAGGAGCAGCCAGCCGTAGCATCCCTGACTTCTATTCAGCCCTCGTCCCTCCATACAGCTTTAGAGGACTTGATGTATGACTTGGATCCTTTGGGTTTGGTAATAGGCCAGTTACTCTCCTCCAGAGTGGTCAGCAGGGACCCTGTATTTGAGTTTTCTGCAGAAAACGGGATTAAGTACTTTCCTCTCTGCACCTGTCTGTACCATGGCCTGTTTGCCACATCCAAAAGCAGTGGGCTTTGTCTAATGTCTGCTTAACGTCAGGCACTGCCGCTCTTGCCTAGACAAGGTCTCTATCCTGTTGCTCCCGAGCTGGCAATATGTAGCTGCTTCAGCCTAGCTGGAGAGAGGAGTGCTTGTCCTTCAGCTTAATTTATGCTGTTCGTGGTCTCCTTCAAACTCTGAAATAAATCACCATTTTCCTAACACCACCTCCGAGCCCCATCCTGCAGCTTCCCTGAGCATCCCTCAGGTGTCCATCCCTGAGCATGCCTTTGTCCCCTGTTCCTGTGTGCCATGGTGGTGTCCCGGCAGTCATTCTTGCTGGGCTGTCTGCAGGGTACAGGGTGCCATGGGCTGTCCCTGGAGGGTAACAGTGTGTATTCCTTTTTCTCCTTTTTTTTCTTTTCTCTTTTTCCCCTCTCTTTTTCCCAGCTGTTTTGAAATCTCCTTTCTCAAGGCGGCGCAGTGTAGGCCCTGGTGCTTGTGCCAGTGTCCTCAGCAGTTGCCTGAGGTTCCTCCCTTTGGAGGAAGCTCCTCTCTTCCCAATGGGTTCTACTGCACCTGCCTCCCTGCAGAAATGTCCCACCCCACCAGTCGGGTACAGTGACCTTCTTTCTCTTGGGTGGCTATTGCTTTTTCTGACTGGCATAGCAGAAGCTGCCAAGAAGGGACAGGACTTGCTTTCCCTTCCCTGTAGCTGCAAATAAATTACTCCCAGGAACTCCTGCCTTGCTAGAATCTCTTCAATGGAAGTGGGGTAGGTGGCTTGCAGAGGGGTCCACCGCCTCCCAAGGACGTCAGGCTGCACTGGGAGTTTGAAACACAAAGCCCTGAGGCTTTCACGGTCCCAAATGGAGCAGATGATCAGACAGGCTCCCTGGGAAAGGTCGTGGCTTGCCTGGATCCCAGGTGGAGAGGAAATAGGGGCCTCGCAGAGCTGCTCAGGGCTGCCTGCTAAATGCAAGTTCACGTCCTGAGACCCTTTTCAAAGCAGGCAGCGGCATATCTGCCTAGGGACGTCAGTAAGTAGTGAGTCCACAAAGCAATCTGTTTGTGTTAATCTCTTATGGCACAGAATTATAGTGCTCAGCACTAGCTAAGTGCTGGGCAAATATTAGTGTCTTTTTTTTTTTCACTTGTTGCAGAAGCTGGAACTTATCACACTTGGTAGGCTACAGTGTTTGCTCCTGTGGGAAAGCTGGTAGAAGCCTGGTTTTCTTCCTGGGCCACCTCTACAGGTCTCAGGACAGGAAGCTTCAGAGGGGTAAATGGGAAAACCCGTTCTTACTTGCACTTTGCACTTCTTCCCCCCTCCCCTTGACTCCAGTGTTAAAGGCTGTCCTGGTTAGCTGCTCCCCACACCTTCTGCCCATAAAAATCCCCCTGCAGAGACTCACGGGGGGTAACCTCATGCCAGGAGTTACAGCAGGGTGCGGCACGCTGCGTTCGCATCTGCTCCGGTGTCGGCTGCCCTCTTCCCGCAACCGGCAGGCTCTGGCAAATGCCAGGCTGCTCATTACCATTGCACCGCTCCGTACGTAATGAGGTAAAATGAAAACAACTTTTTTTTGCTGCAGCTATGTGATCTGGGAACTCATAAAGGCTAAAGTGCTTTTAATTATGAGCTTGTTCTGATTATGCCCAGGCTTTCTGTTTCCTCCCATAGAGCGGGCCAGCCCTCTGAGGTCAAGATGAACCTCAGTTACAGAACTTCTGGCACACGCAGTTAGGAAAACTGGAGAGTTTTCCCCTCCTAAAACCAGGCACCTGCAATGTGTGATGTATTGCTCCCCAGAGGCCCGTTCTCCTGGCTATAATGTTGCTGAAAGCAGAACAAACACATTTGTTTCTGGACACGAAAGAGCCTTTCTCTTTTCCTCTGGCTCTGCAGTGCAGCAAGAGCCCCACGTTCTCCTCCCAGATGTGAGATGGCAGGGTCTGACAAACACGGGGCCTCAGCCTTTACTTAGTTTAAGCTTCTCGCTCCTGGGCTTGGTGTTGAGATTTCTTCAGCTAGACTTACTCCCTACACCCTGTGCTTCAGCTGATGTGAAAATGAACTCTGAGCCACCTCTGGAGAGAGAACAGAGGGTCTGCAAGCAGAGGTCCAAGCTGGGAGACTGCCTTCAGTTTCCCTGTCCTGCTGACTCCAGGTGTAAAAGGACAGGTCAGGTACCAGGAGCCTTGTACGAGGGGTCTCTACCAGCACTGTGAGGGCAATAAGTTAATTTTATTCTGTCTTGAAGCGGGATTATTGGTGAAACATTCAGTGGTACTGCATCTCCATCTCAGCACTGTTGCCCTGTGTTTCGCTGGATGCCAGTACAGCTGTAACGGTTATGGCCAATTAATTAGAACTGCTTCCCCTTGTTTTCCCCTTATAAATCACTTCCTCTTTAGTCAGCCCACAGAGGAAACAAGGGAAGAGTGAAATAAGTCTGAAGTAAAATATGAACCTCCCTTTTATTCCATATTTCAGACAATAGCAGCCTGTGGGACACCCAGGGAATAGGCTTTCTGAGCCAGTGCTCCGTGAATTCACACTCTCTTTATGAGCCTCTTCAGTGTATAAAGTAAAGATTTTAATCGCTGTTGCTGTTCCTTTTGAATGGCTGTGAAGTCTGGGTCATGGCAGATCGGAGTAAATTCCCCTTTTCTTCACTGCCATCAGAATGAGCTTTTTCCAAACTGCAAAGCCTGATGAGGCGGGTCAGTTCGGAGCTTGTCCATGATGAGGATCTTCATCAGGGCTCCAGCCAGTGCACTCACCCTGATTGGGAGGGAGGAGTGGGGTGTTTTTTTGTATATGTTTTGCTTTGTTTAAAGACTTTCAAGAAATTACCTTTGGCCAGCTCTACAGGTAGAGTGCTCTGCCGCTGTCTAGAGGTGGGTCATCTCCATTCCCCATGGAACATAGACCAGAGTCTGTGTGTATAAAACTGAACTTTTGTGGGGTAAGTCTGGGCCTTTGTACTTCACTGGTTAGAAGGTTTGTGTGATCTTGGCTTGGCTTCTTTACTGTCCCAGCTGAGGACTCTTGTCCATGTGTACCTCCCTGTAAAAGGTCATGGGTATGAACGTGATTTGCCTGTAAAACAGTCAGTTTGAGATGGGTGTTGGTATCCTGCATGGGCAGCGTGATGGATGGACGTGATTCACAGCGCTCTTTGAGTGGGTGAAGGCGAAAGAAATAACCCAGCCCTGCTTTCCAAATGTCTTTGGCAAGGTCCCTCCTTCAAGGGACATCTAAGATGGTAGGCTGAGAGTGAGCAGTAAGCTACTGTTAGCTACAGATCAAAAACTGGCTAAGAGAAGTGCACAAGACTGCTGAATGATTGGAAAGCTCCGGCCAAGCTGAACTCTGCCACTGTCCCTTTGCTCCGAACACAGTTCTCTTGCAGGTTCATCCTTTACCTGTGTTCAGTGTAGGAGCAAATAATCCAGTGCCATGAAGCTCATTACATCTCTTGGGTCTAGAGGAAAGCTGGAAGCTGCAGAAACATGGGTAAGTGTGAAGAATGGGTGCCTCTTATGTGGTGCATTCAGTGACAAGTCTTGGGTCTTCCAATGTGGAGCCTCCACAGGCTTATCAGACAGCAGGCCAGCATACGTTAATAAATTCCATCTGGCTGACCTGGACAATTGTGCTAGCAGGAGTAATTCCTGCCATCAGTCCCAATAGTTCTGGAGAAGGCCAGGGTAGATCTTCAAGAAGGCTATTCTAGTCTAGGCTTAAAAGTCCCCCAGGAGGTAGAAGATGTATCTGTAATTCATTGAGCATCGGTCTACGAGATGGGTCAGATCAGAGAGATTGGCCATTGATGTTGCTGCCCTGGTGTGTGAAGTGGCCAGTCTCCTGACACCAACCCCAGACTATTCATATGCCACTCTTGGTTATTGCAGGATGCTGTTGAATGGAGTGACAGGCGCTTTCCTGGCTCTTTAATTCTGCAGCTATGATGCCTTCTGTTTTCTGTGAGGTATTGTTTCCAGTCTTTGATGGGTTCCCAGAAACCTTTGCAAGCATCCTCCAGCTAATGATGATCCATGTGGCCATATGCACTTCCTAAAGCTTTCATGAAAGGAAAAGTCCTGGCACTATGTGAACTACACTCAGTTTCTCTTTTATCCAAAATTCAGAGAGCTTAAACAAAATAGCCCCTTGGCATTGTTCCTAGGAAACCACTCACCAGGCAGTTGGAAATAATCAGACAGATAATTTACTTGAACGCTGACGATATGCACATTTTAGTCTTCTCTTTCTATTTTGAAAGAAATTGGAAAGAGGGGCAGTGTCACTGTCTTTTGAGAAATAATAGAGGCAGAGGATTGCTCAGGCAGCAATTCTTAAATTTCTTTTGTAGCATTAAGGGAAAATTAAAAAAAACCCCACAAACACCAAGGCAAAAAACAGCCTGCAAGTAACAGTAAGTAAATTCTGTCCTTTTTTAATACAAACCAAAGTTAATTGATATTTTTTTTCCTTCTGTAAAAGTATCCAAAGGCTATTTGGAGTTCTAATGAGAGATCTTATTAGGCTCTTGTTTTGAAGAGGGATTAACAAAAAGTTCGGGAGGGAAGCAGATTTTGGCTGACATGGTTGTATTATTGCAGTCTTCTCCCCCTTCCTAAGTTTTCATCTTCCAAAACTACAGATTTTAATT
>Ga0065711_1005875_pt1 | contig 30989 bp, 22 predicted proteins | sample Hoacrofraction12_FD_59098 | JGI IMG/M metagenome (GOLD analysis project Ga0065711, IMG submission 59098) | Hoatzin crop microbial communities from Cojedes, Venezuela - Epithelial fraction 12 v2 (version 2) | ecosystem: Host-associated > Birds > Digestive system > Esophagus > Crop | place... | reverse complement strand
CTGTAGTTCCCTGGGTCCTCCTTCTTGCCCTTTTTGAAGATTGGAGTGACATTGGCCTTTCTCCAGTCCTCGGGCACCTCTCCTGTCCTCCAGGACCTCTCAAAGATGATGGAGAGTGGCTCAGCATGAGCCATCTCCATACCAAGGTTTGTATGCTCTACTAGGAAAAAGACTCTATATCTCCCAAACTGCTGTTGTACCGCAGCTCTGTAGTAACCTTAGTGTTCAACCAGAGACACTGAGTAAGAAGTATGAAGGGAAGCTCCTTAAAATAAAGGCCAGATGAGACACTTACCCTGAAGTTGCAAGAGCCATTGAAATAATTGCTAGCTCCTTAACCTTTCAAGAAAAAATTAGCTGAACTTTAAAAAAATGAAGGATTAAAAAGTGAGGTGAAGGGAGAGAGAGAAAACTAGGAAGAGAAAAACGCTTTTAATTTGCAACCTGCTCTCTTCATCAGAATTACTGTAGGATAATCAGGCAGATGCAGATGTTTCCTGGAAGGTAGTGCTTGAGTGGTGAAGGCAGAATGCAATGGTTGGATAAAACATGCTTGTAAATTTGACAGGTTACATTATCTTTTATTGACATCAGAACAGAACTGCCCGACTCTGGAGGCTTTATTTTTGTATCAGCCTCTTTTTTTATGACATCTGCCATCTTTAGAAATTAAACAAACTTTTTATTGCTGAATTTTAGCAGATTATCTCAAGCAGTCTTGACTGCTTCTTGGTAAATTGTGTGATATGTGATGTGCTTCTGACTTTAACCTGTATTTTTTGCTCCTTTTTTTTCTGTAAAATCATTCAAAATAATTTATGAAATTCACTCTTGTGTTGTAATCTAACTTTGATCTGGGGAAACAATACCAAGGCGAAGTAGAAAGAGATGGATTATAGTTCCTACATTAATAGACTTGCACCAAGAAAGCCCTTACACTTTATGAAATGAGAAAGATAAGAACATGAATTAATAACGCTTTAACAGTGGTGGCACAAAATCCTTGAACGGTAATGCTCCGAAACTACTCATATTGATTTAAAATCTATATTTAAGACAGTTAGGTCTAGAAGTCCTCCTTCAGCCACATCAGGTACAGATTTTCAATTTACAGGATTATTTTAAATCGCAGTCTTTAATTCAGAAAATATCATATAAAGCTTTCCATGTTTAAAAGCATATTCCTTCCTTTCGCTCTCTCAAATGATGCTAGTTAAAGTTTAACAGTCACCGTTGATAAACGCTTTTGCATGACCGTGTCAAAGCAGAACTGCCGCTTGTCCCAAGTTCCATGGTTATAAGGCTTTGGAGTCTGGAATGAGGAAAATCCCACAGTGAATACAGATTAGAAGAAGATTGGGCTCATGGAGAGCTTAAGGTCACCGAGGGCCAAATTCTGCCTGAGGTGATGTGTACCTATTGAGTACAACAAGGGTTTGTGTTCATGCAAGGGCAGAGTTTGTAAAAGCTGTTTTACTAATAATAAACAGAGATTGATGTTCTTAAAAATAAAGTTAGACAATTCTTCATTTTATATTGAAGTAGCAGCAACAAGAGAATTGATTATTGCTTTCTTGCATTCCAAAACAGTTCTTGAAGACTTTGCTCAAAGTGTGCACTGTTCATTTGAAGGGAAATGATTACAGCCTGCAGCTACATTAATGTGCTAATATGTAATTAGTACACTCTCACCTTAAACACCAAATTAATTCACAGTGGTTAGGTAAATTGAAACACATACATTTATTTTTCTATAAAATGACTGAAATTTTTAGTGTACCCCAGCAAGACTGTCCTAGCCATAGAATAAGGTGAACTGGTGTGGAACAGATGTGAAATTTAACTAGAACAACAAAAGGCTATTTGTCAGAAACTCAGAAATTGCAACAAAGAATGAGGTCTGGGAAAGAAAATTGATTCCAACAGTGGCAAGAAATATCTCCCTTAACTAATAACAGTAATGGGCAGAGAAGGCAGTATCCAGATCCAAAACAAAGTGCTAGTTTACATTTAATAGCTTAAAGATGAGGACAAGTCACCATGGTCTGAGTTCACATTCACATTCTGTGGCTTCGGTAGCCCTGTGATATGTTTCTGGACCTGGAAAATAACCCCCTTCCCATTTTGGGTCCAGCCACACCACCAAATTTGAACGGTGGGTTTGGCAGTGAAAGTCAGAATTCCTCTCAGACCTCCAGTTCAGAGGTTTAATTTGATGGCCGGGTCTGGAATGGCAGCTGCTCATCCCGGGGAAGGACCCCTTGGACACCTTTGTAGTCACATGAGCGCATTATATCCATTCTTGCTCCTTATGCAAACCGTGGAAGTAATGACTGTCTGGCTAATGATATCGCCACTGACTGTTCTTGAATGACTCACTGTGAAGATTATGCTGACCAGCGCAGCCGAGAGTCCAGATTTCAATGATTGTTCACTGCAGCTTGCCTTACCAGCTTCCCACGCACATCGGGGGAAAGGGGAGTGCAACGCCACGCAAGAGGTTATTTGCGAATCTGTCCGTCGCCCTCCATCCCATCAGTATTCATCATGACTCAAAGTTTATAGCTACAGAGTGAAAGATGATTGTACTGTCAGACTGCGAAATGAATCCTGAGGAATGAGCAGGTTTCCCATTTATCCATAAATCAATTTACCCCTGTTGGTAGTATAAAACAAGTGAAAGGGTGCGTTGTGTAGAGCAGGCTGCAGTGCTAATGCATCCGGCTTCCTATTTGTGACATCTTGCAGAGAGACAACGAGACCGTTCCAGAGAGGCTTGTGAACTCAGAGTAACTGCTCTTAGAAATGCCTTCAGTGAACAAAAGCAACGAGACACAAAAGAAGGAAATATAGACTAATTAAGCAGAATCTTCTCTAGCCCAAATGATTTTCATGCTTTTTCCACAGGGCATCAGCAAATCTTTAAGGATGCAATTTCAGCTCTAACCTTGAATTTCCTTGCTGTAATAGGGATGGAGTGAATCTTTTAGCTTTATCTGAACATAATTTTTCTGTAAAAATTAGATTAATTCTGGGTCCCAAGTTTCTAGTACTCTGTGTTTTGATTTCCTTTTAGCGCCTATATAGGCACAGTTTAGGGAATTGGTAAGACAGATGGAGCTTGGCATGATTTTTTATTCACACTGCATGTGAAAGGAGTTGTTTTTTTTTTTTTTTACTATGCAGCTGAGATAAGAAAGGCAGGTGGCTGGAAATAACTAATTTCTAGATTAATTATATAATTTATAGCAAAAATCTCACAATACATACACAAAAAGATTTGAGGGTTCTTCAAGTTGCAGACTAATGGCTGAAAACTGTTGTTGCACTCATCATTAGAGAACCTTAAGAGCCATGTTATTGTCAAAAATACTGATGGCGTTCCTTTTGATGTACTCATATGGAAAGATCTTTTCATTCATAGCTTTGTCCTTTGCCTAATCTGAGCTGTGACTGGTTGAACCATGCTTTATTCCATGTGAGGTAAGTCAGGCAATGAACAAAGCTGAGAGTCATGAGTTTTATTTGAAGTAGATAGGAAAATTTAAAAAAAAAGTAAAAATCTTTTGAACAGAAGTTTGACCTTTTAGAGCAAACAGCTTATGTAATTTACTAAATTCTATTAATATGAGTACTTACCATCAGAATGCCTGTGCAGGCATTCAGTGGGTCACCTTCATAAAAATAGCAGCTAAGTACACTTCATTTCGTCTCCTGCTCTTCGAGTTTGTCTGGAAAAGCAAAAGTACCAAACAAAGTAGCAACAGCATAAAAGTGATATGTGGAGAGTCAGGGACCAAAAAGCAATAAATCTGCCAAAGATATTTTGAACAGAGAGAGCAATAATCTTGTCCTGTATACCTGGCTCTAAATTGCTGATCTTTATTGTAATGCACAGCAATATACTGTACTGGATTGACATTTATATATAAAGAAAAAATAAGTCTTTTCAAGCTCTGCCTCTCAAAGCATTTCAGTTGGGAATGATTTGTAAGCCCACAAGGAAAAGAACACATACAAGTAAATACTGCGCTCATAAGAAATTCAACAACAGCTCTGAATATTTTTGTTAACATTAATTTATGACTGGAGTTGAGCAAGCAGTCAGAAAACATGCTGTCCTGTGAATATCCGCTTGGATTCATAAGTGAATTACAGTTTAACTCTTTGAATCATTTTTAGGGGTGGTTTTCTGTGTATATTTGGCACGGAGCTTTATTAGCAGAAACTGTTCTCAGCAGTGCCCATTTTAAATTCAAAAGTTTGAATGTTTACTAGAATTGATGTCTTGAGCTGTGTGTCCACAGTGTCAGTTAATTAGACAACTAACCTCATCAGAAAGAAGTTTTACATGCCTTATATAATTAAGAAGTGCAGTGTGATTTGCAAATGTTCACAACTCCTTACGAGTGATCTGCAGACCTGGAATTATTAATTATGAAGGCATTCATAAATAATTCTGCATAATAAATTTGGAAATGTTGTGATCCGCGTAAGGACAATTTGCAAACAAGAAACAAAAGGCAGAATTTGTTTATATGTGATTAGTTGCTAATTATTTGCTTAGCTTTATCTGCCATTGAAAGAATAGATGCCGGCACATTTGCCAAAGAAATGCTTTCTCAGTCTTCAAGTTTTGGAGATCATGCTGGAAGGGCAGTAGGGCTAGTTCAAACTGCTGTGAGCTGTCATGTCGTTGTTGAGGTCAGCCTTGAGCTTTTAACTCCGAGTTTGAACTTGACCTTTCTGCCCCAAGCTGGCAGCTACTTGGGTCGTTTTTCCATTTGCGGCGTTGACAGTAGCAGTAGCACACAGTGTTATCTTCGTGCTGTCCACGAGCACCTGATTTCCATTCTTCTCCACTTCTCTTTCGCAGATTGAAACGTAGATTGAATTTGAAAGTGCAGGAAGAGAGCTCTGCCTGTGAAAGGAGTCTGCACTCCGGAGGGTTTGCTCTAAACTATTGTGAGACCTCCGGCTACAACACAGGACATGGGAGCTTTTCTGAACCCTCGTGTCTTGTGTTGCAGCCAGAGGGGCACATCTTTTCAACCGAGTCTGAGACAAGTAGAAGAAACCAACATGAAAGAGGTGTAAAGAGAGAGCGAGAGACGGGTACGGGCGTGGGACTCCACTGAACATCTGAGAGATGCAAACTCAGGAATGTGATCCTTGGCATCAGCCTTTGAAGCCTTCTCCTAGATCCAGAGGAGATGTCAGATTTCTGCCTGTTCTTGAATGCAGATTGAAAGATCTGAATCAGGTATAAAAGTTACTGTGCTTACAATGCTACTGGCATTGGTGTTTTTGTTTCTTTCTGCAAATTTGACTAGAATCATTGAATTAAACACTAAACGGTTTGCAAGTATCTCATGATCTGCCCTTTTGAAACTCAGCAGTTTTATTTCTGTACTTCAGCAGCTGTAGGTGTGAGCTTTCAGTAGAAATAGAATTAAGTAGCCTCACAGGTTTTGAGCAGAGAACATGCCTATGATTAGCACTGAATTTTTTTGTTTCTCACTGGGACAAATTTTTTATTTCTTCAGCAGCTGACTTCAGGGTGAGCCGCAGCTTGAGTCGGAGCTACAACATGATTTCTTTATTTTGGCTTAACTTTGCCACTTGTTTAAAACATTGCATACCAGTATGTCCCATCTAATCAAGGATTAAAGTATACTCAACTGGAATCTTCCCTTTTTTATATTTCATTAGACTGGATTTACTGGGATATAATGTTTTAAATATCTGCATTAAAAACACATCTGTGCCACTGAGATACTCAGAAGAGGGCTCTGAATTTGTATTTTGAGTTGTTAAAATAACATGGGTGATTAAAAATGCTCTTATTCAGATCCTTCCACTTTGACATCTTGCAAGAAGCTAGAAAGACGTGTCTCCTCATGTGGCAGTAAACATGGTTAAATTTTGGGGTGAGATCTGAATAATTTAGAATATGTTTCCAGGCTGTCTGTGATCATTCAGACTTTGCCCCATTCTGTATTCATTTATTTCAGTGGCAATACACAGAAAACAAAGCTCTGCTCAAGGGATTAAGAACAGCAGGAGCCGGTCCTTGGATCATCACAAGGCAGATTTTTTTGAAGATTCCTTTACCTGATAAATGTTGTGGTTTTGTAATCAGTTTTAGATTGCTATTTCCCATGGGAAAAATAAAAAGCCAGTTATAAGAAAGGTAAATAATTATTCTCACTATCACTTCTCTGATCAGACTCAGTGTTTACTGCAAAGTTCGTGTAGCTATCATTTAAATGAAAGAGTGATTTCATTCAGAAAGTGTCCTTCTGGATCAGTACTCCTGGCTTAGTTTTCAGTGCCATTTATAGTATTCAGTTTGTCCTTCTGATTTTTGGTGCAAGTCAGCAGAAAGAATTAGCAAGATAACCCATGGGTGACAGATGCTCAAGTGCCATCCATTGCCCTGTTAATTCCCATTGGGTTGAAGAGCCCAGTTGTTGCCTCTCTGTGTGTGGAAATCTTTGTCTCCAGCATCTCTTTCAATTCCAGATCCATAAAACCTGATAATTTGAAAATTCTTGCTAGAGAAGCTCCGTCTCTCAGTATTCTCAAATACAAATCATGTTCAGACATCTGCTGAGGAAAAAGGGAGTGGGAAAAATTTTCCAGTCCCAGTGGAAGACCTTGGAGGAGATGACGCTTCAGGAGAAAACGTGGACATGTGCACTTGGATAGAAGAGCAGAGGTCTGCGTATAAATTTCTGCAGTTGCACCAGTTTACTCCAGCCTGAGCATTTTACATAGTGATTTTCCCCTTTCTAAAGTATCCCAAATGGATTGGCAGAAATCCCAAGAGCTTTCTAGAATACTCGAAGGATGTACTTCAGGTTTTTTTCAGTGATCTTTATTCTGATTGTTTGCTTCCTACTGCATGCTTTAAATTTTACACTAGAAATACAAAGCAAATGATTCGACAGAAAAATATGTCTGTTCTGCATGAGAGGGATATTTTTTTTTCTCTGGAATCTACCAGCTAGACTGTACCAGTTGAGAAGATTTTTGCAAGTAGTTAGCCATCAGACTGTAGCCAAACACTTAGTTTCAAGAAAAAAACCCAGCAGTTAAGTATAGTTTAACTCTTTTTTCCAGGAAGTATTGTTATTATAAACTGTAATTAGTGGTTTTAACTCAGCAATATTTCATTTCTCTTAAAGGAGAAAAAGCTTCCTAGCTGAGCATCTTTGTTAGAGCTGTCAGTGTCTGCATTCATAAAAGAGCTGTGATCGAAAACGGGTAATTTCTTGGCAGTTTAGATGCACACCCCGCCAATCAAGAAAGCCAAGGTCTCTTAATGATATTAAAATAACAGAAAATGGAATTTTGGCCAACATTCAGGTGTTTTTCTGAGAATCTATTTGCTCAAGTGAGAAGTTTATTTGTTGGCGATGGCTGAATACTTAATTACAGTAGCTGTGCTAAGTGTCACTGCTGGCGCTTGAGATATATTTAGATTCAGCTCCCTCTGTCTCAGAAAACACAGCAATTAAAATGCAGCACTGTAACATAACATAACTGATAATAGGTGTAGGGCTGAGGAATGTTTGAGATGTTTCCAAACCTGCTATGGAAACCATAGATGAAGTATGAAAATGGTGGGAGGTCTTTCTTCCTGTACTACTAGTGAGAGCTCTTACTCTGCTCCGTCAGTGCAACACGCAGCAATACAGGGATTTTCCCGGGAATCTGGAGGAGTTAGGTGCCTTTGACAGTCACAATCATTACAGCATTAGTCTTACTGTCTAGAATTTACCTGCTTCACAAGACTTACTTCAAATAATGAACTAAAGCTTAGTCCTGAACAGAACTAAAGTATTCCTTTAGAAGGCGCTTTTCTCTCTGCTCTCCTCTCGCGTGAGGCATACGCATCCTTGGGGTCAATGGGATTTCCACCTGGTCTGGCTTCTTGCACAGATCAGCACAAGTCAACACAACCATCCTAGCTCTCCTGGTAAGGGTTCTGATTTCACCTTGTGGTCCCAGGTGGTGATAGAGAAGGAGACTGAGTGTGGGACACAAAATCCATAAGCTTATCCCAAGTGTCCCTGAACATTTTGTGATTTCATCTGTTCTCTGCTTCCCTGATCTCCTCGTCACCCTTTTCTGAGCACCCTTAGCCCCCTCTGATTTAACGAGTGCTCAAATTGTTGAGCCCTGTTAAGGCTCAGGCCCTCAGACAGTCCCAGCAGAGAGCACACAACAGAATGCAAGGTCTAATATGTAATTTGTGACTGTATTTTTAACGCTGTCACGCTGTGTGCGGGAAATCAGGCACAGTACATCTTGAAGGACAAAGCGGGAAGGCATTGTCTGCTTGGCAACACTGTTTGACTGCTGGAGGAAACCTGCTTTGCAACGCGCATGGAAAAATTCTGCACTCTTACGAGCACTGAACTTTCCAGGAGTTGCATTAATTGTGAACAAGAGATGTAATAAAGAAGTAGCCTTGTCCTCATTTAAGCTCTATTTGTGCTTTGAAAGTCCCAGGTAGTTCACTGAAAGAGTTTCTCCATTCCTCTTTAAAACATGAACTTATTGATTGTCAGAGCTCCATACGGATAGGGTGAGGAACTGACTCAGCCTGTTTATCCATAAAACAGTGACACTATATACGTTATTTTAGCCAGTGAGTTGCCTGGAAAGCAAAGGGGCTGTTCATATCTGCAGGCTGATTCAGTCTGTAATCACTATGTAGAGCATGCAAACAAAAGTGGCAATTCACTCAAACCACAAAAAAAATTCTTGTCTGTCATTTACAGTGCCATTTTTTAAAGCTCCTTTCTTTCAGTATGTCTCTTAAATTGAATTATTGTGCGTATGGTGTACATGTCTTTGTTTCACTGAGAATTTAATTGACAAAAACCTAATTTTTGACTGAAAAAGATGGCTTTGCTGGAAGCATAATAATCCATGCATCATTAGCTTTGGTTATAGTCAAAAAGGAACAGTAAAAATGTCACCTTCTAGCTCAGGTCATCTTCCTGAATCAATCACAGGTGGTGTTTGTTCACTTTACTGACTAAAATAAATCTTATTTCTCTTGGCTGCAAGAACAACGCAGCTAATGGAGATTGAGGTGGGCTTCAGGCTGCATTGCATATATTCAACAGAGATTAATTTAGTACTTTAATGAAGGATGTTTATCAGCAGTCATGATGCAAGGGAAACATCCATTCAGAGCCTTGGGTGAACTTCCAGTAGTCAGGAAAGAGAGTGTCCCTGTAAATTAAGCCGAGCCAAAGAGGCACCGCATGCACCGGGGTCCCCGTAGTGCTCCTTGAATGGGACCAGGCTGGGCAAGGCAGGCCAGTCCGGGGACATCCCTCCTCCCTGCAGGCAAAGGAAGGGGGCAAGGCAACACCTGGCAGAGCAATCCTGTAACTCTGACATGGGGCTCAAAATCCCCATGGGGGTGATGGGGAGTGTCAGATTGGTGCCTGTGGTGGCAGGAGACCAGGGAGGACGTTTCTTCCCTCTACACTCTGGCCTGCGCAGCCAACTAGCTGTGGGAGGACATTTTTCAAAGTCACGTACCTTTTTTACCACAGCAGTGCAAGCCCTGTCCCCAACCATGGCTGAGCTGAACACTCCCGTGTCCTGCTGCTAACGGACATGCTGACAGCACGACAGCATTGCCGGTCCCCATGCACACACAGCTGCAAACCATACTGGAGTCACTGGATGCCCTCACCTCAGCCGCGCGCTCCTGTCTGGCCCCACTGCACTTCTGACACTTTTCTCCCCTGTTTCTGCTCTCCAAAGATGAGGTGGAGCCAGCAGCAGCAGGGAGGTTGGTGGGATTTCCGGTGCCGTGCCACTGGTACATCTTCTCCTCGCCATCACCGTGCTGGAGAAGAGCTCTGAGATACACGAGGTCAGAGGGAGTCCGTAGGTCGTGTGGAGCAGGAGGGGAGCGTGCTGGGGTTAGGGCACCCACAGCAAGGGAGTGGGCGAAGGCCCTCAGCACAGGGCACACTGCCATAAGGGGGCTGGGAGGGAGGGAGGAGGAGTTGGGGGCTGAGGGAGGGAGAGAGAAAGAGGAGAGGACCCAGACCCTTGAACTCCAGGACTGCACTGCCTCCTCCTCCAAGAGGTTTTGCGGTTTGTACTTGTACCAAGCCACTATTTCAGTATCAGCTTTGTGGTTGTTTGGAATGCCATTGGCCCTCTACATTTGACACAGAAATGCAAAACCACGAGCTCTGCTTCAGTTAGAGAAGGAGGCTGGGACTGTTTTGAACTCGGAAGCCATGACAATCAAAAAAGGTTTGGAAAAGAGAACGGTGCAGAAAAGGAGAGAGAAACAGTGCATGTGTGGGTGTGTGCAGGTGTGCTCTCCAGATCACGGACTGAGGAGGGAAGAGGTGCAAACATTCGGGAGCTGATGCTATAATGCCTGTTACCGTCGTGCTCATCCAGAGCGACTCCATCAGCTTCTGCTGAGCCACCTGGCTTCCCATTAGAGTGACGGGTCGCGAAACGTTGCTCACAGTCTTTGCTGCACAAGCCTTTTCAATTTTTCAGAAGAGCTGCGAACCTGCAAGCTGAACTTGAATGTCATTCACAAGATCGGTCCCCTTCACCTCTCCCCCCTGCATGGGCGTATCGCACCAGGTCACTCAGGCAGTGCTGCAGTTGGCGTTCTCCGTTTGAACTTGATAATAAATGTCGCAAAAGGCAACCATGTTTCCTTCCACTCTGCTAGCAGAGGAAAAGCAAGGAGTAGAAAAGGCACTGAAGTGAAAGACATAACTATAGGTGGAATGCATCCACCAGGTGACAAACGAACAATACCCAGAATAGACGGAAAATACTTTCAGCACTGTGGCAGGGCAGGGCAGGCTTCCCTGTTCCCACACACGGCACACAGTTATAATGATGGCTGGCACGGGCATCCCGAAGAAAGATCAGATCCAGCTGGCCGAAGGTTTCAAACTTTCCGTGGCGTCAGCCTCCCCGGAGCGGCTCCGCTGTACGGCGGGGAGCTGCAGGGTTCCCGTGGCAGCCCTCCAGCTGCACGCCCGCCGGCACTGAGCCGAGCATCCACCCGGCGCTGGCGGTGTCCACCCTGCCACCCCGCCAGGCTGCAGGTTTCAAGACCCCATCAGTGGTGGCAATGTCCGCCCGACTCGCTCCCCACCGGCAGGAGTCCCCTGTGTACCGGGGACCGGAGCTGAGTCACTCCGCAGCCGGCGCCCCTCTTTCTCTGCTGGTGCGCGATAGCAGAGAGAGGGGAAAGGAGGAGAAACTGGTTGTCGCTGCCAGCAGGTTGTCGCCCCCAAAAAGGCTGCTCCCAAAGGGCTGCCCTTCTGTGCAGGTGCCTCCTCCCTCTGCGAGGAGTGCGAATCACGCAGACGCCAGGGAAACTGGGTTGAGTGGAAGCCGCTACCTTTGAAGGGTTCGTGGGGAATTTAAATGCTGGGCGTCTCTGCCAGGTGGTCTCCAAAGCCCTCTGCAGTCTTTTTTACTTGTGGATGACCTCCCCTCGCCTCCCTAGAAAGCGTATGGGTTCATGTGAGAGAAATTAACATTGATGTGGTCTTTGTTAATCTGATCTCTCCCTTTTGCTCGATTTCATCAATTTTGTAAAAAGAAAACCAATAATCTCTTTCTTCTTGGCCATCTGTGGGCTCTGTCTGTAGCAGGAGGCCAGTGCTGAGGAAGCACCTGGAGTGTGCCGGGTCTTTTGCTCTTTATTCAGCAGGGGACTCCAATATTACCAAGTTAACTGGCCAAAACATTTTAACACCCACTCGTGTGGTGCTTGCTGCACAGGCAAGGTAATATAGTAAGGGCTGAATATAGTAAGGGCTAAGAAAGGGCTTGCAAACTATTTAAAGGGAGAGTTGATAATTCCTGCTATGTGCTGCCTCCTTCTCTGCAACAGATCCATCCACACATATTATAAGAAGAGCTGAATCACCGCATTATAAATAGACTCACTACGTATTTTTTTCTCCCTGAAAATAATTTCAGACTGGACATGCCTACTCTATTCACTTTGAATTACTTCTCCTAAGAAAAGAAAAGAAGACGACAGTTTCTAACTCTTTTTACTTTCCCTATTAGTAGTCTGACTGTTAAAATCCTTGACTGTTAGCCTTTGGGATGCAAACCTGCTCCCATTTAAGTCAATGTGAGTTTTATCATTGACTTAATTGGAAGTGAGATTGAGCCATTGGGCATGTGAGTGGCTTTGTGTAGAGCATGAAAAAAAATAATAAAGGAGACTGAGGCAAAATGTAGTGCCAGGTTTTTTTCATCACAGCAATAACCCAGCTTTGCCCAGCCTGCCCACAGTCACGCTAAAAGGAAAGCCTGGGCTGAAAGGAAGCACTCATAATATTATAGCTTAATTAGTTTGTGGGAGAAAAATGCTGAAGGGGAGCGGAGCTCACGTTGTTAAATATTTTACCATTGCAACACTGACTAATGTTGTCTGCTCAACACTAAGTTAGCCGGACTCCTTGCCCTGTTCCACTGCAGCCTGCCCAGGTTTCTGTGCTCGCTCCTCAAGCCTTGGTTTTGGTTTAATGACGGTCATGCTGTGTACCTCTGAAAGCACAGAAAATATTTCTTTTCTGTGTATCTAATTTGCCTATTATTAACATTATCCCCAATCTTTTAAGTAGCTGATTATTAAGCAAAGAAGTGGCAATGAAGCAAGGAAAGAATGTGATAGGGAGATTTACTGTGTGGGAGACAGAGATAAAATTAGATTTCTTTAAGCTATGTAGTACAGTTATTAGGAAGTTAGGCTAATTTTTCAAGAAGCTGTCACTTAAATAACCTCATCTTATTATTCATGCTGAGGTATTTACTACAGAAATTCTTTCCCCTAGGTCATCATTTTTTTTCCAGTAGCAGAAGTTGGGAACTCAACAATTGTTTGCATGCCCGGATAATGCAATGGCATATTATGGTAATGCAAATAGTAGATTATTAAAGGACATGATTTAGAAACACTCTGCTGGTTCTAGTGGAATTTGTTTGGCCTGTTTTAGTATTTTCACTGTCTCTCTCCAAATTTTCTATCCACAGTGTCTCAGTACAGACAGCAGTAAATTTTTCCCACCTTGATTTGTTCTTAATGCTGTTTCTCATCATCTGCTGCCTTTTCTGAAGGTGTTGACCAGCCCCAAGATCAAACCCACTGACTGCTAATAGCACCCAGTATCTCCACCACCACAGAGCTCCAAAGAGTATTTTCACTTGACTGCTTTCTTTTTTCCCCAGCTCTATTCTGTTGCTCACACCTCCATGTTGCTCCCAGTCCTGGCCTGTGTATAAATTAATCAGACTGACTTTTAGGTGCTAAACTATGGACTCTTAGGAGCATGTGTAGCTCTTAACACAGAGTACATTTTCCAAGCCATGAACCGGGAAGCAGTCTCAAACCGTTTGTGGGTTTGGCAGTCCCACAGCTAAGTCCCCAGACACTGCGTGGCAGAGATTTCCACTTACGCTTCTTTCAGCAGTGTGTCTCCAGCTCTACCTCTCTGTTTTGTTTTGCTTTAAAGGATGGTCTCAGCCTCTACTTCTCAGCTCCAATTTGCTGGCACACCATGCTAAGTGCTCCTCCTGGCCTTCCCAGTGAGCCAGGAGAGGTCTGCATAAACCTATGCAGCTCTTCACTGCAGAGCCAACCTCTCAGACCTCAGGGGGACTCTAATTCTGCTAAAAACGAGGAACCTGATGAACAACAGCAGGTTATTGGTTTTGTACCAGAAAACATAATAAAGGAATCTAAGAAGGGAAAAAAGCATATACTTTTATTATGCTTTCATTGTTTACAGCCTTAGCATAATCTACTGCTGCTGGTCGTTTGCCAATAAAAGAGATCCTTCCTTTTTTAGAGGGGACACTTTTTAATCATTGCCCTTTGCTGTGTAGCTGGCCAAGTGTGACCTCACATGCCAAATGCTCAAGGTTCAGAAGAAGTCAACACACCATACTGCTAGCTGCACTAGTTGTATTAGGCTGCTCACAGCACTTGTGATTTCATTTGAGCGCAGGAAAGCAAGAGATATTGAAATGAGTATCATCTAAAGTGCCTCAAAAATGGCAAAGATTTGGCAGCCTCCTTAAAGCTGCAAATCCACGTGTGCCTGCGACCTCTCTAGGTTAGGCAGCAAAGAGACACCCTTGGTTCCAAGGGGTATTGGGTGCCCGTCTCCTGTGTCAGAGTGCACGTAGCTGTTCCTCTAGGAGAAGTATTCAGAGGTTGAGGCTACCACAGATTTCAGTTTTTTCAAGAGAAATGCTTGCTTGTTTGAAATGAGACAGATATGAACATGAAGGTAAGCAAAATGTGTCCTTAAAACGTAGACTCTGTTCTAGTAAAGGAAAGATCCTAATCAGCTACTGAGGCTGTTACCTCCAGAACAGCAGCATATGGGAAAAATAAGTCTTAAAGCAACCACTTTGATTCATGAAAAGAGGTGCAAAAAATGCTGAGGAAGCTCTGAAGTAAGACGGAAAAAGATGAATATGACTGGTTGAGGCTGGAGTGGGAGGTGGTGCATTTCTGAAAACACCAAGAATAGGACAAGATGAAAACAGGGAGATGTGTTTGAAACTTCAGAAACCACACAGTAATTAAGCAGCACCCGGGAACTTATTTTCAAGGCAGGTACAGACCTGGTGGAGTGCTAACAGAGACAGGACAGTGTGCTAGTGATGTCCGTACAGCTCTTCTCACCTCTGCTGCTAGCCCCTCGCAACCACTCCAAGTCCACGTGCTTCCTCCCTTCCTCTCTTCATATCTCTCTCCTCTCTTTCTTTCTGCTTCTTTCACTCTTTCTTCAAATGAGGCTAATATAGGTGCTTTTTATTAGTGCTGATAGGTGAGCAAACAGAGGTTGAACCTGCCTGATGAATTTGCACACCAAATTCAGAAGATCACCAGGCTCCTCTCATTCTCAGAAGCATCTGTCCTTAAAAACGCGTGCAACAGAAGTGACACTGTAAACAAGGCAAGCATCCCCAGTGAGCAAATGAAGCTTTTCAGATTTAGGTTTCATTCAGTAATACACGTCAGTTATCGGTCAATTGTTTTCTTAACCTGATTATGGCATTGCACTTCCTGTAATAATAAACGTGATGTTCGTTTTTGTTCTTTTACAGGAAATGAAAAGTGGGGGTAAGGAGTTACAACATGGGAGGGCGAGGACGGACAGGAAGAGCGTAACTGGGACATAGATTCAGGGCAGGATGTCTTGAAAAACCTCTTTCAGATTTGGTTTTGTTTCTCTTGGTGACCTTGTCCAGTTCCTTTAGGCTCCACCTGCCGCAGCACGTGTGGCTGCAGGATGGCAGGACAAACCCCCGTTCTCCACCGCGTGGGAGCGGGAGACAGTTCCCTCCCATCTCCAGCGAGCGCACGCACGCACGCACCCAGCGCCAGGCTCCGTCACCAACATGGCGGCGCGCGTGGCGGAGCGCCGGCCCGCTGTGGCTCGGTGTGCTCGCCGCTCTCGCCGCCGCGCCGGTGACGCGAGCCATGTCTGCACGTGGGGTTGTTTGCGCTGCGGCTGCCCTGTCAGGGCTGACACACACTGATGGGTGTGAGCTCTCCTTTGCCCTAAGGGGAAAGCGGGACCCTGAAACGGGTCGGAGACGATCCTTGCGATCACACCACCCCGGTGCCCTTGGCTTGCCAGGGCCTCCCGGCTGTGGGGACCGAGGTGGCTGTTGTTTTCCTCCAGCCAGCCCCACCCCTGAGAGCCTTGGTGGCCCACCCTGAGCGTGCAGCACACAGTTTGGGGCTTCGCGAGCACCCGTCGGTGTTTCGGGCAACTGTTCGTTCCCGCTCCCCTTCTCCTCCTGCATCGGGCTCTCACAGCCCCCCAGGTGCTGTGGGATTCCTGCCCCCGCCCCACGTTTTCCTTTGTGTCCCTACACAACTCCCGAAGGCCAGACGTTCGAAACTTGGGGCTTAACTGTTCTGCCTTTGTCGGAACCCTCTGTGAGATACGATTAGCACATATTTACCCAGCTGAGAGGCACATTGCGAGGCCTCATCAACAGCCCCGCAGTACCTGGTGTGCTGTAAAAGCCTAGAAGAGCCTGATAAGGAGTGAGCTTTATTTAATTAAGTTAACCTTCAGATTAATTGAGCTGCCTTCTAAAAAAAATGCAGTGCGAGAACACACAACTCCTGCAGGGCTCTGGTCTCGTTTCTGGGGCTGCGCTCACTAGATACGAGCAAACGCGGTACCCGTCGGAGGGGGTGTGCTTTGCTGGGGGAGCACGCTGGTCCTCCCTGCTTATTTATGCTTTACAAAGTGTAAATGGCAGAAACAAATGGTTGATCTATTCCGAGTGCGGCGAAACTTTGCTCAAGGCTGGGCTGGTGATTTTTTTTTTCTGTGTGTCTTCTTGATCCTTCAGATCATGCCCACATACCGCTATTTCAGTTCCTAACCTAGCAATTATCCAGCTACACGTATGTGTGGCAAGCGCACCAAACACAGCTGCCTCCCTGGTGGGTTCAAGGAAACTCAGGTGTCTCTTTCCCTCCTTTTATTGAATTGACCCTTTGCACATTATCCTGTAATTCTTTTTCTTGGGGATTGAACAGTAGCAATTTATAGCTATAAAGGTATATCCTTTTAAACCCTTCTTTCCTCTCTTGACAGATCGTGATTTTTTTTTTTTCCTAATGACTAATTAGCCAGGGGCTTTGTGGATAAGCTGTTGGCTTTAGTGGCTCACTTCAGGGCCCCTTCCCGCTCAAGTGTAAAAGACAGAGAGGTTGCAGTAGCAGTGCTCAGCATAAATTCCCCCCCCGCCCGGAAATCTGTCACCCACCTCTTTAGCTCTTCACATGAAAAAAGGAAAGAAAGAAGCAGTATGTGGGAGAATCTCTGCGGTGTGTTGTCTGGCAGTCTGATGCGCTAAAGTTTCTTTCGCTGGGAAGCAGCTGAAAAGAGAAAGGGCTTGCTGACTCGCTTCTCTTGCCATCCACGGTCAAGCAGAAGGAGACGCAGAGCAGGAAACCAGAGCTGGCACAGCTGGTAAGCTGAGCCATGCAGAAGCAGCGATAAATCCCCCATTGACGCACAGCTGAAGCTCAGTCAGCAGAAAGTTCTCAGAAGATGCTGGATACCAGCATGGGTGGAAGAAGACGGAGGACAGTGTCACCCGGTGGAGCCGGGGCAGAGGGGAAGGGAGCCCACAGCGACGAGGGGGTGCAATGCGAGGCCCCCAGAGAGCCTCAGCACAAGCCCAGGAGCCCTCCTGAACAGAGCGCTGCAACAAAAGGGCTCCCACCCAGTCTCTGTTAACTGTCTCTGGTGGGAAATTTTTCAATACTGTATCATAGTGTCTCTTGGGGGGGGGGGTTCTTTTGTCTTCCTGGGGTGAAAAAGGTGAACGGAGCCAGCACAATTCTAGGCAGTGGTACCTGGTGCCATCAGGAGCTGCTTCACACACGGTGGGGTTTTAACTATTTAAATCTCTCCATTAACCAGTAGTTTAAACATTAGTTGAACATAGTTAACAAAAACTACAGTTTTATATCCAAGCAGTGATGAAGACTCAGCTGAGAGTTGATTTGAGGTTTGTAACGCTATCTGTGGCTTTGGGTGATCTATTGAATCTCAGAAAATATAACAATCTTAAAAAAAGCAGATGAAAAATGGAGAAGTAAGTGCTTTACCTTGAAAGGAAAGCCCTGTAGTGTAATCTAGCATAGGACTAATTTATGTATGCATATCTTCATGAATTTCATCCAGTTCATAATCATTGTGCTTGTAAGATATATTTCGGAGGAAAGAAAATATGTGAGCAAGCAAATAAACTGAAGCCATTTCTTACTCGTTGCTTTTGATCACTTCAGCTAGGAGGAAGAGTCCTGAGAAAGAACGTCTTTTGCTCTCTGTGTCAGAGACTACCAGAAATATTCGCAGTGACACGGATGACACTACACACCCTGGGGTTTGGCTCAGGCAAGTGAGTTATCCAGACAATTCGTTTTTTCTTACTGGAGAATCAAAAAATACATTAAAAAGTGTCATTTAATGCATTCCATAGTGGTAAAAAGGTATTTTTTGTACGGGGAAGCACTGATACATTTCCTTACAGACAACAGACATCACTGTAAGCCACCCTGCCTGGTTTATTCTATGTATCTGTCTATACAGCCACTTCCTATTCTAATTTAATTTCAAGAAGCTGAACTTCCATAGAGACATTTATTATGCGTGTGGTGATTTCAGACTTTAAAAGGGAGACACAGGTGATTTTAAAAGAGGAGATAAACTTTCAAATACATCAGATGTCTCATGATGAAAGCTTAAGATGAGCTTGATTTTTTGTGGATTTTCTGCAAATGCCCAAATTAGCTCTCACAGTGTCTGAAGGGATGTAGAAGCTTGGGGTTTGATTTGTGAATCTGAAGGCTGGCTATCACTTGGTGTCTGACTGGGAAACTGGATTTTTTTGGCTTTGGATACAGCCCAGATTTCGCTAGAAATATGCTCTTTTTCCATCCAGAAATTTTGTCCAGACACAATTTGGAGACTTTGGCTGTTTGTCAGGAGTTTCCAAGTGGTAAACAAAGCTTGCCAGGGGGACAAAGCTGTACCTGGTGATGCTTCACAGCTGGGGTGTACGTCTGTGCTCTGGTTCTTCTGCTGCACGTGTGCCCGGGCAGCAGGCTGCGAGCGCCGGCTTAGCCTCTGCCTGCAAACTGTCTCTTCAAGCCACGCTAGCTGGGACTGGACCCTGTGTCCCACTGCCTTTTCGAGTGCGTGGGCGGCTGCCAATGCCTGCATGGGAAATATCGGTGCTCCCTGCACAAAGAGAAACCGTCCGTTCCCATTTCTAGCCAAGATGAAGTGGCAGCATCACACGCAGCTACAAAAGGAAAGTATCCAGGAGGGAGCACGTGGTCTGTCACTCCCACCTCAGTTCTCTGCTGCTAAATCAAAGCTACCTCCGCAAAAAAACAGGCTACCGGGAACTTCAAGGGGCAGCTCCAGAGAAAACCTAATCCCCCACTTGCTAGTGCTTGCTGTTTAGTGGTCAGGTCTGTGATATCTGATGTTTTCCCCAGTGCCCTCGTTCTTTGAGTCACACAGCTTGGTAAGAATTGTTTTCTCAAATGTTAATTTCTAGAAAAAAGCCTGAAGATGTGACCAGAGTCCTACTTTCACAATGAGAAGTAAAACGAAATAGGGTTGAACTTAGTGTTTTAAGCAATCTCCAGATTTTTAAGTTAATTTCAAGCTTTTCTGAGATCTAGCTTGTGATTTTTTAAAGCGTAGCTGTGACAACACCGCGTTCAATTATACAGCATGGTACAATGATGCTCAGGGCTTCCTACCACCGTCACCACCTCTTTCCCTTGCTAAGACTGGTGAATACTTTCTGCTTCTGTCCACGGTGGCCTATCTCCCTGGGCTCCCCTGACGCTCAGTGGAAAAAGCTAAACTCCTCTGCAGGGAAGTTCAAAGAAGAAAATGAACTCCATATTCTCCTTTTCCATCCAAGGGGAATTAGGGACCAGGCCAAAGTTCCCCATTCTGAATAATGCCCTCCCTGCTTTTTTTAACACATTGCTTTGTTGGATTAGATGGGGCTCAGCATGTGAGTTGGCCTGGGCCACCGTTGGCGAATGCATATAAAAGCTACGCCTGCGAGGAACAATTGCACTGAGCGCTGCCATGCAGCTCCACAGGCTGCTTTGGCTCAGAGCAGAGGAGGATTGGCAGTAAAGAGCGATGGCTTTATTTGTACACCAGTTTCAGGTGTAAACAACTGCTGCTTTATGCAAAACCTTCTGTCCATAAAGCTTTTCTCTTGCCTATGGAGCCATTCAGCAATCACCAAACCCTGTCCAGGTGCAGATGTTGTTTTTTACTCTGAAGACATATATATCTCTATTTCCTTTTGATAACATATTGTTGCTACCAACAGCCATCACCAACATCTGCTTGAAATACCTCTTCTGGCCTATTTCCCTCCCCTGCTACATGTTCCCAGTCTCACTGAATTTCCGTGTAACCACGGGCAGCGTTGGCTTGTGGTGCTGGACTCACTGTGAGTCAAGCGTGAAAATGTGCCTGTGTGCAGGCAAGCAGCAGCCACGCGTGCGGGCAGGGGCGGCTGTAAAGGAAAATGAGCTCTGTGTGTCACCACCACAGGAGACCCTCCGCTCGCGCTGGGGTGTAACTCCCAGAGGCTGCTGAGGCGAGGTGCTGAACATTGTCAGTTCCCAGGAGTTCCTATGGCTGACGAGGCCAGGAGGCTTCATTCCTGTTGGAAGCTTTACCCCTTGTAATACTCTGCCCCAGCTCCCCAGACCCCTTCTGTGCAACTTTGGGAAGTCACTCTGAGCCAAAGGCAACAGCTCCAAAGTGGTACTCGATGGATGTGCAAGCACTGCAGGACTTAATGGTGCTATTATGCAGGGCAGGAGTCTGCATTTCCTTTATGCATGCAAAAAGTGCCACCTCCACTGAAGTCCATTAAGTTCTTCCTATCTCCAGCTGTTGCTAAATCTGCCATTTAGAGTACTTGTGACCCTCTCAAAAATACAGCTTACCTCCTGGGCAATTTCCATAACTATCCAGGGCTCACCAGAGACCATCAATTCCCACCGGCAGCATGAAGCCACTGAACTAGAGATTCAGAGTTGTTTGCAAATGTACCTCAGAAGGCTAGGAAGATGATTCCCAAGCTCTGCAGGGTTATGCCCATGCTTATAGGCATTTCCAAGGGATACCAAAGCCAGGCCCAGGCTACACAAATGACTGTGGGAGAATGAGGGCAACTCCGCTGAGTGCTGGGAGCCCTGCTTTCAGCTACCAATTCAGAGAGTTGAGTTCAACTTGCTTTGGAGGAGGATCTGAACCCACGTCCAGAGCAAGGCATCCCACCCACCAGCCTATCTGAGAATCTCCAAATCACATTTATTCACACTGTCCTCCTTTGAGCACATGAGCACATGCTTGCTAGGGTGTTTCTACCGTTACAGAGAGTGAGCTGCTTATCTGATTGACTTCACTTTCTGACTTTCCCAGAGAAGACAGAGGAAGGGTCTGAGCTCATTTAGCTCTGAGAAGCAGATTTTTGAGGACTCTTCCACCTGCCACCTCACTCTCCCTTGAGTCAGGGGTCTAACTTGGAGCTTTGCATTCCAATATGTGGTCAGTGGCTGCTGCATAGAGTAGAGTGTTGGCAGGGACTCGTTCAGTAAGCCCCCGCAGTGAGAGGCTATTACCAGCCTTTTCCTCCTTCTGCTTTCTCCCCCTAGCCCTGCCCCCAGAGTCATTTGCTATTACCAGACTGCTGTGGTCCCTGCAGCAAAACCAGCATGATGCATCTGAAACCTCCTGAGGCAAGGTGGCTTCTTGTAAACCGCAGCATTCAAACTATGGTGTAAGCACCGATGTGGGTGAGGAGTGGGTGCCCCATTCCCTTTCATCGGTTCTGCAAAGGTGAACAGTAACCACTAGCTGGGGATGGAGGGGGGAAGTAGCATCTTGCATGATCACAGCCTTAAGCTATGTGAATAGGAGGCAAAGCCTTACGTATCTCTGAGGTTTAAGCTTAAAGTACTTTACAGACTCCTGGGGGAACGAATGCCATGATGCTATTGGCAAGTGTTACATGTCAGTTTTTAATCCTCGTTCTGTTAATGACGCAGCTAATGCACAGAGGGTGTGATCTTCCCCTCTGTTGGATGATGTACAATCAACCATGCAAAATGCCGCAGACCAGAACGGCAATGTCTTGTCTACCCCTCTGGGGATGGCACACACAGCAGGACACCCGGTGCTGGGGGCCAGAGAGTTGCAAAGCCTCCAAGGATCATACAAAGTCTCACTAATTTGTTTGGCATGGGGTGCATCCAGGAGTGGTCTGCCCAGAGCTGCAGCACAGTCTGTGCAAGTCTGCCTGGAACCCATGACCTGACCTCAGGTCTCTCATTCCTGCTTCTGTGCTCGGACTCGGCTCTGCTTCCCTTGGCACAAACGAGGGAGCTCCACAGGCTCAATCTTTCCATTTCCCGAACAACCAAAAAAGTTAATGCTGGAAACACCCTTTTTTGAAACATTTGCAATTGGCAGCTCCTGCCAAGTATTAGCAGGCCAGTAAAATCTCTCTACATAAATTGTGTTGTAATTAGCGTGATTTGTTTAATGTCACCTTGTCTGGCTGTCTGAGAAACTGTCTCAAAATGTAAAAACACCACATTTTTCAGTTGAGGGAGTGGAATCTGACTGCACCAAGACATTTTTATTTCTCTCTATTATTTTACAATGGCCTTTTCAAATCATTCAGGCTGGTGAACCTAAGCCAAGTTAATCAAGAATTCCCAGATGAGGAGAATTGCAACCATAACACATAATAGCAGCAAGCATCAAAATTTTCTTAATAAAGGTAATATGCTAAGAATAATTACTAGGTATTGCATTCAGTATACAGGACAACACAGTAAAAACATCCTGATACTCCAAAAATACTTGGCTCGTGCAAGTGAGCCATTTTAAGGGGAAGCAATAGAAAAGGTGAGAGGAGAAAGTACTTCGCTTGGTGGAAAGGGGAGTTAGGGCTGACCGACCTTCTTGATGTCCTTCAGCTCCTGTGCTGGCTTCCCTGAGCTGTGGACCCGGCTCCAAAAGGCAAACACGAGTGAGTGACAGCAATTTTCCCACCAGGCAGCAACAAGGAGAATAATAGGAAAGCAGTCGAGGGGCACTGGTGCGACTGGAGTGCGACTGGGGAGTAGCACTGTGGCTTCCCAGTGGACTCCAATACATTAAAAAAGCCCCAGCCTGAATGTGTTCCCATTATTGCCCACCAGCATCCAGAAAAAGCTCATGACAGGCACAGCAGGAGGAAAACCAGTCAGGTCTTGTGCGCACCCAGGTGTTGCAACCTGATAAAATGATTCGATTCTTCCCCATCCCATGAACACCACCAGCAATGTGGGAAACAGAAAGAGGAAAAAAAAGAGATCAGGGAGCGTTTTCAAGCATGAGAAATGTTTCGGGGTGAGAAAGGTGCAGAAGGAGCACTGAATACCCAGCTCCGCACTAGCATTTTTCAACTTTAATCTTTCTTCCAAATGTTGTGCTTTTACTCCAACTAATTGAACGAATCTCTTCAAATTCACAACACAAACTGAATTTGATGAAATCTAACTTGATTCATATGATAAAGCACTGCAGTTAGAATACAGCTAGAGAAATACATTATGCTAGGACAAATAAGTACGGTTAGCTTCAATAAGAGCAGAGGTAAATTGCTTTTCGTACGGGAGGTGTGATTTAACCTCAGTACAGCTTTAATCAAAGTAAAATATTATAGGGCAAGGGAAGAAAAAAACCCCTCACAGGGTAACATTTTTGTCTGCTAACCACTCAGTAAAACTTTATATTTGAATTGCTGAGTAAAGCCAAGGCTGTACATTAGCTTTTCCCAGTTAGCATGTAAACAATTAAGTTAAGGATATGTCTGGCTACGAACTAATCTATATTTATAACAGATCAATAATCACAGATAGTCAATATGAATGCAAGCTGTCAGTCAAAAGTTTGTCTGCCACTGAAAGTTTCATTGGAAGGGGAATAATGGAACTAAATACAGGTATTTAGATGGAGTTTGCATTCACACTTACGGCAGTGTTTTCACAGCCAAATGAAAAAAAAAGTAAGTTAAGTATAGCTAATAAATGGGATAGAAAGTATTAACCTTGCATTTGAGGGGAAGGAATCTTGCTTGTTGCTCTTCAGCATTCTTTAGTTGATGTTATGTGAATCAACACTGGGTACTTCAAATTCCTGCTTATGGCACGTTGCAACCTACCTTCTATTTGCGGAGAGTCTGCCGTTTTTTGGGGGACCAGTGTTGGCATGCTGCTGCTGTTCCCTGTTTGCCTGTATGGATGCCTACTTCAGGTAAAGTAGGGTCTCACAGGACCGTAGCTGGAGTTATGCCACCATTTAGGGGACAGCAAGTGGGAGGAGGAAAGAGTAGCTCTGACACACTGCAGATCAGCCCAGATGCTGGGAAAAAGCTTGACCTTTGGTTGCGTATGGCACTTCTCTGTGGCCAGGATGGGAAGACACTGACAAGGCAGCTTCCAACAGAGCCTTGAAAGGGTTTCACACTCCCATATTTCTGCGTGCTGCAGGAGTGTACTGCCCAACACATAGTCGGGGGGGACTCAGGCTCTCTGAGGGGACACCTGACCGTATTAAAATGGCATACAAGCCATATGCTTTCTTGTTCACTACAAGGCTGGGAAAGACTCCTCCAGCTCCAGCACACCTCCTCTTTGAAGGTTTTCTCCTTAGCTTGCCAGGTGAGCACCACAACCAGCCAGTGTAACCACAGAAGAGGAAACAGCACTGGAGGACTGAAGTCATCAAACCTCCTGCTGGAGAACCCACAAGCTGCAGGTTTCCCAGCTGGAAAAAAAAAGCCCTGCGTATCAGAGGTGTCAGCTGCCCCTGCCACTGTGGTCATGGGAGGTGTGTTTCAGCTACCAGTTCTGAGAGGATCTGTGTGGCCGCATCACGGGTGAGGTAGCAACCTGGAGAGCCACCAGAAATGCCTCGAGAAAACTAGTCAGGTAGTTCTCCACCACACTGGAGAGAGAACAAACTGAGGCAAATGAGTAAAGCCCGGAGTTTAGTTAAATATTTGGTAGAGGCAGAGATGAGAGTTCATTAGACAGTTTGGACAGTTTAGCACCAAGGACCACATATGATCATTTCTCAGAAGACATAAGCGGTTTGTTGTCTCATCAGTCATTATATAGCTGAAAACTTCTTAGCCCAGATTTTATGTGAGCGTTTTAGCTTCTCGGAGGCAAGAAAAGGAGGGACACAACACCCTCCGGTCTCTGCAAGTACAAAACTGTTTAGCACAGAAACTAATTCAAATGTGGTGGAAAGGTGATGTGTGCTTTCAGGCATCCTTCACACTCAATGCAGAGCTCAAGGGAGACCTTTGCATGGCCTAACTTTAGGGACCTAGCTTTAAGCCTGGGGGTGTAATGCTGGTTTCACTGTGGACCCAGTGGAGAGAGGAGACTCCTCCCAGGGGGGTTTCACAGCACCAGGGGCAGGTCCTGTGCTGGGGCACTTGGCCAGCCAGAATCTCCAGCCTGGGAATCAGGCATCCTCCTGGACAGATAGAGGATACAGAGGTGTGTGCAAGCTGGTACCTCCCACTGCACAGAGACGTCCTCACCAGCTGGTGTAAACCAGGACTTACAGCCTTGCTAACAGAGTACCAGATCTCCTTTGTTCTTGATGGCTAGCCCTGGAAAGAGAAAACGTAGGGAAAAGGTGACAAGCGGTCTGTTTGCAGAGGTAGGCGAGCAGCTCCAGTTACCTCTTACTGTCCCTCAAAGCTGTGGCACAGGCCTGGGGATCCTGGAAGCCAAACCCACTCCAGGGGTGGCCTGAGATGAGGCCACAGCCCACCTGAGAAGATAGGAGAGCACCAATGGGAAATGAAACTGACTCCTACTTTGGAGGAACCACTCTCCCTCCTTTGGGATGGACCGAGTGCCTCTTCATACGACCACAGGTATCCTCATTTCACAGGGAGCCCTGTATCAGCTCCCAGGAGGGAAACAGCATACAGAGATTCATGAGTGAAGGCTGAAAGCCAACATGTTTTCTCTACCTTCCTTCTCCTCTTCTCTGTGGTCTCATCCCTGGCACTTTGCGAAGCACAACCCCTGCCTCCCTGTGCCAGAAGCCCAGTGGGGAGGGGAAGCAGAAGCTGCAGGAAAAGCAGGGTCTTCTGGCTCTCCTGGGACATGGATTGAGCACATCCGACTGACCATGGCATGATCTCTGTGACCTTTACCTGGCCAGTACCTTACCCTGGGGCAGGAATGCCTCCCACACCGAGGGAAGCGTTTTCGCCCAAGGACTCAGACTGGTGTTTTAACATCCCACCTTGTTTCTGCTAATTTTGGAGACTGTCTAAAGGAGTGAAGCACATGCGTCTGACTCTAGCTGAAATTCAGCACATCTCACTAGTCTTCAGAAAATGTCTTTTTGTCTGTGGGGTATTTTTTAATCCACCACATCCAATCACCCAGATAGTTCTCATGTCAGGACCAGGAGGTCTTAGGTGCAGAGATGGCTGTTCGCTTCTGTGTAACACCTCCACTTCCTTCCCCTCCACCACCTTCCCTCAGCAAAGGATCTACCATCTCTGTCTCTTGGGGATGCACCACGGTTTTCTGCTCCATGTTTTCAGCTGCGATTTTATTCACATCCTCTCTATTAGACCCAAAAAGTAAACTTCTTTTTCCAGCCCCTCATTTTTATTACTGCACAAGTGTGGTGGTTGCACAGAGGCTTGCAAATGATGGGATTTAACTGGGAGCTTTTCACCCAGCCAGATCAGAAGCTGCCTCATCTTGACTTCACACATATCACTTCCTCAAAATGCAATGCTTCATGTTATTTTGATTCTGTCAGTAAAGGCTGCACTGAAAATCTCATCTGGGCTTGTTAGTGATATATTGACTTAAAATACCTGGTTTAAAGAAGGCTAGGAAAACAAAGCAAGAAAAACTCAAATCTCCCAACTGAAAGCCAGTCCTTTCAAGACAGAATGAGCAACTTGGGGAATAGATTTATTTTCAGTCCAAGGGAGATAGGCATTGTGTATTTCAACAAAGCCAAAGTATGTAATTAGTCTTAATAAGTCAGTTTTTAGTAGGTGTAGCTAGTGCCACAGTCTGAAACCACATCAGTAAAAACTGATCACTCACCGCAAGCTGTCTATAACCAGGTCTTTGCTGCAGCCCCCAAACAGTTTAAGCCGTACCAGCTGTAAAACAACTCGGAAAATTTCCCCAGCGCAGGCAGGCTTGAAGAAGAAAAGAGTCTATTGCGATTCATGTAAGTGAAAAACACATGACATCAAGTTGCTCCCCGGAGCCATTGCTAAATGAATAATGGATAAACAATGTCAGTGACACACACCCACCCACTCTCCCTAAATTCAGGCACAAGAGGAAAACACCAGTGATTGAGGGTTTTGTTCAGCCTGGTGCGAAGCCTCCCAACAGGATGAGTCCCAGGCGGAGAGAGGTATCTGCCACTGCTTTATGTGTGGATTGCTTTTCCCATGACCGCTTACTCCCCTGTAAATTTTTTCTGCTCTGTGGATTTACACACTAAAAATGTGCAGTAGGGAAGGAATGCAAACTCTTACTTTGTGGTATCGCTGGCTCGCATATTGCAGCTCAGCAGTCATGGACAGCATCCAGCATTAACACTCAAAGGAGCTGCTGTATTTGTGACTTCTCCAGCCTCACAAGTGCAAGGAAGGGTGGCAAACAGTGAGAGAAGCATAGTTGAATGAAATGCATAATATAAAGAGGGCAAAAATGAAATATTTTTCAAGCCTGAATTCCTAAAGAAATGAGGTTTATGCAATCCTGCTTGTCTGGGCAAGGACATGTGTGTGGCAGTTTGCTCCTTCCACAAACCCCACGCCAGAGTTTGATCCCACTGACCTGCTGCCAGTAACTTTTGACAGGGGAGTCAGCAGTCTTGGAGGCAATTCAGTTTGTCCATGCTGGGTGGAAACAAATACTTATGCCTCGTGGGTGGAAAGGCTAGTAAACTCACCTGTTATTAGGCACCAGACTATGAAGAGAGGGCAGAAGTCTTTGAAAACTGCACCCACTTTTTCTTCAGCCCACAGAAGTTTCCCTCCATGGCTTAAACTGGCTACTGCCACGCTGAATAAAAATCTGTGTGTATTTCAAATGCTTTTGCCAGCTTCTTCAGAAAAAACATTTCTGATGTGCAGGTCACCTGGGAGGAGGTGGCCACAGTCACAGACTGTGATTCTGCCACCCACTGGTTTCTCTGAAACTATCAGCAGATGCAGATGCTCTTCCTTGGAAGCAAGGCGGCCATCAACTAGATCAGGCTTTGCTGAGAGCGTTGCGCCTTGTATGGGGGAATATTCTCTTCTCTGAGCACACGGCACAGTAAGCACTCACATGACATGCACTGCTTCTTGTGAATTACACCAGCGTACACGCAGTGTGAAGCGGGTGCTTAATTCTAAAGCGTCTGTTCTTTAATTTCATAGAATCACAGAATGCTTTGGATTGGAAGGGATCTTTGAAGGTCACCTAGTCCAACCTCCTGTAGTGAGCAGGGACATCTTCAACTAGATCAGGTTGCTCAGAGCCTGTCCAGCCTGACCTTGAATGTTTCCAGGGATGGGGCATCTACCACCTCTCTGGGTAACATGTTCCAGTGCTTCACCATCCTCACTGCAAAAAATTTCTTCCTTATATCTGGTCTAAATCTACCCTCTTTTAGTTTAAAACCATTACCCCTTGCCCTATCGCAACAGGCCTTGCTAAAAAATTTGTTCTCATCTTTCTTAGAAGTACTGAAAGGCCACAATAAGGTCTGTCCTTCTCTTCTCCAGGCTGAACAACCCCAACTCTCTCAGCCTTTTCTCATAGCAGAGGTGCTCCAGCCCTCGGATCATTTTTGTGTCCCTCCTCTGGACCCGCTCCAACAGCTCCATGTCTTTCCTGTGCTGAGGGCTCCAGAGCTGGATGTAGGACTCCAGGTGGGGTCTCACCAGAGCACAGTAGAGTGGCAGAATCATCTCTCTCGACCTGCTGGCTACGCTGCTTTTGATGCAGCCCAGGATGCGGCTGGCTTTCTGGGTTGTGAGAACACATTGGTGGCTCATATCCAGCTTGCCACCCACCAGGATCCCCAAGTCATTTTCAGCAGGGCTGCTCTCAATCCCCTCATCCCCCACCCTGTATTGATACCAGAGGATGCCCCAACCCATGTGCAGGACCTTGCTCTTGGCCTTGTTGAACCTCATGAAGTTCACATGGGCCCACTTCTCGAGCTTGTCCAGGTGCCTCTGGATGGCCGTCCATCCCTGAGGTCTGTCAACTGCACCATGCAGCTTGGTGTCATCTGCAAACTGGCTGAGGGTGCACTTGATCCCACTGTCTATGTCACTGATGAAGATATTAAACAGTAGTCGTCCCAATATGGACCCCCTGAGGGACACCACCAATCTCCATCTAGACATTTAGCTGTTCACCACTACCCTCTGGATGTGACCATCCAACCAATTCCTCATCCACTGAACAGTCCATCCGTCAAACCCATATCTCTCCAACTTAGAGAGAAGCAAGATGTGGGGGACCGTGTCAAAGGCCTTTCAGAATTCCAGATAGATCACATCTGTAGCTCTTCCCTTGTCCACTAATGTAGTCACTCCATCATAGAAGGCCACTATGTTGGTCAGGCAGGACTTGCCCTTGGTGAAGCCATGCTGGCTGTCTCTAATCACGTCCCTGTCCTCCATGTGCCTTAGCATAGCTTCTAGGAGGATCTGTTCCGTGATCTTCCCAGGCATGGTGGTGAGGCTGACAGGTCGGTAGTTCCCAGGGTCTTCCTTTCTACCCTATTTAAAAATGGGCACAATGCTTCCCTTTTTCCAGTCACCAGGGACTTCCCCTGACTGCCATGACTTTTCAAATATCATAAAGAGTGGCTTGGCAACTACATCAGCCAATTCCCTCAAGACTCTGGGATGCGTCGTGTCAGGTCCCGTAGATTTATGTATGTTCAGGTTCCTCAGGTGGTCACAAACCTAGTCTTCTCTTACAGTAGGAGGGACTTTGCTCCTTCAGTCCCCATCTTGCAGTCCATCCACTCTAGAGGTGTGGGAAGAGAGGTTACCAGTGAAGACTGAGGCAAAAAGTTGTTGAGTACCTCAGCCTAATCCTTGTCCGTTGTTACCAGTTTGGCAGTCTTGCTCATCAGGGGTGGTATGCTTTCTTTGACCTTCTTTTTCTGGCTGACATACCTGTAGAAGCCCTTATTATTAGCATCCCTTGCCAAGTTCAGCTCCACCTGTTCCTTGGCCTTCCTGTCCCCATCCTTACAGAACTGGGCAATGTCTCTATACTCTTCCCAGGATACTTGTCCCTGCTTCCACTGCCAGTACACTTCCTTCTTGCCCTTTAGTTTGATGAGCAGGTCTTGACCCAGCCATGCTGGTGTCTTCCCTTCCTTGCCTGATTTCTTACTCCTGGGGGTCGACAGTTCTTGTGCTCTATGAAAAGTGCCCTTAAAGATCTGCCAGCTCTGTTCTACTTCTTTGTCTCTGAGGGCAGTTTCCCAGGGGGTCTTATTGCCTAACTCCTTGAAGAGCTGGACATTTGCTTTCCTAAAACTTAGGGTCTTAACTTTACTCTTCACCTGACCCATGTCCCTCAGGACTGCGAGCTCCACCAGCGCATGATCACTGCAACCCAGGCTGCCTGCAATCTTGACATCACTGATGAGCTCAGTTTTGTTGGTGACCATCAGGTCCAGTACTGCATAACCTCTGGTAGGGCTGTCTATTATCTGACTTAAGAAGTTGTCCTCAGCGCACTCCAGGAGTCACCTGGATTGCCTACTGCTGTGCTACTTTTCCAGCAGATGTCGGGGTGGTTGAAGTCCCCCCGCAGGATGAGAGTCTGAGAGCACGAAGCCTCCTGGAGCTGGAGGAAGAAGTCCATTTCTTGATATAGAGGGCAAAGCCTCTGCCTCCCCTTCCTTGCCTGTCCTTTCTGAACAGCCTGTAGTCATTGATAGCCACACTCCAGTCATGGATTCATCCCACCAGGTTTCAGCAGTGGCAGTCAGGTCACAGCGTTCTAGCAGCATGGTAGCTTCCAGCTCCTCCTGTTTGTTGCCCTTGATGTGCACATTGGCGTAGAGACATTTCAGCTTGGCTGTTGGCCGTGTCGGCTTCTTAGAGGAACACCCCTTAATCCCTTTGAGGTATTTCACTGGTGTTTCCCTGTTACACAGAATCACAGAATAGTAGGGGTTGGAAGGGACCTCTGTGGGTCATCTAGTCCAACCCTCCTGCCGAAGCAGGGTCACCTACAGCAGGCTGCACAGGACCTTGTCCAG
>Ga0065711_1005667_pt1 | contig 30990 bp, 16 predicted proteins | sample Hoacrofraction12_FD_59098 | JGI IMG/M metagenome (GOLD analysis project Ga0065711, IMG submission 59098) | Hoatzin crop microbial communities from Cojedes, Venezuela - Epithelial fraction 12 v2 (version 2) | ecosystem: Host-associated > Birds > Digestive system > Esophagus > Crop | place... | reverse complement strand
CTCTGGAGATATTCAAGACCCGCCTGGACGAGGTCCTCTACAACCTACTGTAGGTGACCCTGCTTCGGCAGGAGGGTTGGGCTAGATGACCCACAGAGGTCCCTTCCAACCCCTACCTTTCTGTGATTCTGTGATTCTGTGATCAGGTGTAGGCTTGGCACCTAGTGGGAATGGTAGCTCTCTTTTCACTGGAGAAGTGCTAGTGTTGCAAATTCCATGCAAGAAGAAGAGAGAGAATAGAGGAGAAGGCAGCTTCCTACGCATCCTCCCAAGCCCTGTGCACTAACCATGAGACCTCCTTTAACATCTCTCATTTATAAAGCTATTTAGGTTAATGTACCTCTGAGAACTCATTAGTGGAGGCAGCACAAACAGAAAGAACTGCAGGAGAGTCTTTGTTCGGGAAATCAGAGAGCAGCACAAAGTACCTGGAGATTTACAGGAAACAAAACTGTCGCTTGGGTCATGTGATCAGGAAGATATTGTAAGACGAAAGGACATGTTCATCTTTGTCATGCAAAAGGAGTGGCAAGAGAATAGGAAAAAAGTGCCTCTGACTTTTCTTTTTTTTCTTCCCCATCTCTTTGAAGTCTTTAAAACAGAGTTCACAAGATCTGTAGAGGCCCAAAACTCACTCCTTACTGAGTTCTGGACCTCATACAAGTCAATGAAGAATGAGACTCCGTGGCTCCTTACTTGCCTTGACTGCTCAGAATACCCCTGGCCCTTTCTGCGTGAATTTCAAGTCAATCATTTGTTCATTTTCTCCATCTAAATCACTTGATCTCAGAAAGACTATTAACTCTCCCTAGAAGTATTGCCTTTTTTGCCTCCCATTCTCATCAGTCACGAGGGCAAAATAGGTGTAAACTTTATTATTTTCCTTTTTTTCATCCTTCAACCGAATACACATCCCTTCTATTAATATTAGGAGATCTTAATGGACATGCCTTTCTTCACCTCTTCATACTCCCTTAATGCCTTAATATTTGCTGTCCATAACAGATTGCATTACGGAGGCATAGCTTTTTAAGTAGATTTGTCTCATTCCAGCAGCTTCCAGTAAGAAAAGCACAAACAAAGGGAGGGGATAATTAATTTATACCTTTCCTCTCTTCCATCAGCAGCATGTTATTAACAGCAAGAAAACTGCAGTATATTAAGGCTATATTTATATCCGAGCAGACTGTTGGGGAGTTTCTCTTGCATATTTGCTGCTGAATTAGTTACAAACTGCATGCTGAGTTTCCTAAACTTATTTGAACCAGAGAAGTATAATTGCTTAAAATAGATGGAGGCATTAAAGGGATAAGTATATCCCCACCACCTGTGTGTCATTCTGACTCACAGCCCCAGCAAAGCAAACACTGAAGTCAGTGAGAACTTTTCCAGTGACACAAATGAGCTTTACATTTGCCCATCTGAGCTAGAAGAAGAGCAGACAGTCTTCATGATTCTCCAACCCACATGTCTTTGTGTGCATATGGGCAAAATCAGCAGGACACATAGCACACCTCACCGGGATCCAAGAGGAAGGTTACAGGGGGCATTGCATGCATGGAAGATATCAGGCTCCCAAGGAGTCCCACTGTTCCTTCTCAGCATTGCCATGTATTGCAGGATAACCTGGCAGTATCAGTCTAAGTAGGTCCTGATGTTTTTTTCCCTCACACAACAGAGACCCAGTTTATTCCTCCACCCACTAGCCAGAAAGAGTGTGGCTATAATACAGTAGCTGCGCTCAACCTACTAATGATCGTATGTGGTTTGAAAGCCACAGGTAATCCATATCTGAGCTCAAAAACTCAGTCTTATCCTGTCGTCTGGGTCCCCATCAGTCTGCTGCTACCTTCGAGTGAAAATTTGGAGACTGCGAACTTATAGCGCATTGCTCAGGTCCTGAGGAAGCTGTCATGGGTCCAGTGGAACTAGTGCAGTTGTGTTTGTTTACATCTTCTCTGAATATGGCCACAAACTATAAAATCAAATTTCCCTTTCTGGTGTAACAAGTACTAACAGTGGGACTGTGTCTTCATGAAGTGGACTAAAATCCTAGCATCATGCTGAACCAAACTAATCAGGCTGATGTTATTGCTAAGCCTACGGGTGTAACGAAACAAGAGAGAATGCAGAATTCCTCTTCACAACATTGTTTTAGGGGGTTAGCTCCTCTACCATATAGTCCTTTTGAAAATATAGTCAAATTCACGCAAATAATATTCTGCATATGATTAGCCAGGAAGCCTGCAAATAAAATGCATTGTGATGTTCTCGCAATTTGGAGGTGCTTCATAAAGTGCACCAGCATCTGTAAATATGAACTTCGCATTGCTGAACTTTCAAGAGCCACAAATCAAAACTCGATCTTATTTTTCATGAATTCAGTTATATGGTAGATTTTGGGGTTTCTTTGTCATTTTAAAATTATAGGAGTCTGATAAATCTTAATGAAATCAACAGATAAAGTCTGTTCACATGAGCACTGGTTCCTACCTGTGATGCCCAGGTCTCATGCAGACTTTTCTGGCAAACGCTGGACGTGCAAAAATAGTTCTACTCTTTTCTGCTACACACATATCATTTGGAAATCCAGCCACTTCTAATTTATTTAGAAGATCATCCTTGAGAAATAATAGTTTTTCATATTTATGACTTTATTTTTATGGTTTTCAAAGCAGTTTCTTTTCACCTCTCAAGTGATGGTTACTCCTACAAAAAATCCTTACTGCTACATAACTTTTTTGTGTGTGAGTAATCATTCCTTCTCTATTTAGTACCAACAAAAATATGACTATGAAAATTATATTTATGACAATGGATATATGTTTGGAATTAATCTAAATATAAGTTTGTTGTTGGAGTGTAAGGAATACCATGAGCTGTGTACACAAAAATGCAATGACAAAATCACAACTATTATGAACTCAGAAAATGCCCCCATCTAAGTAGCTTGTACTGAAATAAGAAGCTGTACAAATTTTCCCACCTGAGAGCTCTCATGTGTTAGCATGGTCTATCCAGACCCTTAACACACATTGTTATACAGAAGATATATATGATCAGAAAGCTGACTTAGAAAGCTGACAGAGGCAAAAAAAGAAGACCTGGGGAGCTACAGGCCTGTCAGTCTCACCTCTGTGCCCAGCAAGGCCATGGAGCAGATCCTCCTGGAAACTACGCTAAGGCATGTGGAAAATAAGGAGATGATTGGTGGCAGCCAACTTGGCTTCACTAAGGGAAAATCATAGAATCATAGAAAGAATCATAGAAAATTTTGGGTTGGAAGGGACCCCTAGAGGTCATCTAGTCCAACCCCACCACAGCGAGCAGGGACAATCGTGCCTGAAAAATGTGGTGGCCTTCTATGATGGGGTTACAGCATTGGTGGATAAGGGAAGAGTAACTGTCATCATCTACCTGGACTTGTGCAAAACATTTAACACTATCCCTCACGACATCCTTGTCTCTAAATTGGAGAGACATGGACTGGATAGACAGACCACTCGGTAGATAAGGAACTGGCAGGATGGTCATACTCAAAGACTTGCGGTCAACGACTCAATGTCCAGGTGGAGACCAGTGACTCCTCAGTGCTGGGACTGGCGTTGTTCAACATCTTCGTCAGCAACATCGACAGTGGGACTGAATGCATTGTCAGAAAGTTTGCCAATGACACCAAGCTGTGTGGTGCGATCAGCAAGCTAGAGGGAAGGGATGCCACCCACAGGGACCTTGACAGGCTGGAGAAGTGGGCCTGTGCGAACTTCATGAAGTTCAATAAGTCCACCTGCGAAGTCTTGCACCTGGGTTGGTGCAATCCCAACCACAAATACAGGCTGGGTGGAGAATGGACTGAGAGCAGCCCCGAGAAGGACTTGGGGGTGCTGATGATGAGAAGCTCAATATGATCCAGCAGTGTGAGCTTGCAGCCCAAAAGGCCAATAGTATCCTGGACTGCATCAAGAAAAGCATGGCCAGCAGGTCAAGGGAGGGGATTCTGCCCCTCTACTCTGCTCTGGTGAGACCCCACCTGGAGTGCCACGTCCAGCTCCAGAGCCCTCAGCGCAGGAAAGACATGGACCTGTTGGAACGGGTCCAGAGGAGTGCCACAGAAATGGGCTGGAGCACCTCTTCCATGAGGAAAGGCTGAGAGAGTTGGGGTTGTTCATCCTGGAGAAAAGAAAGCTCCAGGGAGACCTTATGGTGGCCTTCCAGTACCTGAAGGGGCCTATAAGAAAGCTGGAGAGAGATTTTTGGCAAGGGCATGGAGTAACAGTACAAGGGGTAATGGCTTTAAACTAAAAGAAAGTAGATTTAGGTGAGCTACAAGAAAGAAATTTTTTACTATGAGGCTGGTGAGCACTGGAACAGGTTGCCCAGAGAAGTTCTAGATTCCCCATCCCTGGAAGTGTTCAAGGCCAGGTTGGATGAGACTTTGAGCAACATGGTCTGGTGGAAGGTGTCCCTGCCCATGGCATGGGTGTTGGAACTAGAAGATATCTAAGGTTTCCTCCAACCCATACCATTCTATGAGTCTATGGTTCTATGAAAATTATCTGTAAAGTAGAAAACTAGAATTTGCTTAGCCACATAACCTTTAGGATGAATCAAAGAGATCTGGTACCTCAAATAGGCTAAAGCTTACAGATGTTACAGCTTACTTTTTCTCCCCTGGACTTAGAGTATCAAAGAATTTGAGTTGCTATGTCCACTTTTCATAGTTGATGTGATAGATACTGTGACATTCAGTGTATTTTTTCAGTGACTGAGCCATCTGCAAAGAAAGTACTATGTAGGCAGCTAGAAGGGCCATGATCAGTGTATAGACAGAACTATCTTAATGTATCGACGCAGAAATTATTTCAATTCTCTGAAACATAATCCGTTACTACTGTTGAAATTCTGCCAGGGTGCCTGAAGTATCCATGCATGTGGATGGAAGCTCTACAGTGTGTACTTCACCCAGGAATTTTCCGCTTACAAAGCTGGCATTCACCAGAGCTATTACATCATGGTCAACATGCAATACCTGACTAGGTTATTAATCATATTTATAGGTATTCTTATAGGTAACCAGAATGCCAGAGAATCAGCCTGACCTGAAAAGGATGCATGGTAATTACTTTGACATCCTGGCTTTTACTTTGTAGATGATGTTAAAGTTAACAAAGAATACATAAATATGTTGCTTCTGCCATTGGAAGGTAAAGGAACAGTATATGGTTTGGAGGGATATGATAAGTGACACAATCAGTTATTATCTACTCAGAAAGGACACCCCAAGCTCAATAGCTGATACAGCTGGAACAAAGCGGACCCTGACTTTAACCTCACTTTTACACTTCCCTTTTGGGCACTATGGCAGCTAGGGCTGAAGTTCAGCTGGGGCAGAAATTTGAATGGGTGCTGCAATGGCCTGGGTAATTTTACCTACAGCTTGCAACTGTGAAAGCCAAAAATCTGAAAGAGAAGCAGGAGTTCTGTACTGTTCTCTCCTTTATTCTGTCCTGTTCTCTCCTTCCTTCCCACGGGTATACCTGGAAAAGAGGGGACAGAGAGACACTTAGTTGGCATTTTGTCCCTTGAAGAATCTCCTTAATATCTTTCTGACTGATTTGCACTGCTTCAACCAAGATAAATCATCTCCCTTCCTCTTCAATTGTGCCTTTTCTCATTTGTTTTTATGGCACTTCCTTTCTTCAAAGATCCGTCCCCTGCTGTGTTCACCATTCTCCCTACTTTTCCTCGATGTTTCTCTCCCTGATGTTTCTCCATTCATCGATTCACTTGCTTTACATTCTCCCATATTGTACCCTTCTGTACCTCCTGCAGTTTCTGATATTCTTCTATTTCTCCTTTGCTTCCTAAATAGACAGGGGATTGTACAAGAAAATACTCCTATAGACAAGAGCACTAAAAGACATAGCATTCTTAAAATACTGAAAGCTCACCGGCTTACAGGAACAAAAGGCCTCCTTTTTAGTACGGGGTTTGATGCCATGGGCTGAAGTGATTTTCTTCCATAAAAATAATCTTTTTCCACTGCGCAAAAAAAAAAAAAAATCCAGAAAAATACCTTAAAACTATGTATGTTTTAAAGCCATGATGTCATACATGAATTGTTCAGATGTCACTAATGATTTAGGAGGCTTTAAGAGTTCTGAGAGGAATTAATTCACCTCAGGTTTCTGTCGCCTCCCTATTACCCAAGTTCCAATTTAACGAGGGGTGACCTCTTTTTGTACTCATTTGGTCTCTAAGACAGGTCACTGGTTTTCAATCTGTTTCTGAATTTAATGTCTGAGTCTTCAGCACTGCTACCAGAAAGATTTTAAAGATTCTTCTCCATTTTTTTCTTCATTTAATAACATTTTTGATTTATAATTCATATCTTTTGTTTATTAGATCCTGAGCTATTTTTTGCATTTTTAACACTGGCAGGGATATTTCTCTCAGTCTGTGATATTGCACTGATATTTATTTTCCTCTCTTTCCTTTCTGCCTTGGTATAGATAAAATGGGATTAATTCTCATGCAAAATTATTCATGAAAATGTTCATTTTTAACCATGCCTAGTATCATTCTGTCAAAAACTGGCAGAAAATAGTTATGGGTTTACTGTGTGATTTTGGAAAATATCATGAAAATCTTTCTTTGCTGGGCTTGGCAGATTCCTTATGGGGCTGCAGTTCTTATGAAAGGATAATGGCTTGGCTTTTATGAAATTCCTCCATTTTATGTTCTAAATAATAAACTGTTGCCTAGTGCTGAGATTGAAGGAGATTAGTCTGGAACTGGTCCTTTCCTGGGCTGCTGGAGGATACAACCAAAATATAGTGAACTATTCTGTGATTCCCAGCCATATACAAAACACCAGAAATAACAGGTAAGCAAATCAATATTTTCAGTATGCGCTAGACACTGGGACTGACCATCTCTGAGAGTCTCCTCCACACCAGAAAACCCCTCAGCAGATTGTTACTCTGCCTTCCTGCTGCTTAGCATTCATGTTTTATGGCATTTAAGCACGAATCAAATCTAGGAGATCTGATTTTCTGAACCCGCTCTCACACATCTATGTTTTCTACTAGGGCTGGACTGTCCATAACCAGGTAACAACTATTAACTACAGTATTTGTTCCACTGGGTGCTTGGACTACCTGCCTACAGCTCAGTGCTGTACGAGAGGCACCAGGCTACAGCCTGCAGATACAAGTTTATGCCAGGTGCCACATGGATAGGTATAACCCAGTCCTAAAATATTCTCTTCCTTCTAAGAAAGGGGCAGGACACCATTTAAAACAAAAAGCAACCATTAATTTTTCTTCATATTGTCTCCAGAAACCACCAAGTTGCATTCGCTGGTGCTTCCATCAGGGAATATCATCCTTTGGAGACTGGTGGCTTTCAAGCCTCTGAAGACAAAAGAAGAAAAATTGTCTGCTGGTAGTTCTGTATGAACGTAGTATAAAGTAGTGAAGATGAGAGCAGCTTTAGTGCTTGTTTCTAGTTTGACATCAGCAGAGGTGGAGAGGAAAGAGGGTCAGCAGGGACAAAATGTTGATGAGAACCAGAGCAAGCAACTCAAGAGAGCAGAAAACAGCAGGGCAGAGACAGGGTACAGAGATAAAGGATGAGGGATGCTGGAGGGATGAGGGGAACTGGAGGATGGCAGAGGGAAACTCCTCATTTAGCCCTGGGCTACAAGAAATGGGTGGCATGCCTGCATCAGGCAGGTAGATCCAATGCCTCACCTGTTTCTACATTTTAGGAACAGTGCATAGAGAGTAGGTTCTCTTCTTTGGCAACTGAGAACAGGAGATGTCTTTGAAAGCCTCAGTGGAGACTTTTTTTGCCTGAATTTAGATAACTGGACACCTGGTTACAAGTGGCAGACAGGATTTCTCATGTGGCTTCTCTCTGTTCACGGACTGTAGGAGGAACATGGGCATATACTTCATTAAGCACGTAAAATTTCACCCCAAGTTAAGTGCCTAAGCTAAGCAGACAGTCTTTCTCTCACACAATGGCATTTTAGGTTGCATCTAGCTAGCAGGTTTGAACTCCCTTGCTCACAGTTAGGATAATCTCTTTTTCTGAAGACACACAGGAGAAGACAAATATTCCTGAATATCTCCAGTAAAAGTGACTTGTTAGGTCCCAGACGTCAGCTTTAATGTCTGCTGCTGTCTGCTGTGTGCACACTTCACTCTGGAATAAAGTGTTAGGATTACAATATCAAACATGTTTAAAGGTTATAGAGGAAGGTGTCATGTGGTTTCTTTCTTGTTAACTCAAAATTATTTCCAGTACTAAATGAGCAGGATTCCTGCAGGGATTAACAAAGTCAAAAAGGATGCACTTTCCTATGCTAGAGGAACCACAGTCCCAGCTTCTCAAGTCCTAGACCTCACTAACCTGGCTTCCTAGTTTCCATGCAACTCCCTTTCAGCCACGTGACAACTAACTATTCCTCCCACCAAGGCTATGGAGACTAAGGTTATAGAGTTCATACAGGTCAGCCTAAGGGGAGAGGAGTAGAAAAAATGATGATACAAACACCAGGAGCAAAGAATGAAGAAGCACACATTTTACTGTAGTTACTGTTTTCTTAACTGCTTTCTGACCATCAAAAGGGAAGAAGTTCTCATTTTGCTAGTGTCACCAGCTTTCCTCCACTTGCTTCCCTTCACATGTGTTCGGATGTTGGAAAGTCCCTTCGCTTCCATTAAAAACTACAGTGAATAAAGGAAATTGTGTTCAGAGACACTCCTTTTGCTTAGTATTTTTTCTCAGGGAAGTGATTGACCAGGAGGGGTGTTTGCTGTCCTGTGCCTTGTCCTGTGTCTCCTGTGAAGGCAATGTCTATCCTGTTTGTTGAAATTGTTGGTTGATTTTTCAGTAAATTAGAAATGAGCTTTCCTTGAGAGGTCTTTCCCTCTGTTTCCAAATTTTTGACTTAATGCTACCAATAAGTCACACTGATACAAATTACTGTGAAAAGGAGCCAAGTTTCTTCATGTATCAAACAACTGCTGTAAGAAATTTCAAGTGTTGAAGCGGCAATAACAAAGCAAATCTACTTTAACTCTGAAGTTTACCACATGATCAAATTTGATTAGACTAAAGCCGTCCAATTCCTTCTTGTTCTGAAAATTGAAGGTGGTTGGACATCATTTTGCAAAACTGCAGTAAACTTATGTGACACAATACCATATAAACAGATAAACCAAAGCTAAATTAGGCAGGTCTGACAACTTCCTTCTTTCATTGAAATAAATGTCTTAAATATTGCTTTTAAATTAACATGATTCCCAGCATATTTTTAAAATTACTAGCAACTTGTTTCTTGTTAAATCTGCCTCTGCTTCCAGGTTCTTACTGTCAATGAAGAAGAGCATGTAAAACAGGAGATAAAGCAGGGAGTACCAAAGTCTTACTTTTTGCAGATAGCCAGTATACTACCATGAAAATCATGAAAGAAAATAATTTTTTCTTTGCTTCTTGTTGGAAGGAAAGCTCTCGTCATATTCCATCCACATCCTGGCTGTCTCTTCTTTCTCCATGATGAATGATGTGTGAAAAAGAAGTTTATGAAACTGAAGGAGTAATTACATAAGCTGAGAGTGTACCAAGAAGTTTCGCTGATAGCAATGTTAATATCCTTACTTGTCCTCCTGTATTCTCATGGAAACCACAATGTCTACATGCAGCCTGACAGCATAAGAGAGTCAAAAATATAAATTCATGAAAGTTTTTGATAGCATAATTTAAATGTGGTCATGGCTCAAAGATGGACTTCTATACAGCATAGACTAATGCATTCTGCTTTCCAGATGCGCTTTTAGTAACTTACTTTTGATTGTATGTTTGATTTTTTATCTCAGCAAATAAAAATGTTAGCAGTAATGCTAACAATGAAATAATTTGTCTTTGCTAACTCTGCAGTATGTAAAAAAAAAATCGCCTGTAACTGAAAAACAACAAACAGGATTCTTTTAGATAAGAGTTTCTGTTTGAAACCTGTAAGGGACTTGAAAATAACTATGCGAGATTATTTTGCAATACAGTTTCTAGATCTTATCTCGATATGCCTTTGAAAACATGCTGGAAAAAGAAAACTGCACATGCATGTAGTCAGTTTGGTTGGACAGTTGGACACTTGCTTTTGAATTGTCTCAATGCAGCTCAAAGAGAAATGAGGCAAGTAATACAAAAAATAAAAGTAGAATCTCAAAAAAATGTTGTGCGACAATCGCTCTAGGGGGTTTGGGGTGGGTTTTTTTAGGTGACTACGGAAATTCCTTGAAGCAATTAATATGGAGTCCATATAGGGAAGTTGACCTTGGACAAAGTGAGACAGACCAACTGGAACAGAAAGAGACATGATTGTTTAACATAAATTCATTTGTTTACCCATAAGTGAAGGAGAGAGACTTGCCATGGCATGCTGATATGTACCATTTCAGTTCGTGTGGGGAAAGAAAAAACAACTTTTGTTGTTCTTGTACCTGCCAATATTTTAAGTTGTTATTGTGTTTCAGAGTATTTTGTTTCTATCTGCTTGTCACTGGAATAGTTATCACCAGCGACAACAGACCTGTTTCACATCTGACATCTAGCATCTTTCTAACAGTACTTTGAAGAATGACTCACATCAATCCTGTATGAGATTAGTCATCTTGACAAATACAGTCCTTCTACTCAGTGGGTGTCAGAGGCTCAGTCCTCTCAAACTCTGGAGTTAACTGCTGTAGTCAAGTCTACAGTGAAGGTCATAAATCTTTCAGGGCTGTGGTAGTTGCAGTTTATTAGATAGCTGCAAGTCACTGAGGACTACATCAAACCCTCAGTGAAAGACTCATATTCTTCCAGGACAGGACTTGGACCAGATCCCAAATCATACTGTGTAATTTAATTGAATGAATGAAACACAATGTTGATTTGCCAGCTGTTGCATTAGGATCCAGACTTTTAATTCCTTGCTCACAAATGACTCTCTACATGCAGGGGGGACTAAAGGATTGTTCCATTTAACACCCAGTAATTCAGAGCCTGCAAGGACCTCTGTTGCACACAATGCAGATACTGAGAATAAATACCAAAACATTCCCAAGTATATAAATTAAACACCTTCAGAAGTTTTAAAAAGTAACATAGTCTTAAAACTAGCAGTCACATTCTCCACTGACGTGCATACAAAACATACCCGCATATATACATGTAAATGCATAAATGCATATATTACAGTGAAATATTTCATTCTTAGTTTGTTAAGAGGTGGCTTCTATTTTTCTGTTCCAGTTTTGAATTAAGAGCAGTGTTAACACAAAATTATTTTGCCTTCATCCAGTATTGTGAATTATAACTGCCTGTGCCCAGTCTGGCATCTTTTAAAATGAGCACTCTGAATTGCTGAAAATGTGACAGAACCTAGAACAAAGATTTGGCAGATACTGGCATTGAAATGTAGCTGTCATTTCCAAATGCAAAGATTTGAAAATAACTCTTCACTTACCTGCCAGGATGATTTGAATGAAAGGAAGGAATAATTGTTCCTTCTTCAGTAAGGGAAGACCTGAGATAAAGGTCTGAGCTCTGAGCATTTTAGTCTATTTGTAAAAAGGTAGCGTTAGAGACTAGAAATGAACTCTAGGAATTAGAGATTTCAGCCACATGGGCTGTCATTTGGATCATGAATAACGGATTGCAAAGTCAGGTCCTGAAGACCACCATTTCCATTGCATTTGATTCAGTCAGCAATGCCACGTTATAGAGACCGTATACCATAATCAGATTCCCTTTCACAACTGCATATGGCTAGATACAACACTCTGTAACATCTGAATGAAGGCAGAGAAGGAAACTGATTACCAAATATATGTATTTAATATCTCCATGGTTCTTAAATTATTAAAATCATCACCCTTAAAAACAAGAAGATATCATGTTCTCAATAAAAAATTATAATAATGAGGACTATTGAAGTTCATTTGCATGAGTTAGGATGATTAGACTTTCAAAATCTCATTTCCTAAAGGAAATAATTCCAGGAATTTGTATCTCTACTTCCTTTGGTACTTTCTTGATATATAATTAGTGCAGGCAACCTGGTACTTTCATTCCCGACTCTTAGGACTCCATTTTTTCATTGAATACAAAAATGTAAATAGAAATCTGCTGACAGAAAAATTATTAGGGAGTTCAGCAATAAATATCTACTGGAAAATTATTTCTAAATAATTTGAAAATACAAAGAGGTAAGGAAAATTCAGTTTTGACACTTTAATGAAATACGGCAGTGTACCCAGACCCGGTCTGTTACTTTTATTATAGTTCATACTCTATGTGTGAAATCCTAACACTAAAGTTTCATTAACAGCAAAAATATAATAAGTAAACAAGGTCAAATATACATCTCATTTGCTGTTGCATCTTACACAGAGGCAAAATATGCCTGTGTCCAAACATGCAAAGTTTTGGTCTGTTGCATTTTTTACGTGTTAAGTGCAGAGTTGTAAACCCAACTTGTAAACATAAAAACTCCACAAATTTAACTGAAGGAATACGAAGACTGCAATAGAGAGAAAATTCAGGAGGAACATTTTTTGTCATTTAGTGCAACATCACTTTTTGTGCCATAACTACAACATATGCATTACTACACTGTATCGAATTTCCCACCATTTTCAAGAAACACACTCTTTCCCATGCAGCAGATGAAGCGGTCAGCAGATCTATTCAGCAATTTCTATTATTCTTGATTAACATATGTCCGTGTCACTTCCCATGCATCATACACTGCTGAAAACAGATTATTTTTCCCCCCTCGTGTGCCACTTACTGGAGGTCTTCAAAAATATGAGCAGATTGATTTTCATACTACCGTTGTCTCTCTTTTACAGAGAACTTAAGCAGAAAAATATAGTTGAAAGTATGGATGCTCTTAGGAGTACTGTATATAGTACCGGATACTTTCCTATGCAACCGAATCCTGTTCTAGATCTCCACTGATTATAGTGGGAATTTAGACACTTAGTAAATGTGCACACTGTCACATACATAATCCAAAACCTGTTGAAGATATGTACTGCTGCCTCAAGGCAATGAGCATGTTTCTTATTTATCCAAGTCTAACTAGATAGGTTTAGCACTCTAAAGTCCTCTGAAGCCTAGGCAGAAAGGCAGCAAAGCCTTATGGCAAAAAGAGAGGTATTCTGTGATCTCCCTCTGTTTTTGAAGACCCTTTCTGAAGATTCATCTGAAATCACAGCACCACATTCTAGAAGCAGCAATAGCTTCTCATACTTGTTCTGGGTATCTATAAACTTTTGCAACATCCTGGCATATCCAGGCTTATTTCTATCCAGGAATAGAAAGGCATCTTTCTATTGGGATATCTTGGGTAGAAATACTACAACTGCAGTGATGAAGACTGTAAAATCAAGCCAATAGCAAACTGGGAAATTCAAAAATTAAGTCTGCTTTTTCAAGGCTAGTAGAGGACACAGATCAGGTCATAGGAAACTAAAAGCTGTACTTTGCTTTCAGATTTGCTCAAATCATCTCAGGTAAGTCATATAGGAAAAAAAAATCCACCAGTTTGTCTGTCTCTAAAATGGAGATAACAGCATCTTTTGCAAAATACTTCTAGCAGTAACATTATCACCACCCAGTGCGGGCACTGAAGGAGGCAGGGATCTAATAACAGTTTTCTCCCTATATGCAGAGGTGAATATGTTGTCTCTAGTGATTCAGTCTTCTTCACTAGCTTCTAAGGGTCATTTGGATGCTCTGCTCTCTTCTGACAGACTCAAAATGCAGCATGAGCAGTCTGTTAATGTATAGATACATATTACAACTTCGAAACTGTCAAGAGCAATACTGGATCCCAAGTTTTATTAATTAAGATGTATCACAATTTATTCTGACGGTATGGACACTTAGAAATTAAAGTGGAACTACAATAGCAGTGGGCAAAAACATTCTCATGCCCATGGACTCAGACATCCCTGGGTACCAATAGGAATAACAATGAGGAACGCCATCTGCTGAGCTCTGAAATGAGCTCTTTATTCATGCTTGGCAGACCTGCAAAAAAAGGAGGGGGAAGGAACGAGTGTGGGGACTTTGTAGCCAAAATTTGCAGCTAGATAAAGGTAAGAACAGCAGATGTTATCAGCACTTCCCTCATGGGGTTTTGTTCGACCATCCGCTATTTTTCTGTAGAGACTAGAAGATGCCATTCAAAGGACCCACTGAAATTGCCAGTGATGCTTTCCTAAGCCTGGTACTTTCAGCAATCAGGTATTAACAATGGATAAATACATGCTGCTGTGAAATAAATTTAGATCCTAACAGAACCCAACTGCAATAATTGAGATGGAACTAATGCCTTTTGTGATTTCTGCAGGGTAGGCTAAACTAAGTGCTTTACAGAGAAGAGAAGGTGCATCAGGGATATTTCCTCATACAGCAGCACGTAAGTTCAGACCTTCATCATTTTAAACATCAATCATTAGAACCCAGACATATCAGTCCGCAAGTACATGGCACAGCTGACTTGTCAGCTGAAAAGCAAAATCAAATCTCCTGTTGATCATGTTTTCAGTTACCAGTATTACAAAGAAAATTTACAGAGCATCGTACAGTTTTGCAGAGTTTTGAACCAACACACAACACTGAGGCTGTGCCCCTTGCCATTATTAGTAAAAGTCTTCAGGCTTTGTGCTGCCCTGACAACCCAGTGTCTAAGGATCTTTTGGCCTTGCATTGGGCTGAGCTGGCTTTAGCTTGCTCTAATAATTTTGTATTGGTCAAGTGGTTGATGTTTGACCTATTGCAGCTTCACTTCTGGGAATACTGCACATGGCAAAGGCCTGACAAACCTAGGCAGTCATCGTGGGACAAGCAACAGGCCTCAGTGTCAGGTGTGACATGGAGAGGCTGCTGTACAACGTTCACACTTTACCTGGGAACCGAGGAGAAACAGGCAGATCTTGCTGGAAAAACATGTGAAATAACACCAAGCAGACCCAAGGCAGAGGAAGAAGAAAGCCTTGACATCAGCACAACGTTCCCCTGGGTGAAGAGGAGGAAGATGATCCCACCCTGAACATTGTACTCCTTTTGGTAAACATTGGTTTCATCGTGACCCTTCCTTGTTGCTGGAGGAAGACCGCCGCTTTCAACATTGGGGTGGAGGGAGATGTTGGAAGGATAATCATTACTCTGAGGAAAAGTAGTAGCTACTATGAAAATTTTGTTCTATATAACAGTTGTAAGACTATTGCTGATGAGACATGTCTGTATTAATTTGAACAAGGGGTATGTATTTTTGCGACAGGGCTAGTAGTTCTGACTTAAAATATTAATTGGACTAAGCGTAAATAGTTAGTTCCGGGTGTATGGTATGTTCCCTTCTGCTCATAACAACATTTTCAGGGCATCAAGACCATTTACTACCAAATCTATGGCCCCCTGGACCAGCACTATAAATTTTATTATGAACACATGAACACATTTCCGCTGAAAGAGCCAGAGCACGCAACACAAACTTTATGTTAGATTTATGCTGTTATCCTGGCTTTATGTCAGCTGTGGGAGGACAGATGACACATGATAAAGCCTGTTAATAGTACAAAGTTAACATACCAGAAGTTCTGCACTAATTTGAACCAGCAGACCAAGCTTATGTGGGATCAGCACTTTGCTCCTTGCAGCTGCAACAGTTTGATCTGGTACAGGGAACCAGAAGAGAGGCTTTTCTGGAACATAAAATCATGGCCTCAGAAACTCTGGTGTGGTGGATTTGATTGATATCCTAACTTACTCCTTTTACAGTTCATGTGGGCTCTAGGATGTTCATATGACAGAGAATATTCCTTAGGATTCAATAAGTGAGGGATATTGTGATGAATATGCTGATTATTTTTCTCCTTGGTGCTTACATCAGTCAGCTTATCTTCCCTTCTTTCTCTCTTCTCCCTTCCATCTCTGTTTATCATTCTCCTTGATTTTCTCCTTTCTGGCTTTGTTCTTTACTACTTATCTCTCAGTTAATTCTCTCCCTTTCTGTAGCTTCTTGCCTTCCCTGCTTTTTGATGAGCGTCTCTGCTCTGGCTTTCCTACAACCCACTCCGCTCCTCCTCCCTGTGGATCTCTCTCTGTTTGCTGAGCCCTGCAGACAGTTCACCAGCACTCCTGTGCTGAGGAGCAGGGGCAGAGCAGGGTGATGGACTAGCATGCTGGTTCCTGTTTTGAATAAGATGCTCGAGTTTATGGAAATAATTGCTGTGTGGATAGCTTTGCTTTGGCTACAAAGCTGTAAGTGCTGCTAGTAGTTTAGTACTTTCAATTTCTACTAAATGTGTAAATGAGAAGGAAATAATGGAATTTAACATCATGAATTTATTGTCATTTGTTTGTGTTCATTGAGTATCTGAGAAAAAATATGTAAGGAGGTAGTAATTACTTGAGAGAGCTCAGCATGGTAATATAAAAATATAGTCATTTGAAATTAAAAAATAGAGACATTAGTAATAAAAAGGAAAGAAAATAAAGAAGATATCATAAAGTAGGGGAGAAACTCTCAGTTTGCATATACTTACATTCACAGAAATTAATCTTAGCTGACCAGGGATGGATTTTACACCCAGAAAAAATGATTAAAAATTAAAAAGTAAAATCAACAGGAATCAAAACAAAGCTGCATTAGATCAGAGTGTGACACTGACCTTGTAAAAGCTCTAGTTACCCTTTTCACGTTACTGCTGGATGTACTGTTGTATCACTGGATGGGTTTTGATTACCTCCATGAAGTAAGCTGATGACTTTGATCCAGGCTGTGAAGTGAAGTCACCCAAAACATACAGCAAGTTGACATGAATGACTAGAAGAAATATATATTTAGTTGGCTCATCAAGAGTTAAAAGGAGATCTTTCTTGCAATTTTCCCACAAGAGAAAAATGGCATTTTAGGACTGCTTGTATAACCAGAGGGCTGACAGGGAAACATTGCCACATCAGCAGCAGAGAACAATAAAATGCTTGCTGAAAATGTAAAATAAAAAGATATTTATGGAGGGCAAACCCTCATTAATATGAAAAAAGATGATAAAGGGATCATTTTGTACTTTGTCTGTGGCTGTCGAAGGACAGCAAGCGGTCAGGGACTCTAATTTGATTCTTCCTTTCCATTAGCAGTCAATGAGGTTTCAAATCACCACTCCTCTTTCATGAGCTACTTAATCCCCATCATAACTACAGAATTTCATTGCTGCCTTAATCACCCAAGCTTTGGTACGAGGTGTGCATGGACTTACTAAACTTTCTCGAGCTCCGTGTTCCACCAGACTCCAGACACCCAACCAAGGGACCTAAGCGAGGAGGAGCCAGGTTGTCCTCACTTTCCCTTCCAGCCTGGGAGAAATGCGGACAGTGACAAAGGTGACTCACATCTTAAACAGGCTAAATCATAAACATGGTGCTGTGCAAAGATGTGTCAAATAAGCAACACCCCTCAGGGATTTTACAGCCCAGCCTGCCGGGCAATGCAGGCTCACACAACGGCAAGACCCAGAGGGACGTGTTGGGTTAAGACCCAATTCAAAGCACGTTGAAGTAAATGAGCTTTGATTGATTTGGGTGGGCTTCAACCTCTGCTTCCCTGTGGGGCATCCGCAGAGGTGAGCCAGCACCTTTCACTTGTCAGAGGAAGTGAGGTGTGACTGCCTGTCCGACCCCCAGATGTTGTCTGTTACGGCTAACATCAATTGTCATGGGCAAAATGTGTTTCTCTATGAATTTTGTGCTTGCATGTTCTGTTTGCTTTCGTGTAGTTACACTCCTCCCTAAGCAGCCCGTAATCCTCAGCAACATCTACATGCTGAGTGAGCTGTCTGCGTGTTCTCCTGACCTTTCTCAAAGGCAGGAAGCAGCTGCACTGCTGCGTCCATGCTGACAGCTTCAGTCTGGGTTTTACATCTGCTGTCATCTTGCCAAGTACTTCTCATTACGCTTCCAAAAAACAAAAATCAACAAACCAAACACACACCTTACTCAAAACCGAATTATCATAGTTTGGATCACAGCAGGTTTACTGAGCTTGTACAAAGCCTTGTGCTTGTGGAGCACATGGTAGAAGAACAGGAAGATAAAAATGTAAGTGCTTCACTAGTTTATTCTTCCCCAGTCTTTTAATTTAAAAATGATAGAGCTATTTATTTGTTTGATCTGATCAAACACTGAACTATGGAGATACAAAGAAATCATAATTAATCTGCAAAACATTTTTTGCTGTGAGAAACTTGGTAACATACATTATTATTGCTTGTTCTGTGCTCATATTTCTAGTGAGGCTGAGACCCTCTTCTTCCACAGATCAAATTTATATTGGCACGTTTCAGCAAAATCTCTCAGCCACTTCAGAAAAAACATACAAGATAAAAGCAGATTGTTTGCTTGCTTCAGCCTGAGCAAGTTTTACTGTGGTACTTAACAATGTTTTCATGCACAGTGATTTTTCAATCTCGAAAAGTGTTCTTTTAATGTATGTGTGTGCAGGGTGTGTTTTTCTGTGTAGAAGTCTCTAGGTTTTCAATAAAGTACACTGTCACAATTAGAACTTTATCAGCTCTGTCATTTGAGGTAACATGCACTTAGTAATAGCAGAGATTCATGTAGGTTTAACAACAGAAAAGAAAATAAGAGGAACTCAAAAAACATGGATTACACTGAGCGCTGTGCAATGCTAAATAGAAATATCCAAGCTAGAAAAGGCACTGGGAAACTGAATCATGATTCTGTTTATGTGATACTTTTCCTAGACTAATTCCTCCTGATGGCAAGTGCAAATGAAACAGGGTAAATTTGCCCAGCGAGAGCTTTGTGGTTGCACATTATATTGATTCAGATATGGAACATATACATGGCCATGTATTGTGCAGTGGAGATTGACCCTTGTACCAAATTCAACCTCTGGCAGGAGTTTTCTGTTTGCATACAGGCTGTTCTGCCCGTTCCCTTCAAACTTATTTTTTCCTGGCCTGTTGCAAGACAGTGTCCCTGTTGCAGTTCTTTCCCTACTCTGTCAATGGAACCTCAGCGTAGTCCCATGCAGTTAGTCTCATTTCTCCAATTTTTAATAAAAGTGAAAACCTCCTTGTTTGACCAACTCTCTTCTCGCCATTTAAATAGCCGGGACCACCTCCTGAGCCCACAGCTATGCTGCAACTTTTAATCACTTCGCTTTTAGCTATACTGAGCCTTGAGAGCCCAGACCTTTTGCCAGATTTCGCTTTGATCTAGCTCCTCATCCACAGATCTTCTACACCCACATCCCTTTTCCCGCTCAACCCTGCCTCAGTTTCAGGCCGTATCTGCCCTCAGTGTTACAATTTGTCCTTTGGCTCACTGATTCCCAGCTTGACTCTTCTCATCCAGATGCCCAATCTGCTTGCAGTTCCTGTTTTTTTTCACATTTACACAGTAGACTTTAATTTCCTTCTTCCATTTTTCCTCTTCCACTTTCCCCCTCAGTCTCTTGCCCTGGCAATTCCTCTCCCCACTTCCAGTCCCACATTCCCCACAGCCTGCAACACAAGCTTCCACCATCTACAACCTCACGTCTCATCCCACGCCCCAGGCCGTGTTCCCATGTGCTGTTCTGTGGTCACCCCTACATCCCATGCTATTTTAACCCCTTGGCATATCAATAAATTAGTCTTCCTCTAGCTTTCTTGGGCCCAGCAGGAAAGTCACTACTAAGCACACAGGAGAGAAAAGACCCTTCAAATCTGAAACCTGGACTTGGCACAATTAAAATAGGTCACAACTACAATTTTACACGTAGTTTCATTCAACCACATGTTAGACCTTGCACAGCTGGGATTTTGGGAGACAGTATCCTGGAAAGCTGTAATAAGAGAATATCTGCAGGACAGCTAACTGTGGCTTTTCAAAAACCAAAGCTGAGTAGCTTTTTCCAGAGAGAGAAAAGGCACATGCCTGCCAAAACACACAAATGCATATGTACGTGATGGGTCTTCCAAAGAAAAAAAAAGACTGAATCTTTTAACATGAGGAAAACAAATGTATTTTTCCACTCCATTACTGTTACTCAACCTTTTACAAGTTGATTTAAAAATAAATAAATCTATTGGGCAGAAGCAGGCATTCAGCATGGAAAATTATGTGTTACAAAACAGATAGATCCAGGAAGGCTTGTAAGCAGCGAAAATATTCTTCTAATAGGAAGCATAAGGCATACTGATTGTTAACTGACGTGAAGAACCCCAAATCTACTACGTTTCTCTTTTCTTTTTTGTTATCATCTGACACTAAATGCAGATAACAATCTGAGATAATAACAAGAGGGTGTGAGAGGCACCCATAATATCATAACTGCTAGGCTTTCAGAAATGACTGAGGGGGGCTGGATGAAGCAGAAGATAAGCTCTCTTTTTGTAAGAGTATTGATGAAATAGATTAACCACATACAGAGTCTAATCTGGGAATCTGGAGATGTTCAAATGACTGTCAAAACAAAATGAGAAATACAGGAGGAAATACTGTTCCAAAGCCTGCTCATTGATTTAAGCATTTTAGTGCCAATAGGAATAATAACAATGAAAACCATCTGCTGATCTCTGCAATGAATTCTTTATCTATGCTTGAAAGACTTGTGCAGAGATGGGAAGCTGCACGTGAAGCTGTAGACAAAACAAGGTGTATCTGGCAGATGTTTGGAGGGCTCCACTCACAGGAATCCACCTGCCACGTTGTTAAGACCTCTCCAGGGACTGGAAATCAGCTTCTTGTGGAGAGACTGTCATCAAAGCTAAAAACGTATTTCTAAATCTTGTGGTTTAATTCATCAACCATTAGCCAAAAATAAAACTGAGGTTCCAAAATGAATGAGGATTCAAAAAAGGACATTGCCATAATAATATAATACATACTGACCTAAAAATAAAGTGATGAATAAATGGAATATTGATACAGAATATACTAGATTATTTTTTTCCTCCTGTGGAAAATTCCGTAAATCCCTGAAGTCAACTGATTGGTTTTTTATTGTGTTCACTGCCTCAATCCAAATCAGGCTGCTGTATGCTCACAGCAGTTGTGATTCCTAGATATTTTTCACAAAGTTGTAGCTTACAGTATATTTAGGAACGGTCTGTTTGCATTGGCATGCAAAGATACTTGAGCACACAGGCAGAACGAGCAGAAGGGTGCTGCACAAATCAAAGGGAAAAAGCCTGAAGATGATTTTATTAGCGTGGCAGAGGTAACCTTTACACCACTCCCACATAGATATTCACATGTTGAATAGTCATTGGTTAACAGCTTCTGTTCACCACCAGTAATCACATAGTTGTAGTTTGCATCAGTAAATACAATTTTTGTCATTAGTCACACAAGACCACAAGTTTGGCATGGGCCTGACAACGCAGAGACTCAGGACTTCTCTCTGCCTGAGCTAGTTTTAGCAATAGTCAAGGGACTATTGCCTGACTCCTTGTAGCTTCTGGGGATACTGTGTGGTAAATGTCCAACAGATCTAGATAGTCACTGTGTGACATACAACAGCCCATTATGTTCGCAGGAACTGGAGAAGGCTTTTGGTGATACTCAGTGAGTAGAAACAGGTCTTGTTAAGAAAACCTGTGAAAATAACCCCAGGTGGACACCAAGATCAAGGAGGAAGGAACCTCCACCACCATGTTGTTCTCCTCCTGAAGACTGCGGGATGCCCAGAACTCATCATGGGCTTTTCCCCCTCCATGCACATGCCTCTGCTTGAAGAAGACTGGAACGATTTGCTGTAGGGCCCACAGGGACACTGGAAGTGTGAGCATAGCTTACACAAAAAAATAGGTAGATGTTATTAAGTTTTCATTTTTAACAAATTTAAGAGTATTATTGGTTTTTCCATGTTACCCTGGACTAGATGATCTCCAGAGGTCCCTTCCAGCCCCTACCTTTCTGTGATTCTGTGATGTCATGGGTAACAGTACCTGGGATACAACATGCTTTCGCTCATTCTTCAAGATGAAATAATAGTGATAGATGGACAGATAGATACAGACCTTTTAGTGGCAAGCATAGTATTTTATATGTTGTAACTGTGATCAAGAACATAAATGGTTTTGCACAGGGACAGATCTGTACTTCTGGACTGTAACTAAGCTATCCCAGAAGTTTTCTCTTCGTTGGTGATGGTGTTAGGTTTAAGATGTGAGCTGAAGTTATCGTAGAGACTGGGATCAAATCACAGGTAAGATTTAGTCTAACTGGTTATATCTATAATGCTGCACCTCTCTCTGTATGCATATGTATCTGTGGCTGTATATGTCTCTATCTATTGTGTCCACACAAATTGGAGAGGAATCTAGCAGAGGCATGCTTGTACTATTGCCAGCTGCAAAACAGGGCTTGAGAAATGTCTCCTTTGGAGAACTAGTGGTGCCCTTTGGAGATTAAAGAGTCAGTCTGTACTGTATGGCTGCTGTCCTAGACCAGGCCTTTAACAGGTCTCTGGCAGCAGAAGAGCTTTTCATGGCAGAGAGCAGCAGAAGTGGTAAGCAGCGTGCTATCGGCTAGCAGCACTTTGGGATTCTTTTGAGTAGAGATGGGGGGTCCTTATGCCTGCTAAGTAAAATGAGCACAACCCTGTCTCTCGTCCCAACCCTGCTTGAGCAGAGCTGTACTTATTTCAGCATTCTTCCTCTACAAATTCCTTTCAAGTGTACTCAGTATTCAGTAAAACACTGTGCACATCTGCTGTTCCAAGAAGCAAGTTTAATTGCTGATGGGATTTTTTCCCACTAGCATTTCAACCCATCTGCATGTTGCGATTACTGAAGCCTAATTTTGTTTTTGTCTACTTCAACCTTTTCAAGTGATATTCATTAATCCCATCTATGGCATCTTTAACATGTGGGAAATCTGCCTAGAGTAATTACAAAGTATTTCCTCTGCACTTCGTTCTCATATAAGACCACGGGAAGATAATGAAGGCTGATTGTAGTGTCATCATTCCATTGAGGAAATGAATGATGCTGTTCAAATAACAGCTGGCTTGTTACATAAAAGAAATGACAGATCAGAATAATAAAGGCAAACTCCCCTTTAACAGATCATTCTAATTTGAAAGTCTCAAATAATCCTAGAATCCTGGAAATACAGAAAATAGTACAACAAAGGCCCTTAAGTTTGATCTCTGTATGGTTGGGTGTGTACACGTATATATATTTACACACTTATATACACATGACTACAAACACGTAGTACTTTTCTTTTTATTATTTCTGCCTATGATATACGTACATGTATGTATGTAGGGTTGTATTGCAGTGAGGCAGCAAGAAAGATCACCAAAAATAGGACTTTTTAATGTGGAATATGCGTCCTGGAAAACAGAATACCATTTAGTGAAATTTCTTTTTATTATTTACTGACCTGAAGTATTTTTTTAGGAATGTGAATGATATGTATTATAACTGAATTTAAAGTGCAGTGGGACTTTCACTGTATAATAATAATTTACACTGCAGTGCCTTTATGAAAAATCTTGAGGTCTTTAATCTCCCACATATATACATGAAGAACAATGGAGGGTTTTCTTTTTAATATATACTTTAATATGATTTCTATATATATAAACATCACATATAAAACATTATATATATACACATTAAAAAATAGCAAATCTCAGTTGCTAAATGGTCCAGTTAGAAGTGCCCACTCCTCCACAGATAAAATTTGCAGTACTCAGCTTGTACGATTTCACTGTGTCTTTCTGTCTGAAGGTGTGTTCCTAGATAGTCTTTCAGGTGGTCTAAAACCTATAGGGGGACTCTTTTATGAAGGGAGGGATAACATCACATTACATTATCAGACTACAAGATCTGATTGCTAATTGGAGTTTGAAATAAAGACAGGCTAGTAACCAAAATGTGAGGACTTTCAGGTCTAAGAATTTCCTCAAAAGACCCAAGGAAAAAGTCACTCAGCACAAGGTGTGACTTCAAATGATACAGTAGATAAAATCTAAGCTAATAACAACATGAGGGTAAGATGAGGCACTGGGATGAAGCCTTTGAGAACAGACTTTCTCAGCAGCACCAGCTGTATTCTTAAACTAGATACAGGAGACTTTGGAAAAATTCTTCGCGTACTCCCATTTTACATTTTCAAGCTGCAGCAACTGACATAAACTGGGCCCTTGGGATCCTCAAATAAGATGGACCCCAATAAAAGAATCACAGAATAATACCTGCTTCTAGTCCAGCCTTCTACTCTGAGCAGCATCAGCTGGGATAAACTCCAAGGGTGGAGATGACCCAACCTGTCTGGGCAACAAGTTCCACTGCTTGACTGCCCTAATAAAAAAAGACACATTTTGTATTTATGTATTAACGTTTGCCAGTGGGGCAGCATAAGCTAAAATCAATGCTTAGAGCTTTAATAAAGAAATCCAAGTAGAACATAAAATCCTGTTAGAGAGGGCAATAAAGTAGTTTAAATTGAGTGTAAACAAAGTCTTTCATGAAAGTCTAGCTTCAGGAAATGGTGGAACAAAAATGTACCTTGATTCAATTAGATTTTTATTATTATTCATAAATGAAGAAATAGGGATCTATATTGCCATAGCAACAAAATACCATATGTTATTTCTATACAAATTTGAAAATGTAACATTCTCACATGAAATAGCCCAGGAGCACAAAGAACATTGAAGTAGTGAATTTGTAATAGGAAATAGATACTTATCTGACCAATTGGTTTTGTCTCCAAATTAAAAGATTGTTGAAAGAGATATTTAATACTGAAGTTCATTTTTGATAAATATCCTTTCACTCCAGAACTAAAAATTATCTCAGAGCCCAATTTTTCTCAAAGAACGACACATGTAAATTTGCAGAAATCATGTGTTGCTTGATAGCTCAGGGCATATCTGCTTTTAAAAAAAATGATTGTGTAGACATAGGTGCAAGCTATGCTGCACATGTGAACTGATACTGCCTCTTGAAAATGTAGCTTCTAAAGATGTTGTTAACCCCAGATTTAGTGAAGAAATTTCGTTGAAGTCTTTTGTTGAAAGCCATTTTATACAGCAGAGAGATATCTGCATACATTTAGAACTGGATTCAGCAATCCTGCGTCGCTAACTACTGCACATGCTATAATCCCTCTGACCTGAATGCCTCGTGTTACCGAACTAAGCCCAGCTGCAAATTTAAGGTAGTAGAGGTTGGAGCCAAAATCACAGTGAAAGTAATCTGCAGTCTTTTAGCTAGTGGACAACATTTGCATTCAGGATTTCAGTGTGTCGTTTGAATTCAGACATCAGATGAAACTGAGTTCTTAATGGTAACTTGAAATGTCTTTTTATTAGCAGCAGACTTCTTGCAGCCCTCATATCAAAGCAAGGAGACTGAATAAGAACCTCTTCTATTGCTTATTCTTTTAAAGTCTGGATCTTAAACTCTGCTGCTTGTGTTAGAAATCACATCAGACTTTAAGAATTTGGGGGCTTTCAGGAGCGGATAAAAGTGGGTAATTCTGATTCAAGATTTTGAACCTGATCTGCTCTTATTGATGTCACTGGATGTTTTCCAGACTTAAGCGTGGCATAATGTGTACACAGGCACTACAATGACTTTCTGTTTTGAGTGAATTTTCTCAGATGACCGGGGCTCTCGTCTGATGTACATTTTAAATTTTCACTAACCAGGATAGACCACTTGTTCTTTTCTCTGCTGATTTGACAAGGGTAGAAATTTTGTGTTATATATTGACTGTCATATTAAAAAATCAGAATTCACTTCTGTTAGTGAATAATTGTATCAGCACCAAGAGAATTAAGGAGATAGATGTGACACATTTTATTTCTGGATAAATTTTTAGGTCTTTAACAATAAAAAGACATTTCACTGCTATTTCAGCTCTAGCAATTAAAATTTCTCCGAAATTCTATGCATTCATCCTCATCACATTGTTCCAAGTCTCCACATTTTCTTCACGTTTCAGAATCTAGTGGTGAGCTTAGCTTATAAAAATGCAATATTTAGACAGTAATCAATGCCAAGTGGCCTTAAATTTAATGACACTGCCAATTTTGACTGATGAAATTGCCAGCTGCTATTGTGTCAGCAGCGCATTCCTATCTGTTACAGAGCAGCCACTGGTTGCACGGAATTTCCAACTGGCCAAGATGATAAGTCTACCAAAATATTCCCTCTTTCAGCTGCTAACAAACCACCAGGGAATGCCTGACTGTCAGGGAAAAAAAAATCCATGCTCCTTGCATTGCTAAATTGGTAACTGATGCCATTTCTGCACTGAACTCAACAGGGGTGGAAAAAATGAGGTAGGGAGAGAGAAGAGAGTAGCAGCTCTTCTTTGAATTCCTTTATTTAAATTAGACTCTTCCCAGTCCACAGCTGTATCACAGTCTGGATTTGAGGGTTACAGCTGTGATATATGTATCTATTATTGGACAAAGACTTTTGAAACTTTAAATAATTTTCAAAGATTCTAAAAGGAATTAAGCACACCCAGCTAAAGTGAGTGCTCACTTCTTTTAGGTCAAAGAAATGTATTTGCTAATCCAAAAACATATAAATATGTCTGATTTAGATACCAAAACAATGCAGACCTTAGATCCAAAATCCAATGCTCAGTTTTCACTTTCTTCAAAAGACAAAATTATTTTTACTTTGATTTTCGCTAGACACTTCTAGTCCTGCCCTTGGTTATTTTCTTCTCTGTTTGCCCTAGTTTGAGCACCTTTGTGATAAACTCACATCTCTATCCTTTGTATAAATCATAGACACAATCTTGCTGCAACAAACACAAGCCAGGACTGTCCCTGACTGCATTAAATACTTGAAGCAAAATGGCCAAGGTCCAGCTTGAGCCATCTGACTTCCGGGATCCTGGGTCCTCTTCAGTAACACAACTTTCACAAAGGGATGGGTAAACTCAGGGTAGTCTGCAGCCTGTCACAGCATTCTGCCTGCAACAACAGCAATAAATCACTTTAAATTACTGCAGAAGGGCATTCCAGCCACTAGGTCCTTGCATATAAAGTGTTCTTTCACTCTTATTCTCATGAAAGCTATCCATGTGTGTTGCTGAAGCATCTACGTGACTCAGTATGGGCACCTACCCTAAGAAGACAATTTCCAGTCATGCACTACAGATAGACAGAGGCCAAGATTACGGCTCTTGAGACGGCAAGAAGATGCCCTTGTGGTTACTTTTTTATATTAGCTGGTTCAAGTGGCACCTGCTCAGATGCTGCTCCATGTTGCACATATCTTCCCCCAATACAGAAAGCCTAGTAGCAAATCTGGGGGAAGAATCCAGCCCCTGAAACACTGGTGCAGCAGTATTTGTTGCTGCAGCTAGAGATTAACTAAATCTTCTACACACCAGCTGAATCCTATAGCACTCATCACAAGACTTCTCAGGCCCTGATCTGCTTGACAACTTTGAGTTTGTTACTAGCAGCTGTAAGGTTGGTCTTTTATTGAAATATTAAGGTATCTGAGCTACTAAGGGAAGAAACAGATCCTATCCAGGGAGTTTCAGCATGCATTTGATCTCCTGAGAAAACAGAAATTAAATGCGATAAGGCCAAAAAGATGAATGAGAAAAGTATGAACTTCAGGAATGAATACAGCAATACCAAATCATCTCTTAAATACAGAAACTTCTAGACTGAAATCCAGTCGACCTGACTTACAAACATAGCATGCCCATATACCGTTTCTAGCAAACCAGCCTTCCAAAATAAGAGCCTAAGTTTCCTGTGGAGTTAATGAAGACAGAGAGATAACTCCAAAGAACTCCAAAGGGAGATCCCGTAGCCCTAAATTTTAGCCCCTAAGCTAAGGGACACCTGGTGGATTTCCTCAACCATCAGGGAACATCCCATTGTCAGACACTTGTCAGACGCTTAACACACAAACACCGGATTCTTGCCTGACATTTTTGTAGCAAATGCCACTATATTTTATCAAGAGACTTGGGAATATTGACCTTGTGGCAAGAAGAGACTTTCTGAATTTCCTGTTACTGTAAACTCTCACATTGCACAATTGTCTTAAAAAAATGTCAACTTCCAACCAGTCTGTTTTGGAACTCCCTGTACCAGATCCACTGGAGAACCTGCTCCTCTCAGATTTTTCTTCTAAAAGCCAAAGGACATGGAGACAGGTAAGTAGATCACAGAGCAAAGTGTGGGAAGGAATAGTAGCGGAAACCAAGAAAAGACAAGCTCTGTTCCTTCTATATCTCTTAATTTTTTATTTAAGTTTACCTTCTCTTCCTTCTGAAGGTTACTCGGTATATTTTCTATTTTATTTGGCACTCTGGTTGTAGTATTCACGCAATGTGAGTTCAAAACCAAGTGGCAACACACCTGCTTAGGGTGGGATAACTAAAAGATGGATTTCAACAGAATAAACAGTAAACGTCTAAAATGCCCATGAGTGATACACTCGGACTGAAAAGCTAAGTTGTGTTATGGCAACTCCCCGGTTATATGCGTGTAGTGTGTATGAGGTGCTGGGAAGTAATAATGAGGGAACTACATTAAAACAGTAAGACTTAATCTTTAAAAATTGAAATGGGTAGTTTGGGCAAATTATAAATGAAAATTAAGGATGATTTTGTCGATACACTTTTTTATTGACTAATTCTGTTTTCTGTCCTCAGACAAAAACTATTAACAGTTTTCAAACTGGTGAGGAGCAAGCCTGATTTTTTTTTCTCAGTCCTGCTCTCAACCTGAAATGTGAGTACATCCACAATGAACTGCTTCGTATTTTCACTGTGTAACTACACACAGTACAATGGTGTGTTCAAAAATCCCACCCAAATGCACAGCTTCACCTCAGAATCTGTCCAGCTTATGATATGCTACACTGATCTGCATCCCTTGGAAAAGGTCTTGATTTGTGCAACGGGGAGCAGTGGGTCTGCAACTCACCCTACGCATGTATTGTTTCTCTCCTGACAAGTGAACACTCATTTCCGTCTACAGCCTGGACTGAGAAGTGCAGAAGGTGTTAGCTGAACATTAAACAGCATGAAGATATCTCTGCATTAAGTTAGTACATTCCAGTGGGAAGTTATATGGTGGCATAATAGAGGTTGCAAACAGGAATAACTCAGTGGTCAGTTGATGCAGCCCTGAATTAACAGAACAGAAGAGAATCATTTCAGTTGGAACAGACCTATGACAACCATCTAGTCCAAGTGCCTGATTAATTCAGGGCTATCCAAAAGTTAAAGCATATTATTAAGGGCATTGTCCAAATGTCTTTTAAACACTGGCAGGTTTGGGGCATCGACCACCTCTCTAGGAAGCCTGTTCCAGTGTTTGACCACCCTCTCTGTAAAGAAATACGTCCTAATGTCAAGTCTGAACCTCCCCTGATACAGCTGTGAACCTTTCCCATGGTTGATCTTGTGGCTTATTTCCTTTGTAATTTCAAAGGTGGAATATGTTCTGCTAAACTTCATCTAGATTTTTTTGCATGGAATTTTTGAGCTTCCTACATGTCTGCATACCTACTCTTTATACACACGAATATGGAAACACCTACAGTGTATACCTAAGCATGTACTTAGATCTTTGAGTGGATTATGCAGTTTTAACATGTGTAGGCTATATGAAAACAAAGGGTTTAAAAAGAATATTAACTTAAATAGAAAACAAAGAATTAGGCGGAGAGACTTCTAGAGAGTCAGCAGACTGTTAGGTCTTCTCTTTTTACTGACTTTGAAATTTAAAAAAAATGGATGAACGTAAATTTTGAAATAAGATGTCCTTCCAAGCAAATAATGAGCAAGCCTTTTGGACGGTACTTGACAGTGATTCTCTGTTTTCTCCACTTGCTTTTTTTAGCATTTGAAATTTGCCAGTGAAAGTAGCACTTTAAGGAATTTCTCTCAAAATGCAGCAGAAATTAAAAAATGAGAATGTAATTAAGGGGTGTATAAATATCAAGTAGAAAGAGGGAAAGAGCCACCATTGTTGTATTTTCCTTCACCCACTGATTATGTCATCAAAGATAATTTCTGTTTACTTTCTTCTCTTCTGTGAAACATTAGAAAATGGAGCTTCTTGCTTGTGTCTAATATATCTCACTTATGAGCCGCTACTGTGCTGTTTCTATCACATTTCAGAATGATTTGGAAGAAGCTGACTTCTTTTTCTGATACTTAAAAATTCCCCCAGGGACGTGCGATTACATTGCTGAGGGTCAGTCACTGCTCCCTTTATCCAGGCATTTGGAAGTTGGAATGATTCAAAAGACGGGCTTACTTACACTATGTTTGGGGCATAATCAATAGAACAGGGAGTTGCAAAAGCAGATTTTAAAAACTTTCTATCACTATTTATATTTAACTGTTAAATGTGCTTTTTATAAAACAAAGAAGAGTGTGGCCAGCAGGTTGAGGGAGGTTCTCCTCCCCCTCTACTCTGCCCTAGAGAGGCCCCATCTGGAGTACTCTGTCCAGTTCTGGGCTCCACACTTCAAGAAAGATGAGGAGCTACTGGAGAGAGTCCAGTGGAGGGCTGCGAGGATGATGAGGGGACTGGAGCATCTGTCCTACGAGGAAAGGCTTAGGGAACTGGGCTTGTTCAGCCTGAAGAACAGAAGGCTGAGAGGGGACCTAATAAATGCTTATAAATATCTTCAGGGTGGGTGTCAGGAGGATGGGGCCAAACTCTTTTCAGTAGTGCCCAGCGACAGGATAAGGGGCAATGGGCACAAATTGAAGCACAGGAAGTTCCGTCTGAAAATGAGGAAGAACTTCTTCACCATGAGGGTGACAGAGCCCTGGAACAGGCTGCCCAGGGAGGCTGTGGATTCTCCTTCTCTGGAGATATTCAAGACCCGCCTGGACAAGGTCCTGTGCAGCCTGCTGTAGGTGACCCTGCGTTGGCAAGGGGGGTTGGAC
>Ga0065711_1030948_pt1 | contig 30992 bp, 19 predicted proteins | sample Hoacrofraction12_FD_59098 | JGI IMG/M metagenome (GOLD analysis project Ga0065711, IMG submission 59098) | Hoatzin crop microbial communities from Cojedes, Venezuela - Epithelial fraction 12 v2 (version 2) | ecosystem: Host-associated > Birds > Digestive system > Esophagus > Crop | place... | reverse complement strand
CCCCCCCCAGTATCCTAAGATATTGAAAACAAACAGTTGATTCCTTCTGTAGCTTCCAGTGCCACCTAATGAAAATAAAGATGTGGACACATGATTATGTACATACCAAAAACTTACCGAAAAGAAATATATTTGGGAGTATGCATGTGTGCTTGTAGTAATAAATATTGCCTGTGTTTTTCAGCTGCAGAAATTTGTTTTACCCTCTATCAGTAGGCGACTATCTTCAGCAATATTCAAGACAGCTGCACTGAGAAGCAGGGAGGATAAGGAGAACTAAAATAGAAATCTTACTTGGTGTTTACTGTTGGTTGTGCTCAAAGCAGGGGTTTCTGCACTCATTATTTGTTCATAAGGAAAATTATTGTAGTTCACTGCACGTTAATAGGAGCTTAGAGTGGACGTATACTGTCTTCTTGGTCTACTTAAATCTACAGATTTTTTTTAATGTTATCTTGGTTTAAATTTACTGGCTGGTTACTGATTTAAAATAATTTAAAATAGCACAAGGGGTGAAGGAAAATAGATGTTTTGGCAGCATAGTTGAATTGCCATGAACTACTTACATTATTGTAAAGAACAAAAAATTGATTTAGATTGTGGTTAACAACTGTCACCATTGTTTTGGACTTTGTGTTAATAGGGAATATTACTCAGATAAAATGCTTCTTAATCTGAGTGATGTATGGAAACAATTAGTTTTTAATTTGGTTTTGGAACAGCTCTGTCTGCAAAACTTTCTGGTATTTTATCGACTCCAAATTGGAACCTCAACTTCACAACTCGGTTAACTTATTTTTTACTGTTTTGATGTATTTATAGATAAAAATGCAAATTGTAAAGTTACTATAGTAAAAACTTTCTCTCTGCCAGGTGTGAGCGTGCATATGTTTGTTGGGTTTTTTGTCAGCTCTTTACAGGCATCTTGATATTATTTGCACTACAGCCTTAGATAATCTAACTTGTAGCAAAGATAAGGTCTAAGATCTCTTGATGACTGAATACTTTTAACATTAAAATATTCTTGGCAAATATTCTATTAAGTTAAACAAATTGTCACTTTGTGAGCTGGAGTAAGTTGCTGCTTGTGAAACAGCAGTTTCAATTAGCATTCACTAAGGGTTTATTGACAGTTACCACCTGGTTTCTGCTGTGCCAAGCGGGAAGCAGCTATTGCAGTCTCGTATGATTGTTGCATAATTAGGATTATGATCTCGAATTGATTTTAATTTTGTGAATCTAGTTGTATTTTCAAAACCAGTCAGTGTTCCTTGTTTTCCTGTATTTTTATGGAGGGACAAAGTTATTGATGTTAAAAGGCTTAAGAATTATGCTGCTTTCTAATATGACAAACAGCTTGCCCTTTCATTGGTTAGTTAGTAAGGAAACTTGGCCATGAATTTACTGGTGGGTCTCAGACAGCGTGTATTCTTTCCATAGTACTCATGAGAAGCAAACAGAAAATGACACAGTTTTTTTGGAAGGAGTGTTCTTGTGTACAAGCTGCCAAATGTGTACTGGGAACATCAGGAGGAAGTGTAAATGTTTTTGTAACACTGCTGAGAAATAACAAAGGAAATGACCTTGGTCCTTAGTGCTCCAGAACATACTTTGGCACATCCAAGGATGAAGAAGGTAAATGCTACGTATTTTTCCCTGCCTGCAATGTCTTTTGACCCTTACTCGCTATGCATAAGGGCAGGGAGCTATTTCTGGCTACGGTGTTTTGCAACAAATACTGTAGTACGAATTCCTAGATGTATCCACAAAATTTTCAAGTCTTGACTGATTGTTTGGAAGATCTTCTTCCAGAAAGACAGTAGGGGGGGAAGCATTAACTTGTAACGAATTACTGAACTGATGGAAATTCTCTAATAGTATTTTTGATTACCTATCTTCAGGTGAAACCTCTTAAAATGCTTTGATTAGAAATTTAATGCAGGGAGAGAAATTTTAGTCTTCTTGACCTATGCTATAGTAATCGTATATAATACACATATTTTAAGGTTTGTGAAGGTACTCTGTGTATATATAATGTGTGTGTATCTAGTGTTTAGTGACAGTTAGAATCAGAAATGTAGTCTTTTAATAATGTAGTGGTATAGTTTTTCTTTTCATTTTCCTGCAGGATTTCAGAATATCAGCAGTAAAACTTGCCTTGTGGTGGCTCAAGCTTCTCAGTGTAATCGTGTGCATTTTTGAGATAATGTAGAAGAGGAAGATACCCAGATAATCTGGAACAAGGGGGGCTTTTCAAGAACGCTCGCATAAATTTGCCTGACTCTTTGCTAAGAAAAGAAAAAAAGTTACTTTGAGAAATGTCTTTAAATCATGATCCTTAAGAGCTGATGTTTTAACCTTACATTTGAATGACTGTTACTTTTTCCATCTTGTTTCAATATGCCTAAATGCAAACACATGTGGAAAATGTTCTTTTGGCTTTTATCAAACTGACATTTAAGTGCATTTTTTTTTTTTCAACCTCTCTAACATTTGTGGTAAAATATTTCAAAGCTATGAATCTTGCAATTTGCCTATGCGTTTTTTTTTTAGTTCTTTCATATATTAACATTTGGTACTCATAATCCTAACCTGGTTGGAATTACTGGCTTTTTTCATTTGCTGTTTGTTTGGATGAGGTGATTAGGAAAATACTTCATGTGAAATTCTAGTTTGCAACAGTAAATACTTCCATGAAGAGTCACTGTTTTCTGAACTTTAGTAAATAGAGGAGAAAAATATGATAATTTGCTATATTCAATTGTAGCAAGCATATTCCTAACACATTGAGCTTGCTGTTGGGTTATATCTCCATGGTGCTAACCTGTCTCCAGTACTTCCTTTTCAGCATGTTTCATTCTTCCCCTCTACTCCCCTACCCGTTCCCAAGCTCTTTAATTCTGTGCCAAGCTAATAAGGAGAAGAACTAGCTCTGGGTAAAGTCAGTCATTGCCAAGCAGCTGTTACATAGTTTTCTCATGTACCTCTGCGGTTGTACCTCATTTCTAAAAGGCAATATTTTTGCTCTTTCAGGTCCAATTTTAAGTAAGAACAACCAATTATATCTGCATCTCAATCTTAACTGGTTATACGTCAAAGACTAGGGATGAAATGGTTCATATATGTAACTATCCTTTCTAGGGGTTGAACTTTGAACACCGTGTTGTACAATTTAGAAAGAGAAATTAGATACGATTTTTAGAGTTAAAAATGTGAATTACTTTTCTTTTTACCCACAGTGTTTGTCCCAAAGTATTATCCCTTTTGCTTTTGTTTAAAAATCATACCTTGTAGTTTAATTATGATATTTGAATCTTAAGACTAGACTTTTTCCTTAAATCTGAATTAGGTTTTACTTAGGATCAGATCGTGAGGGCTGCAGCTTGGCTGCTAACGCTGACCAGGGCAGGCTGTCTTTCTGGACCCTGTGCCCCATCTGCCTGGCAGCGTGGCTGCCGGCGTCGTGCTGGCGTTGGCCCAGGCTGGGGTGCAACTGGGAACGTGGCAGACGAAAGGCATAACTACTTCTGCCGTGCCCTGCAAAGCAATCGGGATGCGGGTTTGGCGTTGCTTAGTTGTTTGTGTTGATTTATTCCTTCAGGGTTTTCTTAAAAAATTGAATTAATATTTGGTATTCTTTTTTGTAGTTCTGCTGAGCTTTTAGTATTAATAAAACAGGTTGTATATTATGATGCTCACTCTCTCACATATTTTTTTTTCTTTAATTTATGGAGTGATTTCATCGACATTCTGACACAGGTTACTTAATTTGAAGATTTTAAAGTAGGTTTTAAAAAAAAGCAATTAAAAGGATCAAGCATCTGTTGGTCAATGTATTAGTCTGGTTCTCCTCACAGCTGAACATTTAAGCTATTGCCATGTCTTAATACAACTACTTCTTGCAACTAAAAATAAATATCTGGAAAAGGTGTCAGAATAACCATTAATTATGATTTTTAATTAAAATCTAATTATAACTCATCCAAGAGCTTGAAAACATACCAAATCCTAGTCTGCCTTCCTCCTTAGAGGCATCAACCAAGGCTGTCTCCCCAGCCCCAACCTACCTCCAAAAAAAAAAATAAAAATTACAGACTTATGTGGAACTTGAAACCTTTTATTGATTATTTGAGGTTTCCGTCTTAGTGTTTTTGAAGGTTTCTATAATGCCAAACAAAAATGTACAATCCCCTGGAAATATTGTATTATTATCATTATACAAAATAACCAGTTTTTTGTCTTACATTCAGGCTGTCATTATCCGGCATACAAAAACAAAAAGGGCAAAAATTATTTTTCTCTCCTCTCTAGCTGTTTTTGGCAGCTGATTTTTTTTTTTTTGGGTGTAGCTCCCTGCTGATGTATGCTATTGAGTACATCTTAGGTAATAAGCAGATACATCAAAAGATATCCAGGGCAACACACCCTGCTACAAACCAAGATATTACTTCTTGCAGAGAAGTAGCTTCTGACATGTGCATCAGAAGTGGTTTTTTGCTGGTGCTCTCTCTAAGGCAGTTAAATGTAGGGTATTCTCTGGCCATTTTCCTCTTCAAAAAGAATTTCTTTGTAGTCTAATAGAAGTTGTGTCCAAAAACTTAGCAGCATTACCTGAATTGCTTTAATTTTCCTTACTGTAGCTCCCTTGCTTGCTGTTGTCTGCAGTCAGTTGTGGGGAATGTTTTCTGTGCTTATTTTTGTTGTCAGTTTGGTTTTGAAACCATGGTGAGCCAAACATGACTGTATTTGTTGCTGTGTAACTTAGAACCAGAAGATAGTAGTCCCAGCTCAAAAAAGCCTCTAATTTTGTGTAGAAAGCGAGCTACGGGAGATGGATATTGATCCAGGAGAGGATTGCCAGTCATTAGGCTGGGGAATAGCCTCGGGAAGTCACACAGCCTTGCCTGATAACTTTTTGTAGACATTATGGTGAAGGATAGTCTGAAGGATGATTTAAAGTAGATTTGCTAATATTCATAGAAAATTCTAGTAACTGGACACTGGCTGATATCATGGGTTAGGGAGGGGAAAAGGTATTTTTGTTGACTGCTTTGTGCCCGGAGGCTGTTGTCAATCTGAATGTACCACATGAAGTGTGGTATGTTCAGTGCCATAAGGCTTTGCAGGGCCTTGAAAACGTAGAGAAGCGGTTTCTGCTTGAAATGGCTGAGAAGGGGCTCGAAGAGGGGGGTGGCGAGGGGCGAGCTGATCAGAGGGATGGATAGCTGACACGGATGATCTTTGCAGTTATCTGAAGGGATTAGCTATTGAGATGAGTGCATTCATCTGTAGAGTATAGGAAATCATGCTTTTTAAGAGGTGCTGTGAGATGGTACGTTGTAAGGTTTAAACATCGTTTCCTAAGAGGACACAGAAGATGAGCAGTGATGCTCAGGCTGTGAGCTGAGTGACAAACAGGGTGGGGGAATTGTCAGCAGTGACACTTACTGGGAGGAAGTTCTAACAGCTGCCTCCAGTTTGAGGTAATGGCATGGCATATCTAAGAGGAGTCTGTGCCTTTGAAAAATAGGTCTCCACCTACTCTTCGTGTAAAGAGATGCATTTTCTTTTAAAAAAAAGTGTTAAAAATTTATTCTCATTCTTGTTTGTATCCTTTTATAGAATAGATTCTTCCATTACCTTCTTACACTTTTTTTAATTGCCATTAATTCTGTCAAAAGTGAAGTTACTGAAAAGGCTCACCTTTCAGTATGAAGTGCAATTAGGAGTCAATCCTTTTTTAAAAAGGGAGGGGGAGGAAAAAGTGCAATGGACAGAAGTGCTGCTGCCTTTAGTATAATTGAGCAAAACATTAACATATCCTCTTTGGTCAGTGCTAGAGCTGATCAGCAGTATCACAGCTGCAAACATATGCTGCTGCAAATGCAAACTTGTTCTTGTTAAAATACGCTGTAATGTGGTGAACAAATTCATGGTACCAAAAATAGGGGCCCCTCTGTATGGTGCTGATGGTGGGATTTATTATTCTATTATTTAAGGTAATGGTATGTTACTGGGTCAGGAGAAGGGTCACGGTTCTCAGATACAGCACAGCCTAAAGAAATACTCAGAAAGACCAACAATCGTAGAAGGTGAAACAAAAATATTATTCAGTCTTGCTCATAAGGTTCTAATTTTCTTGAATTATCCTAAGTGTGATAACAGCTTAGTCCCGAAGCACACACAGAAGCTCTGTTTAGTGTTCCCGGGCCTCGGAGCAGTTTCTACAGTTGAACTTCCCTCCTCAAAATGAGGAGTTTTATAAAGGCAAATCCCGTGTTTGAGGCGTGCTGGAATGACAGTTGTCTCTTTGCAGGTCAGACATACAGCAGACAGCGTCCAAGGCAGTGTTCCCACACTGCCTGTGCTGTCTGCTGACATTCTGAAAAATGCCCATCTAACTATTCATTTTTTTTAAGATAAAAAGCTATTGGCATTCTTAATTTCAAGGGCATTCTTGATACAACTTGGTTATCAGGCTCTTGTGATTGAAACAACACAATTTATATCATCTTTTAGTGTCTCATGGAGAATGACCAGCAAAAACCAGTTTTCTTGTATTTGTACAAACGCTCATTCTATTATATATAGCAGACCTTTAGAGGTGTTGAGTCTACTACCTTAATTCAAAGAAAAGGTGTTAGATCTTTGAATGTTCAATCTGAAATGGTGAAAGACAGTTGTCATAGTTTGTCTTGCTCTGTTACGTAATTGTAAAATAATTTGTTCAGATTATTTCTTAGATTACGTAGCAGTTATCTTGAAATCTATAATATACAGACAGTATTTTAAGTCTGTTTACAATTTTTCCCCCAAATTCAGATACTACATATTTTATTCATTCAAACTACAAGTATTTAAATACATACTTATCTAGATTTAGAGCTGCTAACGTGAGTGATCAACTACAGTGTACCAAGTCTATAAGGTTTAACAAGCCATTAAGTAGAGACATAGAAACAGTAGATGTCTAGGTAAAAGAATTAAAATATCAATTGGTGTGCTTGTTAGATATACCAGAACACAAAAAATAACCGTGTGATTTGGGCAGTACACTCTCAAATAGATTGAAAAAGTAAAATGTCAATTAAATTAAAGAACAAATATTTCCAAAATGTTAAATTGGTTCATGACAGTTTGTATGTTTTTACTTCAGAAGCAATTGTTAAGAGATCTGTTGTTTTTTATTTTTTTCCATTCTCAGCTACTTGCTGTCATTTGAGGTTTCAATTACTTGACACAGAATTGCTGGATAATTAGTAGTGTGGATAACTGTGAAAAGCATATGTAGTAATTTAGTTCTTGATTCGTTCTAATTGTCTGCGCGTTGGTAGTTTGCTGGGGTGAGTAGCTCATTATTCCAACATTTCAAATGGCAAGTAGTGTAGAAATAAAAATGCTCTTATTAGTAACATAGTATTGAAAATCAAAACCTGTTAAACAAACAAGTCAGTATTTGACAAATCTATCCCGAAGTCCCTGTTCACATGCTCTAAGGAGAGTGAGGATGGGGGAGAGAAGAGGGGTAGCGTTGTGACATAGTGTTCATTTTTCACTGTGTCTGAAATAATGATGTGTCACTCTTTTAAAAGATGCTAAAGGTGAATACCATAAAGTATGTTGAAGTACATCCAACTGGGCAACCTTCATTTGTTAAAAGTAAACATCTAAAGTTAATAGATTTTAAGGGCAAATCTGTGCTATTAATTAGGGTTGACCTCAAGGTCATTTTGAACCTCCAACGTGCAAACAAATTTTACAGTGAACATTTTAACTTGCCTGCAGGAGTGCTTCCTTTGAGTCCAACGTCTGCTGCGGTGGTTATTCCTGCCATGTAATCCACTCGTTCTGAAGTGTGCTTGGAGTTTAGAGGCACGATGCCGTGTTTGTGGACAGTTGTAGTTTCCTTTTTGGGATGCTTCCCGTTCTACCGCCTGGGACTAGGGAGAAGGCCGGGTCTGCAGCTGTGGTGCGCTGTCATCAGAGCTGCAAAATGCATCCTAGAGAAGGAGGAGTGTCTGACAGAACTCTGTCTGGGTCTTAACCCGAAAGTTTGATCTGAAATAGGAGGGTAGATATTGCCGTTAAAAGTTTCAATTATTTGTTTTAACGTTCAAACCTCATAATGTACTACTGAATGTTACCAGAGAATGCTGTGTTCTCACAGTAGCATGACTTGAAGGATATGAAAGCTCATCTGGAGACACTTGGCTTCTCTGTTACCAGGTTTGCTCATGTAATATTAGATTTGATCATCAAAGTGCTTCACCTGTCAAAATGTAATATTTCATGTGAAAACTTAGCACCGTTGTTTGGGTCAAGTTAATTTTTAATTAGACACCAGATCTCAATCTTCTCACTTAGTTTTACATTCTGTTTCTAGCTTTAAAGAGGAGGAATATGTATCAGAATGTCTTCATTTATATAACTTTTCTTGAAGCGTATAATATCAATCTAACAGTTTGTTGCAATCCAAGCTTATGCTTCAGAGAAAATGTTTTTTCAGTTATTTACTCCACTTGCAACTTTAAGGTGAAGGAATCAAGTAGGCATCACACTTTGCTTTGTAATTTGGACAAAATCTAAATAGGTGTTCCCCACTTACACCATGTGTAACAACTAATGTACCTGAATTTCGTGTTTTCAAATAACATGATGTCATCTATTGCTAATCTTTATCTCATCTTTGAAAAAAAAATATTTGTAGTGTTTAACTTTTTTCTTCTCTACCTTCTGTTGTTTTGTTTTTTTTTTTCTCTTAACAGATTTGAAGAACTTGTGAAGAAGTTCAAAGTAGAGTATCATGCTGGTGGTTCTACTCAAAATTCCGTTAAAGTGGCCCAGGTTTGTTCTTACTTAAAGAATTATCGATAATTTGAAGGGTTGAGTTTAATCACCTTGATGCCCTGTATTGTGTGTGTGTGTCACGAGCGCTGCTGGGTGGGTGCGTGTGATTCTGTTGCTCGGACTATGCTTGTATTTTTTTACATGATTTACTTGTAGTTTTGCTCTTTATTCTTTTCACACCCTTTCTGTTGAGGTTATAGTTACAAATACAATGTACGTAGGAGTGGAAGAGGGGGTTTTAAGCAAGACTGAGCCAGGCTCTTGTCAAAGGTGTACGGTGGAAGGATAAGAGCCAAGGCCAAGGTCAGTTAGGAATCTTCCAGTGAGATGGAAAAAAGGGACAATGAGTAAACAGAGAAGTTGTTGAATCTCTGTGCTTGGAGACTTTCATAACTTATCAGGGCGAGTCCTTGGACAACCAGACCTGAATCTGAGGCTGGCCCTGCGTTGGGTGGTGGTTGGACTGCAGACCTGCAGAGGTCCCTTCTGGCCTGCATTGTGCCGTGATTCTCACCACATTTATCCTGGAAGAACTTGCAAGTTTGTCTGTAAAAGATTGAAATGTTAATTTTTTTTTTTTATACAAGAATCATTTTTCTGGCTGTGGGTATGATCAATAACAGTGATGAGGAGTTGGTTTTCAGGTCTATTAGCTTTTCTCTAACTAAAGTAGGCCTTTTGTCCCAATAGTCCTAAGCATATACCTGTGTGTCTATTTTTAGCTTGTGAAAGATGTACAAATCCTATAAATAAAAGTACATAAACTGTATTTATAATCTTTTTGTTAATGATCCTGGCTTATTAACTTCCAGACTTCCTATATAATTAAAACTTACTGCCAGATAACATTAAATGCACATTTGGAGGAAATTAAGTTATAATTTATCAAAGGTTGCCCAAGCCAATAAAAAGGAAAAATTCATTATAGTAATAATAGCTGTATCATTGTACAAATAATTGCTGCTTCTTTACTAAGGTTTTCATTTGCTGAAACCCCAAATGTCTTGAAAATATGTGTAATAAAAGTATTTCAGAACAGAGAGAAATGTAAGTTGTATCCGCTTTATTGTATATAGCGTAATTATGAAATGGTTATGTTTTTTTGAAAATAGATAGCTTTCAGAGCTCTTTTTTTATGATTATGTGGTCATGCCATTGTTTTTTCTTCTGGTACTTTAAAAAAAACCCTCTTCATCAGGAGAGCTCAAGAATGAATCCTGTGTCAGTATGGCTGTTGCTTGAGCTCTGGGGATGGTGTAGAGGTGGTGTCTCTTCCATGACGGCTGGTTAGAGGTCAACTTCTTGGAGGGAGCTGTGCAACTGAACTGTTTATTAGTTCAGCAGCACGAAATTCTGCTTCCATTCCTCCATCTAGATTGAGCAGGTTTAGAAACAAATGCGTATGGTAGACTCAAGAGTTTCTAAACTTGAAGTGTTCAAAGAATCCAGGATTTTATTTCCATCTCTCCTTGAAGTGACCTCTTTGACATCAGCTAATTTATTAATAACTGTCTCGTACTTAACTGCCTGTTAACCTGTCAGTCCAGGTGTTGTTCAATAATTGCACTATAAAGTACACAGAACCTCTATAGAGTCAATGAAAAAGGTGAAATCTAAATCAATGAAATGTAGGGGTTTCTATGTCAATGCTCCTTTCTTACACTGATCAGGTTTTGTCGGTGAACTTTTCCCTTTACCTTGGCTCTGAGTTGGGAGCCTTATTTGGCTCCAGTTGCCATCTGGAATTGTATTTGTCTCCAGAAGGGTTGTCATCTCCTAGTTTTTGTTTCAAATCAGAGTGAAACTTCAAACAGTTGTGCATGAATAACATAACATCACTTACAGGCTTGAGAAAGAGGGATGGGAGGGTGAGAGGGAGAGAGAAGAGAATTCTGGAAATCTTGAAAGAAGCTGTTATTCTGTAAACTTTAGCAGAAGAAAAAAGCGAGGATAGAAAAAAATAATTTAAATGTAAACAAAAAACTAGAAATTCTGGAAGAATTTTTGCAGCAATATCCATTGGCATAATGGAGACAAGAAGTGTGTAAGTGATCTTAGGTCTGAATGACAAGTGTTTATGTGTTGAAAGGAACAGAAGAAAGCAGCGGCTGATGTAGGAAGGCTGGCTGGTGGTTGAGAAGTGAAGGACCAATAAATAAGTTCAGAGCTCTGAGGTGGCCACGCTCTAAGTGAATGTGGATCCTCTGCAAGAAGACGTGTGGGGAAGAAATCCTAAGAATACAGGGCTTATTCATTTCTCAACTTGTGTTAATTAGGGGAAAAGCTTGAAAGAGTACGCAAAGAACTGAGAGATAAACTAAAAATGTTTCTTTCAACTGTTTAAAAGTTGTTGAGAACTAATGGCATGTTAAAGACAAGCATCTGTGGAAGCCTGACTGCAGCGGCATGCAGCTGCCTGAGTAGAATGGCTGGAAATGAACCGATGGCCTCGGAAGTCTGGCAGTTGCTTTCTGTAAAAGTTCATTTCTGAGCGGGAAGAGTGTATTATTAAGGAGTGTAGTAGGAAAATTGGGGAGTAATTAATAAAATGATTGGAATAAAGAAAAGGAAGAATTTAAGAAGCGAGTCATAGATAGGGTCATTGAATTGTTTCAAATAGTCTGCTTCTTTGAGGGTCAGAAAAGCAATACTGTGTTGAAACAGAAATACCCAAAGGCAAAATGAGTGGGGAAACTTACAGTATAGAATATGTTTAAAAAGGAAGAGTGAAACTGTCATATGCTTGCTTACGTGGTGTATGGTGATCACTTCTTCATGCTCATCTATTTTGAATACTTCTTTTGTATCTGTAAAGACAGTGAGATCTACTCAAGAAAGACTATCTCTGTTCCTGAAAAGGATAAGCCAACTTCTTTAAAAACAAAAGAAAAAAAAGAGAAGGGGAATAAAAAAAGAAAAAGTGTTAGAAATAGTGTATTTATCATGTGTGAGAAATTTGAGATGGTAATCACAGAAAGAGGCAATAGGAAGAAGCTCTGAATTAGGAAGAAAACTGGGAAGAAAATGAAGCTTAAATTGTGGGGTTTGGAACTAAAATTTAAAGCAGCATCAGCTATAATGGACGTGAAGATTTTAGAAGTTTGCGAAGAATTAACCAGAATTGCAGTCAAGCTGTGAAGAGTAGAATTAGATTTTTTTTTTTTTCCTAGCATGTTAACAGAAAAGAAAAATCTGAAGTACAGCCTGAAGGAAGAATTCGGCAGGTAGGGTACCAAAGGGTGCCTTGGTGTATTTTCAGCGTTGTCTTGCAGCAGTGTGCGTGGCACGCTGCAGGAGCGAGCGATGCTTGGAGAGCATTGTGAGAGTCAAAAAGCCGAATGTTGATGGCCCAAGGAAAAAGGTCTGCACGTATCAGGGACTAGAGAAAGGATTTTTTTTGAAGAAATGCTGCTGCTGGGCGATGGAGAAGACAGATTTTTGCAAAAGGAAAGGTGGAAGAAGAGTCAAAACATACATTAGAGGGAAAGCTCTGAACAGGGAAAGGAGGGAGCAAGTGAAAAATTATCCTGTTGCAAAAGAAATGCAGAAAATTGTTGGATTAAAAATTGAGAGGATGGAAGATAAATAATCAAGGGGCAGAAACCTGGAAATTTCAAAAGTGTATTATATAAGTATTTTTATAAGTATATTAGTATTTTTGTTTTAAATACCTGGAAATGATGAAAGGGAGTACCAAGAACAGTATAAAAGCAACGAAGAGCATACTGAAGCCAGTGAGATACGATGTTTATGTTCAAGGTCTTTGGGATATTAAAGTTGGTTGAACATACACAGATCTTCAGAAGAGTGAGGAAGTCAAAATTGTTTTGGCTTGACCTAACTCATGTTATGAAGGGGGGCTGGGAGGGGAGTGATTGATGTGTTCCAGAAATGACAGTAACAGGCATTAAAAATGGAGAAGATAAAATAAATGAGATTACAGTTTAGTCATTCCTTAATGAGTTTAAATTAGCAGCAAATTATATCTTGGCGATATTAATTCATATTAGGAGAAGAATAGTGACAGAAAAGTGAAGAAAGTGGAGACAGAAAAGTGTATGAGGGAGAAGACAAAACTGTTTGAGGGGACAGGAACTTAGTAAGCTGGAAAGAGAAAAACAGTCTAAAAATCCCAGTGTGGCTCTGATTCTGTGTCCCTTGCTGTCCCATCCTGGTTTCTTCCTCGCCAGTCTGCTTTTCCTTGTGCCTTGTCATCTTGGGTGTAAAATTTTTCACCTGGAAGAGAAAAGAAGGCTAACTAGAACCGAGTGAGTACTTCTAAGGCCTTAAGGAAAAGTCTTCTTGAAATAAATATGATTTTGTTTGGTACTGAGTAGAAAAATAGAGACAAACCATAAAGAATGGGGTGAGGGGAAGAGGAGTAACGATAAAGCGTTTTCCTGAGTGCGGTACAGTACAGAGAACAGTTGGAATCCAGATGATCAGTAAAATACAGGTAAAGCACTTCTGGAGGTGCTGTGTTACTATTAGACACAATTGTGGTGGAGTTTTTTTGTTTTGTTTTTAGTTTCTTAACTCAAAACATGGGTACAGTAGGGAGTGTTAATAACTTTGCTGATGGGTACAGTAGGGAGTGTTAATAACTTTGCTGGATCAAGCTTTAATTAATCGGGCATCATTCACTGAAAATTGCTTGGTAGTACTTTGGTAAATGAGGACTAGAGATGATGAACTGAACTGCAATCATTTAGTTTCTGGAACAGAAACTTAAGTTTAACTTTCCTGTTTGCTTTAGTGATCCTGACATTGGAATTATCCTTTTATGCTAACCTTTAGTTTTGCTTTATGCTTAAAGCTGAAGTTATGATGCGTGCTTAAGAGCAGGAGGAGAGTGGGGGGTACCAAATTGAAACTGCAGTGTGCTGCTCTGACCTTTACTTGTCTCATTAAATTTTGGCTTTATATCTAATATGATAGGTGACATCTTGCTTTAATCTGAGCCCTTGCAATCCCTCCAAATGATTGGATCCATTATATTAAGTCTATAAAATATGCATACATGTAACTGCATGCAGTTCATAAATAATGTATTGTTTTAGAGTTCTGCCAACAAACTAAATTCAGATTTGTGAAGACAGTGTTTTACTACTTCTCAGCTTCTTTCTGTAATTTTAATTAAGACTGTGCCTGTCTAGCAACAGACAGTGATCTGGAAAGGAAAAAAAAAAATCTGAAACTTTTGATAGGGCTCGTGACTGTAAAGTACTTAAAACAGATAGCTTGCAGGCAGGGCAAGTATTGCTGACCAGGCCGTATTTGCATGATTTTTATCAGTGTTAATTTTGACTTTGGGGTGCTGAGGTTAGAACTGCAAGGAGTGGTCTTTGAAGTTTAATCTTTCTAACTCAAGTGCTGGATTGCAAGTCTAACTTGATAGAATTTTATAACTTGTATTTAAACAATACAACTTTGGCAACAAATGGCACATTTTTGTCCTTGTTTTTCTGGAATTGCATATAAAAAATGCTACATTCTTCATCCTCAGAATGGGTGCTCTTGGTTTATGCTTAATTTCTTAATAGTTCATTTTTATTCTAACAGTTCTACTATTGCTGTGGATCTAACTTAACAGTAACAGAGCACTATATTTTATTGTTTATTTGTCCTCAGAAGAATCGTGCAATTCTCATAACACAAGCTTTATTACTAATGAGGCCGTGTGAACTCAGAGGAAGGTAGCTTGACACATTCAAGTTGAATTTGTAGGACTGGCAGACAAGGGAAAAACAGAAGTTACAATTCTCAGGAAGCTTTTATATAGATGCTCTTGGGACTTCACAATAATATTTTCATGATACACACATCGGAAAATCGTAATGACTCCCCATTTTTTCCCACAGTACCTCCCTCTCTCTAATTGTAAGCTTTTGGGGGTTTGTGTTTGTGCAACATTTTTGCAAAAAGCCTACATACTGTTGTTGGGCATTGTAAAGAAACTAGAGTATGAGTTTATTTGCTCTTAATAACGTTGATTAGAATGCCTTTTAAATGAGGGGTATAACTAAGAGACAATAAGGTGATTATTGAGTTCTCTTGAGCATTGGTGTCCCACGGTCTTCTGCACGTCAGGGCAGTATGACGCTTTCCCAGTATCAGCCTGTATTTCCAGGGCTTGTAACTTCATCCCAATTTTTATTCTTCAGTGGTGATTAACTGGGTCTGTTAATCTAAAGTGATTGTGCTTTTTAGTATTCTAACAAACTGACAAGTTTGAGAATTGAATTTGGAAAAATGAACAGATTCAGGCTTGTTTATAAAAAGCAATATGTGCTGAAGGCTTAGATGTCTTTTAAATTTTTGCTATTTGTTATGTGAGTAATTAGCCAAACCTTGGCTTTATATTAAACATATGTGTCTACTGGGTCATGTCATGCTTAATCAAAAAAATGTCTGTAAAATTACAAATTTATCTGTGAAAAATACTTGCAGGCAGAACTGCATTTTGTTACAGAATATAAGCTGTAATCTTGTAAACATATAACTAGCTCACTGCATCTGGTTCCATGCTTTCAAAATTAGGTTTGTATGTATTTTCAAAATAGTACCCTTGGCTAAATATTACTTACTGTATGTAATCTACAAAGTCCATCACACATTAGCTGTTTGGTGTTCAGTCACTTAGTGATTTCCCCCTCACTTTCCTGTCTTGCTGTATAAATAGGTGTATAGCTGTAACGAATTTAATCTTTTCTTCACTTGTGAAAATTTCTGGGTTACTTCTGTATGTTTAATTAGACTGAGGCACAGCAGGAAGAAAGGTTTGACTTGGGAGCAGGTCAGCTAGAAATGGTCTCTGCTCTGCTTATTGTGTGCTTAAATTCACTGAAGCCACAAATACCTTTCTCCAAAAACTGTTTCTGGAACAGTGCTCCCAGAAAGTGCAATCAAGTCCCCCCCACAACTTTTCCCCCTGTGTAGGGGGAGGCAGAGAACGTTTAGCTCTGTACCCTTCCGTTGACCAAAAGGAAATAGGTAAATTTTTTATTTTTTTTTCCAGGAGAGGTAGGCTCTGTGCTTTCTGAACCGTTTGGGTCAGAATCTTAAATTCCTCAGCGTTGGTTTTGGCCTTCTGCTTGATATTCCTTAAGCAGCTTCATTACATCCCCCTACTCAGATGGGCTTGGTGGCCCCAGCAAACATGTGTTTTCAATATTTTCAATAGTTCAATCCAGCTTACAAGGAAAAGTATGAAAAAGCTCTCTAAACCATTTTCTGTTTGGTATGGTTTAATAAACCTAGGGGTATACCTCACCTTCTTTGCCAGAAAATGTTGCCGAGGCATGTGTTTCCCTCTGTGCCAGCTCCCGCAGGTTTCTGCTGTGCTGCGCCAGTGTAGCGTTCCACCAGCTCCTGTCCTGCAAGTGCGCGTACCTGCTTCTCAAACCTATTCAATGCAAAAGAAGATAAAAACAGAGAAGGAGTTAGGTCTTGTAGCTAATTTTTTTCTTATGTATACCTTGCTACAGTTTATGTGCTACTAGCCAGTAAACAGAATCTCTGAAGCATCTATCCCCAAATTATATTATCTGTGTAAGCGTCTGGCAGTGCTGTGGCCAGTCCTTACAAGTAAGACTTGTACTTGGCGAAGGAGTAACAAAACATGCCTCAGTGCTGACAGAAATAGCTGTTTAAGTTTGTCTCTCTGGAAATACAATGGTGGCTATTCCCACTATTGCAAAGACTATGTCCCATTGGTGGTGTCACGGTGGACAGTGTCACATGCCAGTGACATAAATCTCCCGAGCTGGTTATTCTCTCAAGGGTGCTCTGTCATTCATGTGCATTTCCAAATTAGCTGGTGTCAAACACCACGGGAATGTGTCCATAATTCTGGCGGAGCAGACAGCCTTTCCTCTGCAGAATTATTACACGCAGCTTGGGAAGCTGGTGTAGTGACTAAGCTGATGGGTACAGAGATCGGAGAAATTCTGTTACATCAGAGAGCTGCCGAGGTTTTTTTGAAAACCGTAGAGAAGATGGCTAGACCTTTTACCCTGCTGTACCTAAGATCAGTTTTCAAAGCCTTTTTCAGAGCTATTTGGGACAGTTCAAAAAAGCAGCGAAATCACTTCATCTTCATGGCAAACTCCACAAAATTCTAGGCTGATTTCCCCCAGGTTACCAAGCTGGGTACTTTTCAAGCTCTTTTTGTGCTGGTGGAGGAAGCCCGTACATTGTTTCTGTGGTTATGGGTCAGATGTTGAAAGTAAATGATGCGGCAGTGTGCTGGAGGACCTAATTTTTCAAGGTTACTGACAGGGAAGCTTTTTTCTGCACACCGGCACTGGTTGCATACTGGGAATAACTGTGTACTATTCTCTGTCTTTATTCATAGGCCTGGGAATATAGATTCAGCATATACCAGGATGGTCAGAAAATGAAGCTTTAAAGAGCCTGTGGCGCTTTTTCAGATTCTGCAAGGCCAGGTCCCTAAATTTGCCCTCTTGAAAATGAGGCAGTTCCAGTTACGCCATCGTCGGTCTGCAGCAGACTTTGTTATGAGACAGATGGTAACTGTTAAGCATGGCAAGACAAATGTCCTTATGTGCATCACTTTGGCATGGAACCGAGTGGCTGGCTGCTGGTCGCATGGGCTTGCCCGGTTGATGCACCAGAACCACATCCACTTATTGCTTCAGGTCTTGTGCCTGGCCGGCAACATCAATAGCACTGTGGGAAGAACATCTTTGCAATAAGTCACATCCAAAATCACTTGAGAAAATCAGTAAAAAGATTTGTACAATCACACTCCCCCTAAATCCATTCAGATAGAATCTTGAAACTCTCTCCTCCTCAGTGTGTTTGAGTGAGCTTCAGAGTGCATATGCATCCTCTGTTCATCCATCCAAAATTATAATTTATTTAAATGATTAAAAACTGTTTCCATATTCCAGAGTCATCAAACATCAGTCACCCACATGTAATCGGAAGGCACTGTATGAATGATAGCAGTTGGCTCCTCATGGGAGTGCAGTTCAGCTGCCTGCGGCTTGACTCAGCTTCTGCGCCTGTTCAGCTATGTTAGCACCGTGTTTTGGAGCTGGAAAAGTTTGTCAGTTTTTTCGAAAGCAACCAAGGAATTTGGGCTCTGTCCCTAAGCTAACGTCCAGCTGAGTGAGTGGGCTCGAACTTCATTGGTTTTTAGTTTGGTTTTCCCCTGGGTCGGTCCCACCTCTAACTTGTAAGCCATACTATATATGAGAGTGAAACTAACCAGTGCATTCCCGAATTTAAGCTTACCCTGCAAATAAAGATGTTTCTAGGTAACACAACAACTGTCGCAGGCTGGGATTCATCCTGAAGAAATAAACAGCTGGAGGTACCAGTGAGCCAAGTCTAGGGGACCTGGTTCCAGGAGTGCCATGCTGTGAACCCTCCAGCCTTTTTGTCCGCAGAGTGGCGATGGGACTTTCTCGGAAGCTTTCACGCTGCGAGGCTGTCCATGCAGCGGTGGACTGATGGCACTCCGAGAGCTGACTGACATTTACTTCACTTGTTCCCGTTAGTTGACACTGGAAGGAGAATGACTGCTTGATTTGGCAGTCTCTGAAGAGAGGATAAATCCCTGTGCTTTGCTGATTAATTTGGCGTGCCACTCAAGTCTTGGGAGCTTGGGAGCTGTTTTATCCGTAGTAGCTCAATAAGTTACATAACTACATCTTTAGCAATTAATTAATGTTAAGTGATGTGATACAGTGGGGAGTTAATTGCCCTGGAAATCTGAAATGCTAAGTTACAGGGGTTTCTTGCACATCTTTAGAATACTGCCTGTTGAAAGTATACTTTTTTTTTTTCCTTCCCTGAACAAGGACACTGAAAATCTTGCTGTTAGCGAAGAACTCTGTGCAGGTTTGACAGTATACTGTTCCTGGAGACCTAGTGCGTTCTCCAAAGTTGAGATATATCAGTATAACTTCTTTGCACATTTATTAGATATATTCACAGGTTTGTTGCCTAAACCCATTCTTTTCTCTCTTTCAATAACTTGTGCTCAATCCAAGTGCATGGATGTCTGAGTTTGTGCTTTGGAGTTCTGAATTTGGCTTTGCTGCAAACTTGTGTTGTAGCTATATACTAGATTAGTATACCTTTCTCTTGCTTATGAATATGATGGAGATAATAGTGGTTTATCAGAATGGAAATTTAATACAGGAATTTACCTAGTCTTTCGAAGAACACAAAGGGATAAGGACCTTTTTTTAGGACCCTGAGCATGATTTCAAAGGAACATGTAGGATTGTCTTGCCAGTCTCCTTAGCAGACTGTTTCCCTGGCCTTTGCAGTGATCAGTGTCGTGTGCTATTCCGTTCAAAGAAACGATGTGGGATAATGCAGTGAACTCCCGGTAGGCAAGTCTTATCCTGGGATTACCCCATCAGTAGTGGATTTGCACCCTGACCTATTAGAGTTGGCCTGTAGGTATTCTTGTTAGTAGTATATATGTCTAGTCTTTTAAAAAAAAAAAAAATCCTAAAATTTGACCTCATTGCTAAGTGTGGAGTTTCATGATTTAATTATTGTTGCGGCAAAATAATATTTAGGTGGATTTGGCCTGTTATCTTCTTCCATTATATGCTAGTCGATGTAAGAAGAGTTAAGTTTAAATATCCCAGCAAAGTGAAATGACTACATCCAATTAAATGGAGTTTGTTCATGACGTTACAGTCTGAACAACTAAATGAATGAGTTCAAGAAAATTCTTTACTCTTGTTCTGTCAGTGGTAGCATGAATGCATTGAGATACATTTGTACACCCTAAGAACACAAGTCTTTCTTTTGCTGTCATTATAGTCGTACAAATGCGCTGTAGGATAAATTAAGCTGGTTAGTTTGTCCTTTAAAAATACATCACAGGGGTCTCATATTTTTAGTTTGTAAATAAAGTAAGTAGAAGGATTTTTCTTTTAAAGGCAACTTTCCAGAGCTCTCTTGGCCTCTGAGATGAGCTGGGATTTTCTGCCTTTTTCATGCATCTTACGTGGAAGAAATTCTGTGTGACTGTAGATTAATTCCATAGTCTACAGTAGATTATTATTAAACAAAGAAGGAAACTTGTTGACATAAATGTTTAATATTTTTATTATTCATTGTTCATGTTTTTAAAATACTTTGTGTACAAGCAGAGCCTACCGTGGGTGTGATTGATCAAAGAAGCTTACTTTTGTGTGGCCTCAGCAGTTCTCACCTCTGATCTCAAGATGGGTTAGCTTATTCTGTAACAGCTGCTGAATTGCTGCAGCCTGCAGGCTGGAATATTAAGAGAAAATAGGTGCTGGTTTATTTTAATTTACCAGGCTGTCAGCTGCGGTAGCTCAGTAGATACGTCATGAGCAACTGAATTGTTCCTGCAGTGAGGGCAAGGCTTCCTGGGAAAGGGATCGGAAGTCTGCTGGCTGAATGCTGCTAAGCTCGCCGATGGAAATCTGTTCTGCTCGTGGGTTGGAGCTCTGTGCCTAGACGAGAGCCCGGAAAAGCAGCCCTTCCTCTCTAAAGGGGGTGTGTTACCGGAACCTGTCTGGATCGTTAGCAGTGGTGTCCAGCTATGTCTGGAAGGGCCCCTGCCTTATTACGAGAGGGAGTTTGATCTCAGGTTGTTGGATCTTCAGTTTATGAATATAGCTAACGACAACTGCAAGGTAGTCCAAAATTCAGCGTGAGTCTAGTTACGGTAACTGAAGAATTTGGATCTCCAAGTTAGTTTTACTGACGGCTGTCATATGTGAAATGCAGATAACTTGTTAACATAGTGATATGTATTACCTTTTAAAATTGCTGTGAAACATTGCTAAATACTGCTGCTTGTAACAATCCTTCTCCCCTCTTTTTCTATGCGAGATACAATGGTAATGCATCTGATGGACCAAACCTAGAAGTTTAGAGATTGCCTATTTAAGTCACGGGGAAGTTTTTTCAAACATTGTTTTCAAAACGTGATTGAATTGAAACATTCAGAATGCAGAGAAGTTAGCACTGCAGAAATATACTTATGTTACAATTATAGCTTAACACTAAACTGAATTGTTATATCATGAATTGCATTTTTAAACAGTTATGTGCTTTACAATACATTCAAAATCCGTTCTTCAAAATTGAATTTGAAAGAAAATTGTTTTTAATTTCTATTGTGTTTTATGTTGTCCAATGTTAGTTGCCCATAGGAGAATGGTCTTTGTGATGTTCTGGAGTCATGGAGCTGAAAGCTCCCGTCTCAGAAACAACAGCTTTCCATTCTGTTCCCTCTTCAGTAGGAACCAATTATGGAGAGCAAAAGGAAGCAGGACTCACTCGTTTGAGGGAGTCACAAGATATGAAAGTGAGGAAAAGCACATCTACCAAAGGCAAAGGAATTATTCTCAAATAATTAGTCTCAAATAAGCATTTGTCTGAGTATTTGCATATTTAGTTACTTTGTTTTTTCAGAACCATTTTTAATGAAAAATATCTTTTTTTTTTTTAATTTTATTCCAAATGTCTCCATGACCCTCTAAACTGGGTAATTTATCAAGTTTTGCCATCACTACTGATGAAGATACAGCTGCTTTTCAAATACTTAGCAGTAGCCCTTGAAGAAATGGCATGCCTTGTCTTTCAGCTAAGCATGATCTGGGATCCACAGCATGGGCTAGCATGAGCCAGGACTGGGGGGTCACAAAATAAGGGCGAGTTGGCAGGAAGGAAAGGAAAAATTTCTCCTGCTGTTGCCCTGTTTCTGGTATGGTTGGATAGTGACTTTAGGTATGACAACTATAATTATTTTTTTTTCTCGAAGAACTAACATGATTTTAAAAACTGTAGCAATGACAGTTTTTAAATTTACATACATAATGTAAATTTGAGCTTTATGCTGGGAATGCTGCTGTGAAGTAGACCAAGTGTGATTTTTCTGTGACAATCTAACTGTGCTAGAATTTCAGACTAGATGACTCAAAGCTGCCCTGCTAAAAATAAAGCAGGTTTCTGTTTTAAAATCTGAGCTGCACACAGGCAGAATATACATGCAAACAAGAAAAGCAAACTTCTGTGTATGACAGATTTTTGATGGTATTTTGTTTAACTCTGACATACAGTTCAAAGGTTTCAAGATCCTGAGAACTAAGGTACGTAAAAGAAAAGGTAACTGTGACCTGGTAATATGCAGCTACCTGTCCAAGAGACCCCTCTGTCAATAGCTCTAACATTTTTACAAATAAGAAAAGCTGGATGCAGCAATTGGTGAGGCAGCACAGGCTTCATATCCGGGTTTCCTTTTGTTAAATGTTGTGGGTGAGTTAAGTTTTAGAATCAATTTAAAGGTTAATAATTAACTTCCAAAGCAGCTTCACTTACAAAAAGGAGAGTGGCATAGCATGCTTTATAAAAAATATTGAGGTATAGTAATTGAGCATGTTCCAAGTCAGGCAAGTAAGAACATGTACTAGGTAATTATTTTTTAATTGCAACATGATGGAGTGAGATGGAATTTTAGGTTCTAATTTTTTCTTTTAGATCTTTTTATTTTTCCCATCCATTCTTTGAAACATATTGATGAACTACTTTGGTAGTCCTGTCGAGGTGGGTTTTAATTTTTCTTTAATTTTTTCTAGAAACTGTAGAAGGAGAGTGAGAATTTGACTATCGTCTGACCTGTGTTCTTGACAGATTTTTCTAGCATTGTGAGAATCATAGAACCATAGAATGGTGTGGGTTGGAAGGGACCTTATAGATCATCTCGTTCCAACCCCCTGCCATGGGCAGGGACCCCTTCCACCAACCCAGGGTGCTCCAAGCCCCTGGACAGTGCGTCCAACCTGGCCTTGAATGGTGCCAGGGAGAGGACAGTCACAGCTTCTCTGGGCAACCTGGATCAGGGCCACACAGCCTTCAGAGTAAAGAATTTCTTCCATATGTGTAATCTCAGTCTCCCCTCTTTTAGTTTAAGACTATTACCACTTGTCTTATCACAAGAGGACCTGCTGAAAAGCCTGTCCCCATCTTTCTTGTAAACCCCCTGTAAGTACTGGCAGGCTGCTCTAAGGTCTTTTCGGAGCTGTGTCTTCTCTAGGCTGAAGAGCCCCAACTCTCCCAGCCTTTCCTCAGAGCAGAGGGGTTCCAGCCCTCGCATCATTGCTGTGGTCTCCTCTGGGGAGGACCAGAGGCTAGAAGTGTCTGGTCTTTAGGATGCTTTTAGACAGCTGAAAGCAGGGTTTTAACTACCAAAAAAGAAGTCTTCTGCTCAACGAAAAAATGAAAGACACAAAAACTTTGTTCCTTACTCATGCTCTGAACTGCTGTCTGACCACTGAAGTTGGATTTCGCTTTTAATGGTGCGTCTGGCTTAACAAGAAATGACCTCTTCCACTTCCTGCAGCCCCCTTCCTTGCCTTTTTTGTGAGCATGCAAAAGACTCCAAATGTTCTCCGTTCCAAAGCTATGATTTAAAAAGATATGGGTGAGGCAGATGAAATATAAAAGTTTAAAAACAAATCCCACCCCGTTCTGTTCTTTATAGGGCTTTTTGAATGGTTTTGCTTGCTAGTATGGGAACTTGAAATGGCTTCTGACACTAGATGAACTCAGTGCAATTTCCTCTTCACCCCCAGCTCTCTAGTGTTTGCTTTGGGTTTGCTCTCTAATACAAACAGTGTACCTCTTAGGAGGCTGTAGTCTCCACTTGTTCTCCAGCTTTCTTGTTACTTTTGCTTTATGTTTTCCCCATTCTGAACTAAAGCAGGGAGCATCCCTTTTTCCAAGGCAGCTGCTCCAGGGTGTTGTCAGGAAAGTAGACATCCCCCCCCTCCTCTTCTAACAGAGAGGCCCAGAGCGCAGAGGCAGAATGTCCCATACTAGAAGCTTTCCTTTCTCCTTGGGCAGCCTACTTAGGGAAGAGCTGATGGCTCTTTGAATAGTACTTGGTCTTTCATTCATACAGAATTTGTTGGGTGCCGTTTGCTCTGATGAGTGTTGTGACCCACTGTGCTTGTGGAAGGAGCACCTTATATCTCATTCCAAAACTGTGGCTTTATTGCTTTGTTCTTGGAGTATGCTTGGGAGTGTGGTGGCAGGACCTGGGGTCCAGCCTGTCCTATAGCATCATGCATGAACTGTAGACATCCGCATCTCTTTTAAGGAGACCAGCAGTGCCATTTTTTATAACATAGAATTACAAAATATAATTTAGATACAAAGGAAAATTAAAAAGAAAAACACTTGATGATTCTGTGTCTTTGTGTGATAGCTTTTCACTTATGAGGAATTGGTTTCAGAAACAGATTGAAGGACGGTTCCAAAAAATGCCCATGGTTGTGGATCTATTTCTCTTGGCCCTTCCATTAGGTTGACTTTGGGTGCGGGTAAATATTCAGTTTAACAGAGCTAATGTTAGGGGTGTTGTCAGAGGAGTAGTGAAAGAAGAGATGCAGACAGCCTTTACACTCTTATGTTCATTATTTATTTGGGTCGCAGCTTAGGGATCCAAATGTTGCTGCTGTCAGTAGCAGTGATGCCAAATTAAGTTCGGTAGCTACATTTTATGGGAATTGACATCTTTGTTGCATGAGCTGTCTTGTATGGAGTCTTCCAAGCTTCTCTTTTCTTCTCCATGGTAGTTAGAATTCACATGAAACCCCAGGGGGTTATCAAATGGTGCCAGTATGCAGACATGAAATAATTGTGTGTTTCCTTTAAGTCAGTGCGGGGAGCAACATCTAAAAGCTGCTGAGAAATCTGAACGTGAATGAAAAGCAGTATATTGGGACTGAGCTTAGTGTAGAAGTGATACCAGTGGAAAGATGAAACCTTTGCTAGAAGTTAGCACTTAAAATAGCACTTTGTGAAAAATGGTGTGCAGCTTATGATCTTCTTCAGTCTGGGAGAGAGCATTTAAAAGTTGCTTTTTATTGACTACAAGTCTGTGCTGTTATTCTGACAGATACAGATCTTGCCTTTGAGACTTGCATGCTTGTTTACTTTGACAATCATGTACCTGGAAAATACCTAAGGCTTAAAATAATGCTGTCTGGTCCCCAATACGGCAACTTAAGGTTGAGCTAAAAGCTTTGGTTCTGAAGGACAGTTGCTCTCCATTACATACTGAACCTGGCTGCGGAGCATGGCACTAAATATCAAAGCTGACTGGACTACGTAGGGGACTGCGTCTCCTTTAGCCGTAAAGATCTCTCTCGCAATGGCTGTCCTCTTCAGAAACAGGGGAGCTGTTAAAAACAACAGCTGCAAAATCTGGAAAGAAAGAGTGAAATTTGGAGATAGAAGTTATTTATTTATAGGTATGAACTCTTAACTTACACATCCCAAAAGGGGACCAATGAGTCAAGTCCATGTAAAGCAATATATTTCATGAGCATTTTATATAATTTCTAAATGCGGCCTAGATTCTTCCTTATGATCAATCCACAGAAGTGTTCTTGCAAGGGAAGTTAGGGACCTTAGATCTTACTGCCTTCTGAATCACCTGTAGATTTTCAGTGGTGACAGTAAATCCAGGATGGATGAAAGAAAGTGTGATGTGCATTGACCGCTTTAGTTTGTGTGGATATACCATAGTCACACGTGGCCATCAATACTTGGATTGGAGATTTTCTAAATCAGTCAGTGGCATCGTTTGGCCTGAATCTGTAGATTGAAGTATATTGTATGAAACAGTTAATGACTGCCTTATATTGTTAAGTCAAATATTTTAACTTCATTTCAATAAAATATATTTCTCTGAAGGTCAAGGGGTATCTAAAGGGAGGAGATAACCAGATGCTATGCTTTAGAAACTTTTAGTGCAAAACTTTCAGTGACGGTGCCTTCAGCCAACTTGGAGTTGTACTGAAGCACAGGTGTGTATATATGTAACGATTAGCATAATTACTGCTACTAGTTATGCTCAGGCTTTAATTTGCAGGAAGGAAATATATTAAAGTATTGGGATGAACGTGGCAGCAGTGTGCTCCTTTGCTTTCACAAATAGTGGCAGAATAGGAGGAAGTGGTATTTAAAAGAGATCGCCCATTATTATACCTCTGTGTTTATTTGTTTCAACTTTTTTTATCATGCTATTTTGAATTCCAGGCTTTTATGGTGTTTTTCTACTCTTCCATTTTCATGATTGTTGATGCCTTTTCAGTAACTATTTATGATAATGCTCATTTCATTTCTTGCTTTCTGTGGAGTAAAATTACCACAGATTTAAGCGTAAAGCAAGTTAAACATAGAAAAGACTTCAGACAAGACTCTGAAAGACAACTGAAGGGAAAATAAAGATTTATTTATTTATTTGTGTAGGTACCTCTAGACATATTTAACTCTACAGTAGGGCTAGAAGGTAAAAACAGTTGTTCCTGGGGAGGTGGAGTGTCTTTGGTAGAATGCTGTCAGGCAGTTGTATTTTACCTGCTTTCTATTGGACCTTTTTTAGTTTCATTCTATACCTGTCTCTCAGTAAACCAAGTTGCATGTGAACCCATCCATTTCTGGTCAAGTTGATGGTGGGAGGGGAAGTAGTAGATGAGAAGAGTGAGCTTTTACTGTAGAAATAACCTCTCTTTCAAACACTTCCAATAACTGCTTAGAGAGAAATAAAAAGATCTACAGTTGGGATTGGTCCACAACACTTCAGAATTTCTCAAAAATGTGCCAGGGCTTGGCATTCTCCTTAAGCAGGCACAACATGGTCAACTGACATCATTCATGGTACTAGAGCATAATTATTTCATAGTAGTAGCAGCTAAACGTGCATGTACCCATAGGTTAAGGTTTCTTGGGTAACACAACAGAACAGTTGCATGTTTTTACTCAAATCCGTTGCTATCTTCACTTTCAAAACTGTTGGTGTTTCTTTAATAGGAAATACAATAGAACATCTTGAGAACACGCGTAACAAATTTTCAGTGTGGACCTACTTGCTGTCCTCAGTCTAGTGAGTTGTATCTAGGTGTAACAGTATTGTCCGTGGCATGTGGTGCATGAAGTAGACACCGCGCAAGCATGGCGAGGCTTCCAGTAGGATACCTTTGCTTTTATTGGTAAACGCAGGCTTTTAATGCCTCTTCCGAGTTGGGTTTTTTTGTGTCGTATTTTCTTTGTGTGAGTAAGTTGAAAACTTGATCTGCTGTGTGACAAAATCATTTCGGGATCTATTAAACCTCTAGTTTAAAAGCAGTGATATTTTGGAGATTGTATGGGTAAGCTGGATTTGAGGCAATTCTTTTGAATTACAGCAAGGCAGCATCTGCAGAAACTCTTAAATTTCCCCTGGGACCAATATAATAAAAAAGGAAAATTATTTTTCAGGATGCAAAGAATTTTATTATGTCAGTACTTTAAGTGGTTATTTTTATCTGAATAAATACAAAATTATTGGTTTACAAATATGTATGGTAAGAATGAGTTGTTATGCACCTGCTATCAAATCTTCCCTCGTTCCTGTGGATTTCAGGAAGTATCACCTCATTCTTCACAAAATCATTGTTTGGAGATGATACTTCCGATAAAAATCCATGAACTGTAGAACCCATGCCAAAATACAAGCCACCTTGATCAGATGCTGATTTAATTTTATTACTCCAGTTTCTCATGAAGGAGTCCTAGTCTGCTAGATACTATGCTACTGCGAATGAAATTCCAAGTCTACTGCAGTCATGATCCCCTTTCCTCTCTAATTTCACACCAAGTGAGTAGAGTGGGTTCCTTACGGTGGGGAGCAATACGCAATGGGCGTTGGTATGCTGAGGAACTGGAGTTAACTGCTAACACTGAGTGCCAAAAATTCGTCTGGACTCCAAGTCTGAGGTGCATAGTGAAGTACGGTACAGTGCTGTAAGTGGAGACATACCTAATTAGTTCTCTAATTTAATGTAAATCTAGGAGAGAGACTCTGTAAGCAAGGGGATATCAAAATTTCACTTTTGTTAGCTTAGTATTATTGTCTGTGAGTTAGAAAACATTTTGCGATGTTACCTTTTCAGTACTTCAAAAACATCTTTACTGAAATGAATAAAGGTCTAAAGTGGCATTCTATTATTATCTTAAATATAAACATAACTAACAAATATTTAAAGTCAGATTAGTTATACTTAATTCAGATTACTTCAAATTCATTTGCAAGTCTGTAAACTCAATTACAGTAGGCTTGCTAGTTGTGTTACAATTCTGTTTTGCATTCTTTACATCAAAAGAAATTACAGAAACATCTGAATATAGGCTGTTAGCTGGTTTTGAAGTGATATGCACTGTTTAGAATATTTAAATAACTAATGAATCCATTTATAATAATTCTTTCATATTTAGTAAGAGTATGCAAAATGAAGCCTGATAAAAGTGTTACAGTTTTGTGCTGTAATCTCATATTTCATCGTGCTTTTTGGAACTTGCGTGCTACAAGAAGGATGTTTTAAATTAAAATTAGTGTTTGTGGATGCTTGAAAGTCCTCAGAAAAAGCTACTTGGATGTTAACAGAAATTGGATCTTGTTGGTGTTTTTTACTTGACGCATACTAAGTCAAAAGTGTAATATCTAAATATGCTACAGGGGGTTATTAAAATTATACAGTTATTTTCTAGTGGGAACTTGAAATTATCTGCTAGCTTGCTTACTATAAAGTAGTGCTTAAAAATGTGTACAGTTTAACAGAAGCTAAAATTGTAGATGGTTTCCAAACTTTTAAAATAATTCCCATTTGGTTGCAAATTCCATTGCAATTAGAAAATGCCATAACAATTTTCAGTTTTATTTAAGACATAGAAGAATAGATCTGATTTCCAAAAGTGCTGTGTATCAGCAACTCTGAAGTGTTTTAAATTCTAGCCAGAAGCAGAACATAATTGATATTTATACTGTCGGGTGCAGCAGCATTCTCAGTGCTGTCATTTTGCTTGTAATTTTCTCCTTGCTTGTAAAATTGTGTCTTATTTATTATTTGCACTTTATTGTTAATCAGTTTTGCTAATGTAGTAAAAACATTGAAATGTTGTTATATGATTAGCAATTTTCCACTATATTAATCCAGCATTACATTATACTGTGTGGTGACAATAATGATTTCTAATGTGGTAATGAGAGAGAGTTATTAACATGTCCCAATATTTAATCGTTTCTTAATTGCAAGATGGAAAAATATTTTAAGTTACCGTAAGCAGCTGTATTAGTGGCAAGAATTGCAAAATGGTGGGATCTGGGCCATAAAAATGTACAGCTGTCCTTTGAATGGAAGGCGGCCTCTGTCACCTTGAAGTTGGTTTGGTTTTATGCTTGTTGTGTTCAGGAGTCATGTAGTTGGTCATAGGATATTTTTTCTAAATATTAAAATCAGTATTAGTACTGACAAATAGAGGAGGACTTCCAGATTTAATGTATGTTTACCAGTGTGCGTGAAATGGGTATGCAATATGCTTTTTAATGAGGAAGACGAGAAGTCTGTTGTATCCAGCTGGGAAAATGATTTAAAGTCATTAAGCTATCATGGCCATGACATAATTTACTAAAATAGCCACAGTACAAACTAAGAGCTGCATGCTAACAGGAATACAGGCTCTGCTTTAATGATTCAGAACCAGCAAAGAACAAGTGAATACATATAATAAATGATATATTAAACTCAGTGTATTGAGTGGACTCTTATGTTCAGTAAATCATTTAAGTAGTATTGGAGGTCCTTCAAAAATTGGAAGCTGGAAGTCCAAATGGAGCCTCTGGCCTTCTTTCTGTGTACGCACATGCATGAAGGGGCCTGGTTTCTCTGTGTTCCTGCGTCTGTGTATAAGAATGTTACAGCTAAAGTGGTTTGAAGTGGTTTTTTAATTATACAAGCTACTGAGAGTTGGCTTTGGTTTTATTTAAAACATTTAAAGTTTCACAAAAATACAGTTCCCATTTGATTTGACCAGTTTTAAAGATAACATGAAAAATTGTTGGGAAAGAGTAAAAAAAGGGGGAAAATAATTATAGTCGCTGGGGGAAACAAGTATGTTTTCAGATCTAAAACTATTATAACCATGTAGAAGATAATGACACAACATGTACTGGCAAGTATGTTGACAGAAAAGCTTATGACAACAGCAGCGTGTTAGGCTTCAGATGGAACAAGACACTGGAGAGGTAGAAAATACATAGCCCTAGAGATAGTATTATCATCAATACACCAGCTAGTCCAGAGAAATTCAGCTTTCAACCAAAGCTGAGTGTGACATTACTTCTAGAAATTAAATTTCCTGAGAAGTCTCTCGAATACAATGGTTTTGGTATTGGAACAGCAGCAAAGTCATACTATAAAATACTTTAACTTTTTTTTTAAATTTATGTATTTCCAGTGTTTTTCTTGTACAACATAAATGAAAATTTGTTTAAATCTGAAGCTGCGTATTTCTTACCAATATCAATCAGGCATCATACAGACAAAAGTATGACCAATGTGTTTTTGGGACCTAATCACAAAACCTGTTTTTTGAGATTCAAGTATAAATTTTAAGTAGTATATAAATCCAGTTGCTAAAAGACTAATCGGTGCTCTGCATTGATTTAATTTTTTAAATTATTTACTTCCAATGAAATAGATATGGATGATTTGTGTAGCTATTTTAAAAGACTGTTTTTCTATTAACGTTGTTCTTGAACTGAAACGGATGTGCTATGGTTTCTATATTCAAAATGTCAGAGTGCGATCCTTGTGTTAACATCCCAGTTTTAAACCATGACCATGAGCCAGCAGTGTGCCCTTGTTGCCAAGAAGGCCAATGGGATCCTGGGATGCATCAAGAGGAGTGTGGCCAGCAGGTCGAGGGAGGTTCTCCTCCCCTTCTACTCAGCCCTGGTGAGGCCCCATGTGGAGTACTGTGTCCAGTTCTGGGCTCCCCCAGTTCAAGAAAGATGAAGAGCGTCCAGCGGAGGGCTACGAGGACGAGGAGGGGACTGGAGCATCTCTCCTATGAGGAGAGGCTGAGGGAGCTGGGCTTGTTCAGCCTGAAGAAGAGAAGGCTGCGAGGGGACCTAATAAATGCTTACAAATATCTCCAGGGTGGGGGTCAGGAGGATGGAGCCAGACTCTGTTCAGTGGTGCCCAGCGACAGGACAAGGGGCAGCGGGCACAAACTGAAGCAGAGGAAGTTCCGTCTGAACATGAGGAAGAACTTCTTCCCTCTGAGGGTGA
>Ga0065711_1005880_pt1 | contig 30994 bp, 20 predicted proteins | sample Hoacrofraction12_FD_59098 | JGI IMG/M metagenome (GOLD analysis project Ga0065711, IMG submission 59098) | Hoatzin crop microbial communities from Cojedes, Venezuela - Epithelial fraction 12 v2 (version 2) | ecosystem: Host-associated > Birds > Digestive system > Esophagus > Crop | place... | reverse complement strand
CTCACAGCCTGCAGCTCCCAGCAAAGGCACCTTCACACCACGTAACTCGCAGGTAGGGAACACTGCACAGCGGCTGCAGCTTGCGAGGGAACTCTCCACAACCGCTTGCCTTGACTCCTCCTGTCAATACCTACAGGCTGGGATACCATTCGGCCTACTCGGGCATAAGCGGCTCATGAGCTGTGCCCTGTTGCTTGTAAGGATGAGAAGAACCGTTACAGCCTTGTGATCTGATTTTGCGCCTACCACAAAATGTGACGAAAGACCGACTTCTCCCTACTGAGGCTGCTTTCTCCCTATGCTCCTGCTACAGTCACAGGAGAGGGAGCTCCTGCAGGTGCCTGTAAGTGCAGACTCCTTCTGTACCTGATTCATTCAGTCTCCTCTGATTATAATGAAAGCCCAGTGAGATTAGCCCCACAAAGCTAACAGCCTTTGCAAACACTTCTTATGCATGCTTTGATGCCTGTTACTGAGCTCAACAACTCACCAAACTGGACATTCATTTCAGAAAGGCATGTGTTCTCGAATTAAAGGCACTACAGATAAGATCATCTGATGTCTCTGTCTCAGCCAGTCACCCTCGCTTTGCTTTGTAGTCCCTGTAGGAAAATAGGACATGCAAAATATTTTGGAAAAATGGTAGCCTGAAGTGCCTGGAACCTCAGGGACCACTTTCAGAGGTTCAGATGAGATAAATTCACTTCAGACGATGCTGAACATACCACTGCTTCTCTGCTTTCGTTATTCTTTAAATTTTCGTTTCATTTTTACCTGTTAGGAGGTTTCTGTTGATAGCCAGAGAATCACAAGCAAGTAAAAACTTCTCTTTCATTGAGAGAGACAGAGAGGCTCTTGCCTGTGTACCTGTGCAGAGATGCTCATAAACATGTAAAACATGTCTTAAAGTCTCATAAAAGTGAAAACAAGTTAAAAATGTCAATACATGTTAAAAATAAATATCATGATTTACAGGCCTTCCTAATCTTTACGCACTTACAGTTGATGACACTGTAAATAAAAGCTTCTGGTCCAAAATGAAAGGCAAATTTTATAATTTTAATGCAGAATGACATAAAAGATAAATTAAAATGATCTGTAATCTCTGTCAAAAAGTTCATAAACAAGATAATGCATTCAGGAGAAAAGTCCACATTTGAAATGTCTGCTCACACCATAAAACAATCTTCCAGATCAAGACTGCAAGGCAGATTAGGAAAGACTAGTAGGACACTTCCATCATCTGCCCTGGTAGAAGGAAAGAAGAACTACAAGACTTCATCAACACATCCAGCAGCAACTCCAGCCTTGCAGTCTGCACATCATCTGGAAGACAAGAATTTAAGTTTGGGCTGAGCCTTCAGCAAAGTCACGAAGTCATTATCTAGACTTCTTGCAGGCAAGTTGTCTTTGCAGCTGACCATTCCCATTGACAGCCCATTTCCAGCTCCACTCCACCTGGAGCTCTAGGCTTTCTTTCTCTCAACCCAAACACTAAGCCTATCCCAAACCCTAAACAAACCATGTAGAGTGGCCTCTTTCAAACCCACACTCCCTGTTTCAGTTTCACTCACTATCTCTGTGCAGGCAGGATGTATTCCATGAAGGAACTGGGAAAGCAAACTGCAGCATGTCCAGGCTCAGCTCCATATTTCAATTGTCCCACAATATTCACTTGTCCTACTTCTGACACTGGACTCCTTCCCAGTACTTCTACTGCCATCTTCAGCAGATCTTACATGTCTCCTTCAGTAGTCTTCTTGTGTGAGCTCATCCTCCAAGGTTCAAGCTCCTGGTGTGTAGGACCAGTTCCAGAAGGTCCCTGTCATGCATCCAGGTGCTCAGAGAATCAGGTGCCTCAATCAAGGCATTAAGACAATGGGACTAGCTTAAAAGTGCATTTACATAAATATAAATGTCATCCTCAGAAGGTAGGAACAGAGGAACTGTTTCAAAACTCATACTTTGAAAGTCATTAATTAGATTCACCAAATGTCTTGCTTTAGAAGAATAAAAGAATTTTTTCTGTTTTATTTAGCATTGGTTTATTAATCATTAGCATGCACCCAGACCATGTTTGCAGGACTTTTCCCTTGAATATGGGAATTAAAAGGTATTTTGAAATTAAAAAAGGTATTCTTAGACGTTTGCATCACTCCAGGAGCCTGAAGTTGAAAACGGACATCATATACTCAGAATAAAACCGTGACTTCCCATAAGGGTGGTCATCTACCACCCACAAAGATGGATCAGCAATGAAAGAAAGCAGAGAAGGTATTTCCTTCTTAGACGCAAAGCACTGCTCTTTCAGAAGTTTACTTTAGTTGGCAATACCAAATCATGACCTTAAATTCCAGCAGATTTATTTCTTAAATTGGTGTTCTGGTCTCTCTGGATGGGGTTAATTCTCTTCATAGCAGCCCGATAGGTGCTGTATTTTGGTTTTGTGATTAAAACAGTGTTGATAACATATCAGTGTTTTAGCTGTTTCTGAGCAGTGTTTCCACAGCCTCAAGGCCTTCTCTATTTCCCACTTTTCTCCACCAGCAAGTAGACTGGACAGCTGATGACCCAGATTGACCAAAGGGATGTTGCATGACACACGATGTCATGCTCCACCTTAAAAACTGGGGGGTGGGTGGTTTGGGGAAGTTACTCATTGTCTGGAGACTGGCTGGGAATCAATCTACTTGTGGGAGGCAGTGAGTGACTGCCTTTGCATCACTTTTTAAGAATCATAGAATGGTAGAATCATAGAATCGTAAGGGTTGGAAGGGACCTTAAAGATCACCTGGTTCCAACCCCCCTGCCATGAGCAGGGACATCTTCCACTAGACAAGGTTGCTCAGAGCTCCATCTAACCTGGCCTTGAACATTTCCAGGGAGGGAGCAGCCACAGCTTCTCTGGGCAACCTGTTCCAGTGTTTCACCACTCTCATCGTGAAGAATTTCTTCCTAATATCTAATCTAAATCTGCCCTCTTTTATTTTAAAGCCATTTGGTTTTTCTTCCTGTTTTCTTAGCTTACTAAACTGTTTTTATCTCAGCTCCTGAGTTTTCTCACTTTTGCTCTTCATATTCCTTTCCCTGTCCTGCTGTGGGCACAAGTGAGCAAGCAGCTGGGTGGTGTTTTGCTGCTGGCCAAGGTCAAACCACCACAACTGAGATCAATTTGAGTCAGGGAAAAACATAGTTCCTTCACAGTCTACAACTCCACTGATGTTTTTTGCTTTTAATAGACCTCAGAAATTGTCTACAAGTCAAAGTTTGCATCCGTTCACATGCTGCCACTGAATGCAAGCACGTGACCTTAACTATTGTAGAAGACAAAGTCTAACACACAAAGTGTGGATGTGTGCAGAACAAAGATCCAAAGACATGAGCAAATGGTGTGCACTGTCTGCTCATCATAGGTAAATGTGGGTACAGAAAGTTGAAGAAATACTTATAAAACATTCACGCTGTATCACATGGGCCACTGTCTACCCTAAATGGGTTGATGTCACAGTAGGAGAACTATGGTATGACCAGATCCACAGAAAAAGCGTTTGACAATCACGGGTAGACAATGATAACGACATGTACTAGTGGAATGCGTATACTGACTAGTGCATTGGCATGGTCTTGGTGGGGGACGGTCCTACTCTTGGCTTCACACTGGGCTTTGTGATGAATCCAAGCAGATCGCATTACCTGCTTTTGCTGCTTACAGCCACAAACCGTGGGCAGGAGTCATAGCCTCCATTGCACACTGTTTCGACGCCTTTGCCGAAGTGCCCTGAGCATCAGTAACCCGTGTAGGAACAGCTGCCATGCATGCATGGCAGATGACAGGGCCCTGGCTGGAGGGGTTTCTGGCCAAACAGACCCTAAGAAACTGCCAGAGTAGAGGCTGCGGTCACAGGGCGGCTGGTGAGGGATGCTAGATCCTGTGGAGGGGACGGGGAGGCAGGGTCTGGTGAGGTACCCAGGGCCTGGCAGTGACCCACACCAGGACAGGTGGTGAGCCACGCTGGGGCCAGCACCCATGGCCAGGGAGAGCCATTAGTTGCCAGGGTCTCTCCATGGCTGGTGTGGGGCACTGGGGAAGCCAGCTGAGCACCCTAGTGTCCCCATACCAGGGCCTTTTCTCCGCCTGGAAGCACCAGCAGAGAGGCACCAACCCCATGGTGTAACCTGGCTCCGCATTTGCCAGGATGTCTTTATTCTCTGAGCAACAAGAAGAAATGGAAAGTAAGGCCCACTTACCGCAATGTCAGTTTTCCTGTAGTGCCCTAAAAGGGCTTTTGCAGTGGACCTCAGCTGGACTGACACAGCCTTTTGTGAAGAAGGGCCCTGCGCTCTGCTTCGTGTTGGAGATGGTGAGGAAGGACGGGTTCCTGTCACAGCCCTCACTACACAGGAAGGTGAAGGGTTTGTTCCTTCTTCCGCACGTGGCTCTGAGCTGAGAGTTGCGTGACAAAAACGGGTTTGCTTTTACTGAAAGCTGAACGCAGAGACTCTTTAACCACTTTTGTTTCCACCCCCAACATCTGAACTGTGTCATTTACATGGCACTTCAGCTGTGACCACAAATGGCCGAGCAGGGCTTTCTGTTTTTCTCTTGACCAGGACAGATCCCGCTCAGCAGACAAGCGCAGTAACAGCAACATCTAGTGGCAAGTGGGATGGTGGCCACACCAGAGCAGACACCGACTCCGGTTAACAAGGACATAAACCAGACACAAATGTACAAGAATAAAAAACAGCAAGAGAAAACTTTTTCTGTAATGGTTTGTATTAAAAAAATTCCAATGTTTGCACGTATATATAATATACAGAATACATATATACATCTCAAACATAAACTAGTCTTAACTCTTCCTTAGTTTCAGATGACTAACACTGTGTCGTTACTTCAAACACCAATTAATTTGATGACAATACGTTTGTATCCTGTTTAGCACTTTTAGATTTTAAACACGCAGAAGCATAACACCAGAATTTCAAAGGAAATTATATATGTAGTTATGGGTTTGTTAGGTACTCAGGCGATGAACAGTATGATATTCTAAGCATGACAGAAACAGTAGATGTGTAATAAGACATTCGGGATTCCTGCAAGGACAGTAGTGTACCTTGTCTTCTCTACATAAGGGTCAAAACTATTCAATTTTTTTTCTCTCTTTTTCCTTTCCAGCACTAGTCATGTGTTTAGTATGTCAGACACCCATTATCCAAGACAGAAAACACTGTGGTTAAAACATGCATCTAACTTACATCTCCTCTTAACCATTCTGCTGGGTCTGGCTGTGATGGAGTTGACGTTCTTCACAGCAGCCCATTAAGTGCTCTGTTGTAGATTTTTGACCAAAACAGCGTTGATAACACAGGGATGTTTTAGCTATTGCTGAGCAGTGCTTGCACAGCATCATGGCCTCTTCTGTTTCTCACTCTTCCCGCACACCGAATAGGCTAGGGGTGAGCAAGAGGCCGGCAGAGGACACAGCAGGTACAGATGACCCAAACTGACCCTACAGATAACCCATACCATGAAACTTAATGCTCAGTAGTGAAAACTGGGGGTAGTCTTTCCAAGGCAGCTGCTGCTCACGGAATTGCTGGGCATCAGTCCGCTGGTGGGAGGTGGTGATTGATTGCCTTCGCACCACTTGCTTTGGGTTGTTTTTCTTGCCTCTTTCTTTCACTTGTTAAACTGTCTTTATCATGTTCCACAAGGTCTTTCTTGCCTTTGTGCATTCTGTTCTCTCTCCCAGACTGCTGGGAGCATGGAGCGAGTGTGCAGCGGGTGACTGCCTGATTGCTGGTCAGGGTCAGCCCACCGCAACCAAACATACTTTACTTTGTATCCTGTTTTAAACACGCATATTGCATCGTATCCAGAACTACCAAGTGTGATATTTCATAGATAGATCCTGGAAAAAAATAAAGGAAGGACTTTCCTTCACAAACAGGAAAATGTATCAATATAAAACTCATGAGGCAATATCTGGTATAGATAGATATAGATGAATATACGCAGTTAGACAGAGATAGCCGTTCTAATATTTGTCTCTGTATAGTCACACCAAAATAACAGACTGCTGTTATCATATCACCTTCCGGAGGACTCGGATCTCTGCTGGACTATCCTGAACTGTGCACTGTAGAATTGTTGCAAGACCCAGCTTATTGTCTCTATACCTTATTTGCAGTTGCATTTAGGCATAACATTCTAAACACAGTATCAGATAATGTCCTATTCAACCAGACTTAAGTGATGGCTGAAATAAGAGCATCTGCACGCTGTGCATTGAATCTTCTTCCATCCAAAGACCTTGAACAGAAAGGCAGCCAACACTTCTGAGAGACGGCTTGGGAAATAGTCTATATAGCCTGTATCTGGATAGTTCCATTCAACTATCTTTGCACTTTGCAGCTGTTTAGAGGAGATGGGTCTATTTGTGTCCCAGAGCCCTAATCCTTCCAGCTTTCCCCACACAGTCACAAGGGTTCACAGCCATACTAAAAGTTCGAGTTAGGCACTGACCTTATTTGAATGAAACTCCAGCTTGAACTGAGACAATATGTCAAAACACCCAACCCTCTAGATAAAGAAAAGACTGATGAATGTTAACTTTGCAGTGCCACGCACTCAGAAGTGTGGCTTGTCAAAATTAAGGTAGTTTCTTCTTCTGGGACTTGGGAGACCAGGCCTTGACAAGGAAAAAATCCCTACTTCTTATGATGGTTGTACACTTTCTATACTCTGCTAAGAAACTACACCAGTTGATGCAACCTCAACTAGCATTCAAGCCACATGCACAGATACTCACCTCCCACCACCTCCTCCAAATGCTTCCTGCACCAGGCATCTGGGCGACTGCGAGCTGCACTTCACCAGCTGATTTAAAGAAATAACAGATGGCAAGTGGCAGAGCGATCCCTGATGGATAATTAGATCCTCTGCTACTTCCCTCTGCCTCACAGCTGCTATTCCCTGGGCTCTCAAAAGTGTTACCAGTGCAGAAGCATCACTCCCTCCCAACAGTCATCAGGCTAGTCTGTGAAGTTCTCTTTTTCACAAGTTATTCTGTATTCTAAAGGAAATACAGCATCGTTTTTCATACCAGCTACCCTGGACTTTCCCGCTGTCTTGGCTTTTCCATGGACCTATCCCTGCACACTGCCTTGCCCTTGAATTGAGCACTTACCACCGAAGATGCCATACCTCAAAATTGTCACAACAAAAGCCAATCTGGATTTGTGTTCCTCCAAGTCCATCTCCTCATCCATGAGACTCTTCTAATGCAGCACATTTTCCACTGATGAGATGATCCACAGCAAAAAGCAGCCTTGCCCCTCTGTCCAGTTCCTGGTTAGAGAAAAACTGCCTTCAGGAGTAAGTTTCCCCCTGAACTCTGGTATTTGTAGGCTATTCACATCCAGAAATCCAGTGCTTAAACCCTAAGGAGGATATGAAAGAAATATATTGATTCCTCTAACAATAAATCATACTGCTGACCTTGCAAGTGTCCAGGCCTTTTGTGAATGCTGCTCTATACCCTGCACCAATGTGTGTCACAGACTGTAGCAAAGGAAGGAGAAATATTTCATTTGCTAGGTTGTTGTTTTTTTCTTTTTAATTTTCCACATCAATTGTCTTTGGCTGCCCCTTCATTCCTACCCTTTAGGACAGAATTACAGGTTCAAAACTGATCAACCATGAGGAGTTTAAATTTGCTTTACATCTGTCCCCATAGAATCTAAGAAAAATGGACCTCACTACAGGGAAGTTATATTTTGCAGCAAGAAAACAGAGTACAAATTAAAATTTGTCTTTGCCACATACCATATTAAACTTGGAAAGAATGGGAAAAAAAAACTGAAGCAGAAACTGTGAACAGATCACTAAGTGTAAGCTCTCCTTGGCACATTTCTTTCATGCGTAATTTCTCATGGAGCCGGTGTTAATATCTTTATCCCATACTCAGACCAGCTTACAAAAGAGTTGACTGCCTTAACTAAAAGCCAAGTTGATGGCTTATCTCATTTCCTTACTTATGTCTGCAAAAGGGCAAAAGAAAGGAGAATTATTTCCTTCCTAAAACAGCATCATAGAGTTTTCCAGTCCTCTTGACCTGAATCTCTCCAAAGCCAGCTGCCTCAAGGAGCTTGCTGTATTCTGCTGCCGTTCACTCTTTTCCTTCTGTCTGGACCAACATATTCATAGAGTACAGTTGGGTTTCTAAAGGCCCACTTTTGTCCTCATTTAGAAGGGATTCAACCAGCAGCACTCCACCACCTGGTTGAATAAACAGAAATAAAACACATGCTGAGCTCTGAGAAGATGAGATATTTTTCAGCTGAATTATTAGTTCCTAGCCTTTAGTTTCAGGAAGAACCAGCCGCTATGTTAAGTCATATTTCAGCATCACAGAAGACAATGAAAGAGCAAAAGCATTGGAGCTTGAGGCATGCTTGGCTACTGAGGTACTGACGTACCAGGGCTGAAGGGGATGCTATGATTGGATGAAAACTCCCATCTTCCTCAGCTGAAATCCACAGAAGCTTAGTAATTTTGTTGAGAACTCAGTTCTGTAGGCAGTGTTTTCAAAGCTCGAGGGTTCAATGTGATGCTTAATGGGATTTCTACTATGACATATACACTTGTCTATGGCACATATCTGATATTTCGTTCTGAGAGTCATTATTTTAAAACGAAATACCACAAAACATTTAAGTGTTAACCCTTCCAAGAAAAATACCTTTTAAAGAGCTCATGCAATTGTGTCATACAGAAGGTACAAACGATGGTAGAGACATTAGATAATCAGTCTGTTAGATTTTATTATCCTGAAAAACATAAGCTCAAAAAGATGGCAGCTGAACTTGGTAGCACAGAGCCACTGCACAGTCTCTTCCCTTGGAGCAAGCTGAATCTCAGTAGATGTGCACAGGGAGCCCTCGCAGCCAGACACGCAGACACAGAGCTCACAAAAGCAAAGAGACAAAGACTAATGAGAGGTAAGCAAACCATGTCCCCTCCAGCCTAATGGTGAGACTATTAGTTGTCCATGGGAACAAAACATGGGGAATCATGCCTTTGGCATTTATATATAGTGTGCAAGGGGCCACTGCAGACTAGCCTTCATTGGCTTCCTCCTTCCACAGTTCTAAAGATGGGAAATGAAAAACAGAGTACTAAACCAGGCACTGGGGAAGCAGTCATGGAGCCCATGAGGGAGCCTGACACGTTCCATGAATCCTGGCAGTGCTCAGCAGTGCAGGGACAGCTGTGTAAGAGGCTGGAGACAATCTCTCAAACTAATGGCAGTGATTGAAGGGGAGGAGGGAAAGAGACTGGCACCAGGAGAATGCATCAGGGAAGGCACAAAAAAAATGCCAAACCTGCCACGTACACAAGAGGATAAGTCACTACTCACAAAAATCAGCCTCTGTAAAGAAAAACGCTGAGATTCCTAATGTTCTCACCACTCTCACATTTCTCTTTTTAACCCAACCAAGACAGTAAACACTCCCTTTATTGCTGACAGGATTCGGAGATATGTCCTGCTTTTCATTGCTGTACCAGTCTTCTAACATAGGAGTTATTTTTCTTTTCAGAGCTTGTAAAAGAAGACAGTTCAGAGGCTTGTTAAAGAAGACCTGCTGATGCTCTCCTCCCAGGTCACAGACCTGCCTGAAAGGGGAAAGGTCAAATGCAGCAAGAACATCTCTATCACACTTACCCCACATTAAGTTCTGGTCAGCCAGGAATTTTAGCACTTCCTTTCAGCATTTCAGCATTAATTTAGTTTGGACACATTAACTATTACATCCTTCTTACATTGTGGAGCCAAAAACTGAACACAGAACTTGAGATGAGGCCACACCAATGCCGAGTACAGCAGCACAATCAAATCTTTCAAGAGGTTAGCTATACTGTTCTTAACTCACCCCATGACGCAGTTGGCCATTTTTGGCCACCAGAGCAAACTGTCCACTCATATTGAGCTTACCACCAACCAAAACTCCCAGATCCCTTTCTGCAGGGCTTCACTCAAGCCTCTCGTACAGTCTATAAGTACCTCCAGGATTACTCTGTCCCAGGTGCAGAATCTGGTGTATGTCCTTGTTAAAATTCATACTGCTGGTGATTGACAAGTGCTCTAATCTATTAGGATCTCGCTGTAAGGCCTCTCCACCCTCGAGGGAATCAATGATTCCTCCTAATTTAGTATTGTCAGCAACCTAATTTAGTATTGTCGGCAAACAATTTGGCAACATCAATGAGAGGGAGGACTCTTTTAACTTTAGAAAGAACACAGTTGAGATCACTTCTTATAAACATGTCATGAATGTGAATTTTGAAAGCACTGTAGATTGTAAATGAGGAAAATTAAAAATGAAATTGAATAGAGGAATTTTATGCAAATGCACAGACGCACAGGAAAACAGCATCAGCAGACATTAAGGCAATTGAAACTACTGCCTGTCTGCTGTAATGATGTGCTGTCTGGAGAAGAGTCATTATAACACACTTTGTATTCACAGTCCCTTCTGTCTGAAGTGATGTAATATACCAATGTTATCAAACTCAGCCTGCCGCATGGCTAATTTGGGGAGGGAAGAAGATGTCTGAAAAATCTTGTTCTTTGCATGGCTTACAGAGAGGGAAAAAGGCAATTCAAGGCAGCCCTATGTTTCTAAAACTCCAAAAATTAAAAGTAGGAAGAAATACCAGCACCGAAGCAACCTTCTACATTTAAGGCAGTCTGTCAGCAAGCCCTCAGCTATAAACTCCTGTATTTTTAAACCTTTATGCAGAGACAAGGTCTACTCATCCAAGCCTCCAAAGGTCAGAGGGGTCTCAATAAATGTTAGGTCCATCCCAAGGGCCAGGTCTGCCTTAGTTATTTTTTCCTTTTAGATTTCTATTGTACCTATTCCAAGTTAGAGTCAGAGTAGTGTTAGGATGCTTTATTTTAACTGTTGCTTTTATAACTGTTTTATTCTCAGAGACATTAAGAGAGGCCCTTGAGCATTCCAGTCTTAGACATCTGTCCAAGTCTGAATTGTATTTCTTACCTTTGAGACTAAAAATCCACTGTTGTATTGCAAGATGAGTTGAGGGTAGTCAAGGTCTTCTGTAGAACCCATCTTCTTTCTGCACTGAGGCACAGATTCTCTGCCTCTCTTCATTTAAATAATCTTCTTTCCACCAGGCACACAGCACACCACCTGACCCACTTAATCTTATTGCTTCTGAGAAACATGCTGGTTACAAAACCGTGTTAGCTAAGTTATTTGGCTTCAGTGGGTCTTTCCACCAGGTTTAGCTGTTTCTTTGGCTCTTCCATCATCAAGTACAAGGCTGAAGAAGCACCGCAGATTAAAGCTTGTATTGTCAGTTCAGCGGTCGATTAACACACAGGTGCTGCAGAAGCGCTCGAAAGCTTGTAACAGGCAAAACAGAAATCATTACAGAGCAGCATCAAGAACCTGAACTCAGTGCAATGCACCAGGAGTTCATAAACCAAAGCAGAGTGTTACTCGGGGCTTGTTCAAAAGCAGCCCTACTCCATCAGCCTGGCACTTTGACGCTGGAAGATTTCCCAAGAATAGAAATTCTTACATATGTCAGTCAGCCCAATGACGTGACCCCAGAGAAAGACAACACTTCGGCAATTCACTTCAAGTGAGATGTGGACATTCACAGGGATTTAAGAGTGAACGAGTATCAGCTCAGCTCAAAGCGGCCACGGCATACTCCTGGCCAAGCCTGGCATCTCCCACGGCCCTAATTCCACTCACCCCTCACTCAAGCGTATCCACTGCACTTATCTTCACTACGCTGAAACAAAGATTTGCTCAACCTTGGGTCCAGGTCATGGGCCCAGGGCCTCAGATCTCACTCGTGCAAGGAAAATGACTGGCACAACTACTATACAGCAGGCAAGAGCTGCAGAGGAAATAATCTGAGAGCAGAGTCCACCCAACGAGCTGAAGAAAGCATTCCACCACAGTCTGTGCCTGGAATGCTTTCCACCCGGGTGTGGAAAACTTGGGTGTGCTTCCCTGGCCTGGTTTTCAAGCTGTACCCACAGAAAGGATAAAAGAAACACAGGGGCATTGCCAGAGGGGAGCTGAAACTACTGTGATGGACACAGCTCCAGATGACCCTGGGGCTGGCAGTAGGATACACCCCATCCCTAAGGGCAGAAGCAGCCAGTCTGAAGAGAAGCTGTAAGAGTCTATTTGCTGTGCTGCTTTGTCGCAGTGACTAGTTTGCTCTGACAATGATTACTCAGGTGAAGTCTACAAGGAATTAAATCTACTTTTGTTCCTTCTCCATATTTTGCAGGTCTCTGCACATTCTGGCTTAGACAGCAATGCCTGTTTGATAGCTGCCAGTGATGATGGGCAGGGATGTCCTACTTGTGCTTTGCCATGTTTTGGCAGAGCAGGGTCCTGAGGGATGAAAAAATGTTCTACATTTTCCAGCTGGCTGCCACAGTCTTCCTCCCCTTCTCTGCAAAACTAACCAGGATCATGCAGAAAGTCCTTGGGAAGAAACAATGAAATGACCGCCAAGTGCCAGTTTTCATCGGAAGATCAAAACCCTGGATTAGTTTCCTGAAAACTCTCTGCCCCGCTGTCCGTTGCTCCAGCTTGTAGATGCCTGCCATCTTGCCTTTCTGGGCAGATGCTGCAACTCTCAGGTGAGAAAAGACCCTTTCCACCAAGGGAAGACTCACAGTTTTTACACTACACATTCAGTGACCCTTCAGGCAACTTTAAATGTGACCTGATTTAGGAAATACAGTGATGGCAAAATGTTACAAAATACCATTTTTTTCAGTTGCAGCTTTCTCCATGCTTCATCAATGAAGTTAATGGGCAAAACTTGAGCAATACAGGTATCAACACACAGCTCAACATTTTGTGTACATTAGCTTGGTGTATGTTTAGAGACTGCATTTTACAAATCTGTCTCAACACAACATTTTAATGTTCTCTTCCTTCCTAGGAAGTAGGGTTGTACTTGTACGCTGCTGCTGAAGGTTAGTTCTGTGCTTCTCTTTTAAACTTGCCTCATTTTAGAAGAAACAGGCCAGTATAAAGTTTTCCACATGTTCCTTCTGACCATTTTGTGGATGCAGTGTAACCATCTCAATTGAAAAGCTCCACTGTACAATCCTTCTGTGAATCTGTGTTTTCCATTCAGATCCTTACACTTCAGCCAAAAGATGTCATATTTCTTTTAGCCACTAGTGAAACAGCAACTTACTTTAAGAGTTAGTTGTTCAAGTTAGTAGGCAGATGTTGCAGTTATCAGCCTTTTTCCCCTCAGTACACAACTCAGAAACAGGATCTATTCCCCAGGTTCTCACACCACGGGGTGTCCTGTGTTACCAAAACACTATGCCTGAACATACAAAAGTTACAGCAAACACCAAACCGTAGAAACACTTAGACCTCCTCATCCTGGCCAACGCTGCCCGTAGATACAGTGTTATCGACTTGCTACCTCACCAGACTTCACTGTTCAGTACAGGTTAGACACTAATATTCTGTTTGGCAGAACATGGAGGCTGAAATCACAACACACCTCTCTGCCAAAGTGACTGTGGATCTGCGCAGCTTGCATCTAACAAGACATGGTTTCTCTGAAGGAAAAGCCTGGACAACAGGTTCCAAGGACTCAGCTACATTCATAATGGACATCTTCCCCTGCTATCCCCACCTCCAGGAGAGCGCACAATCTCGTTTTCTATTTAGGAACTTCCATCTGCCTATGTACTAAGTGCAAGTCTACAGAGTTCATTCACTTGCCCAAATCTAGACCCACTCTTAGTGAACATGCTACAGAGCTTTTCAGTTCTTCACATCCATTCCAAAGACAGTTTAACTGGAAAGAAAGCTCAAAAACTTCTCATTCAGTCTCCATCCATATGTTAATGTTAGTTAAAGTTAGAAGTTAGACCAGGCTAACTTCTTTCCCTCAACAGCTTTCCCTCTCCTCTGGTTAAAATATAAAAACAAATTATACATAGATAAATATCACTAGTCAAAGACAAATATTGTTAGCTGAAAGATTAGAAAGCTGTAGGAAAATGAGAATATTTCTCTGCTAAAGGCCAATTCTGCCTGCCTGCTACTGACAAGAAAATTGGTGCAATTTTGCCCAAGCATAAAGATTTCCCGCTCCCAGGATCATGACAGCTATTCAGATCCAGTCCATCAGCCACAGTGGAAGCAAATGCTCGCCACCCTGATGTATACATTTCTCTTCTGTTGAGCTAAACAAAACAACTCTAGGAAGAGCTAGCTGCTGCTCACCAGCTCATGAACCACTTCCCTCAAATGACTCAGCCACAGATTGGTATCAGATATTACAGTGACATTTAGCACAGCTGCATTAAAGACTCATTAGTATGAAAATGCTTAACCCTTGGTTCTTGTAGTTTTGACTAAATAACAGATGGTTATCTGCAAAACTGTAGAATAGCATGTCCTAATGGGACATAAATTGACTTCACTTAAGGCAAAGTTATAGGGTATGAGATGCTCTGGTAATAAAATGACCACACAGTTAATTAAACCCACTCGAAGTACTTTTTAAATTATGACTAAATCTGTCTGTTGAGGACACTAGATGTAATCATCTAATGGGATTACTACCAGTAGCAAGATGTAGGGGAGGAGAGTTGCAGATAACCCACAGCAGATTCATGCAAAGCCACACAGTGTGTTGCTGTTTCCAAGTAAATTGTTAGTGAGGCTTAAAGTCTAAGCTCCTTTTAAGCTACAAATGCATTCATGAAGATGAAATTGCAATGGCTTGCTTTCTCTAAAAACCTCATCAAGGTTTTTGTTATAGAGCTTAGACCACGCATAGACTAAGGCTGTTACTTTACCTCCACAGTTCTATTTTGGTGATGAATTTTTCTTTGCCTAAATGACTCATTACAGACAAATACTACACAAAAAATATCTACATCATTTTTGCATAACATCTGAAAGTAAGAAATGATCTATAAGAAAAGCAGATTTAGTAAAATTAATGTCTGCCAGTAAGAAATGGCAGATGACACTATTTTCACACATGCAACCTTCCTTATAAGCAACAAGTACAGATCTCAGGGATGTGACTACAATAATGAGTTTCAGTAATGCCAATATGGAAACAACTGTCCCTTGCTACCATTATTAAGCCTCTAAGTATGCCCAGTTTACATCAGTGGCCTGGAAGTGCATGAAGATAATACGGTTTGTGTCCCCCCTCGCCTTTTTTTGTAAAGAATCCTACAAAGCCAAGACATCCAGTATCACACTTATTCTTTGAAACAGAACATCCAGTTTCATTGAAAAGATCATTTTCTTTTTTATGACTTCTAAGCCTCATGTTTCAGAATAGACGCGTTTCCTTAGTAACACAACTATTGCTTCTGTCAGTTTTTGACTGCACCTGATTTTATTTGTAGAGCCTGATTTTATTTTTTATAGAGAGATGCAGAAAGAAAACCAAGATGGACAGCAGCTGAGGCACGCCCTCATGCCAGAAATGACTACTGCTCTATTAAGCATCACAACAGCAATCAGTGGTCACGTAACTGCCTTGCACAGGCCATTTTACACTTGCTAATCTGACAATCCTCTCCTCCACTTCTTCAAAAAGAGAGCTTTAGAAAGAAGTGTCCCTATGGCTTGGCGTGGGCAAGCAGTCCTCAAGTTCTTTTACCTGGTGACTCTCCTCAAATGTTTTTTACAGCCGTATGCTGTTTGCAAGCCACGTCAGGTGGAGTGCGCAGAAGAGAAAGACTTTGCCAGTCCTTCCCTTTTCCAGTTAAAGTAGAAACTAACAGACACCACTAGGCAATTCCGCAGTGCCCTTACAGGCAGATATTTGGGATCATACGCAGAATTCTGGGGAAGACCTGGCGTGAGGGTCATCAATCCAAACAAACTGGATAACCAGTCCAGTTTCAAGGACACTTCACAGGTGCCACAGTGCAAGTGTAAAAGCATTTGTTTGAGCTAACCTATGAATTTTTTTTGTGAGGCAGCAGGAGATGTATTCAGGAGATGTAGCATGTGAGGGGGAACTAGATCAAATTAATCTTCTGTGCTGTGGTTAAAGAAGAAAGGATGGTGGTGCATGCCATTTCAGATAAGCCTCAAGAGGCCGGTATCAGATTAAATACAAAAAAAGTAAGAGGTACACTTCCTTTTAACAATAATAATATCTACATGTGTAGGAATGTCAGACACTAGATAGATCTGTTCAGCACAGTCAGTTCTGAAGGATCAACTGCAACTAACTTGCTGCTTTATACAAACACTAGAGAGAACTGTGCAAATTTGTTGTGAGGCAGCAAAAGATACATTCTGCAAATAACACGTTCCCTGGCCTGAGGAAGGACCAGATGAACAGAATGCAACATAAGGGTAATGAACTGGGTGTTGTATCCAGATTATAACCAAACCTCAAAGGCAGGATACCAGATCAAAACACAGGCAATAAATATATTTCCTCTTAATTACAATAAAACTATCCCCTTAACTTCTATAGCAATACAAGACATCAGTGGTCAATTCTGCTCACTCTTTTATGAATTAAGGCATCTGCCAAACCCGTTGGTTAAATTGCTGTCTTATACAGAATCTAACACCTCCACCTCTACTATCAAACATGAGCAGTTGCAATAGTCTGTTACATGATCCTATTCATGTTCAAGAACTGCCCTAAAGCTGACACTGGTGTGATGTCCAGGTAGCACTGATCAGTGATTAGCTCTCATTGGTTTGCCTTTAAAGCCTTGTGGTCCCTGGTACCGTCCTGTGCTCATAATTTTGGAAGTCACTGAAAAAATTCCCATTTTCTCTAACACCTTTCAAGATGATGCTTCCAAATAACATTTCAAATGTTTTTTATATGCATACCTAATCATGTATATGCTCTTATTCTAGGTCATTGAACAAATTCCTCCATAAAGGTAGAGTCAATTAGAAGAAAACATGGATATGGTCACAGCTTTGGTAACCACTTCTTGCTAATATCAATTACTTCTGGCAATATGACTCTTACATTATCAAAATTACTTTACCACAGCAGGCAGTAAGCAGATGGAAAGCACCACAGCAATCATATTGAAGGGCTTGGCTTTGCCCTTGTAGAGAAGATGTTGTTTCGGATGAATAAGCTGCTTCCTGAGTCACCTAGTGCAGGCTGAGTCCAAGAGATAAAAAGAAAATTGCAGGTTAAAATACTGTAAGCGCAGAGGCTCCTCAGTCCCCAGACAGCAACAGGAGGAGGCATTCTTCTTTAAGGATCAGAACCAGGATTATGCAGTAACACTGTCAACAGCAACAGGAACTTGGATTTCTTACCCTTTCGAGGCTCATGTTCTTCTTGGCTTAAGTGGAGCTGCAGGAAAACCACTCCTGGCTGCCAGTGCCACAGCCGTGGTGAGGCAGCAGCACACACAGGGACAGCATGCCTCAGCTCCCGCACAGCACAGGGAGCGTCAGGAACGTCAGCCCACAACCTTCCCACCCCCTTCAGCTCGGACCTTGCTGCAAGCCGTCTGTGGCGAGCAGGGTCCTCATCCTCAAACAGGAAGAGGCCACACGCTGCCTTGTATCATTGGAACACTAATACCCTTCTCAACCCTACACAACCAGAAGAGCAAGGTGGGTTGCCACTGGCTCCATCCTATCCTCCTGGCACCTCTATGAGGACAAAAGGCAGACATTATGTTTTGTGGTGACAGATGTGACATCTCTCCTGGAGCTGAGTGCAAGAAGAGATGTGCGTCCTCACAACGGAGGAAAGTCTCTTCCCATCTCATCGTGTGACTTAATACTCAAGAACAGAGACAGAACATCAGAAGAAACCCTGGGCACTTCTTTGGACTCAGTAAATGGAATAGAACTCAGGGGTCTCTCTCATTGCTGCCAAGGCTTTCCAGCAGGCATGAACACAGTGATGTACTGTGGAGTTGCCCGATCCATGGCTTAATGGGATTTACACCCCATATTTACACAACACCAGTCCTGCTCACTAAGAACATTTTTCCACTGCTGAAGCAAGAAACCACACCAATAAAAAGTGAACCTAAGCTTTCCCCAGCAACAAAGGCTGAGTAAGTTTAAAATTAACTGATGGGTATGGCTGCCTGACACAGAGCAAGAAGCTGGGAACTATTTGAGTTCTTGGCTTTGCAATGGCATGGGAAGAGCTCCAGAGTTTGAAAGCAGAATGAAAAATGAAGTCAAATGCATGGGATAAGCTCAACACTTCTAATTCTTCCATCATCTTCATGGATTTTTTTCCGCCACAGCCCCTATATGCCTGGGGCTGCCATGTGTTCAGTCAACATCAAAGCTGACATCCAGGCTCCAACATTTCATATAGTCTAATGCAGAAGAAACACAGACTCACAGTCTTGTTCACTCAGATCCTCTATGTTCTGATAAAAAGAGTAAATAAATCTCTCTTCCTGCTTACAATCCAGGGCAACAAAGCCCTCAAAACCAAACCAAACCCTGAATGTTGACAGACAAATGTAATACGGTATGCAACTTCAACGCAATGGGACATAAGTCTAGGCAAACAGAGTCAGGTTACTACTGGTACATAATCCTCACTGACCAGTTTCAGAAATAAAAAGGAATATACCTTTGCAGACATTCTCAGTGCACTGGATTTCTAGCAGCTAAGGGTCTGAAAGTAGAGGCAGCCTAGTAGCCAAGTCAGACTCTATCCAATACTCAACCATACCAACATAAATTCAATGTTTCAGAAGCATTTATTAGTTTGGTATGTCTTTGATAAGTATTAGTTGCTAAATCCTATACTCTTCAGTTTCCTTAACATTTATACCAGAACTTGTGACAGCAGTGTGATTTAAGCACTGTAAGTTTAGTAATTAAACATGAACAGTAGGGTGGATTATCGGAACTCCTTCATAGAATCATAGGGTTGGAAGCTTTGGGTTGGAAGCGACCTTTAGAGGTCATCTAGCCCAACCCCCATGCAGTGAGAAGGGATATTTTCAACTAGACCAGCTTGCTCAGAGCGCCATCCAACCCAGCCTTGGATGTTTCCAGGGATGGGGCCTCCCTCTTTGGGCAACGTGTTTCAGTGTTTCATCACCCTTATGGTAAAAAATTTCTTCCCTATATCTAGGCTAAATCTACCCTCCATTAGTTTAAAGCCATTATTCCTTCTCCTATTGCAACAAGCCCTGCTGAAAATATCTTCCCCATCTTTCCTACAGGCCTCCTTCAGGTACTGAAAGGCTGCTATAACGTGTCCTCAGAGCCTTCTCTTCTCCAGGCTGAACAGCCCCAACTCTCTCAGCCTTTCCTCATAGAAGTGTTCCAGGCCTCCGATCATCTTTGTGGCCTCCGATCATCTTTGTGGCCTCCTCTGGACCCGCTCCAACAGCTCCATGTCTGTCCTGCACTGAGGGCTCTAGAGCTGGACGCAGGGCTCCAGGTGAGGTCTCATCAGAGTGGAGTAGAGGGGCAGAATCCCCTCCCTCGCCCTGCTGGCCACGCTTCTTTTGATGCAGCCCAGGATACAATTGGCTGCCTGGGCTGTGAGCACACGTTGCCAGCTCATGTCCAGCTTTTCATTCACCAGCAGCCCCAAGTCCTTCTCGGCCCAGCTGCTCTTAATCCCTTCATCCCCCAGCCTGTATTGACACCAAGGATTGCCTCAACACAGGTGCAGGACCCTGCACTTTGCCTTGTTGAACCTCATGAGGTTCACATGGGCCCACTTCTCAAGCTTGTCCAGGTCCCTCTGGATGGCACCCTGTCCCTCGGGTGTGTCAACTTCATCACTCAGCTTGGTGTTGACTGCAGACTTGCTGAGGCTGCACTCAATCCCACTGTCTATGTCATTGATGAAAATATTAAACCGCACTGGCCCCCGTACAGGCCCCTGACGGACACCACTCATCACTGATCTCCATCTGGACACTGAGCCATTGACTACTACTCTCTGGATGGAACCATTCAACCAATTCCTCATCCACACATCAAATTAATATCTCTCCAATTTACAGAGAAGGATGTTGTGGGGGACTGTGTCAAAGGCCTTACAGAAGTACAGACAGATGACATCCGTAGCTCTTCCCTTGCCCACTCATACAAGACCAACAGGTTGGTCAGGCAGGAGTCACCCTTGGTGAAGCCATGTTGGCTGTCTTGAATTACCTCCCTGTCCTCCATGTGCCTTAGCATAGCTCTGCGAGGATCTGTTCCATGATCTTACCAGGCACAGAGGTGAGGCTGACAAGTTAGTAGTTCCCAGTGTCCTCCTTTCTACCCTTTTTAAAAAGATGTGAAATGTTTCCCTTTTTCCAGTCATGAGGAACTTCACCTGACTGTGATGACCTTGCAAGTATCATGGAGAGTCGCTTGGCAACTACACCAGCCAATTCCCTCAGGACTCTGGGATGCATCTCATCAGGTCCCATAGACTTTTATATGTTCGGGGTCCTCAGGTGGTCACAAAATTGATCTTCTCTTACAATGGGAGGCACTTTGCTTCCCTAGACCTTATCTTGAGGTCTATCCACTTGAGAGGTGTGGAAAGAGAGGTTGCCAGTGAAGACCGAGGCAAAAAAGTCATTGAGTACCTCAGCCTTCTCCTCATACCAGTTTGCCTGTCTTGATCATCATAGGGGGTATGCTCTCTGACCTTCCTTTTCTGGCTGACATACCTGTAGGAGCCTTTCTTACTATTCTTTGAATCCCTTGCCAAGTTCAGCTCCGTATGTGCCTTGGCCTTCCTGACCCCCTCCCTACACAACCGGGCAGCTGCCCTACATCCTTCCCAGGATACCTGCCCTTGCTTCCACTGTCTGTGCATTTCCTTCTTGCCCTTTAGTTTGACCAGCAGGTCTTGACTCAGCCATGCCAGTCTCTTGCCTTCCCTGCCTGATTTCTTACACCTGGGGATCAAGAGCTCTTGTACTCCATGGAAAGCATCCTTAAAGATCTGCCAGCTCTGATCTGGTCCCTTGTCCCTGAAGGCAGCTTCCCACAGGTCCTGTTGACTAACTACTTGAACAGCTGGAATTCTGCTTTCCTAAAATTCAGGGTCCTGACTTTACGCTTTGCCTGGCCCTTATCCCTCAGGACTGAGAACTCCACCAACGCGTGACCACTGCAGCCCAGGCCTGCCTCCAATCTTGATGCCACCGATGAGCTCACTTGTGTTAGTGACCAGCAGTCCAGTATCACATGTCCTCTGGTAGGGCTGTCTATTACCTGGCTTAAGAAGTTGTCCTCATTACACTCCAGGAGTTTACTGTATTGCCTACAGCTCGCCATGCTACTTTTCCAGCAGGTGTTGGGGTGGCTGAAGTCCCCCAGCAGGACAAGAGCCTGTGAGCACAGTCTCCTGTCCATGGAGTAAAAAGGCTTCAGTAGGCTACCTTTGATCGTGCAGCCTGTAGTAGACACCGTCCACAAAATTCCCTTTGTTGCCTCACTCTGCTTCTCACCCATAAGCTTTCTATCTGCTCATGGCTATTCTTCAAAAACAGCTCTTCACACTGTATTGACTTCATGATGTAGAGGGCAACACCTCTGCCTCTCCTTCCTTGCATGTCCCTTTTGAACAGCCTGTAGCCATCGATAGCCATCCTCCAGTCATGGGATTCGTGCCACCAGTTTTCAGTAATGGCAACTAAGTCATAACTTTCTAGCAGCACAGTGGCTTCCAGCTCCTCTTGTTTGTCGCCCATACTGCACGCACTGGTGCAGAGGTACTTCAGTACCTGTAAGCTGTGCCACCTTCTTAGAGGAACACCCCTTAATTCTTTTGCGGTATTTCACCAGTGTTTCCCTGTCGGCCCCTATTACCTGAGGAGCCCCTGGCTCATCCCCGTAAGAGACTGGTGGTGTTGAGATTACTACATAAATCAGCCTAGGTCTCAGTCCCCAAGACAATGGTGAAACTCGCAACAGAACTCACAAAAACTTCAGAAGTAACATAATTAATTTGAGATCTTTAAAAAAGTGAATTGACAGGAAGAGAAAAGAACATCTACCTTTTCTTTCCATAGATGGTAATCACAGAGATTTCAGCAGCATGGTCTAGTAAGAAACAAACCCCGCATGGATTCACTGAAAGCAACGCAGACAAACTCAGCCAGCCAGGAAGCCAGCTGAGCTGCAGCACCAATGAGCTCCTCAGGCACTTCACAACAGGGATGCATCAGTGTGAGGAAAATGGCATCTGAAGGCTGTAAAGAGCACACGCCCTGCTAAATTAACAGTTGACACAGATGTACATAACAGGACAATCAAGAAGGGTGGCTGAGCTTCATTCTTCACATGTGTTGAGTGATCTTTTCAACAAACGGGTTCTCATATAACAACTGTGCAGTTTTTAATACACTGACATATGAAAACAGCAACGTCAGTTCACTGGAAACAGTTTTCTTTTAATTTTACCATAAAAAGGCAAAATAAACTCTTCACTGTAATGCCATAGCTTTTAATATTCCTGAGCTGCATTTTAGAAGCAAGAGTATTCTTAAATGGATTTAACAAGAGACACTGCAGCCTTACTTTTCAACACAAGTAAAAATAATTTAGCGAGAAGGCCTCTTTTGAAAAAATCAATGGCTAGCTCTGTATGTACCTGAAAAAATACTTCAGGTTGCTCTATGCCACCTGAAGTAATTACAAAGCTAAAAATGTCAACAAAATAACAGAATGACTTTTCAACCATTTCCCCACTGCTTCTTACTTCCGACATCAGTGTGCCTCTCTTACACGGGAAGTATTATTTTACAAATGGCATTACATGCCAGAATAATTTGGGCCACAAAGCTTGGCAACATACAGACATATGAAAGAATCACAGCAGTTTAAAAGATATCCTGCATACCTTTATAGTCAGTTTTAAGAACTATATGAAAGTTCTGCTACCCATCTCAATCAGCAAAAACTCTACTTCGTTAAATGCGATTTCATTGAATGCATCAGAAAGCATTTTAAATAAAATCTGTATGCAACAGCTTGTCACGTCTGCAGTGTCTATAACTGGCACCCACGTGCTTCTCAAGCCAAATTAGGTGATAAAGAGATAAAAACTAAATCAACTAAAATTACGGTTTAGAAAACTGAAAATCAAGAAAACAGGTTGGCTTTTAGCACTGCAGGAACTCGAGCACAAGCACAGGTGGTTATACCAACATTGTGGCAGAAACCTAGAAAGAGACAACAAAGCACGAAGCAACGTCAGAAAAATCAGGCATCTATTTCCTTGATTTCAGAGTTAAGCATTGATTGAAACAAACGTGTTTTCTATTGCAGTCACACCAATGAGGTCTCGTTTACAAATTTCTGGCCCTTTTGTCCAACCATAGCCTTTCCAAGGAGCCAAGGCCTCCACTACCCACTCCAAGTACTCCTTTGCTTACTCAGGGATCTCCGGTGCCTTCGTCTCCTGCTCACGCTTCTGCGACTATGACTTCTTTCTCTTCTGTCTCGTTTACGTTCGCTACTGCGAGTTCTTCTGTAACGTGAACGTCTGGGGCTTACACTTCTCCGTCGAGGACTGTAACTTCTGCTAGAGTGTCTATAATACCTCCTTTCTTTCCTGCGCTTTTCATCCTGGTAACTCACATCTCTTCTGTGTCTGCTCCTCTCTCGTCTACCCTTACTCTCATCAGTGTTTACACTGCTACATGAACGGCTCTTTCTTCTTCTTGACTCTGTGCTACGTTTGCCCTGCTCGCAGCGTGACTCCTTCCTGGAGGTATTCTGGTCATAGCTAGAGAGGCTCTTCTGCTGCTGGTTATTGGCAGGAACACACGGAAGTACCCCGGAACTTCCTTTCTCAGAACACCTCTCAGAGTTTGTGGCATGAAGTTTCTGACCTTCTTTGACATGAACTTTGTCATGAATGTTGCCATTCAAGTACTTGCATTGAGTGTTTACACTCTCCGAGGATTCTACTTCTCTTTGAGAACCGGGAGCCGGTTTGCTTGTAACAGCCTGTGCTGAGGTAGAAGTGATGCAGCTGGATGACACGGTGTGTGGAACACCACTTGGGGTTTTCAGTGTGTCAGACTGAGATGCTCCAGTTTCTTCTTTGTTTTGATTAACTGTATCCATTTTCTTGCTCAGAAGATTGTTCAGTAGTTTCTCTCTCAGTTCCTTTTCTTTTCTCTGCAACCCCAGTGCTCTCTCTTTCTCCTCTTCCACACGTTTGAGCTCAGCCTCCTGGAGCCTTCGTCTCTCCTCTAGCTGCTGAAGACGAATCTTTTCTTCATTATGCTCTTGCTCCAAAAGCTTTACTGTCTGAAAGGCAGTCAAAGGGAAGGTAAGGGTAAACAAGAAAATATTTATAGACCCACTCATGCTTCCAAGTTATATCATAACACAGAAGCAGTAATTGGCAAGGAAATAAAATCTAACAAACAGAACTTAACTATCCCAAAATAAAACAGTTGTTTCCCTCTTAAAGGTAAAAAAACCAAAACAACCAAACAAAAAACCCCGCTAATACACAACTGTTGTAAGGTGAAACATTAGTATTAGTCCACAAATTCTTTTGATTGCTAATTTCTCCTAGCTGTTTCACAAGGCAAAAACAAAGCTTGGTCTTTGCGGCTCCTTAATATGATGAGAGTAACACACAAGCTAGAACAACATGTGAAATCTGAAGTATTTAAAGACATTATGAGGGTGCATACTTGAATGTTTCAGTCAAATTTAAAACATAAACTTCTCAGATTATTGCAATCTGTGGTTCACAGATGACTTTGCAATGAGACCACAAAAACCAGCAAAGAATTAAATACACACATATCATGTATGAACTGATTCTCTTTGTCAATCACTTTAGAAACTCATGATACTGAAAAAGATGGTTAAAACTTTTTTTTTCTGACCCAGAAAAACGACTTAGTGTAGACCTCAGAATTCTGGGATTCAAAGAAACACACTACTCTGTTCTACCAGACAACCATTCTATTTCATAGCTGCAAAGTTAAAAAGCCTGCAAGAAGTACTGCTCCCTTCTCCTAGCATATAACTGACCGCATAGCACTATATGAGTTCAAAAATGCTCCTGAGGTACACTGGCATCAAGGAAAAAAAAAAACTGTGCTTTGCCACACAGTTTTTCATCTCTACAGAAAATACTTCGCATACATTACATTACACCCTAACATGACTTTATCCAAGTCTTAAGCAAGTGATATCCTGTTTCAGTGAAAAATAACAATACTACTAAAGAGACAGGATCTAACATCCAAAACCCTAGCTGACAGCACTTTTCCTACAGAGAAATCATTCTGCAAATTTTCAAACATCAAATAATGAAAGCTCATTCTCTAAAACTGCAAAGAATAGTTGACAGAATTGCTGAAAGCCAGAAGGGAAACAGCATCAAAACTGGAATTAGATTTAAGGACTCTTGCATCTTATCCTCTGTGTTTAGTTCACTTTATCACACTTACACATTCTTTTCCAGGACTTAAGAGCAAGCCTGCCAACTAGTTTACAGGTAAAAAATGCTATTCAGGACCACAGGTTCAAGTTCACTCTTCCATTTACCTATATGTGTGTATTTTGCCAAGGGAGAAATACTATTTTATTGCACTTTTTTGAATTTTTGGTCTAAGAAATAGCATCTGGAGAGGCACCACACCTCTTGTTTAATGAGCAGTGCTCCCCACCCCCTCTCAAGTCAGTAAAAGGCTTTGTTCTGCTGGGTTCTTGTTTAGCTTCTGAAATTAATATTGACGTTACCTTTGCCCTGCTTAGCAGTTCTGCAATTAGTCTAATGGACTGAAGATTTCTCTGAGCTAACAGGAGCTTCCTTTCTTCTAACTTTATCTTCTCTTGTAGTTTTTTCTGCTCTTCGGCTTGAAGCTTTTCAAGTTGCTTTTTGTTTCGCCGAAGTTCACGATCTTTCTGCTTCTGTTCTCTCTTGCGCAACTTTTCTTCTCTTTTTCTCTCTCTCTCATATTCTTCAAGCTCTCTCTGTTTCCTAAAAAAAGATTAACATTTTTTACCTTATCTAGGGCAGGTACAATATCAAACTCCTACTCTATGCAAAAATATACTTTGTTCTTTGAGTAAATTTGTTTCTAAGTAAGTCTTGTTGATTACTGAAACACAGAGGCAGAAAACAGTGAACATTTTAACCATTAATTGTGATAGCAAACAATCACCGGCCTGTCAATATTTAAAAACAAGTTGGAATCTAAACACAAAATATGTCTACAACAATTTTTTTTTTAAATCAATTCAATCAGAGAGAATAGCAATGCATCAGGCAGCTGGGCAGCCAGTCATCACGGTGAGAAAATTACCAAGCCAGTTATTGTGTGCATGGGCTGGTGATTATTGTTTCAGTTATTAGGACAAAACGGTAGCTTATGTAAAAGACCAAGGGTTTCTGAGATCAGGTGTCTAAAGGCATGATTTTTCAGAAATTGAGTATCTTGCAGATTTAATATGTTGAACCCAATGTAAGCATTGGTGATAATCTAAATAACGTTACAGTTTCAGGAACTGTAAGCAATGAGAATTTACACACATCAAGCCAACTAGACACCATACAACCTCTGAAACAATTTGCTCCATTTGTGTTTATATTAGAATCACAGAACCATAGAACAGTTTGAGTTGGAAGGGACCTTCAAAAGTCATCTAGGCCAAACCCCCTGCAATGAGCAGGACATCTTCAAATGGATTAGGTTGCTCAGAGCCCCATTCAACCTAACCTTGAAAGTGTCCAGGGATGGGCCATCTAGCACACTTCTCTGGACAACCTGTTCCAGTGCTTCATCGTCTTCATTGTAAAAAATTTCTTCTTTATGTCTACTCTAAATCTACCTGCTTTCAGTTTAAAACCATTAACCGAGGCCTGACTAAAAAGTTTGTCCCCATCTTTCTTGTAAGCCCCCTTTAAGTACTGAAAGGCTGCAATAAGGTCTCCCCGCAGCCTTGTCTTCTCCAAGCTGAACAGCCCCAACTGTCTCAGCCTTTCCTCATAGGAGAGGTGCTCCAGCCCTTTGATCATCCTTGTTGCCCTCCTCTGGACCCGCTCCAACAGCTCCATGTCCTTCTCATGTTGAGGGCTCTAGAGCTGGACGCACGACTCCAGGTGGGGTCTCATCAGAGCCGAGCAGAGGGGCAGACTCCCCTCCCTTGAACTGCTGGCCACATTGCTAGGGATGCAGCCCAGGATATGGTTGGCCTCCTGGGCTGTGAGCGTACATTGCTGGCTCATGTCCAGTTTTTCACCCACCAGAACCCCCAAGTCCTTCTTGACAGGGCTGCTCTCAATCCCTTCATCCCCCAGCCTGTACTGATACCAGGGGTTTCCCTGACCCAGGTGCAGGACCTCGCAGTTCACCTGAAAATATTCTGAGTAGCTGTCTTATGACATTTGCACCTATATACATTTTCTTAAAATGTCAGTGTTCAGATATGCTTGCATCCCATCCCTTTCCAGAAAAATACTGATGTTAAGAGGAAATGAGCTTTATAATACCAAAATTACTTACTCGTAGAACTAGTGCATAATTTTCTATTCCCCATTTACAATGTACATTTTTCCATCAGAATGACTACACATCATGCAAGTTCCTAGTTCTTGGAATTACAGTTCAAGGAAAAAAAAAAAAAAAAGCTGTAAAACAGTCGTCTTCTCAAAATCTCATAATCCCTAAAGGCTATTTCCTCAAAAGAACCCCCATATTCTCACTTAGTTTTAAGCGCTCCACTTTAGCTATAGAAGTCAAACTTTGAAATAGAACCTGTGTTCAGTTATTTTTTATCTATTGATGCTGATATGAAGGGGCAACTACAGTTTTGTTATGCCTGATTGCTAAAAATATAACTGAGCAAGGAGCGATAAATACCTTTCTTCCTCTTTTTGTTTTTCCTCAGCTTCTTTCTCTTTACGTTTTTGTTCTTCTCTCTGTTTTTCCAGCTCTTGAAGCTTTTGCCTTTCAAGCTGACGCTTCTTAATTGATGCATCGCTGAGGTGTTTTGTTGAGTCAAAAGAAACCTTTACAGGATACAATTGAAAACAGTTTTAAGTAGCCAAAAAAAACAAAAATCCCCAATAACCTACACAATCCGTAACAATTTAAACCTAACACAAAGGTATCCAAATCACAATGTAAGTACAAGCGGAAATATAAAATTTTTTTTTAAAACAAAGGGAAATTCTCTATGTGCCCAGAGTACTACAACCAGGTAACTGGGAACTAAATGCCTGCACACTAGCACAAGCAGGTACCAGTTTACACTTTTGTGTGTGTCTGACATCCAAAAGTAAACCCTAGTGTGGTTTCAGCCCTGGGTGTCCAATGTTTTCAACCTGTCAGAACAAGAACATACATAACTCTTCCAACTCATGATTACTATTACTAGTGTACAGCACTAGGCAGAAATGGGTCTGAGCAAAGGCCTCCCTTTCTGTCTAACACTGTGATCCTGAAGTTCATCAAAAGAAACAGTTCTAACACATTCAGCACCTGGTTTAAGCAAGTGCCTCCCCACCAATGCTAACACCAAGATTCCCAAATTGAGGTACACTGGGCTGAAGCTCCAAGTTTGAGACTGGGAACACAAGAGAAAGGGAAGTTACACGCATCTGAGCAATGAGACCTGGGAAAACGCTCTGATTCCAGGACACATGGGCACACCTTGGGCACATCCAGCTGCGCACTGGAGCAGGACACCAGCAGACATCACAGCCCTGGTGTCCTAATCTCCCATTCTAGATACCAATGCCTGTGCAGGCATGATGTGTCCTCTCTTGTCACAGTCGTATTTTCTAAGACTATGAGGTGACAGAAAAAAAGATCTGGAAAACTCAGGATGTAAATATTATGAATTAAGCACACTGCATTCACAGGAAAGTGTGCTACAGTTTATCATTTAAATTTTTGTGGGGCCTTTCTGTATGTGAAGTACACTAATGATTAACTGCGTATTCTGCAGGCCTTACAGGCCACATGCTATTAAACTCCACAGTACCGACACTTGTCTGGTAGACCTCATTATCACCGCAGGGACCGAAAACACAGGCTGTGAAACTCCCCCAAAATTTCTATTTGTAGTGAACACAAAAGAGAACAATGCACTTTAAAGTCAGCCTTCTGGTAAAATATGTCAGAACTTGTTCAGAATTAGAATTTTTAAGTGAAATGAAAAGATTTGTAAGTAAGATTACTTTCTAGAAACCATTTAGCAGGTCATATTCACATGCTTGGTCTTTCCATTAAGCAATTACCATGTCTAGAACCATCTTGATAAGAAAATCAAACCACTACCCACTCTGTTCACATAGCCCAACAACACATTTTTCTTCTATCATCTTCCTTTTACAATTCCGTTATGGCTGTTCCACAAAACTACGTTAGTGCTGTTAATGTCACTTGTCATCGCCACAGTATGCAGACGTCGGTTTTAAGCGCGAGGGAAATAACATTTAGTCACACTTGGTCTTTCACACAGGTTCCCACAAAAAAGCCTGCAGTTTCTCACCTTTATATTGCAAGCCACGGCTTTGCCATCATCGCCTTTATACATCAGCTTCATCCCTCGCAGGGCGTTCATGGCCTTAATAAAACCTGCGTACTCCCGATACTGAACATAAGCTTCAAAATTCAAATGGCCCCCAAAACTGAACGTGTGAAAATTTCTGCCAGTCATCTCTTCTCTGTAAGGGTCCAGCATGGGTATGTCCACATTACGTATTTCTCCAAATTTCTTGAAAACTTTTATAAGGATTTCTTCACTTGGCTTTTCCGAGCCAGAGTCCTTTGCTGCGAACCACTTACAAGGTAAGCCTTCTAAGTGAATTGTGTCTGGCCTTTCCCCTGGCAAAGTTTCATTCATATCTTTCGCATCACGGAAAAAGGAGTCCCAGTCATGTCTGGTAGGAAAGTCAATCTTATATTCTGCAGCACGGACTTTTAAAATATCAGAGAAGCCACTCAGCTTTATTGTTTTGCCATCAAGGCATGCCAGAAAAGATTTAACCAAACTTTTGTTCTCAACCTCTCCTTCAAACCGGATGAAATCCATTGTGCTTTTAGAAATCCGCAGAGTGGAAAACTGATGAGCTTGCACCATCCCTTTCAATCTTTCCATCACTTCCCAGTTCGAAATGGATTTTCCCGGTTGTTTCAGCTGAGGAAGTGCCACACTGATGGTCATTTTTGTAATGGGCTTAAGGTATAAACCACAGGGAGCACAGAGCTCTACAGCTTCTGATGTATCATGAACTATTGTTGCAGCAGCCATAACACAGAAAAAGCATAGGATAAAAAAAAAAATAGAAGATGCAAGTTTAAATTGCAGGCCAACAGTAGTCAAATAAAATAGCCCTTATCCGTAAACAAGTGAATTCTTTGGCCATTTAACCATTCCCAAGTTAAAACAACATCTCTTAATACAAGAGTCAATTAGAGAGTTAAAACCGAGTAGTACAAACATATTAAATTACTTTATAACCACTAGAGCCTATAAGCAATCAAACCTCGGTAAGGCCTCAGAAAAAAAAAAACCCCAGGAAGCCGATGACAATCTTAGGAACACACGAAGCTGGCACGCTATGGCTCAGAAAGCAGCTACCCTTTCTCAGGAAGGAAGGGACTGGCGGAGCAACGTCACACCGCTTCGCAGCCCACTCTAACAACCAGTAAACCCCAGCACGCTAGCGCCGAGGCGGATCCCACGTTCTCCAGCGGAAAGGCTTGCGAGGCGTCTGCAACGAGAGAAAAACCGCCCCGTGTTGTTGAACAGCGCGCAGCCCGCCCCGCCGCCCTCCCTCCGAGCAGCGCCCAGCGGCCTCAGCTGCACCAAGGCCGGTGAGCGCCGCCAGCCACACCGGAGCCAGCCGCCGCCACCGACCGGCCCGAGGCAAGGCCGGCAGCTGCCCCCGACGGGAGGAGCCCGGCCGGCGGGGCGAGACCCCGGACAGACGCCGGCGGGGAAGGCC
>Ga0065711_1030947_pt1 | contig 30995 bp, 20 predicted proteins | sample Hoacrofraction12_FD_59098 | JGI IMG/M metagenome (GOLD analysis project Ga0065711, IMG submission 59098) | Hoatzin crop microbial communities from Cojedes, Venezuela - Epithelial fraction 12 v2 (version 2) | ecosystem: Host-associated > Birds > Digestive system > Esophagus > Crop | place... | reverse complement strand
TTTTTTTTTTTTTTTTTTTTTTTAGTCTCTGAAATACTGTATGACTTGCATTACAGCAAGCCTGAGTGGTCACAGATTATTGATTTTTAGGTTTTGATAAAAAACTTCATAATAACTGTAATATTCCTGATATATGATTTTGGTGTACATTGCCAAGGAAACGGTCTTCAGCAACACGTTAAGTATATTTTTCATTGTACTGATGTGTTGTCCGTTGGAAAGGACTGTTTTTCTAAGAATAACTGCTGTAATTTGTTTAAGCTTACTGACAATGGCAACCTCGTTTAGACTCTAATTTATTTCTGGAATGTTTTCTTTAATAATTTTCCTGAGTGCTGCTTTGTTGTTACTGAAGAAAAACAACCAAAAAAAAACCACACACAAAAAAGGCGGCCTAACAAACTAACACTCTTCTCCATTCATCCCTCTAGCTTCTGTACTGAGGAGGAGGAAACACGCTGCTAAAAATCTGGGAACACAACAGATTCATAAAACAGGATGGGGAAGTAAGATAAGTGCATCCACACTTTTTTGTACCAGAAAACAAACAAATAAAGCACTTCAGAATTTTACTGCAAAGACTGCACAGAAAAAAAAGACAATTAAAAAAGCGGGCAGTCATGCTTAGAAACGTGCCTGTTTCAGTGAGCTCGATTCACTGCCATATTCAAACAGGCAATTAATTCCCTATTCTCAGCTTCTGTTGGGTCATTCCTCATATTTTAGCTTGCTGAGTTTCTGGAAATAGCTTGTTAACTTAACCTCTGGGTATTGTTTTTTTTACAGACATTTGAATGAGAAGCAGTAGGTTGGGACAGAACATTTAGTTGCGAGCCTTTGTGTCATATGTATATAATGTGAACCCCTGCTAGATAACTTCTTCTTTAATTGCTGCGTTAGATTAGGCAATATGCTATACCATGTCTATCCAGAAAAACTCTACAATTTGCTTTTTCTTCCCCTCTGCCATTAGTGCCATCTTAAAACAGTTTTTTATCAATTGTTAGTGCTGATGAAACTATGACAATGCAGGTGAGATTCCACCAATGAGTTTTTCTGTCTTAGTTTGCTAGGTTGTGATCTATTTGTTTGTATTAACCTGGTGATATCTTTTTCACAGCCTTAAATTTGATTACACTACTTTTTCTCTTTTTAGAAGTAGTCTCCTCTCCTTGAGGAGTGCTAGACAGCTCCACGAAGAGTATGAGTAAGCAGGAAGGAATAGTATTCACAAATAGAGAAAAATCATGCCAAAGTTAAATGTCATATTGTTGCCTCTTTGGTGGTTGAGGTTGCATCTAGAAATGTAACTACTAGTATTTTCATTATAGTTCTACAGGTCCAAACTTTAGTTTTCTATATGCATTAAAATTTTAGCTAATCCAAGCCAAATGCAATCCTCTAATGGGTGTTGGATAGTTAAGCACTGTTTCTAATGCTTTGCTCCTCGTTATGACCCTGATAGCTGCAGCTATTTAGAAGTTATACAATAGCCATAGTGGTAGAAGTTAAAGACAAGAATGTAGATCCCACTTCTGCTCTGCATAAACAGAGGATCTTGTACTTTTAGTGTCGTGTACTGCTGTAATGCCTGAACTCTACCGGCAGACAGCTAGTGGGTCTGCAGCATGTCTGTATCTGAAGAAATTGTTACGAATTCCAGTACAATATTCCAAAATTTTTCCCTCTGTTAGGAAGACCTTCTGCTACACGTGGAGAGAATAAATATTCATTGAATGTTCAGTCCTGTAATTCAGGTAGCTGGAGTGCCATCTTGCTTTTCTGAATGTAGAAGTCTAACTTGTCAATTATGAAGGTTCTTGTTGAAACTGATTTGTTGCCATTGTTTTTGTTACTTCTACGTGCAAAAAATGTCAGTGCGAAGAGCTGCAAATTTACAGAAATTAACATTGCAGAATACACGACTTCAGTGATAAAAGTAGAGTCAAGTGCTGTCTTTTGTTCCCACGTAAGCTTTTTGTTTGCACTACAGTCACTTTATTGTTGGAAGAACTGTATCAGTTCCTTACAGTGACATTGTATTTGTCATGCTGGTTTGTAACTTCCTCAGGTAATTTCCGTTTCTCCGAGTACAGTACATGTAAAGCAGTATACTTTTCTCGTAGTTACAAGTAGGCACAGTATGTACACCTTCTGTGCCATCATTTCTAATTGAGTAATCTGTGTTAGTTGAATGAGGGAAAATTAGCGTGTAGAAATCTGGCCTTTTTTGCTAGTTTTCATGACTTGGAGCCTTGTACCAGAATTATTAAACATAACATTTTTAGCAGTTCTGTGTACATTATCAGAATCAGTTCAAGATAGGAACAATGAACCATAACCATCCTTCTTAGGTTATGTGTCAGTTTTTTCTTTTTTCAAGTGACTTTAAGAAGACTCTCATACCTTGTAACTAATTGGCCAACTAGGGACATCTGCCATAAGAATAAATGCAGTTCAAGTAGTCTTTCCCACTAGCTACCATTTGTTGGGAAACCTTTTTTTGAAGACTATTAAAACATGCATGAACAACTACCAATTACTTAGTCCAGGGAGAGTTTCTTACAAAAAAGATATGGAAATTATCATACAATAATAATAACAACAGTGAATATGTCACCTAGGGCATGAGCATATATGCTTCTAATAACTTCAGACTCTAGCCTATCTGTCTAATTAAATTCATCAGTGTGCTTCAATATCAGTTTAAATAGTTGATTCCAAACCGAGAAAAACTAAAATTTATTTGTGTGAAATGCAGAGCTGCAAGTCTGAAAGTGACATTGGATGTTTATCCGCAAAGTTATTTTCTGTTCCTGTGAAGTGTCTCTCTGATTTGTAAGAAAAAATATTGATAATGAGTCAGCTTTTTGGGAAGAAGATTTTCTGTTACTCTTTGTTATAAAAGGGGGAGTGTCTGCTGGTTAGCCACTACCTGCATCCATAATTCCTGGATGCTGAAAGTTTTTTGTTTTGTTTTGTTCTTCAGGATATGGCTGGAAGATAATGATCTGTTAGGTGACATTAATGTTGGTGTTCTTGTCCCTATCGTTTTGGCACTGAACAGGCTGACAGTGAAAATAGTGACTGGAAGTAGGCATCAAGAAGGTGGTGAAATAGAAAGCTTGCTGGTATTAAATACCAGCAAAGTAAAGTGGGTAAAGTGATAAAGTGAAGCTGCTCTCCCTTGCAGCCATAAGTGAAGGCTGAAACAAATGAGGAATGTAAGATGTGCATCTTAAAAGACAGATGTAAGAGATCAGACACACCTCCTTCTCCCTTTTTGTTTTTGTTGTTTTTCTCCTACCTACTGATGTATTATTCTTTCCTCCTGAAAATTCTGTCTTTCACATCTGAAATGGCAACAGTTGAACTGTACTTCATGCTGCATCTGTCTGTGTGTTTGCTGGTGTTGATTGACTGTTAAGGGGAAAAGGGAGTTGCAGAAAAATGGTATGGCAATGCTGGATATCGAGTGGTGTGCATTCTAGAAGAAAGTAGGAAAGCACATTGTTTCAAAACAGAAGTGATAAAAGGAAGACAAATTGTGACTAAAGGATAAAACTTACGTTGACTTGCAATTAAAGGTATATGCAGTGAATATCCTTCAAATGGAGTTCCCCTAGAGATAATTTTTCTTGGGATAGAAATCAGTCCGATGTGATTAATATGTTCTGATGACCCTAGATCTTCTTATCTCTTATCCCTACTAGTGACAGCCGTTATGTGTGTTTTGGGGCTTCACTCCCACCGCACCCAGAACTACTTTCTGAAGATGCTTCAGCAACTGAAATTACTGTGATAGAATTCATTACACTGCTTCTCTTGCGTTTGTAGAAACACGCTGTAGAATAGACCTTAATTAACAAAAGCTGAGCAGTGTACAGTTGCCTCATTCCAGCTTTCTGCCATAACCTGTTTTTCAAATCGGTACTCTGGCTTTATGATCCTAGACTATGCAGAGCATTTTACCCTGAAATAAGTGGGAATGATTTGAAGGCCATTTCTCTGTTTAGCACGTGCTTGAAGGTAAGAGCCTGTACTCGGGCACCATAAACAGCTGAGCAAGGATGAGTTATTTTCTTGCTAGTTGGGATGAGCTGTCAGCTTCTGTGCTCCTGCTGCTGCACGCTCTGTAGCACCTTGCACAAAGATTGAACCACTGCTGGGATCTGCATTTCTGGATGAGGCATGGAGCAGAAGGACCTCAAAAGCAGGGGCAATGAATGTATCATTAGAGCTGAAGAAGACTGGGAAGTGATCAAAACCAGGTGGGAATAGCTGAGGATTTGTGGCAGCAGGATGGTAGGAGCATGAGGCTGCAATCATAAAATGCAGAATGCAGTGGGGCCATAGATGAAATTGTGAAGACTTTAAAGGCCATTATTCTTTAGTAACTACTCTTGTATAGTCTCCTCCAAATATGTTTATTGACATTTGGGTGAAGAAATTAAGGTGGAAAGAAATATGTTTGTAGTTGAAGGATGGAAAATCTTGTTCCACTTTTGAAAGTCTTATGTTACTGTTCCACAATATTGAGAGAGGAGTTGTGCATGAAGTATGATTTTTAAATGTCATCATTATACATCGTTTTCTGAGGAAAAAAACCCAAAACAAAACTTCACCCAGAAAATCTATCAAACCACATGAAAATCTTGTGGTTCTGTGTGTACATTTTATTACAGAGCATTAGAACATATTGTGTTCATTGGCAAGCTTGTCTTGATCAGAAAGCTCAAAGGAATATGAGCGTTGTTTCCAGAAAAACTTAGGCAGTTTGTTTCTTTTTGTTGAAGTAATGTGTAATTTGTGAGGCTGCATGGGTTAGGTGTGAAATCAGATGAACTTCAGTAGTTCCAGTTACATTACACTGTGGCTAATGCCAAAGATACCCTGTGAAATGAAATTGCTGAATTTCGCACAGCACATGTACAGAAGAAAAAAGAAAAAGCGACTTCACTCGACAGCCAGTAGAGAAAAATCTGCATTTCTCTTGTTCTAGCGGCATTAGAATAAAGGATTTATTTTCAAAGTAGTATTATGTGCATATTAAATAAAATCCAACCATTTAATTCTATATTCTAAAGTGGCTTAGTCTCTTGCCTGTAAGATTCTGCCAATAAATTCAAACTGGATCAGATACAGCTTGCAAAATCTTTCAGCCATTTTGCTGTCGTTAGAGGCTGATGCAGTATTTCTGAGACTCCATTTTTTTCCTTTAATTAATTTTTTCAATTGCAATGTGTTTAAGGTTATACAGAATTTCAGCCTGAATGTAAATGTGTTTCCTAAAAATAGCTTTCAGAGAACAAGATAAATGTTTATCATAATGCATGTAGAATATGAGAAGTTAATGTTTAAAAATAAGGCTATGTCATGGTGATTATTTTGGAGTTTTGTTCTGTTTTGTCAATCAGTTTTACTCAGTCATGTAAGTCAGATGGACTTCGAGAAAGGAGATTGATGAATCCTAGCAAATCCTTGTCCTATGTGTGTTTCTACTCCTGTAAATGGCCAATATTGATTGTGCGTTGGTATAGACAAATGAAGCAAACCAGGGGCTTGGGTTCAGGTTCATCCTTCTAACGCACAGAATGTGAATGAATCAGAGAAGGGTCAGTGCAACAGGCATCAAGGTTGTATAGATTAAAGGAGTATAATTCACTTGATACATGGCAGACAGTAATATCCTCCCTGTACAAGTCTGGGAATGTAGCTTGGTTTCTGTCTGTGGTTTCTACATTCCAAATTTTGTTTGGTGATTCGGTAATTTCCCTGTGGTTTTATATACAGAATCACATCCATGAATCTGATTCAGGAGATGCGAAAATATTGAAAGCCAACAGGGAAAAGAGTACATGCGTGTGGCGTGTGTCATTTTAAGTACTGTTATATGCCTCTGCTGTGATGTGCTGTTACTTTGATATTTGATATATATAGGAGTTGAAAGGCATAGACTTACTGAGTTATAATACAGCGTGTGCTCTCAGTCTTAGGTACAGATTTGGCATTTAGAGGTCATTTAAGCTGAGAAATGCTAGGTTTTCATTTATATTTGGGGTGTAAATTCCTAAGGTTGATACATACTTTGGGATACTTAGCCATGAATATTTGCTATTTGGTCATGTCTTTTTTGTGACCTAAGTGATTTTGTAACTAACTTTCTGTTAAGGCTAGGTTGGAACTAAACACATAAAGGGTGGACTTTCTCTTTATATGTCACTTTTTAAATTCCTATTGTAGGTGAATTCTGCACCTTTTTGTCAATGTTATTATATTCTGTTAACTTCTGATTAATGTGTAATTTTACTGTTGTCTACTAAAAGATGCCTGAGAGTGGCATGGAGTGGTGATGCTATGTAAAGAATCACCTAGCTGCTTGCTTGAAACAAGAACACTGCAGAGTTGATAAATAGACTCATATTGCCTTTGCCGTAGTTTCTAGCAAACCTTATATCAAATTCCTGAAGGGAGTGCAAACACGTGCCATGTCCCTTGTCAAGCATTCCTCTCAAGAAAGAATATCCAATAACTGTATAAAAGCATGTGCAGAATTATTGCAAGCCTTCTGGGTCTGCTCCACCAATGCTGTTAGTGTACAAGCACCTTGTTTTTCAGATTGTAAATCTGCCCCTTGAACTTATATTTGAAGGACAAGGCTAAACACAGAAGCTGAAAGAGCTAGAGGTGTATCCGTGTAGTGCGAGTGTAAGTGAATCCCTACACATAGAAGGTTGGTCTTGGTGAAAAGTCTGCGTAGAAACACAAGACTGGGATTGTTTGTTAGAGACAACGGTTTGTGCTGCTGCTAATTCATCTGTGCTGAGCTTTTACAGTGTAGAGGTTACCTAGAAAAACCAAATCAACCTTTTGCCCCCCAGAGTAACTAAAAATAACTTTTTTAAGAGAACTCAGATACTAAATTTTTAAGTTAGCATTTTTGATCTTTAAATTTATTTATTAATTTATTTGTTCTGCCTGGGGGAAGGGATGTTGGAATTTCCTCTGTATAACCTTTCAAGTTCAACCACTTTTTTTTTTTTAACTTGAATGTTTTGAAGGAGAGGAGGACACTCAGGCAATTTCACAACACAGTATTTAATTTAGGATAGCAGTAAAAAACTCAAAAGTTCACACCTTTTCTATCTCTCTTTGCTTTTCCTGTCACCTCCTTAAGAATTGTACTGAAGTGCAGCTTGAAACATGTTTTATGGTATTAGAATTTGTGGGAATTTAGGTGTCTTGAGATATACCCTGATCTGTATGATGATGAGAGAGGGATGTGCTTAAAAAATGTGTCAAAAAAAAGAAAAAAAAAAAAGTCCGGAACACCAAAAACCTTACAGCTGGGTGTGTTAGGATGTGTTAAGGACCAGTGAAGTGAACCAAATGGGAACAGGACCTAAACAGAATTCCTTCCAGTCCTTATTTTACTGAATTATTTTACATGCACTGTGTCATGTGTGAAATCAGCATTTTTGTTGGAGAGGGAAATACTGTTGTAGAAAAAGACTATGTGTAAAAGCATATAGGTAACCTAGGGCTCTTTGAAAATATTAAGCCCGTTTTCATAAAATCAGAGAAACTTGGACTCTACTTCATAATGCCATTTTTGTTACAAACAGATGCAGAGACATCTAGCAATGTTTTTTCTTGTTTTCTGGTGGGTTTTTTTTAGGAAGTCCTTAACCATTTAATTTCCAGTGACCTTGAAATATCTGGTTCAAACCACTGAGAACTCTGTCTATTTTGAGATGCCAAGTATTTTAAAGAGCTGTTGAAAATATGGAACTTACATTCCTATGTCATTTGGCCACTTTTTAAAAAGTTACTGTGCATGTGAAGATAATTTTGGCTTTTTCTTTTAAATGGAGTTAAAAAGAAAAATAATTAATAGATTTTGTAGAGAGAAGGCATGAGGAAACCTGACCTGCCTCCAGCGCTTTCCTCTAGTGAGGTGAATGAGTTAGTCCTAATGATGTCTCTCGTAAGAAATGTGCTCGTGCTTTGCCTGTGAGGCAAGCCTCGCTGGGCATTACTGATCTAGAGTTTTCTACCAGAAAAGCCATGGGTTTTGTTTAGTTTAGTGTGTTGTCATTGGAATGGACATCTAGCTGGTACATGAAACAGAGGAAAGTTGGTCTCCCATTTGCTTTTTTATGAGAAAAAAAAAAAGTGACTTGGTTTCCTGGAACTGATCTGGAGAGCAGTGAAAGTGAATGCTTTTCACGTGTGACTGGAATAAAGCCTGAGCAAAGAGGAGCTGATGTTCACTCTAGTTCTGGTGGGCCTGATAAGCTAGTGCCCTGGGCTAGTGATTCTTCCTAGTATGTGTCACTTTTTTTTTAGTCTCATGAACAGCAGTTCCTTCCCCCAAACTCAGTTTTATCCTCTGTGATCAGAAAACTCGTATGTCTTGGCCCACTTTCAGCAAACGCCTACGTATCTGCTGTTGAACACTTTAGTCTCCTCCTCTCTTTTTAAATTCATATTTTCAAAGTGCATGAAGGAGAACAACTTTTATCATCAATAATGAAGAGAAGCTAAGCAGCAGATGTAATCACACAAGTATCTTGTATTGGTTATAAATATAATTTTCATCATTAAGAAAGCAGCACTTTTCATGTAAAAGATGCTTGAAGAGCTATGCTATTTTTGAATTTTTCTCAGTTTATTATCCTATTTATAAAACCATATATGCATCTGAAATGACCCTTGGTAAGAGAATCTCGCAGTATATTAGTTCAGGCTTTGTTAATTGTTCTTTCTGTATGGGTTTTAGATTTTAGGGTCATCCTGATTCTGATTTTAACTGTTCAATAAGCACACATGATGAAGATAATGTTTTTCCACACTTTGAGGTTCAGTGTTTATAACCCTTATGTTAGCAATGTTCTGTTGATAACTAATAGAGTGAGTATGCTGATCTTTATTTGTGATGCCTGTGGAGGTTTTAATAACATATAGAATCAGCGTAGGCTCATGTTGCTTAAGTTGTATTCTTACATTTCATTCAAACATTACACATATGATAGTGATAGGCAAAAGTGTTTGAAAAATTCAGATCTTCATTTCAACGCTTGAACTTTCCTCCAGATGTCAGTGCATCTTTTAAATTTGGAAATCAGAAAAAGGTTTCTTCATTTCTTCCTTTGCATTTTTTCCTACACATCCATTTCTGAAATTATCAGAAAACAAGCAGAAATCTCTGTGCTGTGAATCATGGCTCTCATACCTTAAGAATGGGGCATTTGAGGAGATAGAAACTTTACTTGATCTAATATTCTGGTTGTTAGGGGGAGAGAATTACTTGTTCCTTTTAAGTGAAATTTCAGTGGACATTTTTTCTCTGAACTCAAAACTTTCCAACATTTCTTGCTCTAAATGTACAGCTGTAAATGGTTGTTAACAGTGCTTAACAATATGTAAGGTATTAGTGGTACTTCATCCTAAGTATTTGTTTTCATACATTTTTCTTTGTGTGTTTGTGGAAATTGAGGAGTCTGCTTTCTTCACTACTGTAACTAACTTGTGTAGGGAATTAAATTCATTGTTTTCAGTATTGAGGTAATTATGCAACAGATGTCTAAAACCAGAAATGGGAAACATAAGTCTCTTCTGCATGGCCTCAGTTATAAATGGTGGTAAGTCATTACTGCCTCTTAATGTCTCTAATGTCAGCAGGATACTGGTGAAATGTTTGTCCCGCTGAACTGGATGCCTACATTTGAACATTGAGCAGAAGTAATACCACAAATCTCTTGGGGCCATACCTTGAAGTGAAAAGGATTTTTGTGTTACTAAGATTAGTCTGCAAAGCAATCTTACAAACAGATGTCCCCCTGAAATTACCTATGCTTTCATGGAGTGAGGGCAACACACCTGTATGCAGAGTGTATTCAGAATGGGAAAAGGAGACTCATTCATGTCAAACATGCCTTTGAAATGAATTGATAGTCATTGTGAAAAAGAACTGTACTCAGATACAAAAAGGAGATTAACTTTGGCACAAAACGGCCGAATATAGGTTTGTTGCAGGAAAGAACTAAATGGGAGTGTTAAGACTTAAATTAAAAGTATCACTGAATTTTCAAAGCTAACAAGTTGTGCAATGAGGAATGCGTATGCTCTTTGTGAATTAGTATCAGTTATAGGGTACTGTAAATAATAATATGAATGACGTAGATAATATTTTACTTGTTGCTAAGGGAACCATATTCACTGGATTTCTTTTTTGTTGTTACAGTGAAGTTGGCATGTATTTTAGAATGATCTGGACAACTGAGCATGCAGTTGCTCACAGAAGTTTTCTCTGCAGATCATCCAGAAAACTTGTTAGAAAAATACTTTATTATTTGGATTTCTTGATACAGTCACTGGCAAGTCATGAGTTTTTTTACTTTTTATTAAACTTCTTTACCCCTAATATAGCCTGATAATAACTTCATACTACTTTGAAGGAGGTAAATCATAGACTTTGCTTTGATTTTTATGGCAATTTCTAAATACTTGATGAAGAGACATGATTTGTCAGTTATGGTACAGTATTCCTAGTGCCATTCATTAATGCTTGCTTGTTCTAGAAGGTGTGTAACTGACTACTGTGCTCATAATTTAAGCAGGATATCCACAGGAATCAGACAGTCCTTTTCACTGGACATGGCACGTGTTTGGTACAGACTGGCTTTTCTTGTTGACAACTTCCCATATTGTGTCCAGACAGACATTTTCATTGCTTCTGTACACTTCTAAGAAGGAACAGTGTGCTGGCAAATAATAATAATTTTTCAACAAATTTCCATGAATGACTGCTCTGAGCACCTGCATTGCTTTTGCCTGGAGTGTAGCTGCGTATTGGTAAGAAACAAGAAGCCTCTCCCATCACACTGGCTTTTGATGGTACGTCTCTCGCAGTCTGCTGCTTGAAGTTGGTTTCTTTTTCGCATCGAGAGTTGGTCTTCTGTTGCTGCAAAAAATAAAACCTCTCTGTAGCAGGAAAAAGATTTCCTGTCTTTTTACCTCTGACGCTTTGCTATATAGAAGTATTCTGTGACTGAACAGACTGTTTCTTGATACTGTAACTTGGCCTAGTTTCCTGTGAGAAGAAGAAAATAGTCAGTGCCTTGATATGGTGAATCTTATAATTTGCAACATAGCATATTTGCAAAATTTCCTGTAGTTAACATGTCCAGTACAGGAATCTCAGTGCACGTAATGGCGGACACTTGCACTTCAGTTCTGGGGACAGGCACAGTGCCCACTCACAGATACTCTTCACACCTGCAGTTTGAAAGCTGCTAAGTCTCCGGTTCCTGCATCTTCTTTAGTGTATGCACAGAACCAACAGATGCTTTGCAACCTTCCTTTGGCCCACAAGTTATCACCCGCATAGGAATTACTGTTAGAGATGTGATCTTTTTTTTAAAAAAAAAAATACCATCATGAGACGTAGCGGATTATTAAGGGGCTTAGTTATGCAGCTCCTGCCTCTGAATATGCAGGCTGGTTGGTACAGTTACACAGTAGATATATTGTGGACTCATTTCATTAAACTGGAAGTACATCTCCAATATACAATTCGTGTTGTGAAGTAGCTTTTTATTAAAGAATTAGTGTTGCCATTGCAAAGCACTAAAATTTTATTATTTAGATTCTGAGAGGTCTGAAGATGTTTACGGGCCAGATCACGGATTCTAGCCAGACATTTGTCTCTGCAAAGATTTCTTCTGGTTTTCTCACTGAAAAGCATAATATGATTTGGCCTATCAGTTCAGTTCCTGACACACAGATGCCCATATTATAGAAGCCAGCAGCATTCTTCATATCAATTGGCCGTCTCGTTAGTGTTCATAGCTGCAGGGTATGGCAAATCACCCACTGAAGGCTATGCTTAATTTAGAACTAATCATTATTAATTTTCAGAGACAACAATGTTGAGTTGAGTTTTAGGTTGTCTTGCTCTAGATCTAGAGTTCTGTTCCTTTGGGCAAGTCCCTTGCCTCTCTACTTTTGCTTTTTAGTCTGTAAGAAATGAGACCTGCTTGCTCAAAACTTAAGGGATCTGTTTTCTTTGTAACTGGAGTTAAGCTGAGACAGGACACACCTCTACTTCTTCTTCTGTCACCTTCCAGCTTCAAATACCGAACACCTACATAGAAATGATACCATATGTAAGGTTATTTTCTATTCGGGTTTTCAGGATAGAAGAAATTATTGTAAAAATGTCTACCTGTAATGCATATTACTTCAAACAGTTTACACAATTAAAGGATGCTAATGTCTCTATTTTGTAGTATTACTTTGCAGTTAACAGCCAAGTCTTTTATGTGACCTGTGCAAAATCAGAACAACACCCAACAACAAAAGTCCCCCAGCTGTTAGGGTGTTAGAACAGTGTGAAAAGTCATAAATACAAAGCGTTACAGATGCTTCCACCTCAATAGATAAAATTTAACTCTGTTGCCTTTTAGAAGAACTTTTATCATAGTTGTTTTAGAAATGGACATTTGTTTTTCTGGACCTTTATTATTGGATATCTGGGGGAGATGCACCAATGAGAATACGAGGATTGTCCTCTTCTCCTGCTGATGAGTCAAGGAATATATGGAATAAGCAGTAGGTGGAAGCAAGAATATGGCTTGTTGATCATCGTTAAATTTGGGGAGGGGAGGAAACCCATGGTATTTAGGGACGCTAATGGAGGGGAAATAATCTTTTACAAAGCTGCTTTTCCTGTTCCTTTTCTTGTTCCAATATCTTCTCCTTAAAGCTCTTCTGCTTGCTTTTACCCTCTTTCACTGATATAAGTGTAGAGAAATGAAATGGCCTTAATGATATGTATTAAAAAATCTACTTTATAAATCCATTTGTTCACATTGATCTTCCATTCACATAACTCACAGCCTTAGAATACTCAAATTCTAAACTGCAGAACAGTCAACTAGTTATGCCAGATTCCTGTACTCTTTTTTTAACCAGTCCTTCATTTATTTTATTTCATTCTGTACGCTTTCTGAACACAACTTTGGAAGCTAATAAATTAATAGGAGCTGTTTAGCAGTCTGTTCCACTGCAGCCCTTATATCTTCGTCCATACAATATCCTGAAAGACTTTATGTGCGGAATAAACAGCCTTTGCAGTACATGATTTCAAAGCCTGAGTGCTCTGCTACTTTACTGAATGCAGTAAATTCTAGGATAGATTGTAATCCCATTCATACTTTGGCTTTTAGAATGCCTAACAACTTTTAGAAACTACAAATCATTACATAAATGCAATAGAATAGCAGTGTACTGATAGTGTAGACGTTTTATTGTGCAAAGAATTTATATGCCTGTGTAATTCTGCTATAAATACACATCTGGCAAATATTCTTTAACTTAATGTAGTACACAGAACTTTACCGTATTAATTCATTTTGTACTTACAACAATCTTGTTTTAATATGAGCCGATTGAAGTTGCGTAGTCTGTTCTAAAAGATTCATTGGATTCTTTAAAAGCTTTTCATAGCAACATACATCAAATCGTATATTAAAAATAAAGAAAGATTTTATGTAGGAATAAATTGAGCACGCTAATAATAGCTTGAAAGGCAGCATTAAGATTAATTCCTAATTTAGAAGCTTGTTTAGTACTGATGGAAATTCATAAAATAGGTCAGATAGGGGAGAATCCAGTATGCTTCCAATCAGTTAAATACTTTGTAGGCCAGATAAATGGACTACCTAGATTTCAGCTGGTCTTGGCAAAGGTGCATGATGTAGAGTTACTGTTCTTGCCTGTAGGAGACTTAAGTTTTCCTTGAGCCTGTCTTCTATCTGGAAGTTCAGGTAGATTGCAAAGATTAAGTTATATGGACCTGGTCTTTCTTAAATGTCCAGCGATAGACAGGCTCTGAAATATACAGGTGGATCACAGCTTCTAGGTTGTTTTTTCAGAAACACATTTGTGTTCTCAGGATAGTCCTACTGAAGTTTTACATGAGCAGCCCAGGGTGAAATAAATCTGTTGGAGATGCTAGGTGAATATTCTGACTTGAAACTTGAAACCATCTTGCTATCCTCCGGTTATCTGGCTTGGTTTACCTTGGAATCAGATTTTTCTGTTTTAATACAGAAAATTCTCACCTATGGTGAACTATAGTGAACATGAGAGGCTGAAATGCAAACTGCACTCTTTGAGGAGTTGTGTGTGTTTGTTTTCTGTATGGCATCATGTTTCAGAGCACTGGACTACTTGTGTAGAGCCAGCTATAAACTGAAATCATTGCAAATATTACTTGCAATAATCATATGTGTATTTCACTCAATGCATGCATTTCTGTCCAATCCCGAATGTCATTTCAAGATACAGAGCTTGCTTCCAAGAGAGCTAGAAAAGAAATTGGTGTGGTATATCCAAACAAAGTGAAGAAATGCATAGCATGTGAGCAGTTTCTATTTTACCTTTTTCTTCAGTGAATAAACAAATCTTAAAATTTTGAGGCCACTAATACATAGTTCTTTTTGTAAAAACCTTTTGATTCGAAGACATTACTGTGGATTCGGGGGGTGTGTGTGTTGTATATGGGTGCCTGGGAACAGTTTCAGTATCATTTTTTTTCAGCGTTATCAGCAGTTGTAGTCTCTGCAGCATGACAAGGTGTGTGGCAATTCCTGTCATATGCTTCCTGAACACAAAACATCACTCTTTATCAACTCCTAATAATCCAAATTTGCTCTCAACTTGGCAGCCTAGCAGAGTCTCTTCAAACAATACTCTGCTCTGGAAAACATTAAGAAACTTCTGCTAACCTTTGTTGTGACTTTCAGTCCTTGAAGTTAATTTAAATTAAATACTGAGTTTAGTGACTTAGATGCTGAGCTTGCAAATGTAGCTACGTATTTTTTGTTTTATATATTTGAGCATAGACATGTTGAACTGTCTGAGACTTCTTGTGAGTGTTAAGACACGTGTATTTGTTTACAAGTTAAGGTTCTTGGTTACTGCTGCTGAAAAGGCAGGTTGCATCATATTGTAAATTCAAACTCTGGCAATTGGTAAAGCATAGGTCTGCTCATGTGAGGTCACCAGTTTAAGTTCTTCCTCCAGTAGTACTCACGCGCAGGTATTTCTGTCCATCCTGGCCCAGAATTTAAGGAGTCTGGAACTATTCTCCTCTGCTTTAGATATGGTCTGTAGGTTATGCTGAAGGACAGAGAATAGCAGGCATGAGGATCCTGAAATTGGACTAGTTCTGCTGATCAGTAGAGAATTTCAGTTTTCGGTCTTTTCTAATACCTTCCATGGCTTCTTAAGGAAAATATGCCTCTTCTATTCCTCATCCATCACACAGTCATTTGAACTGTTGAAGAAGGTAGTTCTACTGCTCCTATTTGTACTGCTTATTTAGCTTGTTACTCAGCTCCTCCACGCCTGACAGCTCTCCCCTGTATAACGTGTATTGTAAGACTGCTTACATGAATAAACTGGTTTTAAAATTCAAGGTTGGGTGATTGTACTGTGGAAAGCTAACTCAGGTACAAACACTGCATACAAAATCTTTAGTAGGAAGTAGCAGATTACTTGGACAAGATTATGCAAATACAAAGTACGTGCTTTGCAAAATACATGACTGCAAAATTGGTCTTAAATTTCTCTGCAGATTTGGGGTAAAACTCTGAGAACCATAGTAGATTTCAGAAGACTGAGATGCATACATTACTGAAGAATTTTAAGTACTTGGAACAATGGAGTGCAGCTTGGAATGGGGATAATTTTTTGGTTTTTTTTTTTTTTTGTGGTGTTTTTCAAGTGAATTCAACTCTGGAAAGATTTGGTACTTGGGAATTTTGAGGAAACTGCATTCAGTTTTCAGTCATGATCATATATATTCATCATATTATACACACCATATATTGCTTAAAGCCCTAGACTATCAGAGATGGTAAATGGGTAGGTGATACAAGCTTCATCACAAGTTTCACAGAGTCACCAAGCTTGGAAGAGACCTCTTAAGATCAACAAGTCCAACTCCCGCACTCAGGCAGGGTCAGAAAGAGTATGTTGCCTATGACTGTGCCCGGTCAGGTTTTGAATGTATCTCTGGGAAACCTGTTCCAGTGTTTGACCACCCTTACACAAGAAAAAAAGGATTTTCTTGTGTTCAGATGGAATGTCATGTATCTTAATTTGTGCTTGTTGCATCTTGTCATTTTGGAGTGAAAGAGATTATGAATTCAAATCCAGAAAATAGTTTTAGGAAGTGATATACTCCTGTCAGACTGCCTTGTTTGTTTAAACCAGGTGTAGCTGTTTTAAAAATTTATTCAAAGATTTAAGAAAAATCATCCAATTTTAAGTCTAGTAGATCAAAAATTCAAGGTAGAAATCTGTTTCTAATTCTTTCACTGTCCTGTTACAAGACTTGATTGTTGTGTGGTTTTATGCCCGATTTCTCTACATTTAGTAAAAATATGATAAACCTTTTCCTTCCTTTGTGAACATCTACAGGTTATTCTTAGGTGAAAGGTCCTACACCAGTACAAAATGCTGGTGTGTTTCATGAAATATTAATTGATGCCTTTCAATGTATTCCCTGGTTTTATATAATGCACAAATTTATGCTTACAAATAGCTTAAAATAAACATTTAATCCAGTCTCTGGTTTGCTATATTTTCCTGAAAATTCTACTTATTTTCTTATTACGTTAATTGACTTGACAAAGTATAGCTCCTGAAGTGCTGGTCCTTAATGCTTCCAGTAAATATCTTGAGCCCTTCTCCTTTTTAATGGAAGCTGTTCTGTGTCTGGAAGATTTTGTATAAATGAGGTGATAAAGAGTCATGACAGATAAGATGTGCTTTTGTGCTTCTGTGCTTCTGTTTTGTCTGAGGAACTTCAGTTTTACTTGGGCTCTGAGAGGGCATGTGATTTGTCTTCTAGGCTTCTGGTGGTGTTGAGCCACATTTGTTAGCTCCTTTGAAGTGCTAAAATTTTCCTAGTGTGTATGTTAAACTAGGAGGGCTTTTTTTCTTTCCTTTTGAGCAACGGGGAATATTGAGAGTGTGTCATCTTAATGAGATATATCTGACTATGTAAATGTTAACAGCATTAAATGTGCTGCCAGGATATAAACACCTCACTTAAATCAATAAATTGTAATTATAGAGGTCAGTAGTTCTTGATTCTTCTTTTGACCCTAAGAAAGCCCCTATACATTCTCCTTCCCTACCAGTACAAAAGAAAAATCAGCTGAGAAATTTCAGACTTGCAATATGTTCCTTCTTGCCTGCTCAACAGTGTACAAAAATGACAACATAAATGTATTTCTTTCATTCTTTATCTATATTTAAAGGTTATATTTCATTTTAAATAACGTCTGGTTCATCTAGTCTACCACATATGAGTACTTTTTTTTTTTACTGTGTAGAGCATGTTCCTTGTGTCTGCAAAAAGTTCTGTGGATTTTTATTCCTTCCTGTTTTCCCAGCTTTATGCTGCCCCCAGATATAAGAAAGCAGAGGTCATACAAAGTGACTCTTCAGAGTTTGTCTACTGTCGCAGCTATGAGCATCACACTTTCACTCCCTGCTTCCCAGCTTTCACAGTTTACCTGTGAGATTCAGGATTTCTCAGACACAGAAATGTCAGAGTGACAGTTTGGCTTAGTGTCAGAGTGTTGTGGATTCTAGACTTGAGCTGTCAAACAGACTGTAGTCCAAAAGGAAATGGAATTATTATTCCTCCGCTTAAGATGGCAGATCATAGATATTTGCCTGTGTCTGGTTATCTTTGTGTCAAAATATATGCCTCATCCATGTATAAATATTTTACGCACAAGTGCTGAGCACTCTTGGTAGTATTGAACTTGACCTAAATTCCTGCCAAGGAAATTTGCCCCACTGAGCTCTTTATAAACTAGCTTAATCCAACATAGAAATGAAGTCATTTTGGGGTATATCATCACTGCAGTGTAAATGCAAGTTGTGGAATATCTGAGAATTTTTAGAGAGCGAGTGGCAAGGGAGGTGTATAACGGAGGTCCCACATACAGAGATATTTAGAAGCAGATCAGTGTAGAGACCCAAGCGTGTGCTGGGAGGTCTGTTCACACCTTTTCATCTCCTGTTTTTTTTCTGGGGGAAAGTAGTATTGGACGGGCTGTCTTTTATCCTTCATAGCATGGCTGCTGGTGAGCATGGGGAAGAGCTGAGGGCAAGCAAGCGCCCAGGCACCATTCATCTGCCTGGGCACTGGCCAGTGTGTCTCCTCCTCAGCAACACCAGCATTATCATGTTCAGTGTTGTTCCACCTTCCTTAGCTTCTTATATTATCTGATCACCCGGTTGTGTCTCATCATGCCAGTGTTTGTGTAGGACTCCCTCTTCCAGAAACTATTCCTTACAAAACCTCTGCTCATCCAGAGGGTCCTGTGAGTGCCATCCCCAATGGGCCAAGGCAGAGTCCTGCTCTTCTGGAATGAATCGTTGTTCTGAAATCTCAGCCACTTGATCAATGAGATGCTAATCTATTAGCATGAGCGTTCCTGCTGTGTCTTTCCGAATAGTTACATTTTCGTTGTCATTGTCATTGCCTCCCTCAGAGGAATACAAATTGATTGACAATAAACAAGTTGGGGAGGGAGTGGGAGGTGAAGGAGTAATGATCAGCCATTCAGTCTTGTAGGTGAAGTGGCTTTTCAGCCTCTGAAATACTAGCATCTACTCTGACTGCTGTGCCTGATCCTTCTGCTCCTGCCTTCTGTCCTTCTTGCTATGTACACTGTCTCTCTGTACAAATTTGTGTATCTTGTAAGTCCTGGCACATAGGCTCTCTTTATTACATTAATTCTTGAGAAAAACTGTTTTGCTGCCGATGGAACTTGGTCACTCTATAAGACTCGTGATGATTAGCAGAGCATGGTATTAAGTGATAGGTGATGGAATTCTGAAACAATGAGACAGGGATGTGACAGATAATGATGGCATATGTCTGCGTCTTTCATCAGCATATTTTTATCCTGTGACTTAGTTTTGAAAATACTACTTTCAATGTGGTTCTGCAGAGGATTTTCCCTATGAGAAGAAAATAGCTGTCAAACATCTTGGAGTGCTTGGCGGGCAGATGATTACAAAATTGATTTGTGCCCAAGGAAAACTAATGGACTTGGGCTTCCTGCAGCTTTTACGTTAGTCTCTTACACTTCAGCACCATATTCCTTACTTTCTGAGCTTTCGTGAAGTGTTAACAGGCTCATGCTTTTCCTCCCATCTCCAATTGGCACTTCCACAGCATTCTCAAAGCTTTCCCATGCTCTAGCTGAGTAATAGATAACTGGGATTAATTATTTGTTAATTCATTGCTGATCGGTAGAAGAGAGAACTAGTGAGCTGATATGGATGCCTTTCCTGTGGCAAGGCACAACAATTTTGATATTACATCTCTATCAGTCTGCTAATTCCCTGTCCCTTCCCTGCCCCCCCCCAATCAGGAATTTAATGGTCTGTGAAGCTGCTGTGCTTTTGTCATATTGCTTATAATTGGTCAATCAGCTCAGAAGTTATCAAGTATGACTGACATCCAGCAGTGTCATGGGTGCTTAGACTGCCAATTTGCACTTCACAGTGTGATTGTGTCAGCTGTCTTTTCTTAGAAAAGCAGGCAAAAAAATCTAAAATACCCTTCTAACAACATCTAGAGACAGTTTCTGGTGAAAATTTAAAGTTTTTTTGTAGTATCTTTAAAAACCTTTACTCTGCTAGGTTGCAGGTCTGAGATAGACATCAGGACACGGATACGTAGTCACTTGTGATATTATCTCATTAACGAGTTCACCCTTATCTCATTAACAGGTTCACTCTGATCACAATTTGAATGCAGTTATACTGTGAATGTAACCAAATGATTGAGAGAGTAGCTGAAATAATCACCCTGATGAAATGTGATGGCCACATTTCAGGGTGAGGATCATACGCAGAACTGAAATGGGCTTCAGCTGAACATTGGTAACTTTGTGTTAAAGAACAAGAACTTACTGAGCTGCTGCTATTAAAGTGCTTGTATTTTTGCAATTGTATATACTCTGTGTGTAGTCCTGTCATTGTATGTACTAGCTTATACATTTAATCTTCTTTCTTAATTGTCGATTACTGAAAGAGTTAGAACCAATGTAATGTACAGTGCTTCAAAAGTGAGTTGTAATTTGAAAGTTTCATTACGGATTTGTCTGGATAGATGGTCAAGGGTTTTACTGTCCCCAGTTCTTCAGCAAAATAATTTTTTAAAATTTCTATTTTCTTTTAATTTGCATGGTCACACATTTTGGATAATTACTCAAACCATGTTAAAAAAAAAATTACACTTCCAAGCTCCTCTTGTGTGACAGTCTGCGTTAGGGGATTTCTTTGTGCTGGTTAAGGTGAACTCCAGCCATCGATCTTCTGTCTGTTAATGCTTCTCTCTGCCTGTCTCTTGCTGTTGTGCTGGCACATTCTTCCCTCTCTGCCTTACGCAACTTCCAGGTATCTTTTTCGTAATGCAGTGGCAGGGGTGCTGGACCTGTCTTAATGGTTTGTTACCCAGTTTATGATACTGTCTTCTTTCAGAAAAGTAAATGACAGAGATAACTAGGTGTGGGGTAGTGTTGCCTTACTTTTTCATGGAAGGCTGGGGGCCCTTATAACGAGGTTCAGTGCAACATGGTATAGATAGGTGTGAGCATCTGGATGAATCATATAATGCATGCTTAATGCCGAGAGTGGAAGGGAAAGCAGATTTTTAATATTGGCAGTAGTAACCAAGGGGAAAAAAGGGGGCTTACTGGAGTATGTGTCTTCCAGGAATTGAATTCTAAATGAATTGATAATTCAAGCTAATGTGAAACAAAGTATTTGGAAGATAGAAATGGTGAGCATGAGAAAACTACCCAAAATTGTGAGGCTTTAAATATTTTAAAGAGATCTTATGCAAAATTCATCCGAAACATGATGATGATTCTTCTTCGCCATATTCTTTCATACCTTCTCAATCATTATCTCTCTTTCCCTTCCATTTTCAAAAAAAGTAAACTAATTAAGTACTGTATTTATGCAGTTACGATTCTGAAAATACAGAGTAGCACTTACATCCTTAAAGCCATGTCAGTTTTCAGTCATGGTTTCATACTTTGACATTCCTTTTCATGTTGAAATAATCGCAGGAATAGATGATTTCATTTAGATGTCTCTTACTGTATCTGCATATGAAATAGTTTTTAAATGACAGGAAGCTATGTTCTAATTAAAGGGTAGGCTTGCACATTCTCACTCATGGGACTAGCTCTCATACATCTAGTAGTATGCATTTATTTGCATAGGAATACCTCTGAGGGTAAATGTTGACACGAGTGCTTCTGCACCCCGTATTTCTGAGGGCCATTTATATCTTCAAGTGAGAGGAGCTGATGAAAGAGCTCTGATTACTCGCTTAAAACAAAGTCTCTGGAGGTGGCTTTATAGCAGCTTCTTTTCGCCAGCCAGGTTTCATGAAGTAGTTGAAATGAAAAAGCCTCCTTGTCATTGGAGGTCCAAGAGATACCCGATTCCTGCTTTGCAGATTTGATGGTGATTCACTTTTCAAAAGTGATTACTTTGTTAAAATATGTGTAAATTGAGGAAGATTAAATACTTGCTCAATATAGTCTAAGCCCGTTTCCGTTCAAATAAGGAAAGTAGTCATAATATCTTATTATTTGCACAGCTTTGCAATGTTGTCCAAAGTTAATATTCTTTATCATCACAGTGTGAAGCTGTTTGTAACACGAAGTATATTTCATGATCACTGCTGTCTCCATGTATCTACAGAAAAAGGAGACATTTCATGTTAGTGCCAATGTCACAAATTGGTGTCCGTACCAGAAATATATTTGTTTCCATGGTAACTAATTATTAACCAAGAAAGGGGGGAGAAGTGGCAGCAGATTTTGGTAACACAATTTAAAATAAGATCAAGTCATAAAAGTGATGATAAACCCTGTAGAACTTTACTATGTTCTTTTTTTGTTCACTTTAAAAGATACCGCACGAAGGTATGAAAAATTCTTTGCTATAGGCTCTGTTACTAAGCTGCATTAGAATTTAGTATGGCACATGATTCAAGACTTCAGTGTTTTAAATTATTTTTAGCTCCTGTAAATATGATATGTGATGCATAGAATTTTGTATAAGTGCATATGCTGACATAATGTAGTAACAATACCGTGTTGATCTCTTAACCACTATGTCACAAACTCTTCTCTGCCAAAGTCTGTGCATTCTCCTAGTGGATAGATGCGCGTGCTCTTTTGGGAGGCTGGAAAGCCTCCCTTTCCTTCCGTTACCCTGATGGGTGCTGTGAAAGGGGTCACATCTGCCAGCACTTCAGTTCTGTCCAGCCTCTGGAGCCTTCTTGCCGCGTGACACTGTTGACGCTGTTTCCTTTTCTCTTTGAATCTTACAAGGTTTCTTAGAGGGCTGCTTTCTGTCCTTGGGCTACTTCAGAGATTCGTAGCCCATTTTTTCACCCACATTCCAAGTATTTGTACAGCCCTGGTGATGGCCGCTTGTTTGAGAACTGCCATTATTGTAATTCCTTCAAGCTTCAAATAAGTCCAGTGCAAGAGTTCTGTTTTGTTTCTGAGATGATTGCAGCCATCAGGGGTTCGTTTCCCTGGTGACTCAGCTGAGCAGACATTGACGGAGATCTTTTTAATCACCTCTGCCAACAGAACTCTTTGCAACAGGCACTTTCTTTGTGAGATGAGAAGCTCACCTGGATGCTTTTCTGGCATAGGTCCAGTGATCTGTGAAGGAGTGGCCCTCCTTCAAGTGCTGTTGAGCTTTGGGTGTGATTTATCTTCTATACAGGAATGGGGCTGTCCGTACACTGTGAAAAGCAACTGTGTATGTCACAGCGTGAGAGCACAGACCTGGACTCTACCTGGAAGAATGAAGTCCTGCTTGTCTGTCACTCCTATTCTCTGAGACCTATAGCTGACACTTAGTTTTTCCACTGCCTCTTTCAGAGGAGAAATGGAAATGCCAGTAGATGTTGTCCCTTTCACATTTCTGTGCTGAGTAGAAGGAAGGGAGAAAAGAGTATCTTGTATGCAAGCAAATCTTTGAAGTCACATATGTTAGGGAATGAGTATACCTATATGAGAATTTACACACAGACTGTGTCTCGCTGAGAACACAGGTGACTGGTATAAGTAATGTTAGTTTTAGATACATGCAGTCACACAAAAAGTTGTTTTAAATCAGAATTCTGTTCTCTATTATTCATGAATAACTGACTGAATTTACTTGTGATCTGCTGCACACTATAAATATTCTCCATGTTTGTTTATCCATTTTTTTTAAGCATGATGCATAACAAAAATTATATGAAGACTTCAGTACATCAAAAGATGTCAATATATGAACCAGGTGCATTCTATAGTACAATAAAATAGATAAAATTCAGTATAGATCAAAGAAATGTCATAAGACATTTCTACATTTCAGAAGTAAACATTACTTAAAAATTTATAAAAATCCATCAAAATTATTGCATGGGATAATTTGGGAGAGAAGTTGATGTAATCTGCATTTGATTTTTATGTAATTTTTTTAAGAATAAGAGTGATTTTTATCGAGAGCGCCTAGTATTTCTAGAAACATGACCTGACTATGACAGAAAAATCTACTGCAACCATAAAGTTAAAAGAAACAAAAGATTATGGGAGATCAAAATTACTTTTAAAATCTTTTTTTGTTTTGAGGTTGGTTGTTTTGGGGTTTTTGTTTGTTTGTTTTCTTTTACATGATATGTTTCCTTTTGTGGAAGGGTAGTTGCTTGAAATTTAAATATTAGATTTATAAACCAGGCTTTGAAAAACAGGAACAGAGATTGAACTTTAATGATGATATAAGGGTCCTTTTTCTCCTATTGTTTATATTTCTATACATGTGTACGTAATCAAAATTTTCATTGCCATGCTGTTGCTAAGTAAGCAAATTATGTGTTTGATTTAGTGGCTTCCATGCGGTATTTTCCATCTATTGTTCACCATGTTCATTAAACGGGGGAAAGGATTTCATTAGGAGTTTCTGACAACCTCACTGCACAAGGGGTGGTACAGAGACTGATGGAACAAGTCTTGCTGACAGCTTTAGGGCTTATTCTGGAGGCTTTCTCTGCTCCGTGTGGTCTCAGGCAGACCGCATTATACATGGATGCAAAAGGGAGGAGGGGATAAGGATGTGTCTGGGGAGTAGAAGCCTTGCTTGGGTTTTCTTCTGCCTGCACATGGAGCTCTGCAGCATGTGAGGTGGGGGAGCCGTCCTGTGAGTCTCATGTGCACTGCTAAATGTGTGTGACAGAGGAGCACAGAATATGCTGCCCCAGAAGACAAGTGTGAGAGAGCGAGCAATGGCCTAGTGTCATATCCTAAAAAACCCAGACCTGAATATTTTTGGTTTTAACAAGAAACAGGGTTTTCTTATTGAATGTATTGAAAAATATGTAGAGTAAGATACCCAATTTTAATTAATTTTACATTATTTGGCATGCTCTCCATTTTTTAAATTTGTCTTTAGAGAGATACAGCAGGATGAAGAACGCCTTGTTAATTTTTAGTGTTTTAAAAAAAAAATCTTAGTACCAATTTTTAAAATATTTACAATATTCCTTTGTTTTTTCCTGATTCTGCTAAGCTGGCATGTATTGTCTGCTTTTCAATGCTGGATTTGTTCTTGCTCATGAATCTGTAAAATGCACAGCAGAGTCTACCTTCTCTGGAGAAAAAGGTTCTAGGGTATGCTGTCAGTGTAGAATAGCTGCACGTCTGGGCTGTGGCATGAAAATTGCATGTTTTAAAAGGTCTGCTGCTTTATCAGATTCTTTTTTTATGCACATTAGAATTGTCCAGGGTGAATATGGTAGCATTGTGTATTCTGTCACTGTTGTACTTTGTACCCGAACTGAAACTTTCGGTCAGTTCATGACTTCTGTTTGGCCATTAAATTGTGCTTCAAAGTCCTTTCCTCCCTACTGATGAGAAGTGTAAGAGTGTTCCTTCACGCTTGCATAACCTTTGTCATCAAAGCACTTTACTGGCTTTTATTCTATCACTTCATCTATTTCTGACGTTTGCCTTCTCTCTTTCTCTGCTGTGAAAGAATGGCTTGTAGTTAATGTCCCTTAAATCCCAGAGGTATGCAATGCCTGATGATAAAAAAGAAAATTCTTCTATTTTTTAACTTCCTGACCCAACATTTCTCTGAGAACAGAGAGGTAAAGGGAGATAGTGGGGTTGGCAGACTTGTGATCACTAAGTGGTTAGAGGGTAAGAAAGCAGAAAAGCTATTTTTGTGGTGTGAGCCGCTGACCAGTTTTACTAGTTGGAGAAATCATAGCCAGAGGTTTAAATAAGCTTTTGTTTTTCAAAAAAGTCAATGGCTGTTAAGGGTGTTGAAATTGGAAATCGACTGAGCCATTGACTTCTTCTAGTGAAGGAAAGGCATTATGAAAAATTCTCTGAAAAACAGGAAGAGACTAGTTTTGGATCTAGAGGAAAATAATTGCAAAATGAAATTGCTTACTCCCTCCTTTTGGGGGTTTGTAGCAGCTTTCCCGGAGCATCTCCTTCCTGTCAGATGTGCAGCTGTTTCTGGCAGGCAACTTAGTACTTTCGATGAACCAAAGAAGAAATATATTGGCAATGAAATAGTTGAAATTTCTGGAAACAATTGAATCTTCCAGTGTTGTACTACTATTTTATTGATTTAACTGTTTATGAGGTATTTTAGGGTAAAAAAAAAAATCCAGGCAAGACACATGTAGTACTGTTGTAACAAAAGGACGCTTGATGTCCTGCAATGCACAGCAATATGTATGCTAAGTTTATTCAGTCATCTTCCTCCATGACACTGGAATCATGCGTGAAAACATAGTGGGAGGAGGGTGGGGGGAAGGGAAGTAAGCAAAGAGATATTACTTTTCTGGGATTTAAATCACATGCAGGCATATTAAATTAAGAGCGCACAAACAGGATTATTAGGTGCTCAAGTACTATGCTCTGGGTGTATGTGTTTTAAGATGGCCAAAGCCAGTCATGTCTCGTAGTTGGTGTCAACTGATGTTTTCTTCGGTCTTTAAGATCACAAAGTAGAATTGTTACCTTTAACACAAATTGATGTTTTTACATTTTTGTCTTTGAGGGGAAACTAATGGCTAAATAGTATTAGCGACTGAATTAGGGCTTGTTTTCACTGCTTGAGGGTCTTCTATTGGGACAGGTTTAATGTCCTCTGGCAAAATAATCAGGAGAGTCACCCTTGTGATCTGATGGGTTGTGGGATTTATTTCTTTGGGTTTTTTTTGTTTTGTTGGTTTTTGTTTGTTTTTTTACTATCTATTTTGTGGCTGGAGATTTTACATCTCCAGAACAGTCATCTAACATTTTTCTTGACTACTAAGCTGTGCATGTCTGCACATTTGCCAATATTAAAATGTATAATTAAAGAATAGATGATGATAGAAACAAATTCAGAGAATTTAAAGAACACTCTAGGAACTAAATATGTTCAAGTCTTTGGAATAGGTCTGTGTTTGCTTCACTTTGCTGGTTTGCTGGATACTGGTTAATGCTGTCTGTGGATCTGAGTCATCCTTCCTTCTGAAGATGCTAGAGCTTCCGCACACAGACAGCTGTGTTGTCTGGAAGATGTAACAACCAGGAGAATACCAGCTTTGTATCTCACCCTGGCAGTATGTAATCTTTGGACTTTGCAGGGACAGAAAAACTGACATCCATGAGAAATTCTGCAGCTTGAGAGAATTCTTCTCAGTTCTGGGATTTTCCAGAGACAGCTGGCTCTCCAGGCTACTCTGTCACTTCTTGTGGATTTCTTCTCTGTGGCCTGTACGTGTTACAGTGAATTTTAATTTGCACATTTAGGAGGAGTGAATTTCTAGAGCAGGTTAATGTGGATGAGGGGAAAGGTGGCTGGGAGTTCTAGTGTGGTTCAAACAAAAAAAAAAATCAAGTTATTGTTAACATGATTCTGAGGAGTCTGCAGCTAAAAATGTCGCTTTTTATATGTTTGAAAAAGGCACATAGCATACTGTTAGTGTTCTCTGCGAATCTCAGATTTTATTTTTAATAACAGATGCTCTTGTGACAGAAGGTTTTTTTTGCTTATATGGCCTTTTTGAACTAAGGCCTGAACAGTGTCTGTATAAAATGCTTTGGATGGACTACTGAGCAAAAGTGGTAGAAGTCCTATGTCAAGAGACAGAAATCTGCTGGCTTCTATTTCTCATATAAGATGTTTCTCCTGAACCCTAAAAGAGGTTTGAGGTGAATAGAGGTGTGAAAGTATAAATAATTTTTTGTATGATGTGTCAGAAACCACTTTTCAGTAGAGGATGTATCCTTTCAGAAGTTGTTCACTATTTTTATTGGAAAGAAATAGGAAATATATCTGCTCAATAGACACAACATCAGAAGTGGATTCCAGAGAGATTGTTTTAAATTTGCAGAGAACTTGCATGAAAAGTGTTTCTTAGATTTCTAGATTTTTGTTAGTAGACGTTATTTTAACATTTATTTTTTTTACTAGTTAATGAATCCTTAAAATTCAATCAGAGCATTGATATGCTGACATATGTCACCATATGTTACAGTATTATACCAAAGGTGCTTAATGCCTCCTAATTTCTCACAAGCCTGCAGACTTCTCTAAATGTATAACTGTTGGCACATGTAATTGAACTATATTCAGGTTCTCTGATACATGTATTATTATTTTTAATAGTCATGATTTCATTTCTATTCTGCTCCTTTCCTCCACTGATAGTCATGGGATTATTTTCTCATTATTTGCTGCTTTGTTACATCTTTAAAGTGTTAGGGCTCTCCATGCAACAGATTTGGGGGAGGGTATTTGGTTTCAGTTTTACCAAATTTTTTTTGGAAGTTACAGATCTTTATAACACTTGTAAATCCAGAAATGAAAAAAAAACCCTCAATGCTGAAATGGTTGGAAGAACGGATTTTGCAAATGTAAAATTAAAAATATTTGAAATCCAGCATCTAATTTTGCATCAATTTATAACAGAAATTGTGGAAATAATGCAGAGTATTTTAAAAGATTAACCTATTTTTTCCTTGTTTTTATCACCTATTATTATATTACCATTATAATATTATTATTGTTATTATTACTTTTTAATTATTTTATTATTATTTAATTCTGTTGAGGAGGGTTGTGGGAGGAAAAGAGAGAGAGGTTTACTCAGGATAGAAAAATTGTTCCTGAAATAACTTTTCAAAAACTGAACAGAAAAACACAGGAATTACCAGATTGGGGTGGGGGGAAGTATCCAACTAAATTCTAGAAATGTGGGCCCTTTTTTTTCAGTTGGTTGCTCAGTGGTGTGGCTCATTTGGTTGTGTAGAACCGCTGTCTTTTTATCAATGCTTGTTGAGTAACACTGAAAAAAGTATGTTTATTATCTCAACAATAAAAACGGATTCCTCCTCATCAATCCCTTTACTAACTTTATTTAGTTGTTGACACTTACATGTCTGCGTCTTCTGTTATGTATGAGTATGCTTAAGCTGCTCCCTGAGGATACTTTCATTTAGGGTACTATGTGTGTGTATGCACATCTTGAACCGTCTTTTATGATATAATTTCTTTTCCAGTTTATGTCACTGTGGAAGTAGTTTAACTGTAACGTTTTAATTTTTTGCTCCAACTTCTAATGGTGGAAGTTTCCTGTGTGAACAAACTTTTTTTTTAGATTCTGCTTCTAACAATTTTTCTTTTTTTTTTCTTTTTTTATTAACATTTTGAAAGAGCAGTAGAAGTTAGAGAATTTTAGGTAGTATGTGGTCCTCATAACCATATTAGAAGTCCTTTTACAGTTCAATTTTACTAAATCTCAGAGCATTTCTCTCTTCATGTTCTTGTCAGGGATGCAAGCAATGTTACACTTAATTTTACTTGCTTAGATGACGCTTCAGCCTCTCTGAAACAGTAGATATTTTTTAACAAAAAAAAAGAAAAAAGAAACTAAGTCTAGCCAATGCAGTTTGTGCTGCATGCACTGAAACCACTCTTATTTTTGATTAGTCTATCATAATTTTCGTAAGCAACTAGTACAATTCTGTGGGAAGCTCAACTCCAGTAATTCTTAATCCTTCTAGGCAATTATGCAGTATTATCACTGCACTGTTAATAAAAATAGTATATGAAAATCGGCAGACTAGCTCAGGAGTGTTTAGAATGATCTTGCTTTCTAACAATGGTCTGTAAATCATAGACTGAGAGCCATGATCCTGTATCCTCCGAAGACGGGCAGTGAAAAAGACTGGAGTTATTTGACTTCCCAGTAAGCTTGTGGAAGAAGCAGCCCTCCTCCCATCACTAGACATCTGTGGTGTGGGATTTTTCTTCTCTAAATTTAAAGGGCAGCAGCAGAGCAATCTGTTGTTTGTATAGAAAGAAGTGATGGTAAAGAAAGAAAATATACTCAAGGGAATATCTGCGCTGCTCTAAGAAGCCACTTGAAAAATAAGCAAAGCAAACATTTGCTCAGGATGCAGCACAGAAGCAGAGGAAAATCAGGAGGCAGTGGGTGCGTCTCCGATATAGAACGTGCACATGGAGCATGCTCTGCCCTAAGAAGAGATCAGTTTTTAAAATTCTTGTATTTCTGAAATCCACTAAAGGATTACATCTGACAGGAGAGCTTGACAGTATTCTGAGCTACGAATATGGTGTTGAGGTAATGGGAATAGCTTCTCCCTGTCAGCCAGAGCTCAGAGATCCAGGCCAGGTCTAAATCAAGCAGATGTTGTTACACAGAATAATGTAGTGTTTCAGATTGATGACGGAGGACATATGTGAAGGTGATTTGACTTTAGACCAGTTATATTCACAGTAGTCCAGATAACAATGTTCCAGTTACAATTTTTTCTTCCTGGTAGCCTGACAGTAAAGCGCAAGATCATCTGCACCTGTTTAAATGCAGTTCCACTGGATATTTCTAGAAAATATCCTCACAATTTTGAGTTTTATTTAAGTTGTGATGGGTGGAAGAAGGATGTAGAAAAACATCTTGGCTAATCATTGGCTGAAAAGAAATGAAGCTGCGTCATCCGAACATGGAGGAAAAGTTTACTATTTGAAAAATGATTTTTTTTTTTTTTTCCCCCATAGAAAGAATGCTAATTGATTCTAAGTAAATGTTTGGTATGTTAAGTGTTTTGTGGTATCTGTGTGCACAGATGGACTACTTGCTACTCTTACTGTAAGCAAACAGGGCCAAATGAAGGCAATTTGGGGTGAAACCAGAAGTCAAGAAGTAATGGTTCATTTCTCTGGCGTAAGTTTTGTGTGTAAGCATGGGGAGCATATGAGGAGCATGCTTGATGCTGTAGCAGTGAATCTCTACAGCGGCAATGAAATGAAACTCTTCTTGGTTGTTTGTTTTTATAATCAAAGAAATGCACTGATTTTTTCTTAATGTTCTAGTCGTCTCTCATATTCTTTGAAAAGTCTTGCTCTTACAACTTGTCATATTCTACTACTTTCTTTAGAGTCCTTGTATGCTATTTCCACACAATTTGGCCTTGCTTTTTGTGAAAAGACAGAATTGAACCACGCATCTCCAAATTCACAGGCATATTGTTTCTCATGTCCAGTACTTGATTCTAGAAATTGTGATAACGTGCTTAGAAGGTGATATGTGTTTATTATCATGTTCTAATGTCAGTGTCTAAACCCACTGCAGCCTTAAACCCAAACGAGATAATGGTACCTGTATCATAGAATCATAGAAAGTTTTGGGTTGGAAGGGACCCCTAGAGGTCATCTAGTCCAACCCCCCCACAGCAAGCAGGGACACCACTAACTAGACCAGGTTGCTCAGAGCCCTGTCCAACCTGGTCTTGAATGTTTCCAGGGATGGGGCCTCCACTACCTCTCTGGGCAACCCGTTC